>Ga0228535_1000734_pt1 | contig 76804 bp, 55 predicted proteins | sample SJ1metagenome_FD_168457 | JGI IMG/M metagenome (GOLD analysis project Ga0228535, IMG submission 168457) | Enriched culture of PCE-dechlorinating microbial communities from Ithaca, New York, USA - SJ1 | ecosystem: Engineered > Modeled > Simulated communities (microbial... > Unclassified | place...
CCCTGACCGGGAACGGTTGCATTTTTGAGCAGCAATTTATAAGCACGCTCCAGATCAAACCCTGTAATACCGCGTAACCAGCTTCCGGCTACAAACACCGAAGCATGGTCGCCATGGAAGAAGGTGGACATATAGCCTCCTCTTTTCTCACCCTTATCGGTGATTGATTTGATGATGTCCGCCGTGACATCCGGAGAGATCATTCCCAGCAGCACAAGCTTGTTCCGGTAGTCGTCCCAAAACGAGGGATTGGTATAATAGCGGAACCCTTCATTTACCACGTTTCCCCGTTCGTCGGTGAAGTCGCCGTTTACATCACTGCGTAGTGCAGGCCATAGGAATGAACGGTATAGGGTAGAATAAAAAATTCCTTTTTCACGTGTTGTTCCTCCTGTAACCTTGATATGCGATAATAATTCCTCCCATGTTTTATCAGCCTGTAGGTTGATTCTCAAAATTCAGCACCGGATGCTCTTGGGTTTAAACACCAGTAGATTGCTCCTTTACTCCCTGAACCTATAGTTATCCAAAACCACTGACCTATTTCCTCCTTTGTAGGACACATTGGGTTGGTACCGCTGTAAATATTATTTCCTCCCTGTAATTCAGTCATCAGCCAGGGAATGTTACCGGCGCCCGAACGAAGAATCTCGCTATTTGCAGACATGGCTATGGCATACCTGTTTCTGGGGAAAAAACCAAAATGCCAACTGGCATGGGCTGAACCTCCTAAGCTGGACAGAAAAGTTCTCCAACTTGGGAAATCATACTGTGCGGCCAGTGTAAAAATCTGATGGTTATTTACGTGGATGGGCTTTTCTTTGTCATATTTGCGTATTTCATCCGACAACCATTTTAAATACCATGTGTTATAATGCAACAAGAACTTCTCATTATCAAATGACAGCTGGTTGTAAGCAGTGAGTTTATAGATCTGCTGGGTGTCTTCATAGTTATCTCGCCATTTTTTGTAGATTGTCCTTGCCAAAGGGTCATTTATGTTCCCTCCCCCTAGTTCGTTAATGGGAATCCAACCATAGAGAGATGAGTGTTGTTTAAAATGAAGAACTACATTTTTTATATAATCGGCTATACGGTTAAGATGTTCTTCGTTATACGGAAATTTAAATCCTCCTACATCTGTAAAATCTGTAGCCGGGAAAAGATTGGCATAGACTTTAATATGATATTTTTCCGCATAAGAGAATGCCTTGTCAAATAAGCTGAAATCCCAGTCGCCATTTACATCCTTCATATAATTTTCGAACATGCGGATACGTGTAACCTTCATATTGTTTTTCCTGAGAATTTTAAACCAGTTCTCTACATTTTCATCCGACTGCCCGGGTTCTATGAATATTTCTGCACCAATCATTGGAATATCATTTAAATTTACTTGCGATCTCACGTTGGCGAATATAATAAATAAAGACACAGCCGTGTATATTATGCCATATTTTATAAAATTCATCTCCTTTGTTTCATTTTTTCGTTTCACATAAATATAAATCATTTAAATTTTCCACGATTTGTTTTAACTGCCATAAGAATAATCGTCATTTCATCGACAAGGATGATAAGTTGGTTCTGATTGTATAAATAGAGTTTTACCGGTTTTATTATTAGGAGTAAATAAAAAATTTGTCTCTTTAGAAAATTGTATGGGATGATTCTATAAAGCCTACAATGGATTGATAAGAAATATATAAGGAAAAAAGGAGTGTTAGCAAAAGTCCAAGATTAAACCAGAATCCCGCCTTATATTTTCCCATTATACTTTTTCTGTTTAACAGATATATAATGGCAATAACTACAATCGGCAATACAAATATTTGAAACAATTGGCTGATCAACATGGCATAGACCGACTTAAATCCAAATGCGGGAACAATTAACCCAAAAAGAAGCGCAATGCCGGTCATTAATCGAAAACGGAATCCTTTATATATAACAGGTCTGTTTTCGTAGTCACTGATCAATAAAGGTGCAAGCATCACGATTGGAAAAACAGAAGAGAGGGCTGCGCCAAATATTCCCATGATAAAAACAGATAAAGCCAGATGTCCCAGGAACGGCTCCAGCATACTTACCATCGTGAGTATATCTTCAACCGGTTTGTCGGCAATATATAAAGTACCTGCGGCACATGCCATAATAGAACCGCTTATGATAAACATCAACAACGCTGCCACAAAGGCATCTTTTGTTTGAAGTTTCGAGTGTTTCGTTGTCCATTTTTTCTCTTTCATCAACATGCTCCTTACTACAAAGGTCGGTGCCGTTAACGTAGTCCCTACTAACGCCGCAATGATCATCGGAGCATTTTTTTCGTCCGGTATGTTGGGGATAAGTCCTTCTATTACAGTATTAGGATCAGGAAAAACAACAAACATGGAGATAATAAAACTGATACCCATGATGGAGACGAAAACTATCATTAATTTCTCAAAAGAGGAATATTTTCCTGTCAGCAGGAATAGATATAAAAAAATAATTACTCCAAATGCAATATAAACCGGATTCCATCCCGGCTCCCCAAACAGACGGATGGATATTTGTCTCATAAGGTCGGAAGCAATCCCCATTATACCAATAAGTGCCAGAATCTCGACAAAAACCAATCCAACCAAAGTTATCAAAGCTGCCAGTTTACCCAGAGATTTGAAATGTTTCTTATAACCATACAGTGCTCCTTCTCCCGTTACAATGGTATACCGTCCATAAGCTTCCAATAAGAAAAAACTGAATATGCAGGAAAGGGCTAAAGCCCAAAGCATAGACATTCCATAACGGGATCCTGCTGAGGCCATTGCAACCACACTTCCTGTGCCGATGCTATATCCTACAAGGAATAGACCGGGTCCTACGGATCTCAGAGAATTCCCGGATCGCTTCAAAACTGACTTTATTTCAGACATGAAATTTTCTGTTTTTCAATTGTTGATTTATTTTTATATGTGAATGGTTATACTTTCAGTTTATTCCTGAACCGGTAAGACCTCACTGCTATTATGTACTATTCCAATTTGAATATCTTTTTCCAGATTGATGCGTTCACTCAAATACTCTTGTAGATCATCTATTCTCAAATAATGAAATCCAAGCAGATTGGTCAGTATAGGATCCATTGTTAAAGTTGCTTTGAAATTCCGCTTAATATGGTTCAGGTACATACACTCCGAAGCTCCAAACCGATCCTCTATTGCATTGTCATCCAGCATTTTGAAAAGCGTGGTATCATCATATTTGGCAAGGCGGGCAATCTCTTCTCCATGAGTAGGTGCAATTCCTTCATAACAAGGTGACAGAAGGATAATTTCACCCTTGGGTTTGGTGGCAATCTCTGCCGAGAACAACCCTTTATCGGCTTGTGTGAAATCAAAATCGGACGGATAAGCGCTACTGATGGTGATATCGGCTGCTTCAGTGAATCTTGAACCGAAAATTTTCATTCCCCACCTTACAGCTTCACGATGTGCTTCAATAAAGTGACCTGCCACAGCTTTCAGCAGCTCTCCTTTATCAGTCTGTATAACATTCACGATAAAATGAAGCCCTACGTCTCTTGCAAAATCTTCCATTTCTTCCCGACAGGGAGTCAACACTTTGCCTAGTTGTTGTTCAGTTGCTCCCAGCAGGTGCATGGCATGAACTGTTTCAGTTCCTGCCACTCCGGGGAGCAGGATTTTGGCACCACCGCTCCAGCCGACAGGATGATGCGGTAGCACTCCACCAACTCCAATACGTATGTCGGCATTGAGAACATCTTTGTTGACAACTATTCTTGTTCCTCTCTTGGTTATTCCTCTGTTTACCAGATTCCCCTGGCAATCGTGATGTTTTATTTCAATTTGATCAATAATGTCCTGCCCGAACCGTTCCAGTATCTCTTTATCTGTCATAGGCCTGTGAGTGCCGTAGGCTATAACCAGCTTGATCTGTTCGTTGCCAATTCCCGCTTCATGCAATTCATCAAGAATTAACGGAATAATTACTTTCTGGGGTGTAACTCTTGTCCTGTCATCTGCCAAGATAACCACGGACGAATTCTTTGAAACTATCTCTCTTAATCTTTTTGTCCCTATTGGATTCTGTAAGGCTCTTTTTATTTCATCACCGGGATTTTCAGGTGGACTAAACTCATTTCTTTGTAGACTGAAACAAAGATTTTTTTCAGGAATTCGCAGTTCGATGAGTTTTTCTCCGAAATGAACAGGAATAACCTTTACGGTTTTCTCTTTTGTATGTTCCTTTTTCATATGCAAATCGTTTGATGTGTGAATATCTATTAATTAATGATTTAATTCGTTTTATAGATTTAATTATAATTGCTTTATCATTCTCAGTATCTCTTTTTCATAAGTCTCCTGCCATTCGGGTGCAAGAATGCAATTTGTCACTTCATATCCGCCTTTTTGAAAGGCCTCTTTGTCGGGAGCATAATGTATGTAACCGTTGGAATAAGCTGAAAGAAAAGTAAAAGGATATGGCGACATTTTCTTGATGCTAAGTCCTACAGCTGCAAATGCTTCTCCCGGAAAAGAAACAAGTATAAAGTCTCCGATGCGGATTCCCAAAATCTCTACAGGAATACTCGTTCCTCCAGTTTTGTTGGCCAACTCCTTTCTAAGTTTTAACCAATAGATATCTTCACGAATATGAGATAGCCTCTCCATTATATGGATATTGCGGATATATTTATCGATATCTCTCCTATTTGATTCATCCAGTTTCTTGAAATCTTCTGTTCCTTTTTTCTCTTCATCCAGATATAGATATTTATAATAGGAAGGATAGGATTCGGAAATTTTGTATTTCAAGTATAAAGGAAGAAATGTTTTTAAGTTCAAACTTGTTGATCTGAGAGAGTCCAAAAGTATCTGAGTTTCCATTTCCAAAGCATTCAGATTCGAAGCAAAATCCGAACGAAGTGGAAGATAGATGACCTTGTTAACCACAGATAACCGTTTAGTTTCGCAGGTGGCTATTTCTCTTGTCCTGTTTAGTACATTTAGTCCGAGCATTTGACCAAAAGGTTCACTATCTCTCGGATGGTTTACATCCTTATACATTATTTCTGTTATATCTCCTGCTGCTCCCTGAAGGAAAAAGGCCATGGCTCCCTGTCCGAGCTGTTCCTCAATTAATTGGGAGGCAAATCCGGGGTACTCGGCAGTCACTCTTTTATTTGGAACACCTGTGTAAGGATGGCAGGCATAATTATAAAGTATTGCTTTGGGCGTACCATTTAACCGGTCAATCTTCAATATTCCTATTTCAGGGTCAATTTCTCCCAAATCGGCAATCTCTTCATCTTGCATATTTGGATTCGCATGCCGAATCGTAAAAACCTTCCCATTTTTAAGATTGATACGGCGGTTCATCGCGAACCTGTCTTCAGAGCCCGTTCCCGTTCCAATTTTTACAGGTTCAAGGTTTAAGATTGCCTTCTCTACGGCCGAGATAGTCCTGTTTTGAATGTCGTTGCATAACCAATTTTCACCGATTAAAAATCCGTCATGATGATTATGTGATGCACTTACCAAAATATGCTCTCTTTTAATGCCAAACTTACTTTCAATTTCATTTCGCACATCATCTAAGAAATTATCCAAAATATTCCCTATGGTTCCAATGGCAACTACATCCATGGTAATGATAGCCATCTTTAACTCTCCGTTCTCCAGAACCAGGGTTTTCACATACAGGGAGTCGTTGATATTTCCCGAATCTGCCGTTATATTGCTTTTTCCTGTTCCGGCTTTTATCTGTGCCATTACTTCATAATGACTGAAAGAGAGAGAAATGAATAAAAGCAGGATGATCTTAGCTGTTCTCCTTTTTCTGCCTGCAATCTTCTCCTTTAAAGTCATTGGATTATTTTTTCATTATTATTGCCCTTTTTTGATACGAATATGGGTATCTTCCAGAACTGACAGGACAAATTCTCTGCTTTGGTGGGCAGCTTCATCCGGACTGGAAGTATAATCGAATCCCAATTCCACGGTCAAGAATCCTTTATATCCGGTTTCAAGCAAAGTTTGGAAAAATGGTGTAAAACAGATTGTTCCCTCCCCCGGAATCTTATGCTGATCGGCCAGCCCGTTGTTATCATCCAAGTGAACATGCAGTGGAATGTTTTTTCTCTTCAAAAGTAACAGAGAGTCTACCAATGATTCCTTGTTCACGTGACAATGACCGGTGTCTAAAGCTATACCCATATCTGGGTATTTTTGATCCTCGATGAGCCTTACCCCGTCTTCCACCGTGAGAACCAGATCACTTTCCATCATATGGGCCGGTTCCAATAACAGAAGCACCTCTTTGGCAACTGCATAGTCCACCAGCTCATCGAGACTACTTGTTAATTCGGCCATTCCACTGTTATAGCCCTGCCCATACAGGGTGCGGCCAGGACAAAGACTTACTGTCCTGCATCCCAGTAAAAGGGATGTGTCGATACTATTTTTGATGTATTCCACGCTATCTTTCCGGATAGATGGGATTGGGCTGCATAAACTTGTCGGATAACCAAACTGTGCCGGGATAAAGCCGGATATTTCAAGTCCGGTCTTTTCGATTAATTCCCTCACGGATGAAACAGTCGTCTGGTTGATATCCCGGTAATATGCATGCGGACGTCCACCCCAAATCTCTATGCCGTCGTAGCCGAGTTTGGAAATCCGTTTAATAGTTTCCTCCAACCTGTAATTCTGATATAGTTTAGATGATACACTTAACTTCATACGATTGATTTTTCATTATTGAACATAAGATCTCACTCTGCTATCAGTTTTTCCAACATTTCTTTCATTTTTACAGCCTCCTGCATGATGTTATCAATTCCACTGATATCAACCACTACATACCCTTCATATTTTACCTTCTTTAAAGTGTGAATGATATTCCTGAAATTAATATTTCCCCTGCCAGGCTGGTAGTGGTACGGTCTAGTACCATCGTTATCGGAGAGATGAACCAGTTTGAGGTAATTGTTCAGTTTATATATGCCTAAATCCAGATATTCTCCTATAGCGTTTGCATGGGCAACATCGTATACCATGCCGATATTCTCCACGCCTACATCTTTAAATATAGAGATAACACCATCGACGGATGAAATAAAATCGCCCGCCCTCATCTCCATCGCAAACTGCAGCCCATTCTTTTCGGCAATACCTGATGCTTTTCTTAATTGGGCGATGACATTATTCCTGAGTTCTTCCCATACAAACCCTTCAGGTATAGCAACGGCATCGGCAGGCCCGCCGTGATAGAGGGATGTTCTTTCCTTGGGAACCATTTCCGGTGGGAGATAGAAGCAGTTGGTCACCATTTTTGCTCCTATGGCAGCCGTCATTTCACAAATTTGGGAAAATCGTTCCAACGAATTTCGCCGTTTTTCCTCATCAAAGGAAAAAAGTTCGTAGGTAACAGCCATGATACTTACAACATCCAGTTTCAGGCTCTTTGAACGATCTATTATCGTTTGCCATTTATCGGCATAAGTTTGGCACTCACCGGCATCTATTTCCATTTCGATGGTGTCAAACCCGGCTTCGCTTATCTCTCCCATCACTTTTAAAAGATTATTTACACTTGGAGGCAAACCATATAAGGTTATCGGAATCGTGAATCCACATGTTACCTTAATCATAATTTTTTGTTTTAATTAATTCAACTTCTTAATAGTGTTTGATAAATTCTCATTATTTTTTATTGTAAAACTGCTTGTGAGAATATCTCGATTACTTTTTCCCTTGGCAGATCAAATTGCGCGTATTTTCGGTTTCCAACGGGTAAATTAATTCCGTTGCCATTTTCTTCGACCGGGATCTCTTTTCCTAATTCTTCAAAAAGTTTTATGTTCTCATAATTTACCGGCAACAGGATGTTTGATTCTCCTGAGATATGCCAGTAAACGACCCATATTTTACTGTTCCGTTCAAATATAAATGCCCGAATTTCCTGACTTCCATCAGCAAGATCAGTTATTTGCTGGTATGGTACAAGTTCATAATCCCCATTTTCATTTACCAGCAGTATATGTTCTTGCCCAGACTCCCGGAGCTCTCTCTTTTGCTCGGCTGTCAGGATATCTTTTTCTCGTACTTCCTCCCACCTTCTGATCACTTCCAGATTATCTCCCGTTCTGGGGTGAGCTTTCAACTGATCAAGATTTCCAATAAGTGAAATAATCGAGTTCCACCCGGCTGCACGGCTGGTGATATACTCGAGCATGTCAGGTTGGATACCTATCGTACTTTTATCCGGGGCCACATAGCCGACCCAACCGAAATCAATACCGGTGAAATCATTTGAAACCAGTCTCGCTTCTGCTACAGGATGAATCCGTGTGGCTTCTTTGATTACTTCGGGACGAAATATGTCAAAAGCATTCCCACGGGTCAGAATATGCCAGCTGAAGTGCGATTTACATGCCCCTTCCGAAAAGAGGGGCTTATTTTTAAACGCTTTATATACGTCCAGTTGAGCTTTCGAGACATTATACCAATAGGGAGGTGGAACATCTTCTGCCCCATCGAAATATATGAACTTAAATCCTGCCTGATCATAGATATTCGCAAGCCTTTCCGCTACCTCTTCCTGAATGCCGGTTCTCTGATTAAACCGTACAAAAACCGGCCATGTGTCTACATCCAATATTCCAAGCATGTAACCGGCATCTAAATTGTTGGGAGATGTGTGCAATGCACCCCGTTGACATCCTGTAAATTGATAGGGTGGAGAAGTCGTGTAGCCTTTATAACTGACCAATTCATTTCCAATCTTCAGATAACGCCTTCCATCCTCCAAAGTAGTCCCGTCCGGGTTTTCTTCTACAGTGATAACAGTATCACTCCTATTAACATTTTTCGACAGTGTGAAAACGTTCCGTACGTTTAACCGGGAATCCGGGATAGGAGTAACATAGGAATCGTTTATCCCTGCTTTATTATAATGAAGATGGAGTCCGGCGATCATGCCGGCATCCTCAATCTTTTTCACAATTTCCTGTAAATCCTTCATCCCTCCCGGATATTGGAATTTCCACGGAAAATGCCCCATAGATGCAGCAAAATCAGTATAATAAATCACCATCTGCTTGAATCCTCCCTGCTTTGCAAAGGATATGTGCTCATCTATATTTTGCGTGGTGACATTTCTGAGTTCATAATATGAATTTTTATATTCTTTGCAGCGCCTGCTTTCAACCCCCAAAGGGAGGCCGTAGTCACGTTCGACCCTGTCGATACGGTCGAGAAGTGCAGCAGTTTCCGTGGCAATCAGTACAGCTTCTATCCCTTCAATCTGTACTTCTGCAACACCTCCTGCACGGACAACTTTACAACCGTCTCTTGTTTTTGATTCAATTTTAGTTGTGGGATTGGCAGCCAGTAAATTTACTGCCACATTTTCGTCCCACATCACGTTCAGCCACTCCCCAAAATTGCTTCTCTCTTTCAATGGAATTTGCAGGAGTGTGAATTCATCTATTTCAGTCTTTCGTTTTATGCCGATATCGTCCATGTGATATTCCAGCTTCTCAAGAGCAAAACCAATATAGTGATCCGTTATTTTCAGATCAATATATGCTTGATAATCTATCAACTCGAAACCGACGACAAGTTGATCATCCACCTGGTATATCGTATCTGAAGAGAACTCTTTGCTGATAGCCGGATAAGCCAGCTGATGCTCATTATCATAGGGCCTTTCCTGCCTGATTGAGAAGACCGGCAGATTAGCCCCTCTTAATAAGCATTCCTGTTGGGTTGGTTTATGAATAAGGCTTTTCGCGGTTCCGTTACTGCTTAAAATGAGTTTTAACTCACTATTTTCAATAACTATGTCGTTATCCTCTGCTCTACTGTTGTTAGTGCATCCTACTGCGCTCAAGATAAGCGCTATAAGTATAACCGGCACTGCCGTTTTTTTTAAAATTATTCTTTTCCTCATTTTTTCTATTTTTGTGTGCGGAAGTAATGATAATCATTTATTCTGCTATTTTCTTAAGGTGTTTTTCAAGGAACTCTAAGGTTTTCACTCCGTTAATCTTGTGTCCTCCGTCGAAGAATTCGATATCAGTACACTCCCCGATACCTAATTGTGTATACAGCCTTCTGACTTTGGCATATTCGTAAGCAACCCACTCATCGGGTGCAACCGGGTCCCAGTGCCCCCGTTCAACCATAAACGCTCTTGGGGCAATCAACCCTGCCATTTCCGCGTAATTTACCCTGTTCCCAAGGTTAAACTCAAACACCTCATATTCCCCCACGAACATATAGCTGGCAGGAAAATCCAATGAGGTAGTCTTCCATACCCATTCATTAAAATCTCCTGAGCAAACTACTACTTTATAATCTTTTAGAACAGCCGGTATCCGGACGGCGCTTTTTCCTCCATAAGATAATCCATAAAACCCGATACGATCTTCGTCTACGAAAGGCAACGTTTTTAACCATTGTAACGTCTGGTCGTGTTGACCGATAGTGACTGAAAAGATCGATTGTTTCAAAGGATTGGCCATTCGCTGAAATATTCTGAAATTTTCCAAACCGTAAGGATTCTGTGGGGCATATACAATGTAGCCCATATCGATCAATTTAGATCCGAATGAGTCCCTTTCAGAATTTACATAAGATTCGGCACGTCCACCCAGACCATGCTGAAGTACCACGAGAGGATACTGTTCTCCCTGTTTCAGGTTATTCGGGATCAACATGATTCCACCCGCGGGTATCCCTTCCCAAACATCCAGCTTTATCAGGTAGCCTTTCCACTTGGAATTTTCGTATATCAGTTTAGATTGGGGGTTAAATGGCTGATCAGGTGAAGGCATTTTTCCGATAATTTCTTTCCAGAAATAATCTCTGTAAAACTCAGTTGATTCTTCCCATTTTTCCACTGACGAAGGGTCTGCCTTGCTCCAGAATTTTTCCCGCTGTTTTGGACTCTTCTTTACAAGCAATTCAATGTGATTCATCAACTCATAAAATTGTTGCTGCATTCGAGTATCGAAATTGAAACCTGTGGTTAAACGAATAGGGCGTTGATTCGGTCCGGTTGATATCTCTGCATTGACTCCGAGGCCGGTAAATAATTTTTCTGTAGCAGCCATTGAGCTAGGAATTCCCCTTCCTTTATCATTTACTATCAATTGAAATTTTGAAGGTATTCCCAATTTGCGAAATAGTTCTTCTGCCTGGTGAGCTTCATTAAGTACCGAGTTTAATGGAGGTGTGGTTAAACGACCCGGAGCTGCAACCTCTTTTCGACCGCCGACGGCGTTGGGAGGGCCTTTCACTTCAGGACCTTGACAGGCCTCTACCACCAATAACCTGGGAGCTATCAGGCCGGCAATTTCCGCATCTCCGAATTCTTCCAGTAAACCCCACACATTTCTGTATAAAGGTTCTTCCCATACTTTTTCTCGCTCTTGAAAATAACCGCTTACCAACACACCGTCAATACGGGTGTCTGCGGCGCCACTGTAAAATGCCAATAGCCCTCCTTCACCATATCCGGCTACGCCTACGGGTAGTTCGGGTGCCTGCTGTTTGAACCAATCAACAGCCGCCAGCACTTTCTGAACTTCATATCCGATGATATGCCTTCCTACCTGATAAGCACGCCGATAAATAAACTCCCTGTGAGGCTGGTTTGTCATGACTACCTCAGGGTTTCCCGACCAAGTATCGTCCCTGTCGATTATCAGCGGTATAATCAGTCTGCAACCGGCATTCGCCAGTCGCGGTGCAAGCAAGGATTCATCCGGGATTCCGGGATTTAACCCCATCAACATTTCGGGCGACTGATCTGCATCAGGTATAACCACTATCTGTGCCTGAACGTTTTTGTGAGGTTCAATCCACAAACCTGTACCTGTAACACCCTCCAAGACTGGCCATTTTACGCGATAAACCGAATAGTTGTCTGTTTGTGCTACCAGTGCTTTATGAGCTGTGCTTTCCAATAGAACTAACCCGTCAAATGGTAAACGCCCATCTACTATCCTGGTAATTTTTTTAAACCTTTCCCTGTTGGAGGCAATTGATGCTTCATACTCATGTGTAGAAGAATAATTTTGGTTCCAATATTGATTTTTATTCAGACTGCCCGATTCTAACACCTTGGAAAAATAGCTGAACATCCCTCCAATCATTTCGGAACGGAGCACTTCGATACTTTCCAGTTCCAGAGGCTTGGTATCTTTTAAATATTCTTCTCCCGTTAAGTTTTGTTCCTGAATTATTGTGTTTTGTCCCTGTAAAAAACCCAGGTCTGATAAACCAATAAGCATAATCAGGATGAGACATATGTATTGTATCTTCATAGAATCATATCTCTGTTATCGAGTTTATTATATTAAGAGATTCATCATTTTGCCGAACCGGATAACCGAAAGAATTTAACGGAGTGTCCCTCTATCTCAAGATTCTTTAACTGATTAACCTCACCGATATTCTCATGTTTCCAAATATCATATACGCTCATATCACCAGCAATGCCAATCTCTTCCCAGAGAGTGGGAAAGGTGAAGGAGCGTTGATTCCTGTTAAAATATATCACGGCAATATCATCGTTATCGAGTTCTTTTTGCCATATTTCAAAGTCTCCTTCATCATATACTTTTTTCCCCTGAATCCCTGCAGTATCCTGATTGATGGCAATGGCATCTTTATTCAGAAGAATCTCTTTTATATTAGCATCCATTTTGCGAAGATCATTTCCTGCCATTAAGGGTGCAGCAAGCAAACACCAAAAGCTGAAGTGTGCTACATATTCATTATAGCTCATTTTCCCGTTTCCCACTTCAAGCATATCAGGATCATTCCAATGTCCCGGGCCGGCATATTTTTCCAAACCTACCTGTGAGTCAAGGATGATTGTCCAGCCCATACCTCCCCATTCTCGCCTGCAATCCCAGCAATCCAAAATATCGTTTGTTGTACGCCATAAATGACCCACATTTTGCGCCCAACTCCAGGGACGGCTGTTGCCCCATTCACACATGCTGAAAACTATTGGCCTGCCTGTATCTGCAAGGGCTTTACTCATATCGATATATGCTTTATGTGGGTCGATACCTTCGGAATTGCACCAATCATACTTTAAATAATCAACGCCCCATTCAGCATAGGTATTGGCATCAATTATCTCATACCCATTGCTCCCGGGCCGATTTTGACACGTTTTTGTTCCGGCACACGAATAAATTCCAAATTTCAGTCCCTTTGAGTGGACATAATCTGCCAGAGCCTTTATACCCGAAGGAAATCGTTCCGGGTCGGGTACTATCTTTCCTTTTTCATCTCTGTTTATTTGCCAGCAGTCATCAATCACGATGTACTCGTAACCGGCATCTTTCATTCCCGATTCAACAAACTTATCGGCAATATCCTTAATTAAATCTTCACTAATATCACACCTGAATATGTTCCAGGAGTTCCACCCCATAGGAGGAGTTAACGCCAATCCTTCATACTTTTGCCCATAACAGTATATCCCTATGAATAATAACACAGCAATAATTATTTTTTTCATGTTTAACTTTTTTAAATTTATACATTAGATGATTTTTATCAATAATAGTAGCTCTTGTTTTTTTCCATCATCCTGAATTGCATTTTTTCCCGATCTTCAGTAAAGTGATTTTTCCATCTCTGGTTAAAGGTCCATTGGTTGGTCAATGATAGCATATGGTATATTCCCTGTCTTTCTCCTGCCTCCATTACCTGATCGAGGTGCCATGTACCCTCAAGGTTTATTTTCCCTATTCCACGGTCGGGCTGTGGATTGTTTGGGTTGATCTCTCCCAGGTTAAGCGTCCCGTTTGTCAGAAACAGGCGGTTAAAGTTTCCACCCGTGTTTGCAAAACAGCAATAAATCTGTTCATTGGGATAGGTGTTGCCTTGCTCCCGATCCATGCCTACTCCAAAGAAAGGGGTACCATCGTCAAAATCGAGCGTAATTTCAAACTTTTCATACAGGCCAATCCGGTTTGAATTCACATCAATATTCTTGATCTCCAATGTCCCGTTAGATGAAAGTTTAATAACCCGGTTACTATTTAAAGACTGGGATTTTAACGTTAAAGGTTGTAAAACAGGGAACAAACTCAAAAAGAGGAAATATATAATAGTCTCTGAATTATTTTTTGATAACTGCATAGCATTGCCACGTTTAATTTTATATAAATTCTCCTGGGGAAATGTCCATATCAGGAAGTCTAACATCTCTTAAGGAGCAGAAGGAGGTGTTACATACACATTTTGGAGATACACCTGATCTGGCGGAACACTATTTTCAACAGTGATACCTCCCGGGCCGGGCGGGAGCACATCTGAAATAATTTCCATATCCTTAACAAGGACATTGGAAGTACGAGCACCTTCGATTAGAAAAGGCTTAGTGCTATTGGAGATGATCTTTCCGGAGAAAACGGTGTTTATATTATTTTTTGCCCATATCAATGTCTCCGCCCGATCACCCGATGCATAAATATTTACCTCTGAATTGTCAAACACATTATGCGTGCCGCCAAAGCTTGAACCTTTTCCATTATGCCCGGAAGGATTAGTCAGTTGAAAGTCTATAATTTTCACGTTATTCGCGAGATCTACCTGAATTCCGTAGCCATTCGAATTTATGCTCTTGCAGTGATCCATCACAAGAGAGGGATTTACCGAACGGGTAGGAAGACTATAGAAACCGGCAGGTACCCGATAAGAAAAATCAGTTCTCCCGACCCCGGTCTCTTTCTCCGCACAGTTGTATAGCTTACCGCCATTCGTCGTATAAAATCCGTTCATAGAGTTGGCTTCTGCCGTGCAATTAATGAATGTTACATCGGCATTTGGTGCATAGTAACCACATCCGAAGTAGTGGGTTGACATATCGCTATTGTCGTAAGGTTTAGACGGGTAAGGTTTATTGCCGTTATTACGACTCACACAATTTTCAAGAATGCAGTCTTTTTTTGCGGGATCAAACTCGAAATGAAATCCGGATTCAAGAGTACCTTCAGCAACGCAATTTTTTACACGGAGCCCCTCAATGCTGTTGAGCTCAGCAAAATTAAACCCGGTCACCCAGGGGTTGAATGCCCCAAATCTACCGCAGTTGACTGCTTGGCAGTCTTCGTAGCGGATGTTCTTCATCACCTTATTCTCCGTTCCCCAGGCATTATGAAGGAATCCATAAGTCCCTGTATCTGTTGCCTTACAATGAATGAACTCTACATCTTCGAGAGTAGGAGAGTAAATCGAAGGATCGTGAATCAGAAGAAATACTGCCTGAATGCTTGCGTCTGCCGTTCCTGTAATGTTGTGAATTTTCGCATGGCTCGCACGTATGGTTAATACGCCCAGCCATTTAACACCTACACTATAGTTACTCCCATGAAGATTGAGGCCATCCAGAGTAACATTCTCGTTATCCACGTTGATACGTCCATCATTGGTGAACTTCAGATAAGTTTCAGATTCACCCTTTCCTTTCAGAGTTGATCCTGTTTTAGGGGTGATGATCCCTGCACAGTGGTACGTACCACTGTGCAGGTTGATCACACCTCCTGATGGCGGTAACTTATTTAGCGCTGATTGTATCTCCTGTTGATCATTACTCCCGTCACATATGTAGTCAGCCTGTGCCTTATCTGCCGCGCTGCTGTTACTGGCCGCTACCCATAACACATTGGACACTGGCGGTTTTTTAGGTTCATCAGGCTCACTGTTTACAGGAGGTCTTTCCGTGATACCATTTTCTGAACATAATGTAAAAATGAAGAGAATAACAAAAAGGATTGATGACATATTTTTCATCTTTTTTTAGTAATTAAAAATAATTGATATGTTCACTGTTTATGTGTCAGTTCAACGGGATCATGATAATACAACGATAATTATTGTTGTTGTATTTTTGTCATTTCTCCTTAGGCGATAATTCCTAGTTTTCGACGACAATCTGTTTGCTCATAATATTGTTTGTCTCATTGCTTTCCGTTATCCGGTTAATATCATCTACGTTAGCCTTCACCGTGTGGGTGCCGGCTACTGCCGTCCATTTTGATCCGGCCGAACCGCCGTTGGCAGTCAGCGTAACCGATGCGCCGGGTGCGAGCGAACCGGTATGGGTGTCTGACCAGACTCCCGGCCCGGCTGCCCCGTCATCGAACGTAAAAAGCACGCCATGTATCACTCCCGCAGGTGTGGATACACTGCCCTGATTTTTGATTGTTGCCCTCATGGTTACTGCATTTCCGTTTGTCGGACTTGCCGGTTCCCAGGAAATATCGGTAACTACCAGATCAGGCTTTCCGGAGCCAACGACAATCTGTTTACTCACGATATTGTTTGTCTCATTGCTTTCCGTTATCCGGTTGGCATCGTCTATGTTAGCCTTCACCGTGTGGGTGCCGGCTACTGCCGTCCATGTTGCTCCGGCCGAACCGCCGTTGGCAGTCAGCGTAACCGATGCACCGGGTGCGAGTGGACCGGTATGGGTGTCTGACCAGACTCCCGGCCCGGCTGCTCCGTCATCGAACGTAAAAAGCACGCCATGTATCACTCCCGCAGGTGTGGATACACTGCCCTGATTTTTGATTGTTGCCCTCATGGTCACCGCATAACCACTTGCGGGGCTCGCAGGGTCCCATGAGATGTCGGTAACCACCAGATCAGGCTTTCCAGGACTGACAACAATTTGTTTGTTCATGATATTGTTTGTTTCATCACTCTCCGTTATCCGGTTAATATCATCTACGTTAGCTTTCACCGTGTGGGTGCCATCGACTGCCGTCCATGTTGCTCCGGCCGAACCGCCGTTGGCAGTCAGTGTAACTGATGCACCGGGTGCGAGTGGACCGGTATGGGTGTCTGACCAGACTCCCGGCCCGGCTGCTCCGTCATCGAACGTAAAAAGCACGCCATGTATCACCCCCGCAGGTGTGGATACACTACCTTGATTTTTGATTGTTGCCCTCAGGATTACTGCATTTCCGTTTTCCGGACTTGCCGGTTCCCAGGAGATATCGGTAATCACCAGATCAGGCTTGTCTGTAGGTACCGATGGGGGAGTTACATAAACGTTCTGGAGTGTTACTTGACCGGCTGTAACATCGCTTGCAACAGTAACGCCACCCGGACCGGGAGGCAGGGTATTTGAAACAATTTCCATGTTTTTAACGAGCATGTTGGAAGTACGTGTGCCCTCGATCAGGAAGGGTTTTGCACAATCTGAGACTATCTGGCCTGAAAAGACAGTGTTTTTTTGGTTTTTAGCCCAGATCAGTGTTTCCGCACGTTCTCCTGAGGCGTAGATGCTTATCGTGGCATTGTCGAACTGTTCGCCGCCCAGACAAGTTCCTTTCCCGTTGACCCCTGCCGGGTTTACCAGATGAAAATTAAGGATCTGCATATTTGATGCATTGTTGATCCATATTCCGTAAGCATAGGAATCAATACTTGTGCAATTTTCCATCACCAAGGATGGATTGGTTGTCCGACATGGGAGGGCATAGTATCCTGCCGGCTTTCTGTAGTCATAATTTGTCTTTCCGGCACCGGTCGTTTTCTCAATACAGTTGTAGAGCTTACCCCCGTTGGTTGATAGAAACCCATTCATGGAGTTGCCTTCAGCAGTGCAGCGGATAAACTTCACGTCGGCGTTTGGTGCGTAGTAACCACATCCGAAGTAGTGGGTTGACATATCACTTGGGTTGTAAGGTTTCGTCGGATAAGGTTTCTTTCCGTTGTTACGACTAATGCAGTCTTCAAGTATACAATCCACTTTCTTTGGATCAAACTCGAAATGAAATCCGGATTCAAGTGTGCCTTCGGCAAGACAATTTTTTACCCGGAGCCCTTTGATGTCATTGAGTTCTGCGAAGTCAAATCCGGTTACCCAAGGGTTAAATGCTCCAAACCTGCCGCAATTGATAGCCTGGCAGTTTTCGTACCGGATATTATTAATCTCTTTATTTGTTGTACCCCACGCATTATGTATAAATCCATAGGTTCCGGTATCAATGGCTTTACAATTTATGAACTCTACGTCTTCGAGGACAGGGTTATACACCGCAGGATCATGGAGAAGGAGGAATACAGCTTGGATGCTAGCATCCGCCGTACCCTTAATGTTGTGGATCTTTGCATGACTTGCACGGATGGTTATCACTCCCAACCATTTGACTCCAATACTGTACCCACTCCCCTGTATGTTAAAGCCATCCAGAGTCACGTACTCATGGTCAACGTTGATACGTCCATCATTTGTGAATTTTAGAGAGGTTCCCGATTCACCTCCTCCTTCAAGAGTTGTACTTGCCTTGGGTTTGATGATCCCAGTACAATTATATGTACCATTGAACAGGTGGACAATTCCACCTGATGACAGGGCGTCAAGTGCAGTTTGAATTTCCTGATTGTCATTGACTCCGTCGCATACATAGTTGGCTGATACCTTGTCGGCTGTACTGCTATTATTTGCCGCAATCCATAATATTTGTGTAGCGCGGGTTTTCACTGCCGTTATAGTATCTTGGTTTTCGGGAATTTGCTCTGTATAGTTTGTGCATGAAGATACAAAGCAATAACAAGTACAAATAAGGCATCCAATTAGAATCTTTATAATGGCTCTCATCTTTTGTAATTTTTTAAATTTCACATAATCATAAAAACTAAATGAAACAAATATGTTAATTAGTCTCTCACGCAACGGATTGAAAGGCCTATCTCTTTGGCGATACCATTCCTGTTCACATGCCATTGATCACGATAGACGGCCCGGCGCCAGGCGTTAGTGGAACTGCTCTCGGTAGCAGTCCACCAGTATGCGGCATTTCCGAGATCGAAAAATGTATCTCCCGCGTTACGGTTACCACCCGGGAGGGCTGTAAAACCGACCTGGTTGCTTGCGCCGGTGTTGGGGCTGTTCCATAATCCTGTACCTTCCTGTACAGTTCCGGTTGCTTTCAACCTGGCTCCGGCTCCACCTTCGCCACCCAAATAAGTGGTTAGCTGTGTCCACTCCGCATCACTGGGCAGGTGCCAACCCGAAGGACAGGCATTCGTTGCAGCAGGCCAGTTGTATAACACACCGTAAGTTTCGTAGTTACTTGTAGCCTTTGCTTCCGAAGCATCGGTACCATTGTAACCGGAAACGTAGTGGTAAGGGTCATTGTTTGAGTCTGTTGTACGCCCTACTACACTGGGCAGATATTTGAGGTTTTCTGACATCCACACCTGCTCGCCAATCGTAACAAAGCTATAGACATTGTCATCACGACTGTCTGTAAAGGCACTCGTAGCATCAAATACCTTAACTGAACAGGTTGCTGTCATATTGCCATCTTCGGTAGTTACGGTGATTGTCGCGGTGCCGGCGTTAACAGCGGTAACCTTGCCATTAGAATCAACCGTGGCGATGGCATTGTTACTCGACTGCCATTCAACTTTTTTGTTTGTTGCATTTACGGGGGTAATCGTGGCAGTAAGGGTTCTACTGTTGCCCTGAACTAACGATATGGATGTTTTATCCAATGAAACATCGGTTGCGACAACGATTACGGCATTCACGGTTACGTTACAGGTTGCTGTTTTATTGCCATCTTCGGTGGTTACGGTGATTGTAACATTTCCTGCTTTATGGGCTGTAACATTACCGTTGCCTTCAACAGTGGCAACTGCGTTGTTACTTGATGTCCACGTGATTTTTTTGTTGGTTGCATTTACAGGGGCAATTGTCACAGTTAGGTATTCACTGAGTCCCTCATCCAATGTCAAAGCAGATTTATTCAATGAGACTCCGCTTACGGCCACGGATCCCGCTAAAACAGTTACGTTACAGGTCGCGGTTTTATTGCCATCCTCGGTAGTTACAGTGATCGTCGCGTTGCCGGCTTTCAGGGCTTGTGCTTTGCCGTAAGGATCGATGATGACAATGGCATTGTCACTTGACTTCCATGTGACTTTTTTATTTGAGGCATTGGTAGGAGCTATTACGGCAGTTAGTGTTTCGCTGTCGCCTTCGATTATCGAAACAGTAGTTTTACTTAGTGTAACGTTTGTAACGTTGAATACAATCTCTTCCTCTTTGCAAGAAAAAATGAGAAGAATAGAAAAAATGAATAAAAGTGGAATGAAATATTTAGTCTTCATACAATTGTTTTTTTAGTTATGGTATAACAATAACCTTTTCTGCAATCGCTTGATTCCTTGGCCCCATTACACCTTCGGTTGTAAGGGTTACAATATAATTCCCGGATGATGAATATGTGTGAGATGGGTTTTTAGAGTTACTTCTGCCATCTCCAAAATTCCATGAATATTTCATGCCAAAGCTCGATTCATTGATAAAAGTTACTGTTTTCCCATTGATTGAATAGGTAAAATCAGCAGTAGGAACAAGCATTTTAGTGTGAATGACAATGATGGTTGTTGAAATATCCTGGTTTACTTCCAACTCATCGGATGAGATGCCTACACCGATAGCAAATATTTCATCAGGGTGTGAGAGCAAATAGGCAAGATTGATTTCGAGGTCAAATCCCGCGATTTCGCTACCGTTTTTAACTGTTAGTGCTGTGGGGATGCTATATTGATTCGAAGGAAGTATTACGGTAGATTCCGGAATTTTTCCACTTGACTTGAGCATATTAACGGTATCGTTTTTTACTTCAATATTCACATTGATATCTCCTTTACGCTCAATGCCAGAACGATATACTCCCAAAGGGATAATAAATATATTATTCTCATGATCAATTTTAAAATCGTAGGCATATCCCGGTGTAGGTAGCCATTCTACCCTTTGTGGAACATTATCGATTGTAAAAACACCTCTCACTGCTGCCGGCATATAGAGCTTCGAAGCGGTATACTCTGCAGACTTAAATTCATCGTAATCACATGAAATAAAATTATGTGTAATTACAACCAATAAGGTCAAAATCTTTATGTTAATGGTAAATATCCTTATCATGTCTTTGTTGAATTAATTTAAATCAAATTATTTGTTTGTTTGAGATCTACGTATTTCACCAAAGTGGATTTTGTTTCCATTCAGGCATTTTGAGCAATTCTTGTTGCGGTATAGGATAAAAATACATTTTTGGTTGAAAACTCCTTTCTTCTACTTTAATTTTACTATAATTAAAAGAACCGGATTGTGTTCTTGCAATTTCTACTCCATTCAATGGAGAATTAAAGACTGTGGGTGCAATCATCCATCTTCGGGCGTCCCAAAACCGATGGCCTTCAAATGCAAGTTCAACAAAACGTTCATGTCGTATTGTACTGCGCATTTGTTCTTGAGTTAACCCGGAGGGAAGAGCTGGCATATTAACGCCCTGTCTTTGTCTTATCCGGTTAACGTAAGTTTTTATATCCGGATGTGTCGGGTTGTATTCGTTCAATGCTTCGGCATACCATAAGTATACATCAGCTAAACGGATAAGGCTCCAGCTGTGAACACTCACCGTGTTTGTCAGAAGATTGATGTTTTCATCAAGGTACTTTTTCAAATAGTAGCCCGTTCTTGTTGCAAGAGGAATTGGTTTCCCATCGCGTCCGTCTCTCCAAATCTCAACATTACGTCCTTTATAAACACTGTTATTGGTTATAATATTCATATTTAAGCGGGGATCACGATTAGAATAAGGAGACGCTGTATGTGCAGGATTGTTCCAGTTGAACGGTACGGCAGTATTGCCCTCTATTACTTCATATGCATCCACAAGGTTTTGAGAAGGTGTTGTTCCGCTCTGCCCTTTATCGAATCCGATTGGGTAGTTGGCTACCTCGAAAGAATTGCTTGTTCCTCCCCTTCGTACAAAAATATGCTCCGGATTTTGGTAAGAATCTCCCCGGACAAACATATTCCTGTAGTCATTCGAGAGTGCATAACCTGTTCCTGGGAGATCAATAACCGTTTTTGCCGCATCGGCTGCTGCCTTCCAGCGTTCCGACCGGTCGCCCGCCGGTAAGGATATTAATTCTGTATCCGGATAGCTTCCAGTCCAGCCAGGCATGTTCCACAGATCGGAAGCTGCATACAAAAGCACTTTTGCTTTCAGCGCCAACGCTGCACCCTTGGTTGCTCTACCGAGTTCGGCAGAAGGTTGTTTCACATACAACTTCGATGCAGCGGCGTCGCATTCGTCAATAATATATTTTACACATTCCGACAATGAATTTCTTTTTACATTCGTGATGTCATCACCCCATTCCAGCGCATCTTCAATGAGTGGAACACCACCATATCGTTTTATCAGTTCAAAGTAATAAAAAGCTCTCAAGAAACGCGCCTGATATTTCCACTGCTCAATCTCTTCCAGTCTTTGTTGATAGATGAGTTGTTGTGATTCCCTTGGATCAAGCCTGTACATATCAAGATTGATATCATCTACATTTGCTAAAAACAGATTTACGTTTCTTATAGCGGTAAAGAATATAGTCCATGTATCACCGGGATTAACAAAAGGATTCCAACTTCCTATATTATAAAAATGAACGGTTGAGTTTTGATATGTGTGTTCAGCTTCATCCGATGCTGATGCTATCATTGCACCGTCTATTTCAAAAAAGCCGCTTGGAAGTAATGTATATAGCGCGTTTAACCGACTTCGGGAATAGGAATAGACACTGTTTACCAATTCTTCATCAATAGCTGTACTGATATCCCGTTCCAGGTAATCACTGCATGAAGGGGTAACAATGATAAAAAATATCAGGCTTATTAAATGTATATATTTTTTCATACCATTACTAATGTTAAATGTTGCATAATTATTGTAGTTGAATATTAATTCCCATGCTATAGCTTCTTGTAGCAGGGTATCCATATTCAATTTCAGGATCCCGATAACCCTTCATATGATCCCATGAAAAAAGATTGGTTCCGTTCACGAATATCCTCACATTTTCTAATCCGATTGATTCGATGAGTTTAGCAGGGAAAGTATATCCAAGCTCAATATTACGCAATTTTATGAAACTTCCATCCCGTTGCCATAAGGTTGAATACCTGTAGTTATTTTCATTATTAAGGGCGGTTAATCTTGGATAGGTAGCAGTATTCGCTGTTTCAGGTGTCCATCTATCCAGAGCAATCTCACCTATCTTCCCGTCATTCTGAAAGGCATGGAACAGAGATCCGGTTAAAGAGACCGTTCTATTGGCCACTCCTTGGAGAAAAACCTTAAAATCTACAGCTTTATATTGGAAACCGGCATTTAAATTACTACTAAGCGTAGGTACCGGGGTGTTTCCGATAGGATACAGGTCTCTTTCATCGACAATGTTATCATTGTTTTGATCAACATATTTTACATCGCCCGGCTTAATGTCGGTCCATGCCTGTAAGGGGCTGTTTTCTATGTCATTTTCATCTTTAAAAAGACCATTGGCTACAAGTCCGAAGGGCTGATTAATAGGTAGTCCATCCCTGTATAAATAGTCATGTAACTGAAGATTCTCTGAACTAAAAACAAGTTTGTTTTTATGATACCATATATTGGTCTCGACAAAAAAATTGAGGTCTTTCGATATACTATTTGAATAACCTATTTTTGCTTCAAAACCCTTGCTGTTTGTTTTCCCGTCATTAATGTAGGGCTTCGAGAATCCCATGAAATCTGGTAACGTCTTATTTGGTATAACCAGGATATCGTTCCTGTCACGATTAAAAATATCAAAAGCCACATCCCAGTTATCAAGAACAGTTGCCTCGAATCCAATATTAAGTGTTCTTTCCTTTTCCCAGGTTACTGATGTATTGGCCGGTGATCCCTGTACAATTCCGTCTGCAGTTGAATTTGCAGTGCCAAAATAATAATTTGAAGTAAAGGGATAATATTGTTGAAACATGAAACGGAGACCGCCGATTTTATCATTTCCAACCAACCCGTATGATCCCTTGAATTTTAGATAATTCAGGAATTCATTCTCTTTCAAGAATGGCTCATTCGAAGCGATCCAACCCAAAGAAACGGCGGAGAAAAAACCGAATCGTGAATCTTTGGGAAAATTTTCGGAACCCATATAACTGAAACTAAACTCACCTATGTAGGTTTTTCTGTTAGCGTAGGTTGCCCGGCCACTTAGATTAAGGTGTCTGTAAGGAAATTGATCACCGCCGAAAACCTCTTCATCCGCGTTTGCCATTAGTATCCCGCTCACATCATGAATATCGAAATTGCGATCATAATTCAACCAAACCTGGTAGGCAGTGTTCCTATACTGCGACGAACTACCTTCAGCTCCTGTTAAAGAAGTCTCCACGCCAAAAGGAATATACGTTATCTCACCACCGGTATCTGTAATGGCAAAACTCCTGTAGGTCCTCGACTTGCTTGAGTAGCTTCTAAACCAGTTATTCATCGAAATCAATCCGGTGATACTTAATCCTTGTGTAATCATATCAAGCTGATAATCAAGAGAGAAATTTGCTTGAAGCGTTCTCGAATTTGAGGTGAAAAAACCCAACTCCATCATGTCACCCAATGGATTTGAATATAACTCATTGCGACCCCATGTTCCATTTGGGTTATAGACCGGAAATGCATTGGGTGGAATTTGAGATAAAAGTGAAAATATGCTACTTGTGTTGTTGTTAACCGGATTTTCTTTGTCTTCGATACTTCCGCCCAACGACACTTTAGCACTGAATCTGCTTCCAAGATCAATATCTACATTTGTCCGAAAATTGGTACGTGAATAATTTGAATTGACACTGAATTCAGACAAATCACCGGTCTTTTTATACAAAAGATCATTTCTCAAATGATTTAATGATACGAAATAGCGGACTCCGGAAAATGAACCCGAAAAATTGAGATTATAATTCGATAAAGGAGATGAGTTTCTCAGCAACTCATTATACCAGTTTACATCGGGATGCAGGTAAGGATCATCCCCTTTCTGATACGAATTCAAATCAGCTTCTGTATAGAGTTCCGCCATTCCATTATTTATTCTGGCTTCGTTATAAAGCTTAGCGTAATCATATGCTCCTAAAAACTTTGGCAGATTGGTGGGCTTTTGCAAACCATGTTGCATGCTGAAGTTTATAGATAAAGGCCCCTCTTTCCCTCTTTTTGTTGTTATCAACAATACCCCGTTTGCAGCTCTGCTCCCATACATAGCGGTAGCAGCCGCATCTTTAAGTAATGCAACAGATTCAATTTCATCAGGTGTCAGGCTATGAAAATTGACATCCACGAATCCATCTACCAGGATCAACATGTCGGTTTCACCTATCCCAAATGTATTGATTCCCCGGCTAACCATATTGAATGTTTCATAACCGGGTTCGTTGTTGCCAGGAATTGCCGTCAACCCGGATAAACTTCCCGGTAAAGTACCTGCGAAATTAGTCACGAAAGATGATCTGAGTTCATTGCCTGAAATCTTTGATATTGCACCTGTCACCATCCAGTCTGGTTGTATCCCATACGCAATATTTTCTTTTTCCTGATTATACTTTATGGTATCTCCTGCTTGGGTAAATGCAGGTTCAACGAAGAGAGAAGTAAAAAAGATAACTGAAATAGAAAATATATTCAGTCGTTGAATAATATATTTTAAAGTCATATTCTATTTAAATTAAGATTACAATACGCTTTTTTAAGCTTGTTTTTCTGTTAAATAATTCTCTCAATCCCATCCCGGATTTTGAGCTAAATAGTCTTTTTTCAAGACCTCATCGCGGAGGAACGGTAAAAGATATTGTCTGCGTGGAAAAATTCTGGTTCCAATATTATACACTTCATATCTGAAATTGGGCGGAGCCGGGTTTCTATAAGCTTTGAACCCCTGGAAATCTTTGTTGAAAACTTCTTCGGCTATAAGCCATCTATTGAGATCCCACTGACGATGGAATTCTCCGAAAAGTTCAATAGCACGCTCATTTCGAACACGTTTCCTAAACTGGTCTTGAGTGAGATCAGGGGGTAAATCAGGTTGACCTGACCGGGATCGGATTATATTTACATAATTATACGCCTCATTTACAGGTCCTTGAGACTCGTTCAATGCTTCTGCGTAATTGAGGTATGCTTCAGCAAGCCGAAAAATCACATCGTTGGGTGCGTAACTACCCCCACTTTTTCTCATCCCTTGCGGACAGAATTTTGTAATCCATGTTCCACCAAAACAGCCTGCGTTGAGATTGCCTCCTACAAATGAATTCACCATCGGAATATCGGCATTCCAATACGATCCAACCGGAGCAGTAGATTGATGGAATCGCCTGTCAAGCTCCGAAAGTTTTTCAGTCAGGTCGTCACCCCCGATAGGATTCCAATCTTGCTGTGTTCCGTCCTGTTTTTCATATAACTGTAAAAAATTGTAAGTCATACTTGAACCGTGTGAATGAGACCAGATGATAAAACCAATCCATGGCCAGTTCCAGGCTGCCCCGCGTCCGTAGATGCGAGATGCTAAAATGATCTCCGCATTCCCGTCATTCTCATGCATGTATCTGTAGTTCTCATCCACTCCTTTATCCGTGATTAAATGATAACCGTTCGATTGAGCCCAATCGATACATGCCTTAGCTGCATCAGCTGCAACCTGCCATCTATTCACATCATAATCTCCTAAACAGATATAGCTGTTATGTTCTTTATTATCCATATCCAGATAAGGAGTTCCGGTGTTGAAGAGGGGACTTGCTGCATATAACAAGGTTCTGGCCTTTAACATTAATGCCGCACCTTTCGAGGCTCTTCCGAACATATCAACCGGTTGTTTTTCAGGCAATAGTGATGCTGCCGCGTCACAGTCCGCCACTATAAAATCTACAACTTCTTCTAACTTATTTCTCCCAACAAAAAAATCATCACTTAATTCAAAGGGAGTTTCAACAATAGGAACAGAGCCGTAACGCTTAAACATTTCAAAGTAGCGCAGTGCACGTATAAATCTAGCCTGCCCTTTTGCCTCATTGATCTGTTGGCTTGTCATTCCCGGAACATCATCAACTTGCTGAAGGAGTATATTGGCATGGCGGATACCTACCCAGCGGGAGTTAAATGCTCTATCAATTGGAAACATACCAGCTGCAGTCAGTGCACCGGAATTATAGGTATTAGAGAAAGTCCAGGTTTGCCCCGACTGACCTTCATCCGAGTAGGCTGTATTATACTCCCATTGCATAGCGCCCCCGGACACTGGAAATATGGAGAATCCTCCTGCATCATAATTATATAAATGGACGATAGCAGTTTCAACCTGACTGGGAGAGCTGAATATGGTATCTATTGTCACATCTATTCCGGGTGCTTTATCAAGAAAATCTCCGAAAATATCCTCACAAGAGGTCAAAACACCCGATAATATAGTAAAGCCAATTAATAGTAAAAATATCTTTTTCATTTTCAATAGTTTTAAAATTTAACGTTTAAACCAAAATTCAGCCTTCGGGTGACAGGATAAGGCCTGTCATTTTCACTTAAACCGGCACCGGTTGATTCAGGATCTGTTCCCGGTAACAATGAATCCCAGGTATGAAGGTTATCCCCGTTAATATAAATCCGTATCGAATTCAAGCCTATATTTTTTAAAATTTTTCCCGATAAGGTATAACCAAACTCGATATTTTTTAATCGTACATACGAGGCATCTACTGTGTTAAACGTGGAGCTTTGATGATTTGCATTCGCGTAAGTTATTCCCAAATTATACCTGGGGAAATTGATTGGTAAACCTTGCTGATACCGTTCATGTGTCCAGCTTGCAATCATGTAATCTGGAGCATTGGAACCTTCCTCGAACCCTCTGATTTCTCGTCTATGGTATCTATGACTTACATTTGAGGCTCCTTGGAATAAGATTGAAAAATCGAATCCCTTGAAATTTCCTCCAATGGAAGTACCAAATATCACTTCAGGAAAATTTGAATAGCCAATCGGTATTTGATCGTCACCATCAATTACTCCATCGCCGTTTATATCATAGTATTTAATATCACCCGGCTGAATTTTGTCATTTTGCATCTGGTATAGTGGCCTGTTTACCCTGTTAATTTCTTCCCAGGAATTATATAGACCATCATCTCTAAGTCCGTACATTTGCCCATATGATTGGCCTGTTCGCATAAGATATGGATAAAGTCTTGTTATTTCATCCATTTCAATAATTGTATTGCGGGCATAGGTGAGATTTCCTTTTATCCAATAATTAAACAGGTTAACCTTGTTATTATAGGAGATTTCTCCATCCCATCCTTCATTGTTCATTTTACCGAAATTATAAGGAGGAAGTTGTGCCCCTACAACGAATGGAATCGTATTAAACGTGGTGAGTATATTGTCTCTTTTTTCTGTGAAATAATCAATTGTTACTTTTAACCTGTCCTGTAAGAAGGCAGCATCAGCACCAATATTTGTTTTCTTTGCGCGTTCCCATGTCAGGTCCGGATTACCGAGTGCTGCCTCCTTAGCTCCTCTATGTCCCTGAACATCTGCTCCTATTCCAAACCTGTAATCGTTATTTACATATATCCAGGAAGAAGGCCTGTACAAAAATCTGGCTCCGCCAACTCTGTCGTTACCCACTTCTCCGTAGGAAGCCCTCAGCTTTAAGAATGTCAGGAAATCGTTTTCAGGGAAGAATGATTCTTCTGAGGCTGCCCATCCTAACGAAATTGCAGGAAAGAATCCAAATCGTTTACCCTCTGCAAAATTTTCAGTTCCATTATACCCGAAATTGACATCCAACATGTAACGGTTTGCATAGTCATAGGTTATCCTGCCTACCAAACCTTGGTACCCGTTGGGAATGAGATAGGCAAGGTTAGGTGAATGATATTTGCTTTGATTATAAAGTAGTAGCCCGGCTACATTATGAAGTCCAAATTTACGATTGTAATCAAGAGCTGTTTCAAAATAAATTTTTCTGTTTTTGCCCATCGATTCACTGAATCCATAAGGAGATGGTTCTGTTATCGGAATGTAATTAATTGTCCCGTCATTCAATCTTATCGCCGAATAGGATTCTTTGTTTTTTGAATAATATTGGGCTTGTTGATAATAATTATTATATGAAATTAGACCCCGTATTGATAACCCTTTGGTAATTTGATCTAATTTATAATTTAACCGTATTGATGCGTTCAAATAATTGCTGTAGTCTCTTTTATAACCGTAACTTATCAAATAGTCTATGGGGTTGCCGGGATCCATTTTAGTATCCAATACCACATATCTTCCACCTGTATCTTTGAGTTTAGGGGCATCCATCGGGTTAGATCTCCAAACTTGTTCAAATAATCTTGTGACGGGAGTATTGGTGCCCGACCTGTCCTCAATCTGAGTAGAAATGTCGGCATTCAACGAGAGTCGATTTGTGATGTTAAAATCGAAGTTAGAGCGAATATTGTATCTTTCAAACTTGATTCCCGCATCATAATCAGTAATCGTTTGTGTATGTTTAATTAGTCCTTCCTGCGTGAAATAACCCAAAGAAACAAAATACTTGATTTTATCGGTACCGCCGTTGATGTTAAAATTATGCCGTTGTTGGCCGCTGGTTTTGTCAAACATATACGCGAACCAGTCTACATCGGGATAAAAAACGGGATCCTCGTGAGTTCTGAATTTTTCAATAGCTTCATTAGAAAAATGGGGATTATAAGCGCCTGTAATGTAGCCATCGTATGATTGGGCAAGGTTGTAATGTGTCGCATAATCCACCGCGTTCATGCTATGTCTTACATCACTAAACTCTTGCACTGCATACTCATATGAGTAACTGACTTTAGGAGCGCCTGATTGCCCCCTCTTTGTAGTAATGATCATGACACCGTTAGCCCCTCTCACACCATAAACTGCCGTTGCAGAGGCATCTTTCAAGATGGAGACACTTTCAATCTCATTCGGATCAATCACGTTGTAATTTACACCTTCAATGCCATCTACTATAACGAGAGGATCTTGTGTGCCGGAAAAACTGCTAACACCTCTGATTCTGATGGTCGATTGGTCTGCTCCGGGTTGCCCGCTTCGTTGAACCGATAAAAGGCCGGGTAAACGACCAGCCAGCGCATTGCTTATATTAGATACAGGACTCTGTGTTAGTTCTGCTGTGGAAATTGTGGAAATTGATCCGGTGATGGTTACTTTATTTTGTGTACCATACCCTACCACGACCACCTCTTCCAGCGCTTTTGTATCTTCTTCCAAAACAATCTTAAAAGTGTTTCTTCCTGATGTATAAATGTCTTGTGACAGGTATCCGATATATGAAATATGGATTGTGGCATCCGGTTCTACTCTTAATGCGAAATTCCCGTTTATATCTGTAACGGTACCGTTAGTTGTACCTACTTCGACAATATTCGCTCCAATAATTGATTCGCCCTTTTGATCGGTAATTACTCCTATGATTGTCTTTTTTATCTGTTGAGGCTGGGGAGATAACCCTGGGGTAACTTCCTTCCGTTTATTGATCAGGATGTATCGGTCTTTGATCTTGTACTCGTAAATAGCCGGTAACACTTGTTCTAGTACCTCTTCAATATCAGCTTCTTTTGCTTTGACACTTACTTTCACTGTAGTGTTTATCTGATCATTGTTATAGAAGAATTCAAATTCGCTTTGTTTACGAATGGCATTGAAAACTTCTTCAAGTGCCACGTTATTAAGATCCAAATTCAACGATGTAATCTGGGCATAGGTCTGTACCGCCCATATTAAATTGGTACTCAATAGCAAAAAGAAAAAAACCAGTTTCATGATACAGAATAGTTTTTTCAATTCCCTTATGGGGAATTTTTGTTTAAGTCTCTTTTTTTTCATACATTTGAGTGCTTTAAATGAATTGTTGACATATAATTTTTTTAATGCATTGAGGCTGCCCGAAAGGCCTAAAATCGGGCGGCCTTCTACATAATTATTTATATAGAATTATTTTATCTCTCTCGTTTCGATATTGAATGTCTGTAACAGCAGTTATTAGATCCAGTAAATAATTTAGTGGCTTTGCTTTCTGGGCACTTCCGGTAAAGCGCATTTTTTTGATATCCTGATTCTCATAAACGATTTTGAAATCGTACCAGCGCTCCAGTTGAGCAAATATCTCGGGTAGAGGCTGATTTCGAAACATAAACTCACCTTTAACCCAAGCAGTATATATATCGGTATTGACCTGCTGGACGGACACTTCATCCGATAATTTATTCAATCGTAAATTTTGTTCCGGTTTTAATTGAAACACTTTTTGACTTTCAGCGAGATGAACTCGAACATTTCCTTCCACCAAAGTAGTATTCACGTAGGGATTCGTTTCGTATGCATTGATATTAAATGAAGTGCCCAATACTTCAACGGTAAGTTCCGGCGTGAGAATAACGAACGGTTTATCCTCTTTTTTTACTTCGAAATAGGCTTCTCCGATCAACTCCACACGTCGAGTATCTCCTTCAAAATAAGAGGGGAATGTCAATTGTGATTCCGAATTAAGAAAGACTCTGGATCCATCGGCAAGTACCAGTTCATATTCACCCGATTTGGGGACGTAGATGGTTTGTTGTTCTATTTTTCTATTAACAGATGCTGTCTTTTCAAAACTTATCATACCCTCGCTTTTATTTGAAATGATGGTTCCGTCCTCTTTTTTCACTTCAAAAGATTCAGACAGATCAATCATTTCGCCTTTCATAGAAAGCAGATATGCCTTTTTGGAGCCCGGGTCAAAAATGTTTTTCTCTACCGCTTCAGGAATATGGGGTTCACGAGTAACGTGATAAATAGCAATTATAAACAGTGCAACGATCGCGACGGCAGAAGTCGCGTACTTGAACCACTTCGTTCGATGCCAACCGGTTTTTCTCGTGGTATTCAACGAGAGTTTGTTTGAGATATTTTTAAACACCTGCTCTTTGTCAAATAGCGCATCGTCGCCTTGGCCTTCTTTTAGTGATTTATAGAGCGATTTATTCGCTGAATTTTCATTTAGCCAGCGTTGAAATTGGTTGTCATCCTCAGGTAGCTCATCACTCAACACCTTCAATAACAATTTCCATTTATCGATATTATTTTTTTGTTTTCGTAACATATTTTAGAGGCTTGTTTACAATAGGACACAGCAGTTTATAAAAAGTATTACTCTGTGGAGATTTAATTTATCCGATTTTTTCTCTTAATATCCGATAAGCTTTGGATACCTGTACTTTAACAGTGTTGACAGATATGCCAAGAAGATCGGCAACTTCGGTGTATTTTTTCTTCTCGAGAGTGGTCATAACGAATATTTTCTTGCACCTATCAGGTAATTCATCAACGGTTTTTGTGAGCAAGCGTTTCAATTCTTCCAGGTCTTCATCGTTTACGTTTTCGTCAATCAAGTCGATTGTGATTTCATACCCAGGCACGAAACGTTTATGATATCTGATGTAATTTAATGATGCGTTGTAAATAGATTTATACGCATAAGCTTTGAAAGAAAGAGTAAATGATGAAATATCGCGTTTTTCCCAACAGCGGACAAAAAAGTCTTGTACGATATCAGCCGAGGCCAAATGGTCGCCCGTTATTTTATAGGCCCAAAGGAACAGTCTATCGCTATAGAGATAGAAAATTCTTTCAAAGGCTTTTTCATTACCAGTCTTTAATTTTTTTATCAATCTGCTATCCTTGTTTTTCATCCGATTAAGCTATAAACTTTACAATTGAGTCCACTCTGAAATCCCCATTGACATCAGAGTGGGCTCACAATCCACCTATACCACAAGACACTAAAGTTATGAAAAAGTATTATCTAAAAGTAAAATTTAACATTTATGCTGCGTTGAATCGTTTCTTGAGGATAGAAACAATGCCGTGTAGCCGTGTAGCACTGGTGTACCTCGGCTTATAGCGAAACTTTCAAAAGCGTGGGTTGTGGTGTGACCCAAGTTGAGTGCTTTGCGGATATTCTTTTCATAGGGATTCTTATCCACGATCGCCCGCTCAATCCCTACGGAGTGAAACACCATCTTGGGGATAGTTGATCTCGTCTAATGGGAAAGAGAGCAATTTTTCCCAATCCACGGTCGAGTGTATGAGCGCGTGCTTTATTATCTCGGCATAACCAGAAAGAATGGCAGAGTGATCGAGGCTCTGAAAAAAGTCGGAAGAGATAAGTACCCGCTTTGCAGGATAGAAAGCATCGGTTTTGTTTTTATGTCCTTTATTTTTGAATCTTTTACCCAATTGTTCTTCGGAGTGGACGTAGGTGTATCGTTACTGACCTGTTCCACGAGAAAGAAAGAGCGGGAGGAGATCCACGCAGGGCTGCTTTCCGGGAAAGTAAATATCCTGATTGGAACCCATGCCCTGATCGAGGATGTGGTGCGGTTTCGCAACCTGGGCTTCGTGGTGATCGATGAGCAGCACCGATTTGGCGTGGTGCAGCGCGCCAGGCTGTGGGAGAAAAGCAGCCATCCGCCCCACATGCTTGTGATGACCGCCCCACCCATTCCCCGCACACTGGCCATGTGACGGTCTATGGCGCCCGCGAGATTGCGGAGCGGGTGATTGAAAAAGATCCGGCGCTGGAGCAGCCGGAGCACCAGGTGCTGAAGCAGCAGCTCAGCCGCCTTGGCGGTAACCGGTACGACTGGAGCCGGATCAGCTGAGAAAATCCTATTCGGCGGTTGTGATCACCAATTCCCGGCCTTTTTTGAGTTGATCATGCGTGACAAACCACCCGTTTATTACATCACCATCATATCTGATTTGTCTGATCTTCTTTCCATTTCCTTCTTTCAGGATGGTGAAAGTGGTATTGTCACCCAGGGTGAATGTCACCTTGTCGAAAAGCGGCACCGACACGATGTATTCCGGATCGGCAGGTGAGTAGGTATATAATCCGATCGCATTGAGGACATACCAGGCTGACATCTCTCCCGCATCGTCCATGCCGGCGTAAGCCAGCTTCTCCTCTCCCATATCATAGAATCGGCCCATGATGCTGTCCAGTACGCATTGCGCCTTCTCCTGTTTCCCGATGAAGTAGTAGGTGTATGGAATCGAGTGGGAGGGCTGGTTGCCATGGCAGTAGTTACCGATAAAGCCGGTCATGTTGTGTGCCTCATAACCCCGCCATGGTTCGGTGAAGAGTGAGTCGAGCTTCTGCTCCACCGCCTTGTGATCAGGATAGAGAGCAATCATTCCTTCCGGATCGTGGGGAGCAAAGAAGAGTGAGTTCCAGGCGTTGGCTTCCCGGTACATATAGGCGAAATAGGGGTAGTAGGGATCGAAATCGGCTATCCAGCTTCCTGTTTCAATCTTTCCGCGAAAGAAGCCGGTAGAAGGGTCGAACAGGTTTTTGTAATTTCCGGAGTGACGCATCAGCAGGTCGTGATTCTCCTGATCCCCAAGCTCCTTGGCAATCAATGCTGTCGCATAGTCGTCGTAGGCATATTCCACTGTTTTGGTGACGGCCGCCTTGTACTCGTCCCAGGTGGGGACGTGGGTAGTATCTTTTTCTGCAATCCATCCCCGCTTCAGATATTCATCGAGATAGGGCCTTCCACCCTGACCGGGAACGGTTGCATTTTTGAGCAGCAATTTATAAGCACGCTCCAGATCAAACCCTGTAATACCGCGTAACCAGCTTCCGGCTACAAACACCGAAGCATGGTCGCCATGGAAGAAGGTGGGCATATAGCCTCCTCTTTTCTCACCCTTATCGGTGATTGATTTGATGATGTCCGTCGTGACATCCGGAGAGATCATTCCCAGCAGCACAAGCTTGTTCCGGTAGTCGTCCCAAAACGAGGGATTGGTATAATAGCGGAACCCTTCATTTACCACGTTTCCCCGTTCGTCGGTGAAGTCACCGTTAACATCACTGCGTAGTGCAGGCCATAGGAATGAACGGTATAGGGTAGAATAAAAAATTCCTTTTTCACGTGTTGTTCCTCCTGTAACCTTGATATGCGATAATAATTCCTCCCATGTTTTATTAGCCTCCTTTGCTACTTGCGTAAAGTCCTTGTGAATCATCTCCTTCTCCAGGTTCATCTTCGCATTTTTCACGCTTACAAAGGAAAATCCTATTTTTAGTTCCAACGGTTCGTTCTTTCGGCTTTCACCGAAATATACCAGAGAAATCTCATGTTTGTCGTCCTTCACTTGCCGGATGTCCTTTATGGGATAGTTTGATACGGCATAGAAGTATATTTTCCCATCCGTATCCTGAAATCCGGTGAAGACATACTCCTCTTCCTGTTGAATGTTCCAATCTTTCACCCGGTTGTTGGTCCGTGTCATATCTGCTATCAGTTTCTTCTCTACTCCCTTCGGAAAGGTATACCGGTGATAGCCACAGCGGAGCGTGGAGGTAAGTTCAGCATTGATTCCGTATTTTTCGAGAAAAACCTGGTAGTAACCCGGACGGGCAGATTCATTCAGGTGGCTGTATCCAGAGGCATAGTCCGAAGCCGATATTTCTCCGGTTGCCGGCAGCATCGGCAAATGCAGCAGGTTCCAGTGACCCTTGTTGGTGTGGGCAAATCCGTAGATTACCGTGTCTTCGTACTGATAACCGGCACCGCTTCTGAACTGTGTTACCGGGCTTAGCTGCACCATTGCATTGGGTAGTGAAGCGCCTGGAAAGACCTCGGCTCCCCAGGTGCGATTTTTCCAGGTACGTACATATCCCAGATCTTCGGGTTCCCATAGTGTGGCCGTCCCCAATAGCGGGTTTACATAGCTGGTGAGTTGTTTGTCCGTAGTGCAGCCAATGCTCACAAATACCATCAGGAGGAGGGTGTAAAACTGTTTCATAAGAGTCCTTTTTTATCTAATAAAGCTGCGCTTTCTATCAACATGCAGCCGCTGAGTTGTTCGGTTAATCCGACTGTTGTTCCGGGTTTTACCCTCCAGTTGGGACCAAAGAAGGTGCCCGGTTTTTGGGTACCCTGATTCCACAAGGTTTCCGCATTGAGTTTCATAAACTGCAGGTATCGTTTTTGTGCAGCTGCATCGAGTCTTTCCTGCTGTATCAGCTGGGTGAAATAACGGACGAAGATACCTTTGAAAAGGCCCCCGTCTCCGGTTCCTTCACTCTTGAGTATGGAATTGTCTACCAGGCTGCTGATGGTATAGTCTGCCGCCAGTACTGCGTCGTTCAAATATGCTTTTTCGTTGAATATTTTGTGCAGTTCCACGGCGGCACCGATATAAGTACCCTGGTTATAAGTGAAGATCCACTCCTTTTTGATTACTCCGGTACGTGCGTCGATATTATCGTACACCATCCCGTTGTTGGTATTTACCAGTGTTGTTTTCAGCCAGTTGTAAATTCTTATTGCCCATTCCCGGTCCTCCGTATTCCCAAACTCCTGATAGAGCCGGGCCGCCAAAATAGCTGCTGGACCATTGGAACAGGCATTTTTACTATACTCCATTCCTTTTTTCCAGGTGATGCCTCCTTCAGCCTGATCGTTCCATCCCTGTTTGATATAGCCCCAGAGTTCGAGTGATGCATTCTTGTATCGTACATCGCCGGTGGCCTTCCATGCACGCAATAGCGCCAGTGCATTCCATTCCATGTCGTCGTAAAAGTCATTTTCCCAGGTGTTTCCGTTGCGCACCTTCACGCCAGTAAACCATTTGTCGAAATAACTTTTGTAGGTGGCGTCATTCGTTCTTGTGTAGGCGTCGATCAGGACATCGAGTGCATGCGCATTTGGCCAGTACTGAAATGTGGTATTGCCGTTGTTATCGGTATTGAAATACTGACCATTTGTATTCCAAAAAGAGGTTATTAATGCGTCACATCCGTTATTGGCAGCCTTGTTCCAGTCAATGGTTTCTTTGTTTCCATCGTCATCTCCCGAATTTGGAATATTTTCACTTTCACACGCGAACAAGCAAGGGATCATCGCCAGGAGAAGTATAAGATATTTATTGTTCATATTTACTATTTCCTTTGTTTTTACCCAATCGGGCGTTAATTGTTTTCTTATTTTCAGAGTGCAGTCTGAAAAGCTATACATTCACCCATAAAAATAGTTTTTCTTGATGCAATTAACAAAGAAAGCAAGAATGAAATTCGTTTTTTTGTCCAAACTATTTCACTCTCACTCTCTTTATAATATAATGAATTTTATTTATGGTTTGGTGATCGAGTGGGTATACGGCTTATCCGCCTGCAGATAAATAGTGTATATTCCGGGGTTATTATCAAAGTCGCCCATCAGTTTCCATTTGTTGTCCCATCTGGTTGGGTTCATCAGCTTGAGATAGTAGTAGGATTCAGGGCTTGAGGCTGTCGGACGCGAGTCGGTTTGATTCAGCGTACCCCATTCGAGTTCTTTCTCCTCTCCAGCTCCTGCATCTTCCTTCACAAACATTCTGAATTTATACCGTTCATCACGTCCCCATCCTTCTTGTTTAAAAGTAACTGTTTCCCTTGTCTGGAAAACTCCGTAACCTATATAGGGAATATCGAAAAGTATCTTTCCTTCCGGACTGAAGTAGAAGGCAACCCGCGTAACCTGCGTGACGGTACTTGCTCCGGTATTAAAGTCAAGAGTAATCCGATAAATTCCCTCGGATGAAACAGTTGATGTGCCTTCTTTTTTGACCAGATCATCTGCGATGGAAAATCTGTTTGGTGTACCGGAAACAGCATTTACAAAATAAAATGGTTTTCCCGCCTTCAGTTTGGTATACACTTCGAACTCGCCGGTGGATACTGCCTTCATCTTATGTACTTTTACCGGGTCTGTACCTCCTTCAGAAGCTTCGCCAGTTACAAAAAGATCTACCGGGATATCCTCTTCGGCAAAACCGGCCAGGCGGGTAATTGTCAGACTGTTCTCCTGCGTCGCTTTAGCTGCGTGGGTGCCTTTCGATGAGAATACAGTCCATTTGATGGTTCCTGTGCTTGAAGGTTCTACGCCTGCCATTCCCATGATTTTGTTAAGCTGTTTGTGTGAAAGTGTAATATTGTTATTAAATCCGTTATTTCCGGAATAGGCTACATAAAGGGGATTTGAAAAATTACCATCTGTCCTGTCAAAAGCGATTTGATAGATGGCAGGACCACCGTCAATTTTTGCGTGTTCCCACTCAAAATAGACAGAAGCAGAAGCTGCGGGCAGAAGTTCAATACTTTTTTCGTTCATCGGTTCAATCAACGTCTTTACTTCTGTAAGTGTCAGATCGGTTTCTCCCATGGAATCACCGCATCCGGTGAAAAGAGCATGCAGTGATATGATCAATATCCAGTAAGTGGTTATTTTTTTCATGATGCTTTTATTATTTGATAATTAAGTTGTGGGTATAGGGCTTTCCGGAATTTAAAGAAAACATAAAGTCGTATGTTTTATCACTCCATCCCGTGGTAGAAGGGCTTTTCCAAATTTGCCCGTCGGTCCACTGCTGTACGTTGTTTTTTTCCACCATATAATAATAAGCTTCGTTCCCGGTTGGTTTGCTGTCATTGGAAGGCGATCTCCACTCTGTTTCACCAGCAGAACTTTCCATCCTGAATTTATAGCGGTCGTCATTATTGTCATTACCGGTTAGGCCAGTGATGGTGTGGTTGGTCAGTTCCCATACGCCGAAACCCTTATAGGGCAGTTCTATCTTTCTTTGGGACCAGCATAAGAAGAGATTGACTTTGGTGATCTCCTTGACGGTAAATGCACCGATATTGAAATCCAGGTAATATTTGTAGATACCTGTTTTAGAAACAGTGGAGGTCCCCCCTTCAATAATTTTCTCGCCACTCAGTGAATAGACGACGGGTGTTCCCGTGGAAGCATTAGTGAATTGAAATGACTGACCCTGCGTTAAACGTGTGTATACCTCAAATTCGCCATCATTTATTTTCTTCATCCGAATTGCTTTGGAAAGATCATTGCCAGCTTCAGTTGCTGTTCCGGTAATGAATAACTGTTCGGGGATATTGGCAAATCCAGCCAGACGTGTTACTGTGATGGTACGTTCCTGCTCCGCTTTTACCGGATTAATCCCTTTGGAGGCATATACGGTCCATTTGAGCGTACCCTGAGCGGCCGACTCAATACCCGCCAGTGCTGCAATCTGGTTCAGTTGTTTGTGGGTTATGGTTGCGTGATTGCTGCCCCCATTGTTATCGGCTGCGATGATAGATAAAGGATCGGAAAAATCTCCGTTGGCTTTATCGAAAGCGATTTCATAGAGTACTGCACCGCTATCTTCTGCTCTGGCCGGTTCCCATTCGAAATAGAGCATGGCTGATGCGGAAGACTGGAGTACCAGTGTTCTTCCATCGGTCGGTTCGTACAGCGTTTTGACAGGGGTGACACCCATATCTCTGACTTCACCATCGCTGCTGCATGCTAAAAAACCGAACACCAGGGAAGAGAATATAATCAGTTTGGTATATATTGTTTTCATTTTATGCTGTTTTAGATATGTGCCATAAGTCTGTTAATATTCCGGATTCTGAGTAAGATTCTTATTAATATCGCGTTGTGATTGAGGAATAGCAAATAAGTAATCTCTCTCCTTGTTGAACCTTCTTTGATCCAGCGTAATGTACTGGGTATTTCCTGCAGCAAACTTGGCTCCTCTGGGAGTCCCATTCATCACCGTTTCGATGGTTCCCCAACGGCGGATATCAAAGATGCGCAGCCCTTCAATTGCCAACTCACAGCGACGTTCGCGGCGAATAAGATCTCGCAGGTTGCCGGTCGGGTAATTGAGCGCTGAGGCATCACTAAATCCGGCACGTTGCCGTAAGGAACGGATGGTCTGATTCCATACCGTTTCATTGAATTCTCCCAATTCATTTTTCGCTTCGGCATACATCAGCAACACGTCTGCATAGCGCATTAAAATTAGATTCAATCCCGCTGCCATTCCTTCCGGCGCTGTGGGATCGTAATATTTTCTGATATAATATCCCGTGGCGGTTGAGTTCTGTCCTGGACCTGCATATTCGTCCAGATTGGATACACCCGCACTTTTTGAGGATCCCGGTTTGATGTAAATGGTCGAGGTAGATCCGTTGGCTTTCTTCCATTGGTAACCATGATAGACAATGGTCGCGTCAAAGCGGGGATCTCTGTTCAGATAGGGCTCGTCTTCGCTGTACCCGGAGCCACTTTCATGGATGGTCTTCCCGTTCTTCATCACGTAATCATCTACCAGTTCCTGTGTGGGGGCAAAAGCATTGATACGTCCCCCCACAGTCAGCGGGATGGCATCGTACATTTCAGACCATGTCCTCAGGCTAAGGGTATAGCCCATGTCGAGTATGACCTCATCATTTTGTTCATTTTCGGGCAGGAAGAGTTCCTCGTAGCTGGGAAATAATTGATATTGGCCGTAGTTACCGTTGATGATTTTACCGGTGACAGAGGCCACGTTTGCCCAATCGTTTTCATAGAGGTAGGTACGTGCCAGCAAGGTCATCGCGGCACCTTGTGTGATTCTCCCTTTATCTTTATCTCCATATTCCCCTTTTTTAGGAAGCTGACCGACAATAGCATTCAATTCTTCCCTTACAAAATTAATTACTTCAGTTTTAGCTGTCCTTTCAATGCTGTTTGCTTCCTGCAGTGTTATGTTGTAATCAAAAAAAGGAACATCGCCGTAATGATTGGTTAACCGGAAAAACAAACTTGCACGGATGAATCGGATTTCTGCTTTCATTCGTTCCTTAGTTCCGGGATCCATGTTCGGAACCAGATCCACGTTGTCGAGGAAAATATGGCAGGTCTTGATTCCTTCATAACAGTTCTTCCACTCATTGGCAAAACGGCCTAACGCTGCATCAGCCTGTCCCGAAGTGATTATTTTCTCATCGGTATTTCCTCTTCCTTCGTAAAGGTTATCTGTAAGCCGCTCATTGGCGAAAAAGTAGTTGGCACCAAACATTTGACTGTAAGCCATGTTGAGTACTGCAGCCGCCTTGTCGGTGGATGTCCAGTAATTGGCGTCTGTGAATTTGTTGGTCGGCGCCAGATCCAGGTCGTTACAGGACAGGAAAGCAACGGCCATAGTAAAAATGATGATAATATATTGTAGGTTTTGTGATTTCATAAAAAATAAATATTAAAATTCAATATCTAATCCAAATCCGTAATAGACAAGTGTTGGGTAGTTTCGTGCACTGTTGGCACCCACACCACCTATACCTCCCATGTTATTGCCAAACTCGGACGATTCAGGGTCGATGAACGAATTTTTGGTCAGTGTTAACGGATTTTGTGCATTTGCGCTGACGCGTAATTTCTGAATACCTATCCTGTTTGTGAGTTGCTTCGGCAAAGTATATCCCAGTTGAATATTTTTTATACGCAAATAAGCGCCATTCAGCAGATATATATCGGTCCCGGCTCTTCCCCAGTTATTGCTGCTCGAAGGTGAACTTGGAGCAATTAATCTGGGCCATCTGGCATTGGGATTTGTTGGTGTCCAAAAGTCGAGTTGGTGTTTATAAATAGCATAGGAATAGTTGGAGTGGAATGGTTCAATGAGTTCCCCGCGTATATACATGTCTCTTTTTCCAACCCCCTGAAGAAGTAGGTTGAAATCAAAGTTCCTATACTGTAGATCATACGTAAAACCAAAGGTATATCTCGGAAATGCATTGCCCAGAACCACACGATCTTTCTCGTCGATCACGTTGTCTTTGTTTTGGTCCACATACTTGACATCACCTGGTTGCACAATCGCTCCCACAGGTAGCGCGCTGTTTGTGATCTCCTCGGTACTCTGGAAATATCCGTCGGTTTTGTAGCCGAAATATGAACCGAGCGCCTCACCTTCACGGATTATTTTATACATCTGGTCGCTCTTGTCAATCCGTTCTTTTCCTCCAAAATCAGTGATTTTATTTTTAGAATCTGAGAAATTAAGATTGAAATTATGACTGAATGCACCGGACTGTAAGCGGTAATTAATTGTAGCCTCCCATCCATGATTCTTCATCTCTCCTGCGTTTTCATTGGCTGCAGAGCTGCCAAACAGGGTAGATACTTCCGGAGCCAACAAAATATCCCATGTCCGTTTGCTAAAATAATCGAGTGATACAAAAAGGTTGTTATTAAAAAAACCTGCATCCACGCCGATGTTTAAATTTCCTGATTTTTCCCACGTCAAGTTCGGATTTCCATAGGTAAATCCTGTTCCCGGGACCGCTTCATTGTTGAATACATAGGTGTTGGTATACATTTGATATACTGTTTGATAGGAGTAGTTGGCCACATTTTGATTCCCCAATACGCCATATGAGACCCTTAATTTCAAGTCGCCCACATTGTCCCGGTAGTTTTCCATAAAATATTCCTCCGACACTCTCCATGCCCCGGAAAAGGAAGGGAAAAAGCCCCATCTGTTTTCTTTGGCAAACTTGGACGAACCATCATAACGAAACGAAAAGTCTCCGTAGTATTTGTCTAAATAGTTATACCCCAAGCGCCCAAAGAGAGAGGTGATGCTGGTTTGATTGGTGGCCGGATTGTTTCCCTCGGCACCGTTGGAAGTAAAGTTACCTGTATCCTGTTCAGCTTCATCGGTGGTGGGTAATCCCAGATCGGGATCCGTGAATTTCCATGCGATGCGGCTGGCCTTGTAGGTATAAGATTCATTGGAGGTACCCAACAGCCCCGTTACATTATGAACGTCGTTGAAGGTACGCTCATAATCCAGTAGAAATTGAGTGCTGAGGGTATATCGTTTGTTATTGTAATCTTCCGTCAGTCGGTTCGGATTGATGTTTACTACCGGTGTTTCCAAATTGTTACGGGAATAAAGGGGTACCATGATGTCTCTCCTGAACCGGTGGTGCTGTGTGAGGTCAAGTCCAACCAGTCCTTTTGCTGTCAGGCCGGCACCAAGACTGTAATCAACGTTCAGGCTACCTATAAAATTGTCTTCATCCTTTTTCTCATATCCGCCCTCTTTTAATTTTGCCATTGTATTGTCATCGCCGATAATATCATTGATCAGATATTTTCCGTCCTGCTCAAATTGGTAGTAATAATAGGGAGGTATACGTGAAGAGTTGATAATGGTGTTCCCCGTTCCGCCGGCAATGGTCCTCTCATTTCTGCGGTTATATGCCATCAGTGAAGTTATTTTAAAGCGATTATACTCTGTTGTGAGATTAGATCGGAAGTTATACCTCTCCAGACCGAATCCTCCCACGAAGTTGCTCTCCTGATTCAGGTAGCCGGCTGAAACCATATAAGTGGTATTCTCATTACCTCCGGAGACATTCAGGTTATAATTCTGCTGTAACCCCTTTTGCATGATTTTATTGAAATACCAGTACTCTTCACTGCGATGCTCATAAAGGTCCCTGATTTGTGCCGGTGTATAGACCGGGGCACTACCTGCATTCATGTTTGCCTGATTACGGTACATGGCATTCTGCCATCCTTCTACGGGTTGGTACAAAATGTCCGGATCCTGATAACCCACCAGGCCGTTCAAACGGACTACCGGCTTATTCATTTTTGAGCCTTTCTTGGTAGTAACCAGTATTACACCATTTGCAGAGCGTGAACCGTAGATAGCTGCACTACCGGCATCCTTCAGAACCGATACGTTTTCTATGTCATTCTGATTGATGCTGTTGAGAGTGTTTGACGAGGAAATTAGCCCGTCAATGACAATCAGTGGATCGTTGTTCCCCATTGTGCTGACACCTCTAATGTTGATGCTAAGGTTGTTGTCATTTGGGTTCATGTTCTTCTGTTGAATGATCAGGTTCGCTGATGCTCCCTGCAAAGCTTGCATTGCATTACTCACCGGCCTGTCTTCAAACATCTTGGAATTTACCTGGTCAACAGCACCCGTGATGCTTTTGCGTTGCCGGGTACCGTAGCCAATTACAACCAGTTCATCCAGGGCTTTGGTATCTTCCCGCAGGATAATATTGAATCGTGTAGTTCCTGTTGTCCCGATGGTTTGTTCCAAATATCCAATATAAGATATCCTGATGGATGCATTATTATCTACCATCATTGAGAAGTTTCCGTCGATATCTGTCACGGTACCATTCGTAGTGCCAATTTCCACCACGTTTGCTCCAATGATGGATTCTCCTCTGGCATCGGTCACATTACCGGATATCTGTTTTTTTACAGGCTGCTGGAAAATAGTGGTTGCAGGTGCCACAGTCGCTTTTGTGGCCTCTTCTTTCAATGCATAGACTACGATTTGCTTGTCCAGTATCTTGTATGTAAGCCCCGTGTCGGAAAGCAGATTGTGCAGTAGGTCGGCTACATTTTCCGATTCTGCTTTCAGGTCGATCTTCTTGTTAATCATTTTTTCACTGTTGTCCGAAAAAACGAAGATATAGTCGCTGTTTTGTTCAATTTCCCTGCATACCTCCCTGATGGAGGTTGATCTCAGGTTGAAGTTAAAAACCTGGGAGTAACTGGTTGCTGCCTGAGAAAACATGAGGCTGCAAAGTAAGAAAAACAGGGTTGTTTTCATGATTCTTAACGTCTGTTTAAATGTATTGCGATGAGTTTTATCCGCAATAATGTATTTATTCATATTTTTGTACAATTTAATTATTATTGGACTAAGAAAATTAAATTACTCAGCCCGGATGATATTCGCAGTATCATCCGGTCTTTTATTGTTTTCGTTTTATTTTATTTTATCATAGGCTGTCATATTTTATTCCGTTGCATGACTAATATATATTCGGTTATTTTCTTTTTTAAATTGTGTGGCACTTAGCAGGGTAATGGTGGTCATCACGTTATCTAGATTTTCCGAGAGATAAATCTTGCCGGAACAGGTGCGTTTTTTCAAATTTACATCCTGCTCATAATTAAAGGAAAGATTATAGTATCTTTCTACTTTATCCAGGACATCTGTCATCGGTGTATTCTCTAACAAAAGGTATCCGTCTTTCCAGCTGATATAATGGGTCACGTCTACAGTCTGACGTTCGGGAGCTTTCCCCCTGGAAATGAGTAGTTGTTCATTCGGATTCAGAAACATTTCTTCCGTACCCGATTGTACGCTGACACTTCCCTCCACCAATACTACAGAACCGGGAGAGTTGTCATAGTTTGAGAGATTGAATTTGGTCCCGTACACTCTCAGTTTGAAATCTGGCGTGTGAACATAGAAAGGTTTCTCTTTGTCATGTGCTACTTCAATATACATCTCTCCGGAGGCAAGTTTTATTTCTCTGTTTTTTCCAGAAAATTGTGTTGGAAATTCAAGCACCGATCCTGAATTCAGCCACACTTTGGTACCATCCGCAAGCCTAAGCGTAGATCGTTTCCCGAAAGGTACAATCAATGAATTGATCTGGTCATGATTCACAGCTAACCGGGTGACATCATTATCACGCTGGGTGACCTCAACTGTCCCTTCATCATTTAAGCTGACCTCCACATCGTTATCGAATGATATAGTTTTTCCACTTGTAATCAGCTGAATATCCTTATTATTCAATACTTCTCCGATAATAATCTCTTTGTCGGGTCTAACAAGAGACTCCGGAGTCAAAGAAAACAGCTTAATTCCGAGTATGATTAGCGCAATTACGGCTACTGCTGATGCATACCCTATCAATGTGAAAATTTTTTTCTTTTTTTTCCGGTTTACACTTATTTGAATTCTTTCAAACAGTGCCATACGTTCATCGTCATTTAAACTACTTTTATTCAAGCCCTCTTTTTTCAGGTAGTGGATGGCTTGTAGTAATTCGTTTTTTAACTCGGGATGTTGAAAGAAGAATTCTTTCCAATAACTGTTCATTGTCTCATCAGACATCAACTGCCATTGAAGGAATCGTTGGTCTTTTAAAAGATCCGTATAACTGTTACAAATATTGTTCCTCTCCATTCCGGTTATTATTTATACTTGGGAAATGTCGTTTTTAAAATTCCGTTGTTTGTATGAAAACGATTTTGAATTTTATTTATCCCCTTATTTTGATAAAATCTTATAATTTTAACATTTCTGGTGTGAGAAAAAGCGGGACGATGGCCTTCTGGTCGTAAATGTATATCGTCTAAAAAAAGAATAGTCTCAAAGAATTAAAAAGACACTGAATCTTTCTCTCAGGCTTAGTATCGCTTTCGACACCAGTTTGCGGCAGCCGTGAACACTGATTTGCAGGAGTTCGGCAATTTGTTTGTAGTCGTATTCCTGTACATAGCGGAGATAAATAATTTCGCGCTGCCTGTCGGTAAGCGCATTGAGCATTTGCTCGATCTCGTTCTTTATCTGTATCTGTTCTTCCCTTTCAATTATCAGGTCTTCCACATTTATCATGATATTGAATGGCATCTCCTCGAGAGGAACTACATTTCCCAGTGTTACTTCCCTTCTGACTTCTTTGTGAATGTCCAGTAGTCTGTTCTTAAGTGATTTGAAAAGATAGAATTTGATGTGGCTGATATGCCTTAACAAGTCTTCATCAGCTGTGAGCTTTACGAAGACATCGTGAATGGCATCTTTTACAACCTCCCTTTCAAAGCCGAGGTAACATCCATAGATAAATAAATCATTCACATACAGATTGTAGAGAGAGGCAAGGTCCATTCCTGTTTTCACCTGTTTTATAAAATCTACTATAATTAATCGGATTACAAAGTAAGCGAAAAAATAATAAGATTTGAAATTTTGACTTTTTTGTCTCTTCCTGAAAAAATGAAGTTTGTATCATTGTTTACAGTAGCTACAAGGTGGCAGTGGCAGCTTCTCTCGCAACGGTAACCGGCATCGGCAATGATTCTTTCGGGTACCGGGGTCGTAAAGGGATCAATACTGCTCAAGATGGTCGATGTATCCTTTTATTTAAAGCTAGGGCGGGTTACCGAATTTTTCGAAAAATGGGCATCGGCAAAGTCCAGGTATCGTTTCCAGTCGTACTCCTTCACATCATGTTTACCGGCCCTGATGTGATATCCGATATCACCAGTGATGGGTGTATGCAATGCCGGCATTTCATCCGACCCAATAGTTTCTAATCCGTATAGCCGGTATACCGGGCCGGCATGATATGCGGCTAAAAATTCACCTCTCGGATCGGCCCACAGATCTTCTTCAGCACTCGCCACGTATACCTTGCGTGGTGCAATCAGGGCGAGCAACTGATGCTGGTCGACCGGCAACAATTCCTCCTTGTTGTTGTATTGACGGAAACTTTCACAGAACCAATGAGGAAATGCTTTGTTGATGATCTCGGCAGTTTCCCCGAATTTTCTCCTGAAGAGTGCTGCTCCGCCACAACCGGAATTATTGGATATAACGATACGAAAACGTTCATCCTGAGCACCGGCCCAAAGCGCAGCCTTCCCCTGGCGGGAGTGTCCCATGATGGCTATTTTGTTCGTGTCTATCTCTTCCTGTGTTTCCAGGAAATCGACAATCCGGCTGGACCCCCAGGCCCATGCGCCGATAGCCTGCCACTCTTCGGGAGCTGTTTTGTCAGGATCGTATCCCGGAAAAAGAGAGACCACGCTGTACTCTTTTAATTCCGGCTTATCGGGGAAGATGTCATGATAACACATGGTGGCAACAGCATATCCCCGGTCGATTATCATGTCGTAACTCCACCGGTTCGCCTGATTCCCTCTCTCCCAATCCGGGTGACCCGGCTCTTTCACCAGACGGAAGGCGGGGGAGTGGAGAATTGTTGTGTCTGTGGTAGTGCTGTGGTTTCCCTTGAAATTGTATCCTACAAACACCGGAACTTTTCCTTTTCGCATATTCGGGATATACATCAACAGGATGGCTTCCGTTTTTTTATTTCCGTTCGAAAAGGTAAACTTGACCTGTCTGCTTGTTGCTTTGCCACTCAGCGCATCGGGGTTGTCTGTCAATATCTCGTATGAGATATCGATGTCCCCGGCAGGAGTGCGACCATATATTTTGGAGGCAAAGAGTTCCATCAGTTCCGGTCTTCTCTGCTTTTCCCACTGCTCTGCCGTGGTGACCATTTCTCCGTTCCGACACTTCAAAAGTTCAGGAAGGATGTACGCAGGTACTTGCGATTCATCGTAATTTACGTTCTGTTGTGCGTGTGTGCTTGCAAAAACAAGACACAGAATCACGGTGGTCAGGATTTTTGTTTTTTTCATTGGAATGATTCATTGTGTTTTTATTTTTCCGGTCCCATTATCTCCGGGCTTACTCCCGGATTCCTGTAGTCAAAGAATGCGATGCCGCTCTTTCTGTAGAGGTCTGTCATTTTCTCCATCCGCCTGTCGAAATGCCGGAAGTCTTTTACTGCATCGTTACTCCAGGCTGCCTCGGCCAGGGCTGCGATACGTGGAAAGACCATAAACTGAAATCTTTCCTTACTATGAATTACTTCAGTCCAGACATTGGCCTGAATTCCCATCACATGGGGTGAACAAAAAGAAACTCCGCCGGTCAGTCTGAGGCTGGGAAACTCGTATACACTTTCAATAGGAGCAAAGGCGCCATCCCATTTACGTCCCGAGGTATGGGATTCGTGCTGTACAAAATCGAAATAAAGAGGTATCCTCGGGCAGAGTATGGTGCCGTAACCCATGGTGAGGGCTTTTTCCAGCAGCTGGGGCTGATCGTGTCTCCACCACATCACCCGTGTGTTGTTTGCCGGAAGTCCGGCAGTGACCACTTCATCCCATCCGATCACTGTCTTGCCCAGGACCTTCACGGAGTCTGCCATGCGCTGCAGGAAATAGTGTTCCACCTCTACCAGGTCTTCCAGTCCTTCCCTTTTCATGAGTGAACGGACTTCCGGCATATCATGCCATTGTTTATTGCCGAAATGGACTTCATCACCTCCAATATGAATGAAAGAAGAAGGAAAAAGAGTTGTTATTTCCCGGAGAATACCGGTCAGAAACGTGTAGGTGCCCTCTTTCCCGGGATGAAAAGTGAAATGGGGATATTTTTCCGATCCGCCACCGCTGAATTCGGGATATGCCTTGACGGCGGCAGTAGCATGACCGGGCATGTCAATTTCCGGGATTATCTCGATAAAACGATCGCTGGCATACTTCACGATTTCCGCAATATCCTCCTGCGTATAGAATTGTGCTGATGCTTCCGGGTCGGAGATATTTCCCGTGGCACCGACTGTTGTCAGCAGCGGATATTTTTTGATCTCGATGCGCCATCCTTGCGAATCGGTAAGATGCCAGTGAAATTTATTGAGCTTATACATCGCCATAAAGTCCAGCAGCCTCATAATTTCTGCTTTTCCGATAAAGTGACGGGACTCGTCCACCATCACACCTCTCCAACCGAAACGGGGTTTATCCTGAATGACAGCAAGGGGCAGGGTTCCTTCCCTGCCGGCGCCGGTAATTAACTGCAATGTGGATTGCAGGCCGTAGAAACAGCCGTTTGGGGAGCCGGCTTCGATAAGGATGCCCGTTGGGGCAATCCTTATCCGGTATTCCTCCGGATTGTTGAGCGCCTCGTTTTTGGAGAGCCGGATGAATCCGTTTTCCTCTTTCCTCTGTGTGTGGATCGAAAACTTTTGGGCAGTCTCCACGAAATCCGGAATCAGATCGCTGAACTCATTGTCGGCGGTGATGGTGATTGTCGGCGGTAAGTTTACCGTGCCCGCCTGGGTTTCATAATGATTCGGGCGGGGGGTGATTTCCTGTGCGGAAGCACCGGGCGCGCTTACCAGCATTATCATCAAAATAGTAAAAATATTTTTCATCATGGGAGTATTTTCGTTTGGTTGTTTTTATCGGATTATCTCCACGTCGGAAATTTTCACGTGCCCCGATACGATTTTAATTCTCAGATCTGTACCGGCCGTTTCGTTGAACGTGTATTTGTTTGTTTTGTTTAACTCCCTGGGAGACCCTTTGAAAACAGTCATAAACTGTCCGCCGCCACTGGATATCTGTATTTCAAAGACCGCCTGCGGGTCACTCTCTTTGTGCCAACGTATTGCGATGTGATCCAGCGGTATGTTTTCGTTCAGCGGGAAGGTAAGAAAGTACCCTTTATGGCCTTCCCAAAATGAGTCCCGGTCTTTGTCCAGCACATTCTGTGCGTCAGAGGTCTGCGGATCGGAAGTCACCAATGGGGTTGCTACCAGCTTGTGTTTGTCGAATCCTTCCCCCAGCACGAAGAATGATCGGCTCAGCCTGATATCCTCCGACGAGGCGCCGATCATCACCCTGAATTCACCCGGTTCAACAACCCATTCGTTGTCACTATTCAAAAGTTTTACATCGCGGGGGTGAATGGCAAACTGTATCTCCTTTTCCTCACCGGGCTGCAGGTGAATCCTTTCGAAACCGCGCAGGTTCTTCTCATAGGTGGTGACCGAACTTAATACATCTCTGGTGTACAGTTGCACAACTTCATCGCCGGCCCTGTCGCCGGTGTTTTTTACTTTTACTGTGACGAAAAGGCTCTCTTTGTCGGTAATCTCTTCTTTCGAAAACTGCAGGTCTGAATAGGCAAAGGTGGTGTAGCTCAGGCCATATCCAAAAGGATACAAGGCCCTGTTCACCCGGCTCTGGTTCCCTTCCGGGCCGGGAGTGCGTCCACCGTCGACTTGCGAAGCTGGTTTTGCCGGGAAGTTGAATGGAATCTGTCCCACAGTCTTGGGGAAGGTTACGGTCAGTTTCCCTCCCGGGTTATAGTCCCCGAAGAGTACGTCGGCTACGGCCGTTCCTCCCTGTGACCCGGGGTACCATGCTTCAATAATTCCCGGGATATTCCTGTCTGCCCAGTTGATGGACAGGGGACGCCCGTTAATCAGAACCAGTATCACGGGTTTGCCCGTAGCGTGAATTGCTTTTAATAGATCCAGTTGGCGGCCGGGCAGGTCGAGTGACGAACGGGACTTGTTTTCACCGGCAGTGCGGCTATTTCCTCCCAGCACCACAACGGCCACATCGCTTTTCAAGGCGTTGGCCACGGCATTGTCAATCTCGGCCTGTTCTGCGGCCGTGATCGGGTAATCGATAATTTCAGAGTCCGGCCAGTGTGCATCCACGATGTCGCACCCTTTTGTGTATAGTACTTCCATGTCGTCTCCCGCCTTGTCACGGATTCCGTCCAAAACGGTTTTCACCTCCACGGCCAGAGGACCGTAGTGGGTCAGGGCATAAGAGGCATCGTCGGCATTCGGTCCGCATACGGCAATGGTTTGAATATCCGCCTTTTTCAGGGGCAAGATGTTTTTGTTGTTTTTTAATAATACGATGCTCTCACGCGAGGCTTGAAGCGCTACCTCCTGATGTTCTTCCGAATTCACTTCTGCATCGGCCTGTTTTAAATCTGTTTGATAGGGGGAGTCAAACAAGCCTATGAGGAATTTCACCCGCAGAATATCTCTTACCCTCTCGTCAATCGTCACCATGTCAATCGCCCCTTCCCTGATCAGATCACGCAGCGGCAACACATAGGAGTCGGGCGAGCGGAAGGTACAACGCACATTGAGTCCGGCCATCACCGACTGGTATACCGCCTGTTTCATATCGGATGCGGTGCCGTGTTTGGAGTAGAGGTATTCCACAGCGTCGCTGTCGGAGACAACGTAGCCCCTAAAGCCCATCTCTTTTCTTAGGCGGGTGGTGAGCCAGTAGTAGCTGCTCTGAATGGGGAAGCCGTCATAATCGTTGTAGGCGCTCATTACTCCCAGCAACCCTGCCTCCCTGATTACCCGCTCCCAGGGGTACATGTGCACATTCTCCACCTCCCGTGGCGACATCTGCGGGTCTACACGCGACATGCCTTCCCTGCCTCCCTTATTATTGCTGTAAGCGGCATAGTGCTTTCCGGTTGAGGCGACCTGAAAATCTTTTTGCAGCCCCTGTACCATGGATATACCCAGCTCGGCCACCAAAAAGGGACTCTCCCCGTATACCTCTTCGTACCTGCCCCACCGTTGGTCACGGCCCACATCGAGGATGGGCGCATATACGTTGGTATAGCCCAGAAGTCTTGCTTCCCGGCCGGTGATATAACCCACCTTCTTCACAAGATCCTTGTTCCATGTATGGCCTAGTCCCAGTTGTGTGGGGAAATTGGTGGCCATGTAGCTTTCCACACCCCGGATGCCTTCGTTGGTGAAATCCACCGGGATTCCCAGCCGTGTCTCTTCAATGAAAAAACGCTGCACCTCATTCAAAGCCCAGGCGTGGCGCGAGGCCGGCCAGACATAAGGGTTGTCGGAGGGTGGAAGTCCCCACTGACGGAAGCCGTTCAGGTGTTCGTCTATGGCTCCTATTCCATCTTTCCAAAGTCTGTTTTTCCATTCCGGGGTGGGAAGATCGTCTTCCAGCACCCTGCCGTATCCGTAGAGGGTGACCATCTGATTGGTCTTCTCTTCCAGCGTCATTTGGCTGATCAGATCAGTAATCCGCTCCTCAATTTCTGCTTCCGGATTTTCATAGACATCCATTCTTCCATTTTTGTTGAAGTCGATCCAGCCTTTTTGATAAATCTGTTTGTTTTTGGGTAGATATCTGTCCGGAATATCTATCTTGTCTTGTCCGCAGACAGATGCGGAGACCAAATAAAATAATCCGATAATGGGGGTAATCGCAAAAATTTGCATTCTTTTTATTATTTTTCGTGTTAATCGTTTCATTCCCTCAAATTTACTGTAATTTTTTCGTTTGAAAAATTATATACAGCATGTTTTGATATGAAACCGATTGTTTGTAAGATGTAATATCTTGTTTGAACGGGCATTATGATGACTTTTTTTTCGAAGAATCGGTAATACTGGTGTCCTGATTCAGAATGTGCTTGTCTTCTATTTTTTTGTATCTGTACAAGCAGATACAACCATGAAAACAGGAAACTGCACTTGAATGGCTATTTGGGAATCTATCCAAAAGACCTTACCTTTGCGGTTATGGAAAAACTAGTGATTGTTGGTTGTGGTTATCTGGCCGATATTGTGGCGGATGCCCTGTTAAACGGGCTGTTGCCCGAGTACGATCTGGTGGGTGTTTATTCGCGAACACCGGCAAAAGCAGAAAGACTGGCTACAAAGATGGAGCAGGCAGGGAGGGCATGCAAAGCATGCACCTCGTTGGATGAGCTGCTCGCCTTGAAACCCGATTTTCTGGTCGAGGCCGCATCACCAGCGGCAATGAAGGAACTGACGTTGCCAACCCTGAAAAATGGTACTTCCATTGTAACTTTATCTATTGGAGCCCTTGCTGATGACGGTTTTTTAGAAGCGGTGAAGGAAGCAGGCAGGGCACACGGAACACGGGTATATCTCGCTTCCGGAGCTACGGGAGGGTTCGATGTCTTGCGAACGGCTACGCTGATGGGAAATGCCTCCGCTCAGTTCCTGAATGAAAAAGGGGTACGTGCATTCAGAAGATCGCATTTCTATAGTGCCGACATGGAGGTCGAAAACAAACAGGTTTTTTCCGGTACAGCCAGAGAAGCAATAGACGTGTTTCCCACCGGGTTGAATGTGGCAGTGGCGGCTTCTCTTGCAACGGTCGGCCCTGAAAAGCTACAGGTGACCATGGAGTCTACTCCCCGTTTCGTTGCCGGCGACAGACAACGGGTGGAGATAGAGAACGATCAGGTACATGCTGTGGTGGATGTCTTCAGCGCCACGCCTGAAATAGCCGGATGGTCGGTGGTAGCCTCCTTGCAGAATATTGTTTCTCCCATTGTATTTTAAGCAACGCTTTGCTGCAAAGATAATGAGCCATCTTTATTAAGAGGGCTCATCAGTATTTAATTTAGGCACCATTCTGGTGTACGGTTCATCGAACGTTGATTCCGGTAAAGCCGGAAAGATTCTGCAGTACCTTTTCGCTTAACCGGTCGAATGCCTGACGGGTGCGCCCGGTAGATACCTGCATGCACCGGATCTTCGGATGATCCAGCAGATGTTCGCCTCCCAGTGCTCCCACCGTGTCGCAAAAGCAGAGGTTATCGCCCTCCAGCCATTTCAAAAATGGTTCCTCATCCCATGCGGGCGACAGTCCGGTGTTGAAGAGTATCTTTTTGTTTCCCAACTTCTCAAACTGCGATGCATGTAGCAACACGGTATTTCGGTTGAGACAGCAGCATACCACTTCGCTCTCCTCGAGCAAATTGTCCAACGGGAGAAAGCGGTACCCTTTTGCTTTGGCCTCGGCCTTCTCACTCCTGGCGAAATAGGTGATCTCTGCTCCAAGGAAGTGTAGTGCATCGGCAATCATGCCGCCCGATTTACCGAGTCCGACGATCCCTGCCTTCAGTCCCGTAATCTCCCGTGCCATGCCATCCCAGGGCTCCTGATCAAAACCATGGAAGCAACGCACCAGCTCGCTGATCACATACTCCACCACACCCTCGTCACCATAATCGCGGATGCCGGTGACCGTGATTCCCCGGCTGTTTGCGTAGTAAATGTCCACATTGGCGCTCTCCGGGGAGTAGAGTGAGTTGCACATGCCAATATACTTTACATTGGGACACTGCTCCAAAGCAGCCTTCCCGAGTTGGGTGGTATAACTCAGTAGCACCGCATCGGCATCGCCAATACGGGCTGCGATCTCGTTGTCGTCTCCCGGTATATCGGAATACAAAATAACTTCGTTGGCAAAAGAATATAATTTTCTCTCTGCCGACGGGTTCAAGCTTGTAGGCTCTATCGCCACCAATTTTTGAAACATGATGATCTTTGATTTTCTACAAATATAGGCCTTTTACACTGTAAAATCAAATCAGGAATAATCTCAATATTCTGTAACTTATAAAATACTAAGTTATAAATTTGTAACTTATAAAACTATAACATATCTTTGTGTAAAACTGATGATGATGAATACACCGTTTGTTTATGGAAAGTTGCCTGAGGAAATTGATTTCACCAACAGAGCAAAAGAAATTGCCCGGTTAAAGAATAATTTTAATTCTTTGGTAAATACCATTATTATCTCACCCCGTCGGTGGGGAAAGACCTCTTTGGTGAAGCAGGCATCCCGGTTGGCGGTGAAGGAGAGCAAGAATCTGAAAATAGTACATCTGGATATTTTCAACATCAGGAGTGAATATGAATTTTATCTGCTACTTGCCAATGAAGTATTAAAAGCAGCCTCCTCCGGCTGGAATGAAATGGTAAAGAATACCCGACATTTTTTAAAGCAGTTGATACCACAAATATCTTTTTCACCCGATATGCAAAGTAAAGTGTCTTTTTCTATAGGGTGGGAAGAGTTGCAGAAGCACCCGGACGATATTTTGAATCTGGCAGAAAATATCGCGTTGAAAAAGGATCTGAACATCATTATTTGCATCGATGAATTTCAGAATATTGCATTATTTGATCAGCCCGATGCCTTTCAACGGAAGTTACGATCGCATTGGCAAACACATCAGAAAACGGCATATTGTCTCTATGGAAGTAAACAGCATATGTCGCTGGACGTTTTCTCCAATTATGCCATGCCATTTTATAAGTTTGGAGATATTTTGTTTTTAGAGAAAATAGCTGCTGAAGAATGGGTATCCTTTATTCAGAAAAGATTTCAGGATACGGGAAAAGAAATCTCCTCGTCCGACGCGGAACGGATCGCCGTGCTGGCAGAGAATCATTCATATTATGTACAACAGCTGGCGCAACAGGTCTGGTTCAGAACAGAGAAAAGAGCCACCGACCAGATTGTTGAGAACGCTTTTGAAGATATCATTAATCAGCTCAGCCTTCTTTTTGTCAACATGACAGAAGTATTAACCACCCGACAATTGTCGCTCCTGGAAGCCATATTGAAGCAGGAAAAGCAGCTCACAGCCAAGGCTACATTGGCAAATTATAATTTGGGTACCTCAGCGAATGTCATTCAACTGAAAAGACGTCTGATAGAGCTGGATGTGATCGATGAGATTCAGGGCAAGTTAGAATTTCTGGATCCGATGTATAAACACTGGTTAGCAACCCGGTATTTCAATATGCCACGATAAAATACTTTTTTAAATAAAATCCCCTCCGGTCACCATTTTCGGACTTCACAGAGGGGATTTTCTAGCACGTTTCAATTAACGGGTACAACCCGCACCATTCTGATTTTTTCTAAAGCTGCACGCTCACACCTCCCGAGAGCCAGAATCCGGGCTGGGGAATATTACCGAAATCCACGTGGGTGGTGTTGAAGATGTTGTTGGCATGCAGGAACAGGTTGGCGCGGGGAAGCGCATAGTTGGCCTTTACGTCGAGCAATGCAAATGGAGCGTACTCCATCCGTTCTCCCGGCTTCAGGTCCACATACTGCACGTAGGATCCCACCCGCTGCTGCCAGCGGAAATGCCACGACAAGGAGAGTTGTTTCGCCACCACGTGATGCAGGCCTGCAGTCACCTTGTGACGTAGATGATTCAGCGTGTAGTTCGATATCAGTTCATCCTCCACCCGTTCCTGGTCGATGTACATGTATCCGAAAGAAAGCGTTCGCATAGGCTGGCCGGACCCGAACCAGGAGGCCAGGTTGAGGTTCAGGTCCGCTTCAAAGCCCTGCTTGTTGAGTCGGGTGTGGTTTCGGGATTCCCACAGTGCTTCGGGAGATGCCTTTACCCAGTCGATCATGTTCCTGCCCTTCATGTGGAAGATGGCAAGGCTGCCATTTATCACAGGGTGGCTGTATTTGATGCCGGTCTCAAAAGCTTCCGACTCTTCAGCTTTCAGGTTGCTGTTGCCAATATGCGTCTTGGTAGTGTAGTACAGATCCGTGAATGTGGGCATACGGGTGGCCTTGTTCCAGGAAGCGTAGAGGCTGAGGCGATCTGTCGCCCGGAACGAACCGTTTAGCGCAGGATAAAAGTCGAACCGATCCGCAATGGCGGTATTGTAGTTCAACAAGCCGCCCAGCGAGAGCGTCAGTTTCTCCCATATGAAATTGTGTTCGGCGAAATAACTGATATGGGTGCGATTGTCTGACTTTGTGTATCTCCCGAGGGTATCTTCCATGGGTTTTCCCAGTACGTTGCTCAGGATACCCTCGTTCCGGAACTCACCGCCAAAGCTGGTAATACCCCATTTGGAGGCAACCTGCGTGTGGAGGTTCATCCCGAACACATCGCTGCGGTGATAATTGTGGTTCTTGTACGAGGCGGGCACGTCAGGAGTACCTTCCCGGATCAGTTGAAACTCGTCGTAATGCCTGCTCCAGTAGATATGTGGGATAAACTTCAGTTTTCCGTGTGACTCTCCCCTGACGGACATGAAAATACCCTGTGTATTGTCGAATTGATTCGGGTAGGCGGCACTGTAGAAGGTGTTGGCACCATATGCCTTGTCGTTGAGTCCTGCCTGAAAGTCGACATCCGATCCGTTGATGTCAAACTTGCTCTGCCATAGCAGGTTCGCGATCTTGTAATCGCTGTTGCGGATATAGCCGTCGGACTGTTTGTAGCCGACGGAGAACGAGTGTGTGGAGGAGTTGGCCTGATATGCACCCCGTGCCTCCGCCCCGAAGAGGCCATGCATGCCTCCCTCCAGCTTGGCGAAGGCATTGGATTTGTAGTCTTTTTTCGTGATGATGTTGACTCCTCCCGCAAAGGCGCTGGCCCCGTAGACCATGGAAGAGGGTCCCTGCACGATCTCGATGCGCTCGATGTCGGAGAGGTTGACAGGGATGTCGAAACTGTAATGTCCTGTGTGGGGGCTGGTGAGGTTAATTCCGTCAAGAAGGATGGCTGTCTGATCGAATGATCCGCCACGAAGGGAGATGTCCGCCTGTACGCCGTGCGGTCCGCGCTGCAGGATGTCTACGCCTGCCACGTAATTAAGAAGGTCTTCGATGCTGCGCACCGGCGCTCGCTCAATTTCCTGTTTGGATATGAGGGTTACCTGCTTGGCTGCCAGGTTCAGTGGCAAGCCCACTTTGGAGGCGGTCACCACTACTTCGTCCAGTTCCGTGGGCGGAATGGTGTCGATTGATCTTTCGGCGGTAATCTTTTCTGCCGGCCCGGCAATAGCCGCATGGGCGCTCATCAGCGTGCAACCCGACAGTACGCCGATGGTGACTGTCTTGTGTAAGCTGTTGAAAACGCTGTAGGATTTTCTTGCAAACCGTTTGAAACGAAAAGCCCGCATCCTGTTTAATTGTTTTCTGTTCATGTTACTTTTCTGTTTACGAATAAATAATTCGCTGCAAAAGTAAGATAAATTATGACAGTCTGAAAACAGTTATCGTCTGAAAAAGGAGAAATGGACGTTACCGTATGCGCGTTCTTCAAGAAAGTGAGGAAGTTGTGAAAAATTAAATTTTTTGGGATGCTCCAGCACAAACAATCCCTGTTCCTTCAGCAGGTTTTTTTCAAAGACAATGTCTGGCAAAGAATCGATTCCCGAAAGATCATAGGGGGGGTCGGCAAAGATAAAGTCAAACTGCTGTCTCAAAGATTGAAGGTATTTAAAGACATCTGCCCTTACCGGAAAAAGCTCCTTAGCTCCCAGTTTCTCCTGCGCCTGACAGATGAAATGAAAATGATTTTGATTTTGCTCCACACTCACCACATAGGGACATCCTCTTGAAACCAGTTCCAGCGCAATACTTCCGGTGCCGGAAAAAAGATCGAGTGCAGAGGTCTCTTCCCATTCTATTCTGTTGTTCAGGATGTTGAACAGGCTCTCCTTCGCAAAGTCGGTTGTGGGCCGCGCTTTAAGATTGGAAGGGACCTGTATCCTTCTCGATTTGTATTTTCCGCTGATTATACGCATAGTGCAGCCTGTATATCGGTGGGAAGGTTTTTCCTTTGTATCTCTGTGAGCATCACTTTCGGATGCAGATTGACGTACTCCACCCGACGAATCAGCTTCTTTAAAATGTCGATCACTGTTTTCTGCGTGTCAACCTCTCCCGAGAGGCAGAGCCTGTGGGTGGTCTGGCTGAATTGCAGCTTTTCCCATAGGCTTGCAATATAATAAGTGGTATCGTGAGGGTTCAGACAAGGAACTGTGTTGGCCGAAAGAAGCTTGTCTCCGGCGAAGCAGATGATGGTGGCGCAGTTGTCATGAAAGTCTACGAAACAGCTTGGGGTATCCCACGCTTTCTGATCTTTTTCAAAGAGCTGTAGCAGCGGCGTGATATGGTGATGAAAGACGGGGTTCCACAAATTACGCAACAAAAAAGCATGCATCTCTTCCTGAATATTAAAGAGCACATGCAGGGAACCTGTTGAGGTGGTCTCACTCAAAACCACTCCCTGAGGATTGTGAAAATTGAAACGGAACAGTTCTTTCGCCTTTTTCCTGTCGAAGAAAGCATCGGGTACGAGGGTATATTGGGCAGAGACTGTTGTTACAGTGGTCTTGTTGAATACCTGACTGAAAAAGCCAAGATCAAAAATCACCTTTTTAATATGATCGAGGTAGGATAGCTTCCCTCCCAATGAGGTCTCCTGAAAATGAAAAATAGAGGGATCAGCAGGTGAGTAGATATAAAAAGAAAATCCATCCGGCGTGAGCCGAATGGATAAATTATATTCGTCGGAATGCCCTAAATCGATATTTTCCGGTAAAAACATATTACGTGAGGCTGGTGAACCTGTTATTCCCAGTTTCCTGCGTTATTGTTGGCTACTTCCAATGAACCTACCTGCATGCCGGGATATTTTTTTCCGGGTCGATCGAGTACTTCCTGAATCTTCTGATCCAGCAGTTTTTTGTCGAGGTCGCCCAAATATACCGAATAGGGAGTTTTTGCCTCAAACACCTGAATGGGATATCCCGAAGCAGTGATTAAGGAGTCTGTTCCCATCTCGAATTCTGCACCCTGTCCAAAGGGTACATACCGCAGTGAATCTATGCTGAATCGATTGCGATTTGGATACAATACTTCTACAGCAGGTGAGTATATGGAGTCTCTCACCAGCTGGGGAGCATTTTTTGCTTCGTCCCATAAACCGGCAGCTTTGATGGCTTTCTGATTACCGGAGCGGATGATCTGCATGGCTTTTTCTTCTGTCATTCCTGCTTCCAATTGGGCCTCGCTAAGATCACCCGATTTTATGAGTGTGGCAATTTTACCATCCTTCACAAAATTGATGAGTGTGTCGAAACTGGCCGTGTAGGCGCCGGTCTGGGAACGTAAAGCTGACTGGGCAGTACGGATATCAACCAACCGCTGGATGACAGCCCTGTCACGTTTTGCAACTTCCGAATTGAAATCAATAGGCCCCTGGATACTTCTCCAACTGATGTACGCTAAAAGAACAATGGCTAGTGCTAAAAGCACCCTCATTACAACTTTCATGGACTTTTTCTTTTTAATTTATACTGTTTTGATTTTGATTTTCTGATTTTAGACTACAAATTTAGAAAAAGAATGATAATTGTGCTACTTTTACCGGAAAAATTACCAAAAAAAATGGTTAATCGCTTCTTTATTGAGAAAATCAACGATAATTTTCCTTATAGTTTTACAAACGACCAGCAGAAAGCCCTCGATAAGATCGCTGATTTTCTTTTTTCCGGAATCGCTGATCAGCTTTTCCTCCTGACCGGATATGCCGGAACGGGTAAATCTTCCCTGATCGGGAGTCTGGTAAGGACGATGACACAGTTCAGACAGAAAACCATCCTGCTGGCACCTACCGGCCGTGCGGCGAAGGTGTTTTCCGGTTATGCGGCACAACAGGCATTTACCATACATAAGAAGATTTATCGCCAGCAAAAGTTTGCCGAAGGAACTCCCAACTTCACACTGGCTGAAAATCTGCACAAACATACGCTGTTCATCGTGGATGAGGCATCGATGATCAGCAATGAATCGGCCGATTTCTCACTCTTCGGTACAGGACGCCTGCTCGACGATCTGATTGAGTACGTGTATTCCGGCGAAGGATGCAGGATATTGCTTATAGGTGACAATGCCCAGCTGCCACCGGTGAAGCAGGAGAGTAGTCCCGCTCTTGATAAAACGGTCTTAGGTTCTTATTCCCTGCAGGTCGCTGATGCCAATCTTACGGAAATCGTGCGACAGGCTGAGGAGTCGGGGATACTTCATAATGCTACCGCACTCAGGAATGCATTACGGTTTGAGGATACTTCCGACTATCCCAAACTGCATGTGAACGGATTTGCCGACGTGAAGCGGATCACCGGTAACGAGCTGATCGATGAGATTGGAGAGGCCTACCGAAGAGACGGTATGGAGGAAACTATTGTCATATCACGCTCCAATAAGCGGGTGAATGCCTATAACAACGGGATCAGAAACAGGGTGCTCTATCGGGAAGAGGAACTTTCCACGGGGGATATTCTGATGATTACCAAAAATAACTATTTCTGGGTAGAAGGTTTTGAGCATCTCGATTTTTTGGCAAATGGTGAGTTCGTGGAGGTGGTGCGTGTCAAAAGCGAAGAAGTAATGTACGGCTTTCGTTTTTGCAATGTCCTCTTATATCACCGTGATTATGACATTGAGTTTGAGGCGAAAATAATCATGGATGTCCTCCATACCGAAGTGCCGGGGCTTACCCGTGCACAGAACGATCTCCTGTTTGCCAGTGTCATGGAAGATTATGGCGATATTGCCCAAAAACGATTGCGGTATAAAAAAGTAAAGGAGAATCCCTATTTCAATGCGTTGCAGGTGAAATACGGATATGCCGTTACCTGCCACAAGGCGCAGGGTGGAGAGTGGAAAAATGTATTTCTCGATCTGGGTTACGTGCAACAAGCCTATATGGGTGAAAACTTTTATCGCTGGCTCTACACCTCCATTACCCGCAGTTCGGATAAACTCTGGCTGATAAATTTACCTGACGATTTTGTGGCACTTTCCAAAATATGATTACTTTTGCATAAGGTGTAAGCTGTGCATGCTTTTTTAAGGTGGCATCAGTTTATAACTTCTTGATAAAACATGTAGGATGTCGGAACTAAGAAACGATTACTTCAACCGGTTGCTGCACGAAATTAGGTCGTTGGAGCAACGCCTGTTGTCTCTTCGGAACAGTGGCGCATTGCCTTTCTCATTTTTCAGTGAATCTTTCAACAAGACTCAGGAGATTTCGCGCTTGCTGCACGAACTGGAATTGTTGCAGATTGAAGAAATGAAACAGCAAATGGAACAGCTGGTACAGTTCTTGTCGGAAGTGAAACAGGAAAACAGCCCCGTGCAGGAAAGTGTAACGTCTGAAAAACAGGTCCTTGCTGAGGATGAGCCCGTAAGAGACGATTTTGGCGAAGGCTTCACGCTGCCTGAATATAGAAATCCACGTGCCGTCACAACAGAATTATCTTCTGAAAAAATACAAGCTGCTTCACAGCAAACAGAAAAGGATATAAAACCTTTCGTTCCCTCTCTGAACGACAAGATTGCTTCCGTCATTGCGGTTACCGATTTGAGACGCAGCATCAGCCTGAACGATCGCTTTTTATTTCAACGGGAATTGTTTCATAACAACCGGGAGGAGATGAATCAGATGATGATTCGTTTAAATGCTTTTGAAGATTTTGACCAGGCTGAAAGCTATTTGAGAGAACATTGCAGTTGGGATTTTGAAACTCCGGTCGTGGCAGACTTTCTGAAGGTGATAAAAAAAGGTTTTGCATAGCCATTAAGTTACACATGGAGACAGGGAAGCTATACGTAATACCCACACCAATTGGTAATCTTGAAGATATGACATTGCGGGCTATCAGCCTGCTAAAGGCATGTGATCTCATCCTGGCGGAAGATACCCGTACCAGCGGATTCCTCTTGAAACATTTCGGAATTGAATCGCGCATGCAGTCACATCATAAATTTAACGAGCACAAGACAACCGATGAAATGGTGGAACAGATGAGGGGGGGAGGGCGTATTGCGTTGATTTCCGATGCCGGAACACCCGCCATCTCCGATCCGGGCTTTTTACTTGTGAGGGCATGCATCCAGGCAGGAATCGATGTGGAATGCCTTCCCGGGGCGACAGCTTTTGTTCCTGCCCTGGTTGAATCGGGGTTGCCCTGCGATCGTTTTTGCTTTGAGGGGTTTCTGCCACAAAAAAAAGGCAGACAGACCAGGCTGCAGCAACTTGCTGAAGAAAAGAGGACCATGATTTTCTATGAATCTCCTTATCGTGTACTTAAAACCCTCGATCAACTTGCAGAACATTTGGGAAGTAACAGGGAGGCTTCGGTGTCGCGGGAAATTACAAAGATGTATGCTGAAACAGTGAGAGGAACACTGGGAGAACTTATCGTCCATTTTACCCGACAAGCACCCAGAGGGGAGTTTGTTATCGTGGTCGCCGGAAAGTAAAATAATCGTCATCAAACTATTTTATGCATTAATTGTTTTATAGAAAGCTAAAAATTGAGATTATGAAAAAAGAATGGCTATTCATGCTTATTGTAGGACTGATTGTATCATGTACCAACGTAAAGGAGTCGAAAGAATATAAGGAACTTGAGGCTCAGAGGGATTCTCTTCTGATGCAGTCTGCCGGGACTCAGCAGGAGGCCACCGAAATGATGGCTGTAATTAGTGAAGTGGAGGCCAACTTTGCAAAAATCAGGGAGGCGGAAAATTATATCTCCACTCAGTCGGCGCAGACCGGTGAAATGAGTCAGGATACCAAAGACCGCGTAAATGAAAATTTCAAAATGATCAGCGAGATATTGCAACGCAATAAGCAGCAACTGGACGATTTGAACAAGAAGCTAAGTGGCAGCAACAAGGAGATTTCAACGCTTAAAAATACCATCGGCAGGTTGAATAATGAGATGAAGGAGAGTGCCGTCCGTCTGGCCGAATTACAAAATCAGCTCTCCCTGAAGGATGAGCAAATTGCACAGCTTTCGCAGGATGTAACTTCACTTGCATTCGAAGCCGAGCAACAGTCTGCAACCATCCGGGAGCAAGACCGTACACTGCACACTGCCTACTATGTTTTTGGTACCGGTAATGAGCTGAAAGACCAGAAAATTCTTTCCGGTGGTTTTCTGCAACAGACAAGGGTGATGAAAGATACTTTTAACAAGGATTACTTTTTGCAGATCGATATCCGTGATGTGACGGAAATACCGTTGTATTCACCAAAAGGAAAACTGTGGTCGACTCATCCCGAAGGAACATACGAGTTTATAAAAGGGAGTGATGGAAATCTGGTATTTCATATTACCGACACGCAGCGTTTCTGGAGTCTGACGAAATATCTCATTATAGAAGTAAATTAACCCGATCCGATAAACGAAATTATCTGTCACGGAGTGAATGCAAATCACTCCGTGATTGTTTAAAGAGATGACCTACAAAAATCTTTTTATTGATCTGGATGATACGCTCTGGGACATTCACCTCAACGGCAGGGAATGTTTGGAGGAGATATATCTGGATTATGGTTATGCAGAATATTATCCCACTTTTTCAGACTACTATGCAGTATATATGCCGGGCAATCTGCGCTTGTGGGCGATGTACAGACAGGGTGAAATCCGGAAGGAAGAACTCATCGTGGAACGCTTTCTGGCGCCGGTGCGGGATTTCGGTATTGACGACCCCGAATATGCCAGAAGACTGAGCGACGATTTTCTGGATCGTACAACCCGTAAGACACGGCTTATTGAAGGGGCTTTGGAACTTCTGGATTACCTGAAACCCCGTTACCGCATGCACATTCTTTCAAACGGATTCCGGGAAGTACAATATAAAAAGATTGAAAACTCGGGGCTAAAGTCCTATTTCGATAAAATCATTCTTTCGGAAGACGCCGGCATCAATAAGCCCCATCCCGACATGTTTACCTACGCACTCAAGAATACCAACTCCCGACGCGATCAGACTGTCATGATTGGAGACAGCTGGGATGCCGATATGGTGGGGGCGTACCAGAGCCGTATCGCACAAATCTGGTTTAACCCCGCGTCGGAGCCACCCGACGGATTTGAACCCACGCATACTGTACAAACGTTGGCTGAGATTAAAGATATTTTGTAACTTCCCTGCGCAGCGGCATTGTCATACATCGCGGTCCGCCCCCGCCACGCGGCAGTTCCGATCCTTCAATGGTGATTACACATTTCCGGGCAGAATGTATATCAAATTGATTCCGAATCACATCGTTCGCCGTCGCTATTTCAAAACCGTTTTTACTGAGTTCTTCCAGTGTATGTATATTGCGGGCATAGGAGAGCACCTTTCCCGGCGCAATAGCCAAAAAATTAGCGCCGCTGTGCCACTGCTCCCGCTCCTGATCCCAATCGTCAGCCTTTCCTCCGCAGATGACCGGCTCCGGATCAATGCCCAATTTACGCAGCAGATTAAGGATGCCGCTTACAGAAGAGATCCGGGTTACCTTTCCGTTTTCTATCTGCATATGTACTGTCCGATAGGGCGAGTTGCTCATTATGAGTGGTTTGTATACCATCGCCTTGTCGGTATCGAGCATCGTGAAGACCATATCCAGATGGATAAACGATTCCGGAGATTCCGGCAGCTGCTGTACGATGACGTGCTTTTTTCCTGTACCGGTCTTGCAAAACTCCTGTACCAGCAGGTCGATACCTTGCGTACTGGTTCTCATTCCGTTCCCAATGAGCAGAATGTCCTCCCTGATGACGAGGATATCCCCTCCTTCAATTTTTACCTGAGGATTATTTTCCGATAAGTCGTACGCATTTGTTATGCCTGTATTGAAATAAAGCCCGCTTCCGAAAATGGCCTCCATGATCAGCGATTCACGCAGACGTACGTTGTTGGCCATTTTGCAAATAAGCGCATGATTCCCGATGACTGCAGCGGAGTCACGGGTAAAATAAAAATTGTAAAGCGGTCTGAGCGCATAATACTCATCACGTAGAAAATCGGTCAACGTATTGACCCGGAGTGGTAGCCCTTCAATCAAAATTCTTGAAAGTAAGGACGGAGGTTGCTCTATCAGAAAATCGAGATAACCGGGAACATATTCAGCTTCACATATTTTCCTGAGGAGTTTTTCCTTTAAATCTTCCTTTTCCAGTACGCCGGTGAGCAGATCGGATATTTCATATACCCGGCATGTTTTTTGCAGCACGCCAAGCAACTGGTCATACTCTTTACGGGCAATGGATAAGTTGAGAATGTCACTGTAGAGCGCTCTCTGGGCGTGACGGGGAGTCATGTTTTCCACTTCAGCCCCGGGATAATGAAGAAGTACCGCTTCCAGTTTTCCCGTTTCAGATTGAATATTCAAGGTACATTTTTGATCCGGTATCATTTCATACGATTATTTTTTTTATGTTATGGTGCATGAAACTTGCGTGTAATCATTGTCTTTGAGTGTTATGGTTTCGATGCCCGTTTCATTATTTTTCATTTGAGGTTCCTGCTTCATTGCATCCATTGGGGATACCTGCCAAAATCAGTTGATACTGAGACAAAAGTTGATAATTTAAAAAGATACGCATTCAGTTTGGCCTTGCCTTGCGGAACGCAAATGTGACGCATACTTGAGATACCTGGCGCACGTGCGGAAGACATCCCCGTACTCTGGATAACAGTTCCCATTGCCGGTACCAAAGTGACGGAACTGAGTCCGTGGAAATATAAAATCTATTTCAGATAGGGTTTCAGAATCTCTACCCAGGCGGCGATACGCTCGTCAGTGAGCTCCGGCTCGGTGTCATCGTCGAGTGGAAGGCCTACAAACTGGCCGTCGACAAGGGCCCTGGAGTATTCAAAATCATATCCTTCGGGAGAAACCTGTCCAATGACGGTGGCTCCTTTCGCCACAACAATCTCATAAAGGATGCCCATGGCATCCACAAATGAACTGGGATAAATGGAAGCATCACCCATACCGAACAGGGCGATTGTCTTGCCGGAGAGATCCATTTTTTCCAGCTTGGGATAGAAATCATTCCAGTCGTCCTGCAAATCCTGTACACCCCAGGTGGAAACTCCCAGAATCAGTACCTCGTTGGATAGAAACGGCGCTTCATCGCCATCGTAAATGTCAGATAATGAAGGGGTGTAATCTACAAGTTGGGCAGCAATTTTTTCAGCTGCATTTTTGGTGTGTTCGGTGCTCGACCCGTAAATGATTGCTATTGATTTCATATTTTAACTCTAATTTTATCTCTTAACACCGAAATGATGCAATATGTTTAGGTTGTAGGCTTTTTCCCTGAAAAACGTGGAAGTATCCGGTCGGATATTTTCAAGTTTTATATGAAGTGTACAAACGGTTGCACTTTACGGAATTAGAAAAAAACAGTGTCAATTAATTGCCGAATATTTCTATCTGGTTGAAAAAGCGTTTCATAAGAAGCGAAAAGTTGAAGTTCGACAGACAGGGACTTTTATTTCTTACTTTCTGTTTTGACTGGCGGAATAACTGTCTTTCTTGTTTTTCCTTTCGTGGAGATCAGTCTTCTGAGTTTTATGAGAAAACGCTTGCTGGGTTTGCTTTTCAAATAGGTTTCGATATGGCGGGCACGTTTTTCTTCGAGTATCTGGTCTATTTCGATGAGGATGCCAGACTCTTCAACCTGTCCGAATTCATCGTTGATGGCAGTACCAAAGAATCGCATGGTGGGTGAAAGGCTCATGTAGGCATTGATAAGCGGTGGAATGTTGTACCCCAGTGCACGTACTTCACGGTTGAGAATTTTATAGTCTTCCTTAAAGCTGCGGCCGTGGAAAAGATGTCTCATTTTTTCTACATTGGTTCCTGTTTCAAGCGGCTCGATGGGTGTGACCATCTTTTTTGCGTCAGGGAAATGTTTGTTGAGGAAATAGAGAATCATATTGCGGGCATCCTTGTTGTAGGTGCCATACATGGTTACCTTGCCAAAGAAATACCTGATATCGGGGTCGATGACGGTAAGTGCCCCCAGTCCGTCCCACAGATTGTCGAGTGCGAAGATTCCCTTTCTACCCAACAAGGTCGACTGATACTCGAGGGAAACAAAAGAACGTCCCAGTTCCACCGTGTAGGGCAGATATTCATTGATAAATTCCTGTGAGAAATTTAACAGATGGGCTGTTGCCAGCATCGGTTTACCCTGTTCGTCGAATTCCACGTCAGAGCCATAAATAAAGCGGTATCCGCCCAGTATTTCCTCGTTTTCAGGATCCCAGACAATCAGCTGCCTGTAGGGGATCTCCATGGTGTCGTATTTATCGATATCGGCCTCGAGCCCCGTGCCACCACCGTAGTGGCGAAATGCAATTTCGCGCAGGCGACCCACCTCCCGCATCAGATTGGGAGAATTGTGCGCGGTGAAAACATATATTTCGTTGTTGGCCTTATTGGTGCTCCTTACCCTTTTCTGTACGGTTAGTTCGCTTTTTATCAGTTCCTTGGATACCGGTTCTATGATCTTTTCCATTCTTTAATCGTTTGAAAATAAACATCATTTCAGCGTGTAAACCACATCTTTTACATATTGTGCCCATTCCTGCGGTGTCTTCGATTTGTCGAATGTCTGCCAGGGTATGGGTTTGCCAAATGTGATGGTGAATTCACGATGGCTGTTTTTGAACATCTCGTCGGGCAACCAGATTAATTCGATATTGAATTTTATTCCGGATGCTTTACGAAGATTTGCGAAGTTGTAAAAGAAATTGGAGTTCCTGCCCTCGAAATGGACGGGAATAATGTCTCTCTGGTACTCTACCGACTTGATGATGAAATTCTTCATCCATTCCAGATCGATGATCTTCCCTTTGATTTTGCGGGAACATAATCCTGCCGGAAAAGTGATGATCTGATTCCCCGAAGCATATGCTTCATTGATGGTCCTTGCCGACTCTTTGGCCTGGCTTCCGTACTTGTTGATCGGCACAAAAATTGGTTTCAGTGGATCAATAAAATAGAGAACATCGTTTACCAGGTATTTGATCTGTCCGCTGTATTTTTTGCCCAGAAAGGCGGAGAGACAAATCCCGTCAAGCCCGCCAAGCGGATGATTGGAAGCGAAGATAAATTTCCCCCTTTCGGGAATATTCTCTTCACCACGGATGTGAAGATGTATATTGAACTCTCTGTCAACCAGCGCACGCATGAACTCAACACCTTCCACATCACTGTTGCGGGAAAGAATTCCGTTGATATCATCCTGGTGTAGCGTTCGCTTGAGGTAATTTATCAGAAACCGGGGTATCCTGTGGTAATATTTTGATGCCTTGTCTTTTAAAATATTATCCACGTCAATCCTGAATCCATTTTCTTGGTTCATTGCATCTTCTCTACTTCTAATCAAATACGACACAAATGTACAAAAATTCATGTATGTAAAGGTTAGAATCGGCCAGATTTCTTCATTTTTCGTTAGAAATGCAGCATGCAAACTATTTCTTTTATTTGTAATATTCATTATATCAATAATATATATATTTATTATTGCCTGTTGATAACTTTTTTGTAAAATATTGTGTGGAATTGTGGGGAAAAGTGGTTTATTTTGTACTTTTACACCGTGGATGGTTCTATCCGTTTGAAATTGATGGAGGAATGTTACAGTTTCTGGGAAATATGGAAGCCAGAGCCGATACAAAAGGAAGGATTTTTGTGCCGGCAATTTTTCGTAAGCGCTTGCAATGCGAAGGCGAAGAGTTTTTGGTACTTCGGAAAGATATTTTTCAGGATTGTCTTGTATTATATCCGGGAAGTGTTTGGGAGAAAGAGATCGAAACACTCAGGGGCCGGTTGAATAAATGGAACCGGGAGCAGCAGCAAGTCTTTCGTCAGTTTGTTCTGGATGCGGAGAGGCTTGAGATGGATTCTAGCGGGCGCATACTTATACCAAAACGTTATCTGCAGATGGTTTCCATCGATTCAGATGTCCGCTTTCTCGGCGTGGATGAAACAATTGAGATTTGGGCAAAAGAGAAACTGGAACAGCCACTGGTTGATCCCGAAGAATTTTCTTCCGCCTTGCAACAGTTGATGTCGCACTTCCCTTAATTTTTCAGGTTATGGCAAATAACGGCAGTCAGATGGCATATCATATTCCTGCTTTGCTCAATGAAAGCATTGAAGGACTGGATATCCGTCCCTCCGGCGTGTATGTGGATGTCACTTTTGGAGGGGGGGGGCATTCAAGTGAGATCCTGCGCCGGCTGAATGGAGACGGGCGCCTTATTGCCTTTGATCAGGATGAGGATGCGGTATTGAATGCCATCGACGACCCGCGTTTTACATTCATAAGAAGTAATTTCAGGTTTCTGAAAAATTTCCTTCGTTATCTCGGTGTTGATGAAGTGGACGGGGTAATGGCTGATTTGGGCGTTTCGTCACACCATTTTGATGATGCCGGCCGGGGATTTTCATTCCGCTTTGAAGGAGGTTTGGATATGCGAATGAACCGCAGTGCCTCAAAAAGTGCTGCCGACATTCTCAATGAATATCCCGAAGAGAAATTGCGTGAGGTCTTTCTAAAGTACGGAGAACTAAAATATGCCCATAAAATAGCTTCCTCGGTGATAGCATACCGGCAGGCGAGGAAAATTGCAGTGACAAACGACCTGCTTGCTATTCTGGAACCTTTCACTTTTAAAGACCGGGAGAAGAAAATACTGGCACAGGCTTTTCAGGCTCTCCGTATTGAAGTGAACGGTGAAATGGAGGCGCTTACCGAGATGCTTACCCAGGCTCTGCAGGTATTGAAACCCGGTGGACGGTTGAGTGTTATATCCTATCATTCACTGGAGGACCGGTTGGTAAAGAATTTTTTCAGGACGGGCAACTTTGAGGGAACTTTGATCAAGGATTTTTACGGGAATGTGGAAACTCCTTTCGAACAAATCAGCCGCAAAGTGATTGTGCCTGCTGAAGAGGAACAGCAGCAAAACCCGCGGTCGCGAAGTGCCAAACTACGCATCGCAGAGAAAAAGAAGAGTTGAAAGCTCAAAGCCATACCGCTGAAAGCCCACAGCCCGCTTCCAAAAGAAGTTAATGGCTGAACGCTGAACGTTGACAGTTTGGATATGAAACCAAAGTTCGATAACATACGCAAATCGTTTGTCCATGTTTTTGGAGGAAGTGTTCTCACTGAGAACTACTTCCTCAGAAACATGTGGTTTATTGTCGCGATTGTGGTGATCATGCTTTTGTTTATCGGACATCGCTATAAAGTACTGCAAAGAATGTCGGAGATCGAACGCCTTGAACAGGTGCTGAAAGATGCAAAATATGAGTCGCTTACTATCTCATCCAGTCTGACCGAAGCAGGCAGACAGGGAGAGATAGAACGACGGGTGGCGGAGGCTGGGCTGGAATTGAAGGTGACCGGTGAGCCGGTATATTATCTCAATAAAAAAGGAAAAGATTAGCATTTAAGTACCCTGCAGGGTATTTTAGCTTAGTCCGGGTAAGAAATGCAGAAACAAAAAAGAAAAGACAAAAATGGTGCTTTGGGACGTTATGGCCTGATAGTCACACTGCTGATGCTGTTTGCCGTGATGATCATTTTCTCGGCTGCCAGGATCGTCTTTACTTCGGAAGGGAAGAAATGGCGGGAGGTGGGTGAGAAGGAAACGGTCATCAGGGATCGTGTGGTTCTGCCCAAGCGGGGGAATATTTACACATACGACGGGAGACTGCTGGCAACCACCGAACCGCTCTATAGTATTTACATGGACTTTTGGGCAGATGGCATGGAAAAAGACACCCTGGAAAAATATGTGGGTGACCTTTCTATGGCACTTTCTAAAAAGTTTCCCGACCGTTCGGCTGCGCAATATAGGAATGTGATCATGGGCGGATGGAAAATGCGGGAAAAGGAGGAGCAGCAAATACGTGAATATAAGGCCAGGGGATCCGACAAAAAAGTATCAGTTCGTTCCCGTTATGTGAAGATCCTGCGACGTGATATCTCCTACGTTGATCTGAAGGAAATACGTACCTATCCATTCTGGAACCAGCGTTCAAACAAGAGCGGATTGATTGCCGAAGAACGGAACGCACGTAAAAAACCTTTCGGAAATCTTGCTACACGCACTGTCGGAAATGTCTACAAGGATCTGGAGAAGGGAGGAGCAAGCGGTCTGGAACTGAAATATGATTCTCTTTTAAGCGGGGTGCCGGGTGTAAAATTCAGGCAAAAGATACAGGGAAAGTGGATGGATGTCGTGGAAAAACCTGCAGAAGAGGGATGGGATATTGTCACCACCATCGATGCGGATATTCAGGATATTGCAGAACGCTCCCTGCGGGATAAGCTTGTGGAGACGGAAGCTGAGTCGGGCACAGCCATCATCATGGAGGTGCAAAGCGGAGAGATCAAGGGAATTGTAAACCTCGACCGCCTGAACAATGGCGATTATGCCGAAGGAAATCCCAATGCATTTTCATATATGAATGAACCGGGATCGACCTTTAAAACGGTGACGGCGATGGTGGCCCTCGACGATGGCGTGGTGACTCCCACCGACTCCTTCTATGTGGGAAATGGTCTTTTTCAATACAACAAAAGATGGGTGCGCGATCATTATTGGCGAAGAGGCCAGAATAGAGGCTATCTCACGGTTGCAGAGGGTATAGCCATCTCCTCTAACGTGGTAATGAGCAAAATTGTACTGAAAGGTTACGAAAATAACCCGGCCAGATACGTGGAAGGTATTGATAGGATTGGCCTGAGAAAACAGTTGAAGTGGGATGTGCCGCTGAATGGTATTGAAGGAACTTCCTCCATCCGCTTCCCAAACGATAAAACAAACTATTGGTCCAAAACCACGCTCCCCTGGATGTCCTTCGGCTATGAGACAAAGATACCTCCCATCTATATGCTGATGTTTTATAATGGTATTGCCAATGGCGGAAACATGATCAAGCCATTTATTGCCAAACAGTTCGTGAAAGATGGAAAAGTCCTCAGGGAGATGGAGGCGGAAGTGGTCAACCCGAGAATGTGTAAGGAAATCACATTGCAGCAGATACAAGAGATGCTTGTGGGGGTCGTTGAGGAAGGAACAGCAAAGGTGGTAGGCTCTGATTACTTTTCTGTTGCCGGAAAGACGGGCACCGCCCAGATAGCCGCGGGAGGGGGGTACGGCGGATATTATGTTTCTTTTTGCGGTTATTTTCCGGCCGACAAACCGATGTATACTATCTTTGTGGGCCTGAGAAAGCCAAAAGGAGTGCCCTCCGGGGGTGGTATGGCCGGCATGGTATTTAAAAATATTGCTGAACAGACCTACGTACGAAAAGTACAGCTCTCCGTGGAGGATTGCAAGACAGATTCCACACTTCGGAAAAATCCAGTTATTAAACACGGTAACTGGAAGCAGAGCCAGACTTTGCTGGCCTCGTTAAATTATCCTGCCGGCAAACCGGATAAAGAGACCGATTGGGTGAAAATTTCGCAGGATAGCCTGGTGTATCTTCCCGAAGCGCTGGCACTAAACAAATCACTGATTCCCGACGTCCGCGGAATGGGTGCGCGTGACGCAGTATTCCTGCTGGAGAAGATGGGACTCAGGACAAACCTGACCGGCGCCGGAAAGGTAGTATCGCAATCATTCGCACCTGGACAGAAACTGGTAAAAGGAACCACTATCACCATCACATTGCAATAGCGTATGAAACTAAAAAAAATAATAGAAAAATGTAATGTCATTGCCATTCGGGGCAATGAAGAGGTCACGGTGACCGCTATTACTTCCGACTCACGTACCGTGACACAGGGTTCCCTGTTTATCGCGGTGGAAGGAATCTTTACCGATGGACATGCATACATCGGCAAGGCAATTGAACAGGATGTGGCGGTGGTGGTGTACGATAAGCCGATGATTGAAGAATATTTCTCCAGAGTCACCTATGTACAGGTAGAAGACAGCACCGTGGCTCTTGCACTCATAGCGTCCGAGTGGTTTGGAAATCCTTCGGAACAGTTACAGCTTGTAGGGGTGACCGGTACCAACGGCAAAACAACCGTTGCCACTCTGCTCTACAAAATGTTCAGATACCTGGGATATCCGGCGGGACTGCTTTCCACTGTGGCCAATTATGTGAATGATGATCGTTATGAAACCACCCATACCACAGTCGACCCCATCACACTGAATGGCTACCTCCGAAAGATGGTGGATGCCGGATGCGGTCATGCCTTCATGGAAGTAAGCTCTCATGCTATTCATCAGAAGAGGGTCTATGGACTTCGTTTTGTTGGAGGAATCTTTACCAATCTCACCCAGGATCATCTCGATTATCACAAAAATATGCTGGAATACCGGAACGTGAAGAAGTCTTTTTTCGATAATCTTCCCCCGGATGCCTTTGCCCTCATAAATACCGATGATAAAAACGGCGGAGTGATGCTGCAAAATAGCAAAGCCGGAAAATTTTCCTATTCTGTGAAAGGACTGGCCGATTTTAAGGCCCGCATCTTCGAGAAACATTTTGATGGAACCGATATCGAAATTAACGGCAGAGAACTCTCCGTGCAATTTGTGGGCGTATTTAATGTGTATAACCTGCTTGCCGTATATGGCACAGGCGTTCTGCTCGGACTGGATAAGGAAGAGCTGCTTCGTGTTCTCTCCCTGTTAACACCGGTAGCCGGCCGTTTCCAGACCATTCGTTCACCCCGGGAATATACTGCCATTGTGGACTACGCCCATACACCCGACGCCCTGAACAATGTATTGAACGCAATTCACGAAGTGCTTAACAACAAAGGAGAGATCATCACAGTGGTGGGCTGCGGAGGTAATCGTGACAGGACAAAGCGTCCTCTGATGGCGCGCGAGGCCGTGGAACTCAGTAATAAGGTAATATTTACTTCAGACAACCCCCGGTTTGAAGAACCCGCCGATATTCTGAAGGATATGACCGACGGCCTTACGCAGGAGCAGAGAAATAGTGCACTCACTATTGTGGATAGGCGCGAAGCCATCAAAACAGCCTGTGCCCTGGCACAGCAGGGTGATGTGGTACTCATTGCCGGAAAAGGACACGAAGACTATCAGGAAGTAAAAGGGGTCAAATATCACTTCGATGACAAAGAAGAGGTGGAAAGGATATTCACTGCACAAGGCGCCTGACTGAAACTGAAAATTTTACATCTATGTTGTATTATCTTTTTGAATATTTAGACAAACTTGATTTCCCGGGAGCAGGCATGTTTCAATATGTGATGTTCCGCTCTGCCATGGCAGTGGTTTTCTCCCTGCTGATAGGCATGGTGGCAGGGAAGAAGATTATTGGAAAACTGCAACAAAAGCAGATTGGAGAGACTATTCGCAACCTCGACCTGGAAGGGCAGTACAGCAAACGTGGAACACCTACAATGGGAGGGGTCATCATTATTCTCTCCATTCTTAGTGCTACCCTCCTCTTCGGGAAGCTGGAAAATATTTATATTATTCTGATGCTTGTCAGTACCGTATGGCTGGGAATGCTTGGCTTCGCAGACGATTATATCAAAGTGTTCAAAAAGGATAAAGAAGGTCTGAAAGGAAAATTCAAAATTGTGGCCCAGGTTGGACTGGGACTCATTGTGGGGCTTACTATCTATTTCAGTCCCGACATCGTAGTGCGGAAAAATATGGAGATACGGGTGAACAACGTAATCGAAGAAGTAACCTACCAAACCGAAGATGTGAAGACAACAAGTACCACCATCCCTTTTATGAAAAATAATAACTTCGACTATAAATGGCTCGTAACCTGGATGGGAGACTATGCCGACGAGGCTGTATGGATCGTCTTTATCCTGGTGGTGATTCTCATCGTAACGGCTGTCTCGAACAGTGCCAACCTGACAGATGGGCTTGACGGACTCACGTCGGGGTCATCTGCCATCATAGGAGTGGCACTGGGTATCCTGGCCTACGTGTCGGGACGTGTCGATTTTGCCTCATACCTGAATATCATGTATATTCCCGGGGGAGATGAACTGATGGTATTTGCCTCGGCGTTTGTGGGTGCCTGCGTGGGATTCCTCTGGTACAATTCCTATCCGGCACAGGTGTTTATGGGTGATACGGGTAGCCTCACGCTCGGAGGAATCATTGGCGTGTTTGCCGTGCTCATCCATAAGGAGTTGTTGTTGCCCATCCTCTGTGGCGTCTTCTTCGTAGAGGCATTGTCGGTGATTCTGCAAGTAACCTACTTCAAATATACGAAGAAAAAATATGGTGCCGGAAAGCGTATTTTCAAGATGACTCCGCTGCACCACCATTATCAGAAACCAGGCAATGGAAGTATCGATGCACTGATACAGAAACCTTTTGCACCGCTCGCAGAACCCAAAATTGTGAATCGCTTCTGGCTGGTGGGAATGATCCTGGCTGTGCTGACACTGGCTACGCTCAAAATGAGATGACGATGAACTTTTAAGTGAGACAATGATGATCGGTAAATTAATAGTTGTACTTGGAGGCGGTGAAAGCGGCATTGGATCTGCCATACTTGCTGCAAAACAGGGGTTTGATGTGTTTCTTTCCGATAGTGGCCCGCTTCAGGACAAACATCGTGAGACATTGCAGGCCTATGGAATTGAATTTGAAGAAAACGGCCATACCGAAGAACGTATACTCAGGGCCAGTGAGATTATAAAGAGTCCGGGAATACCCGATACTACCCCCCTGATACAAAAAATACGTAATGCCGGGATTCATATGATCTCGGAGATTGAATTTGCAGGTCGTTACACCAGTGCAAAGATGATCTGCATCACAGGAAGCAACGGGAAGACAACAACGACCAGTCTCATCTATCATATCCTGAAGTCGGCGGGACTGAATGTGGGGCTTGCGGGTAACATCGGGAAGAGCTTCGCCAGACAGGTAGCCGAAGCACATTATGATTATTACGTGCTGGAATTGAGCAGTTTTCAACTGGAGGGCGTATATGATTTCAGGGCCGATATTTCAGTCTTGCTGAACATCACTCCTGATCATCTCGATCGTTACGATCACGATCTTCAGCACTATGTGGACGCCAAGATGCGTATAATCCGCAACCAGAGAATGCAGGACGCATTTA
>Ga0228535_1000735_pt1 | contig 76773 bp, 69 predicted proteins | sample SJ1metagenome_FD_168457 | JGI IMG/M metagenome (GOLD analysis project Ga0228535, IMG submission 168457) | Enriched culture of PCE-dechlorinating microbial communities from Ithaca, New York, USA - SJ1 | ecosystem: Engineered > Modeled > Simulated communities (microbial... > Unclassified | place...
AAAGGCTCCTGGATGCCATGGACAAGAAAGGCAAATCCTTCGAGGAAGTGCTGAGGTTGGTCAACCTTTGATGTGCTCAAAACACCGGGTTTCGGGTTTGAGTGTTAAAAAACGCGGAAGCTAAGGTTTATCTGGAAATACTGCTCCAAATATGCAGCATTGGATGGATCGCTGAAATGAGCTTGTTCGCTGATCCCCACACCAAAGAGTACGGCCGCAATCAGCAGCATACCAATACAAAGAATACTTTTTTTCATTGCAGACTCCTTTTGAATCACCCCGATTCTGATACACTGTAGCATCGAACCATTGAGTTGTCTAGAAAAATCAAAAAATGAATAAAAATGATTAATAAGTGAAATAATGTGAATTATTACCCTCTGGAGAACGCTGGGAAAATTGCTCTTTCGATGCGATAATAGCAAGGACGGTCAAGAAAAAGCCGGCACACTCATTCTACTATCAAGCTGGAGGACGATATTGACGATGGATGAGTATCAGAAGCAAGCGGTAATGCGGATGTTGGCATACATTGAAGAGCATCTTGACGATCCAATACGTCAGAGCATGCTGTCATCAGTGGCTGCGTATTCCCCGTGGCATGCCGACCGGCTGTTCAAGGAGGCAACAGGATGCGCTCCCTTCTCGTATATCAGGAGCAGAAGGCTGGCTGCAGCCGCCCATGCACTGGGTACTAGTGACCGGAGCATTGTCGATGTAGCCTTGGAGTTTGTATTCGACTCGCATGAAGGATTCACGCGTGCCTTCACCAAGCAGTTCGGTATGAATCCCTCTTCATTCCGCAAAGCTCTTGCCGCCTATCATCAGAGATCCGCCCTTACAACAGAAAGTGAAGGAGAATCACGTATGGAGACTGTTTTTGTCCAGGTTGTTCAGCGACCGGAACGGAAAGTGGTGGTGAAGCATGCCCATAAAGCAACCCATTACTTTGCATATTGCGAGGAAGTAGGGTGTGATATTTGGGATACCCTCGGATCAATCGAAGGGGCTATGTTCGAGCCGATAGGAATGTGGATGCCCAAGAACATGAGGAAATTGGGAACTTCAGAGTATCTGCAGGGTGTGGAGGTTCCTCTTTCATTCACCGGTCCAATTCCTGAAGGGTTTGACATCATTACTCTTCCGGCATGCACGATGATGGTGTTCCAGGGTCCTCCTTTTGATGAGGAGCATTTCGAGAAGGCCATCAACAACCTCTGGGAGTTGATGAAGACCTACGACCCGACCTTGTATGGGTATCAGTTCTCCGATGAGGATGGTCCTCGGTTCCAGCTCGCACCGCTGGGCTACCGCGGCTATATCGAAGCCCGGCCGGTACGTCCTCTCAACAAGGCTTAATCTGGAGGTCCGCCCCTTTCCCGGTCAGGGAAGGGGGCTTTCACTCTGTCTGAGTGACGGTTCTATATCAAGCAAGGAAGCCAGGGAGGTGAAGAATAGCTGCTTCCACGCAAAATTCCCTTGAAGCGTACACCACATGTATTCATATCCGGTGAACATGTAGGCCGAGGCGGCATACAGGCTCTGTGGTGAGCTGGGATTCCGTATTTGTCCGCTTTTCTGTCCTTCTGCGATAATTTGGACAGCTATCTCTTCAAGACTCTTGCGTACATCCAATGCTCGTTGTCTGCGCTGCAGGTTGACGATAAGCAGCTGGCTGTTCAAATCCGAACCCAGATTCATGAAGCTGGTCATAAGGTAGTCAAACAGATGTTGGATTTGTTCCCAGCTCGAATGGATGTGGATCATCTGCTTGAGCATCGGGGTAAGGTTATCGACGATGATATCGTACAGCTGGAGTAGAATGTCCTGTTTCGAGGTTAGGTGATAATAAAACGTAGTTTTTGTGATGTCGCATGCAGTGCAGATGTCATTGACCGTGACAGCCTCATACCCCTTTTGTTTGAACAGCTCGCCGCCTTTGGCGATGATGTATGCCTTCATGTCCATCTTCACTCACCCCTTGCTTGCTACTTTACCAGAAGAATCTTTGGGCAACAAGGCGGGTAAATAGATAGCCTGATATCGATAAAATAAGATTGACATAAAGGTTTCTTCTTGGTATGGTGAACTAAGGTAATAAAATACATTACCGCGGTAATACTAGAATAGTATTCCTGCTACCAACCTGATGGAGGATTGTCACATGAAACTTTTGGAACAGACACGCATTGCATCCATGAAATTGCGCAACCGCACCTACATGGCTCCCATGGGAACCCAGACAGAGCCTGATGGTTCGTTTTCCGACCGCTCCATACGCTACTACGAGGAACGGGCGAAAGGTGGTTTTGCTCTCATTATTACTGGTGCCAACCAGGTAACCATGCAATATGAGGCGAAGGCATGCAACGTGATCGGTACGGCTAAATCATTGGAGCAGATGAGCTTTCTCTCTCGCAGAGTGCATAACCATGGAGCAAAGCTGTGCATTCAGTTGACTCCGGGCCTCGGAAGAATGCAATTCACCACCGCCGATGTACGTCCGTATTCTGTCAGTGAAGTCGATTCCTTCTGGTTCCCAGGTTTGAAGTGTAAAGCGTTCAGCAAGGAAGACATCCAATTTTTAGTCCAGAAAATGGGAGAGGGTGCCGCTTTTGCCAAACGCGCAGGCGCCGACGCTGTAGAGCTCCACGGCTATGGCGGGTATTTGATGGACCAATTCCAGTCCGTTTTATGGAACACCCGTACCGATGAGTATGGTGGAAGTTTGGAAAACCGCATGCGTTTCTCGGTCGAGTGTGTAAAAGCCATCCGACAGGCGGTAGGTCCTGGTTTCCCGATTCTCTATAAATTCACCCCGTATCATGGTGTGGAAGGGGGAAGGGAAATCGCCGAAGGCATTGAAATGGCCAAGATTCTCGAGCAGGCCGGTGTCGATGCCTTGCATGTGGATGTCGGCTGTTATGAAGCTTGGTACAAGGCGATCAACACCGTCTACCAGCCTCCTATGGTGCAACTTCCTGTTGCAGCAGAGATCAAGAAGCATGTCGGAGTTCCTGTGCTCTCTCAGGGCAAGATGCAGAACCCCTCGGATGCCGAAGCTGCATTGCTTGATGGCAAGGCTGATATGATCGGGCTTGGCCATATGGCAATCGCCGATCCATACTGGGTGCAAAAAGTCAAGAAGAACAAAACCTACGACATCACCCCGTGTATCGGGTGTAATGAGTGTCTGTATGCAGGATTCAGTGGAAAAATTCTTCATTGTGCAGTAAACCCCCTTGCTTTTGCCGAGGATTACTATCCGCTCGGACCGGTGGATCCTGCAAAGCGTGTGCTTGTTGTAGGTGGCGGCCCGGGAGGAATCACCGCGGCCTTGACTGCATCCGAACGCGGTATGCAGGTCGAGCTGTGGGAGAAACGCAATGTGCTTGGTGGCTTGCTGTTGGCGGCAGGCGGACCTGTTTTCAAGAAGGACGTGAAGGACTATGTGGATTTCTTGGTTGGAAAGCTCTATCGCAGCAACGTGAAGGTTTCGTTGATGAAGGATGGCAGCGCCGAGGAAATTTTGAGAGGAAACTATGACAAGGTCATCTTTGCTACAGGAGCAACGCCGGTGATGCCTCCGATAAAGGGAATTGACCAGGACTGGATTTGTGGAGCAAACGATGTGTTGACTGCAAAGAAGGGCTACGGCAGGAAGGTTGTAGTCGTTGGAGCCGGCCTCGTCGGTTGTGAAACCGCCTGTCATTGTGCCCAGAAGGCTGAATCGGTGACGATGATCGAGATGCTTCCTGAGATTCTGATGACCACCAGTCACTGTAAGAACAACGACCAGGCACTCAGGCAATTGCTTGAAGACTGCAAGGTTGAGGCGATCACCAGTGCAAAGGTGCTTTCCTTCGAGAATGGGACGGTTGTCTATGAGAAGGACGGCAAGAAGCATTCGATTGAAGCCGATACCGTTGCCATTGCAGCAGGTTACAAAGCAAATACAACCTTGTACGATCAGCTTTCTGATAAAGTCGATTGCGCCTTGGTAGGCGATGCCGAGAATCCGGATAATATTCTCAGTGCCGTTCATCATGGCTACCATGCAGTGCGTTGCATGTAAAAAAACAGGACGTATGTTGAAAGGTGCCGGGAATCCGGCACCTTTCTTAGGTTTTGAGCTTCAATGCCCGGATCTGCGATGGTACAAATGCCACCAAGGGTTTGGGAAGTGAGTCCAACGTACACCACCGATACTCGGAGAACTCTGAGATATAGGGTGGGTTCACCATCCCTTCCAGATGATAGGAATAGACCTTGTAGCGGAAAAAGGGTAGGGTCAGAATCCAAATCAAACGAAGCGCCGAAGGGTCTGATACCTTCATCCCCATCTCTTCAATCGACTCTCTCCTTGCAGCAGCTTTATAGGATATGTTTCCATCCGACTCATACCCATCTGCTGTTTCCCAGCCGCCGCCGGGAAACGACCAGCGGTGGTTTTGCGGATTCATGCTTCGTTTTCCAAGAAGGATGACAAGCTCTCCTTTCTTGGTATGCGTCCAGAAGATGATGCCTGCGCCGTGGTACGTGCGTAATCGATTCATACACACATAGTACACAATCCCTGTAGCCAAAGCTATGAAAGACATATTTTTTTACTGATAGACACATTGATGATATTGTCAAATTACATACATGAATTACACTATGAATAACCTGTAATGTTTGTTGGAGGTTTCCATGAAATACCTCGTTCGAAGCATTGCCCTTTTCGTGATTATTCTCGCCTTGGTCGGCTGCAGCGAGGCTGCAGGAGAAGCAGAAGTGAGCTTGGAAGCCGTCATCGATACGGTCTCCCGCTCAACAAGAAGTTCTGATACTGAAGTTTCCAGAAACATCACGCCATCCACGTACAAAATCGCTCTAACCTATTTTGCCCTCATACGCAAGGATGGAGCAGTGATACCCATCATCGATGAAGATGCTCCCGAGGTATACGACTTCTCGGGTCGTTTTACAACTCCTTTGCTGCTGGGAAGAAAACGAATTCCCGTTGGTGAATATACCGGCTATGAGATGCGATTCACCTACCTGGAGATGGCTCTTGAGTGTTCGTTCAGTGTGCCGTCCTGGTCAACTGATGCCGGCCATATACTCGTAACTTCAACTCATGATGCATCAGACAACACGATACTCCTACACCAACCCAATACTCTGAGATTGTATTTTAATACGGATGACAAATTTCATAAACGGGATATGGTTGTAAAGTATACTACTGACGATGGACCAGAGTGGGCTTGGATGCGTCGTGAATTGGAGAATTCTGATGGCAGTAAAGCGTTCTTCTTGAAAACTGTCACCCATCCGGTAGTAGGAATCATTGATTTGTTCAGCGATGATGCGTTCTGGGGCAGCGCTGATGATTACGACAATCCTGATACAAAAATTACGATACGCAGTGGATCAACCACCGGTGGTCTCGACGCAACAATGGAAAGTTTCAGAATATCTGCAACAAGTAAAATCATACTGACCATAAACATTGCGGATTCCTTCAACTTCTGGGAGGATACCGATGACCTTACGTATGGGAATAATGAGAAGTTGGATTTTGGGCCGACCTATGGCAACAGTCCGATTACCTACTATGGCGACAAAGGCTTCCACCCCTTCATGCCATCATTCAGCCTGGTGAAAGCACCCTAATATTGATTATCTGAAATGGCTGTGTACGAGTATTTGTCTTATTGAATCCAAGATGCTGGAGTGAATATTCACCCTAACAAGTGAATATTCACTTGTTATTGGTGAATATTCATAGTATTCTTACATCGGTATCCTGGAGGTCTTTCTATGGTATATGAAAGTGAATCAGTTGAGTTTAAACAGTCCCTTACCGAAGATATTGCCAAGGAAGTGATTGCATTTGCAAACACTCATGGCGGTACAATTTACCTTGGCATCGATGATACTGGAAAAGAAATAGGAATCAGTAATCTCGTTGCAGAGTACAACCGGCTTTCAAATATGATTCGCGATGCAATCCTGCCCGATGTAACGATGTTTGTACAGTATGAGCTGTTGGAAAACAAGGTAATCAAGATATCGGTCGAAGAAGGAATCAAGAAACCATATTTTCTCAAAAAGCATGGTATAAAGCCTTCCGGTGTATATGTAAGACAGGGAACTGTCACTGCTCCAGCATCCTGGGATCTGATTCGCCATGCGATACATCTATCAGACGGTGATTCGTTTGAGTCAAAACGAAGCTTACTTCAGGACTTAACGTTTGATAGTGCTTATGCTGAATTCAAGAATAGAAACGTCGCTTTCACGCACGACAAGTTTTTTGCATTGGGATTGCGAGGATCTGTTCAAGGCCACTATACAAATCTGGCGCTCATACTATCCGACCAATGTACGCATTCTGTAAAGATTGCAGTATTTGATGACACAGCAAACACCATGTTTAAAGACAGGCGAGAATTCAACGGTTCTATTTTCAAGCAACTGAATGACTCCTATACCTATTGCATGCTCAATAATAGAACTGAATCGGTTATTCGTGGTTTGCATCGCATTGACGCAATGGAGTATCCCCCGGAAGCGATACGGGAGGCCTTGTTGAATGCCCTTGTCCATAGGAATTATAGCTTTAGTGGAAGTATTATCATCAATATTAATGCAGAGCGTATGGAGTTCATTTCGTTGGGAGGTCTTGTACCTGGATTGACTACCGAAGATATACTCAATGGCATATCACAACCAAGAAATCCGTTGCTTGCACAGATTTTCTTTCGCTTGAAACATATAGAGGCGTATGGAACCGGCCTTCGTAGAATTTTCGATCTGTATCGTGATTGTGACAGAAAGCCTACGATATCAGTAACGGAAAACTCGTTTCGAATAACACTGGCGAATATGAATTTTGCAAAAAAACATGCAGGAAGTGCCGAAGAGGTATCAGATGACGCCCCCGGCAAAACTCTCTATATAACCGACCAAATGCGTAAGATTCTTGACTATGTAGCTACAAACCAAGAAATCGACGAAAAAGCTGTGATGGATTTGCTGAGTATACAACGAACTCGAGCATATTTGATTGCAAAGAAAATGACTGACATAGGCTTGCTGCAAGTACAAGGACGAGGAAAAACCAAGACGTACAGGCTTGCGGCCAGGAGCCATTGAGATGTCTTTTCCATCACGATTTCAGTATCTGATTCACATAATTTCATGCTAAGGTATGCAAAACAGGGAACAGGAAGCGTGGCTTGCGTGTTCCTTGGCAAGCGATTGTCTTCGGATATTCATTGGGGAAGAAGGGTATGAAGAAAGCATACGATGTAGTGGTGGTAGGAGGCGGCATTGCAGGTCTGACTGCGGCAGCCTATTGTGCCCGCGCAGGCCTGTCGGTGCTGCTCTGTGAGAAGCAGGACAGAACCGGAGGACTGGTCAACTCCTTCAAGCGTAATGGCTTTGTCTACGATCAGGGCATCCGTGCCATAGAAAACTCCGGCATTGTGTTTCCCATGCTCAAGCAACTGGGTATTGAAATGAACTGGGTCAGAAGCCTGGTCACCCTTGCAATCGGCAGCGAGAAGGTAATCGTTACCGACACGGAGAGCCTGGCAGAGTATCAGAAGATGCAGGACAGGTTGTTTCCCCAAAGCATTGCCGATATAGCCTTGATCATGGATGAAATCAGAAAAATCACCCGCTATATGGAAGTTTTGTACGGCATCGACAATCCTCTCTTTCTGGACAACTATCAGGACCTCGGATATGTGCGAAAAACGTTGCTGCCCTGGCTTATGCGGTATTTGGGCACCATCGGGAAGATCGACAGGCTCAATGAGCCGGTAGTTGCCTATCTGGGCAGGTTTACCAAGAACAAGGCCCTCATCGACATCATCGCCCAGCACTTCTTTGCCGATACCCCCACCTTCTTCGCCCTCAGCTATTTCGGCTTGTACTGTGAGTACCAGTATCCGAAGGGGGGGACCGGAAAGCTTACCGATGCACTCTATACCTACCTGAAGGAGCATGGGGTGGATGTTCTGCTCGATTGTCCGGTTACCGCCGTCGATATTGAGAAGCACACCCTGCTTGACGGCATTGCTTACAAGAAGCTGATCTGGGCTGCCGACTTGAAAGCACTGTATCGAAGTGTTGATGAAAAGCAGCTTTCAACCAAGACTCTTCGATTTAAAAAAAATCTTGAAACAAAGCACGGCGGGGATTCGATTTTCACCTGCTACCTTGCCGTCGACCTGCCCCCTTCCTACTTTGAGCGGTTGTCCACCCCCCATCTCTTCTATACCCCTTCGCTGGTAGGCCAGAGTACGGTCGACCAGACTGCATTGGACGGAAGCTGTCATGACAAACAGAAGATCAAGGCCTACCTGAAGGCCTATTGTGCAGCCACAACGTATGAGATTTCAATTCCCGCTCTTCGCGACGGTTCTCTCGCACCAGAAGGCAGGACAGGTCTTATCATCAGCACCCTTGCTTCCTATCAGCTGTTTGAAAAAATCGAAAAGGACGGGTGGTACGAGGAGGCGAAGTCCTTTGTTCAGGATTGCATGCTTGAAGTCCTGAGTGGGGGAATCTACCCATCCCTGTCCGAACATGTACTGGACGCTTTCTCGGCAAGTCCTCTCACTCTTTCGCGGTTTACTGCCAACAGTGACGGGGCGATCACCGGCTGGTCTTTCACCGAAGGGGAGGTTGCCGTAGTGCATTCACTAAAACACATCACCAAATCAGTACGGACATCCCTGCCTGATGTGTTGCAGGCGGGGCAGTGGACCTTCAGCCCCTCGGGCCTGCCGATCTCCATCATGACCGGAAAGTTGGCTTCCCAGGAAGTAATCAAGCAACTCAAGCGCTCTGGAGCATAAGATGGATAGGGGTAAAGGTTTTGCCTACTGCGGCCTTGCCTGCTGCCTGTGCAGTGAGAGTGAGCATTGTGTCGGGTGTCGAAACGATGGTTGCACGGGCAAGGACTGGTGCAAGCACTTTGTGTGTTGCAAGGCACGTGGATACACAGGATGTTGGGCCTGTCCTGATTTTCCTTGTGATGCCCTGATGTTCGCTAACCCCCGCATCCGGGCCTTCGCCTCGTTTTTGCAGAGGCACAGCGAATCGGAATTGGCGGAAATCTTGGAACACAACGAGGCCGAGGGTTTCGTCTATCACTATGAAAACAAGCTGGTCGGTGATTATGACAGCCTTGGCGATGAGGATGCGATTCTCTCCTATCTGGAGCACTCATTGTAGCTGTTTTCTCCGCTGATCCATGCTATGCTCAATCCATGATCGAAGCGCAGAGAATCACAAAAATGGCTGACAATCCGGTCAATAAGGCCGGCTCGTATGTCGTGTATTGGATGCAGGCCGCCCAACGGGTGCGACAAAATGAAGCACTAGCATTTGCCATCGAGCAGGCAAACGCCTTGAAAAAGCCCCTGGTTGTCTACTTCGGCCTGGAAAGGAGTTTTCCAGCAGCCCAGAGGCGTCACTTCCAATTCATGCTGGAAGGCCTTGCCGAGGTGCAGCAGACGTTGCAATCGCTTGGTATCCCATTTTGGGTGCATCATGATGGAATCCTTGCGGGCCTTGCAAAGCTCATGCCGTCGGTGTGCGTCCTGGTGACCGACCGGGCATACACACGAGCCGAGCGTCTTTGGCGAAAGCAAGCAGCTGGTTTCAGCCTCTGCCCCTTCTACGAAGTCGAGACAAATGTCATCGTGCCCCTTGAAGCTGTGTCGGATAAGGAAGAGTATTCGGCGGCAACACTCAGGCGCAAGATTGAAAGCATGATTGCCTATTTCGCCCAAGCCATCGAAATTGAGGCACCCCATCTCAGTGCTCTTTCGGAGGAGCCTCCATTTGATCCAATAAAGCTGTCGAACCTTTCGCAGGTCTTGGATTCGCTCTCCCTTGGCAGCAAGGGGGCATCCTGTCCCCACCTCAAAGGCGGGGAGGCTGAAGCGCAGAAAAAACTCGCCTTGTTCGTCGAGTCCAAACTCGACGGCTATGCGACCTTGCGCAACGATCCATCGAACAGCCACGGTTCCGGCCTGAGTCCCTACCTGCATTTCGGGCAGATCAGTGCGATCGATATCTACCATGCAGTGCATGACACCAACCTTGCCGATGTACCGGTGTTTTTGGAAGAGCTCATTGTGCGAAGGGAACTTGCCTATAACTATGTCTGGTTCAATCCTCTATACGACTCCTTTGAAGGACTGCCTGCCTGGGCTCGGAAGAGCCTCTCGTATCACGAGCAGGACAGAAGGCCGGTGCTGTATACGTTTGCCGAGCTGGAGCAGGGACAGACCCATGACCCGTATTGGAATGCAGCACAGAGGGAGTTGACCGAGCTGGGAACCATGCACAACTACCTGCGCATGTACTGGGGAAAGAAAATCCTTGAATGGAGCCCCACTCCCAAGGAAGCATTCAACCGTGCCCTAGCGTTGAACAACACCTATCAGATGGACGGGCGCGACCCCAACGGTTATGCCGGGGTTGCCTGGTGCTTCGGCAAGCATGACAGGCCTTGGGCCGAGCGGGCGATCTTCGGCAACATCCGTTATATGAACGACAAGGGATTGGAACGAAAATTCAATATGAAGGGCTATCTTGCACGAATCGAGCAGGAAATTGCGCTTAGGAACCAACTTTCCTAAGGTGTTGCACCTCCACCACCAAGGCCCCTTGGTCGTCCTGCACCAACCCGAACACCACCAAGGGCCACAAGGTGGAGAGCAGTGGATAGAAGCGTTGGTAGAGGTCGGGAAACAGAACTGTTTCATAGAGGGCCGTCTCATCCTCGAAGGAAACGAAGCTCATGCTCTGTCCGCCTTTGGTCATGACCTGCTTCTGGGTGATTTGATAGCCGATGAGATTCACATAGCGCCCCCTGTGCCGACCAAGCTCTGAAGCTTTTACCCGCTTGAGACCCTTCAGATACTGCGACCACAACAGCAGGGGATGACTGGTGCGCAAAAAGCCCAAGGCCGAGAACTCACGATGCAGTTCATCCTCGGTGCGTTTGACCTGCACCAGAGCCCGTGTTTGTACAGGTATATGCTTTTCGGGTGAGAAGAGTTCCAATTGGTCGGAGGACGTATTTCTCACTGCATTGGTGAGCAGGATTCTCAACTGCTCGCTGCGCCGGTACTGTGGTCCCAGGCTGTCGCAACAGCCGCTCTCCACCAAGGATACCCAGTCCTCGCGGCATAGGCTGAGTCTTGAAGAGGCATCCTTGAGGTCTGTGAACGGTCCTCTTTTCTTTCTTTCCTCCAGAATTTGTTCTCTTGCCTGACAGGTCAGGTTGGCAACGGCCATCAGACCGATGAACAAGGTATTTCCTTGGGCATGGTAGAGAATCCTGCTATGGTTGATATCCGGGCCTTCCACATGGATTCCCATTCTCCGTGCCTCGCTGATGTAGGCCTGGCTGCGATAGTAGCCTCCTTGGTTGGACAGGACGGCGGCCATGAAATGAGAAGGGTGGTGAACCCTCAGATATGCGCTTTGGAAGGAGACCATGGCATAGGAGGCTGAGTGCGGCTTGCAAAAGGAGTAGCCGTCGAAGCTGAGCATCATCTCCCAGATTATACGCGTCGTCTCTTCGCTTACATTATTGGCACTGCACCCGTCGAAGAACTGCTGGCGGTAAACCTTGAGTTTTTCTCCTCCGGCTTTCTTGGCGATGACCTTGCGCAGCTTGTCAGCATCGGACTCGCTGAAGCCGGCAAGAGCGACAGCGGTCTTGGACACATCCTCCTGATAGCAGAGGATGCCGTAGGTCTCATCAAGGATGTAGGCAAGCCTGGGATGCAACGGTTCCCACATCTTGCCGCGAAGGCGCTCGACATACTCGGCGATGAACTTGTTCGCCGCAGGGCGGATGATCGAGGAGTGGATGACAATGTGCTCGAAATCCCCGCGGCCGGTTTTTTTCTGCAGCTGCCGCATTGCCGGCGATTCTATGTAGAAGACTCCCATCGAATCCCCTCTGGCAAGGGCGGCGATGGTGGGAGCGTCCTCTGTGGGGTGCCACAACCGCTGGTCGATATGGATTTGCTCTTCCTCCAGGTTCTCCAACGTGTCGCGGATGACGGCAAGTGAGCGGTTCCCCAAGAGGTCGATCTTTACAAATCCCGCCATCTCGGTCCCCTCCTTCTCCCAGGCAAGCAAGGGGTACCCGTCACTGCTCAACCTCAGCGGTGCATAGCAGTAGACCGGCCTTGGGGTGATGACCAAGCCTCCGCAGTGCATGGAGATCTCCTTGGGCAGCCCTTCAAGCTTCGTTGCTATGCGACAGATGGTCTGCCACAAAGGATCGTCGAGGTCTTTCAGGCCGCTGATGAACAACCTCTTTTCAGCCTCACTGATCTGTGTATCACTGAGGCCGAAGCAGCGTCCTGTCTCCCTGACCGCCCCGCGCAGCCTGAAGCTGTTGTGGTTTGCCACCCGTGCACAGTGCTCGCGGCCGAACCGCTCAAAGACGGCGGCAAAGACCCCGTCGCGCTCATCCCAGGCAAAGTCGACATCGATATCGGGAGGGTCGAGGCGGGAAGGGGAGAGAAAGCGTTCAAAGTACAGATGATGGGCCAAGGGATCGACATTGGTGATGAACAGGCAGTAGGAGACGATCGAGGCGGCCCCCGAGCCGCGCCCGCATGTGCGGCTACTCATCTGCACGATATCGTGCATGACCAAGAAGTACGGTGCAAAACCCTTGCTGCCGATGATGTGCAGTTCATAGGTGATGCGTTCCAGTATGGCATCATTGACCTCCCCATAGCGAATTTCGGCACCACTGAGGACCCGTTTTTCCAGCTCCTGTGCCGAATCCTCAACCGGATAGTCGGGGAAGATGAGTGATGATGGGAAGGGGTTGTAGGCCGCCAGCTTCCTTGCATTGTGTACCGCCTCGGGCCAGCACGAGAAGGCTTGGTTCCACTTCTCAGAGTCGAGCAGAACGTTGCTGGAAACCGAGCAATCTTCTTTTTGCAGTGAACCGACGGTCTTGTGCAAGGCCATGCAACGCAGGATGCGATGGACCTCCTCGTCCTCTTTTTCCAGCAGCAGTGCATCATCACAGGCAAGCAGGCGAAGACCGAGTCTTCGCGCAGTCTGAACGGAGGCAAGACAGGACGGGGTGACAGCTGCATACAGGTCGGCCTTGCTTTTGGCAAGCGTTGCGAGCAGGGTCGGGCTGCTTGTGGCAAGCACAAGCCCCTCGCTGTCTGCAAGCAAGGAGGGAAGGTAGGAGAAGGCACCATCTTCTGCACGCTTGGTAAGCAGCAGGCACAGCTTCTCATACCCCTTCTGATTCTGCACGAAGGCATGGATTTCGCCATCTCCTTCAGTCAGGGCTGCTGCACAGATGAGTTCGATATCGCACCGCTGGGCTTCCTCCCTGCAGGCAGGGTACCCGCAGAGGCTGTCCCGGTCGGTTACGGCGACCTTTTTCACATTCCATTGCTTGAGCCTGTCGAACAGAAGCCTTGGCTGCATGGTCCCCCACAAGAGAGAGTAACTGGTTGTAATGGAAAGCCTAGTTTCCATGGCAAAGGGCCGTTGCATGGGTGAGGATGCCCGGCCCGAACCTTTGGCGTACCTCGTCGATTGAGTGTTGCAGCGATTGCTGTTTCTGCAGGACATCGGGGATGAACAGGTCTGTCTGTCCGAATACCGGTCCCAATTCAAACAGCTTGATGGTGAAGGCTAAAAGCCTGACCCTGCGTCCCATCGCCTGCATTGCCGCCTGAAAGAGCGAGGTCTCTATCTCATGGTCGTATACCCACTGTCCCTTGGTCCGCCTGGTTGCCTCACTGGTTCTTCCGTCACTCCAAAAGAGCATGATGTGGACCGCCTGGCAGCCCATGCTCTCCATTCTCATCTGCAGGGCGGCATCTTCGGCTGATGCGAACACGGCGGCCTTGAGCTCGTCAAGACTGAGAATCGGCTCAGAGAAGTTGACCTTTCGCAGAATGACGCGCTTGTTCATCGCCACCTTTTGCAGGGAAGAGGTGTCCAAGCCGCGGGCGGCGTCGCGCAGGGCGAGCCCGCGTCTGCCGAGAAAGGCAATGATCTGGTTGTCGTCCAGGGCTGCTATCTGGCCGATCTGGGTGATGCCTGCCACCTCCAGCAGCCTGGCGATGGCACTTCCCACCCCCGAGAGCAGACCGACATCCTGGCTGGCCAGAAACGAGGCTTCCTCACCCTCACGGATGTGGGCCAACCCGCAGGGCCTGATCGCCCTCGTCCCGATTTTCGCCACCAGCTTGTTTGAGGCTACGGCCACCGCACCTTCAAGGCCAAGCTGTTCGCGGATCTCCTTGCGAATTTTCAGGGCGCTGTCCATCACAGGACCGAAGAGGCGGCCTGTTCCCTTCATGTCCAGATAGACATGTCCGCCTTTGTCGCACTGGATGTCAGGCGAGTAGGATGCCACCAGGGAGGCAATGGCGCTGTCCGCCTTGGCCGCCGATTGGGTGTCGGGAGGCAGTACTTCCAGAGCGGGAAGCATGCGCTGGGCTGTACTGACCGGCATGCCGGCGCGGATGCCCTCCTCCCAAGCCTTGCGGGAGGCTGTGATGACCACCCTCCTTGCTGAACCTTCGAGGGCTATGGCGAACGGACGGGTTGCAAGACGCGGCTGCTTTGCGATAGCAACCGCTGCAGCGAAGTCTGTTATGTTGACGTGGACAATGCTTGCTTCTGACTCATGCATGCCTCACCTCCGCTTGCCGCAAGCAACTCTCTGAGATGCTTGGCATTGGCAACCGCCTGTCCCCTGCGATGGTTGTTGAAGTACACCAGGATCGTTTGCGACCCTACCGTCAGTGAGAGAACCCGTTCCAGCAGGGCTTTCAGTTCGCTGTCGCTGTACAGATAGTCATACCTGCTTGCTGCATCGGAACCCCACCACGTCTCCTTGTTTCTCCCGTGCAGGCGCAGGTAGGCAAGTGATGAAGTGGGGACATCCATGACAGGGGGGTTGCCTTGGATCTGGGGAAGGTCGAGGGAGACAAAGCAGACCCGCCGCTCCCTCAGTGAATCGAGGGTCCGGTTGTTGTACCACCGACTGTTGCGAAACTCCACTGCCAAGGGAAGCGGGGAAAGGACCCTGAGCAGTGAGTCCAAATACTTTCTCTGGTCGACCTCATAATGGAAGGAGGAGGGAAATTGCAACAACACTGCATCAAGGACCTTGTGTGAAAGAAGAGGTTCCAGGGAACGACGGAACAAGGTTGCCTGTTCCCTCCACTGCCGGGCATCGATGACATGGGTGAGGCTTTGATGCGCCTTGATGGAAAACCTGAGCGAAGGTGCTGTCTGATGCATCAAGGCAAGCTGGGCGGCCTCGGGCATGCGGTAGTAGCTGAAGTTCAGTTCAACGGTGGGAAACAGCTGTGCATACGAGGCAAGAAACTCCTCGCTCTTGGTGCCCTTGGGATATACGGGGCCCACCCACTCGGTATAGCTGTAGCCTGAAGTTCCTATCAGAATAGTGCTCATACTTCAGATATACTATATATATGTTAAGTAATCAAGAGAAACTAGTACCCGCCTACCTGATCCCTGCCCCGTTCTTTTGCCTGATAGAGGGCTTGGTCGGCACGCTTGATGAACTGCTCGATGGTCTCAATACTGTTGTTGTACATGGCACAACCACAGGAGATGGTCATGTTCCCAAGCGATTTCCCCTTGTGCATCACCGAAAGGTTTCTCACTTTTTTTACCAAGGCTTGTGCAAGCAGGACAAGTTCCTCCTTCTGAGTCATGGATAGAAGGATGGCAAACTCATCGCCTCCATAGCGGCAGACACTGACGGTGATGTCGAAGTGGCGGATCATCAGGTTGGCAAGTTCGGTGAGTACGGCATCACCGGCATCGTGGCCGAAGGTATCGTTGAAGTGCTTGAAATGATCTACGTCCAAAAGAATGATGCCCACTGAAGTTTTTGAATCTTGAACTCGCTTCAGCTTGTTTTTCAACGTCTCCTCAAAGTACCTTCGGTTGAACAGACCGGTCAGGTGGTCCCGGATCGAGCTTTCCTGCAACTGTTTCATCTGGGTTTTGATGAGTTGATTGGCAATAGTGCTGATCATGGAGACAAAGAGGATGAAAATGAAAAAACTCGGCCAGTTCTGGGTCTGCAGGATCGGGGTGTTCAGAACGACAAGGATCAACAACAGGCTGTGGGCGGCGATGACGGCAAGCGTAGCAGCAAGAGGAAGAAAGAGGCTGGAGATCATGATGGAGCCGGTGACATACACCAAGGGGAAGAAATCGCAGAAGAGCATCTGGGAGTTAATCAGAAAGGAGCCCCATGTGCCGAAAAAAGTAACGGCAACAGTCAGTGAGGCGCTTACGGCATACAGCCCCATGTGCAATACCAGCATGGAGGCGAGCAGCATGGCAAAGAGCAGGAGCAGCAAAAGGACATAAGCCATCTTGTCCGGGTTCTCATAGGAGAGGGGCGCAAGGACTGCAAGCAGGGCGATAAGCACAATGCCAAGCATATAGGGGTGCAATCGTTTCAGCAGTTGCGGTCGGAGATCAAGGGTGCTGTTCTGCATGAACTTCTCCTCACTTTCCATAAATACTAGCACAATCCATGCAGTTTACCTAGCTTCAAAGTAAAGCCTTTTATAATACAGAGTCTCAATAAGTACGCTTTCAGCTTGTAATCCTTGCCGGTTGTGTCATACTGCAACTATGAGAATGTATTTTCGTGAAAGAAAAAAGGAGGACCAACCATGGCAGATCGAGATGGGCGTGACGACACAATGAAGGAACCCTTGACTTCAATCAGCGGCCGTCCTATTGCACAGAATGAGAATATCCAGACAGCCGGCAAGCGAGGACCGGTGACCCTGCAGGACACCTGGTATTTGGAAAAAATGGCGCACTTCGACCGGGAAGTCATACCCGAGAGACGCATGCACGCCAAGGGTAGTGGAGCCTTTGGAACCTTCACCGTAACAAAGGACATCACAGCGTGGACCAAGGCGAAGATTTTCAGTGAAGTCGGTAAAAAGACCGAGGCCTTTGTCCGATTTTCAACAGTGGCAGGTGAGCGCGGTGCCGCCGATGCAGAGCGCGACATCCGTGGTTTTGCCATGAAGTATTACACCGAGGAAGGGAACTGGGATTTGGTAGGAAACAACACCCCGGTATTCTTCTTCCGAGATCCTATGCTCTTTCCCGATCTCAACCATGCGGTCAAGCGCGATCCCAGAACGAACATGCGATCGGCACAGAACAACTGGGATTTCTGGTCCGCCCTCCCTGAAGCCTTGCAACAGGTGACCATAACCATGGGTGACAGGGGCATTCCAAAAAGTTACCGGCATATGAACGGGTATGGCTCGCATACCTACTCATTCATCAATGCAAAAAATGAGCGGGTGTGGGTCAAATTCACACTCAAGACCCAACAGGGCATTGAATTCTTGACCGATGCAGAAGCTGCGGCAATCGTTGCCAATGACAGGGAAAGCCATCAGAGGGATTTGTTTGAATCCATTGAGAAAGGTGACTTCCCCCGATGGACCATGTATGTACAGGTTATGACCGAAGAGCAGGCTGCAAAGCATCCTGACAATCCGTTCGACCTGACCAAGGTCTGGTACCACGGTGAGTATCCTCTTCATGAAGTCGGGGTGCTGGAGCTCAACAGGAACCCGGACAATTACTTCCAGGATGTCGAGCAGGCAGCCTTCAACCCTGCAAACATTGTTCCCGGCATAGGATATTCGCCGGACCGCATGCTGCAAGGCAGGCTCTTCTCCTATGGAGATGCCCAGCGCTACCGCCTGGGGGTGAACCACTACCAGATTCCCGTCAACCGCAGCAAGGTGGACACCAACCACTTCCATCGTGACGGTGCAATGCGAATGGATGGGAATTTCGGCGGCAGCGTGCACTACAACCCCAACTCGTATGGGATGTGGAAGGACCAGAACAAACTGACCGAACCCGCCTACGATGGAGGAGGCCCTGTCGACCACTACGATTATCGTGAGGACGACGACCACTACTACGAACAGACCGGCAGGCTCTTTGCAATCATGAAGGACGATGAGAAAAAGAGGCTTTTTGAGAATACCGCACGCAATATGGAGGGAACGACGGTCTTGGTACAGAAGCGGCATATCAGGCACTGCTACCTTGCCGATCCTGCGTACGGCGAAGGTGTTGCAAATGCGCTGGGCATTTCAATTTCCGAAGTTGATATGCAGGATACGTACGGAGCCAGGGGCTGACGTTTTTTCCTCGTTTGTATGCTACTCTATCCTGCAGTCCGAAATGACTGCAGGATAATTGCTTGTACCAACAAAGATAATTTGTCATACTGCCTGTAAAAGGGGTGGAGGTGGGTGTGAGTCGGTACAACGGTATGTTTTTTTGTGATGTGGATGGGACTATTCTCCCTCATGGGCAGCGTGAGATTTCCCCGTCTTTCTTTTCCTTGGTACACAAAGCTAAAGACAAGGGTTATTTGTTCTGTATTTCAAGCGGGCGTTTCCATCTCTCATTACTCCCACTATTCGAGCAAGTTGAGAATGAGGTTGTCTTTTCTGCTTCCAACGGTTGCAGAATTCTCTATCAGGGCCGGGAGTTGATTCCCAATCATACCATCCATCCCACCGATGCAGAGCAGATTACGACTTCCCTGCTCGAGCTGGGAGCAATTCCTTTGCTCTCGGGCAAGCATGCCATCCATCTTCCCTCCGCATCGCTTAAGATGGAGCAAGACAAGGGGTATTTGGCTAAAGGCTTTACCAGGACCTTTGATGTATTTTCAGATATCGATGACGAAATCCTGCAAATCACCGGTGTATGCCGCCTGAACAAGGAAGCGATACTCAGAGAGAGTCGAAGGGCTTGGGAAGATTCCTACCATGTAGTTACCACCGGCAGGGAGCTTTTTGACATCTGCCCGACCAGCAAAGGGGATTCATTGATCTCCATCAGTTCTCATTTTGGGATTCCTCGACAGAACACATACGCCTTCGGCGACGATGAGAACGATATCCCGATGCTCAGATCTGCAGGCAAGGGCTACTTGATGGGTACGGCGCATGACAACCTGAAAAAGCATGAATTCGAGCATTGCCACGATTTGGTCGGCAGTATTGATGCAATTATTGAGCAGTTCTGATTCATGCAGTTCTTTGGTTATTATTCTGGTACTTCCAAAATACATATGCTATTGTATTACTCAGTTATTGATGAGGGGTTTTATAAGTGCTTATTCCACTCATGGCCGAGGTTGCAGGCTTTCTGCTGCTTATTGCAATCCTTTTTGTGGTAAGTGCAGGCCTGCTTGTGCTCCTGCTTGGCGAAAGACGGAAAAACCACCACGACCATCTCACTGTCACAAACCAGATTGAATTGCTGTTGCGTTTCATGCCTGAAGGGTACATCGGCCTGGATAATCACGGAATCATCAAAGAGGTCAATGATACGTATCTCTCTATGACCGGTTACAAGCGCTGTGATGTGTTGGGCAAAGCTCTCGAGTATTTTATCCCGATGGAAGGAAAAGAAATTATTGCTTTCCAGCTCAAGACCATTGAGACGTTGAACTCTCAGCTGATGGAAACTGCACATCGATGTAAAAACAATACCATACTCCCCCTTGAGGTATCCATTACAGCCACAGGCTTTCCAAATCCAGCTTTCATATGCTTTTGCCGGGATATTTCTCAGCGTAAAAAAGATGAGCTCTCCCGTAAACACTCCACCGATTTGCTTCGATATGTGATTGAACACACAAGAAGCGCTGTCGCAATCCATGACAAGAACCTACGCTATCTGTATGTAAGTCAAAAGTACCTGGATGAGTACGACCTGAAGGATGCCTCTTCGATCATCGGCAGGCATCACTATGAAGTCCTGCCCGACATCCCCCAGAAGTGGAGGGATGTGCACCAAAGAGCTTTAGCGGGCGAGATTGTCAACGCTGAAGATGACCCTTACATCAGAAAAGATGGAAAGGTGGAGTATACAAGATGGGAATGCCGACCCTGGTATACCGAGCAAGGGACCATCGGAGGAATCATCATCTATACTGAGATGGTTACGAAGCAAAAAGAATTCGAGCATGAACTGAGAAAGACCAAGGAGTATTTGGAGACGGTGCTGACCCATGCAAACGCCCCGATCGTGGTCTGGGACCCCTCACTTACCATCACTTTGGCCAACCAAGCATTTTCCTCACTGTTCGGCCTTTCCGTCGAACAGATGATCGGACACAGGCTGGTGGAATTTGAGCAGTACATTCCCCTGCAGCATCGCAATGCCCTCTACCTGCAACTTGGAACCAGGAAAGCGATCGATGCTGCTGAAATCGAGATGATTCAAGGCGACGGCAGCAACAGGACCCTGCTTTGGAATGTGAGTCCGATGTTCAATCCTGAAACCGGTGACCTGGTGGCAATCATCGCACAGGGTCAGGATATCTCCGAACGCAAGAAGATCGAGCAGGAGCATGCCGGACAATTGGAAGAGCTCAAACGTTGGTATGCGGTGATGACCAACCGTGAAGATCGAATCATAGCTTTGAAGCGTGAGGTGAATGCAGTGCTGAGAGACCAAGGAAAAGCGATTCGGTATGCTTCGGTGGAGGATGAAGCTCATGTATAAACGACAGCTTTCCTTATTGTTCATTCTCCTCGTTGCTCTCTCTGCCTTTGCTGCAACTCCATCTGCCTCCTTCTCTGCCATGCTGGATGATGATGAAAAGGAATTTTTACAGAAAACCACCGTTCTTACCGTCTTGTTCGATCCAGTGTGGGCTCCTTTGGAGTATTTCGACACGAAGGGCAAACCTGCTGGATTATCAAAAGAGTATCTTGATGTGCTGACATCCCTGACCGGCCTGCAATTTAAAGTCGTGCAAGACCTTTCTTGGCAGCAAGGATATGCACAATTGCTTGATGGAACGATAGATATGGCAACTTCCATCTCTGCTTCCGATTCTCGCCGGCGAACCTTGCTGTTTACAAAACCCTATATCACTGTTCCTTTGGTCCTCATCACCCAGCACCAGGCAGGGTATATCGGCAGCCTTGCTGAACTGGATGGCCGCAAGATTGCCGTAGTCAACGGGTATATGGCTACGGAGTGGGTGCGTCGGGATTACCCTGCATTGACACTCGTTGGTGTGGATACGGTGGAAGAAGGGCTTCGTATGGTGCAGAAAGGTGAAGTTTTCTGTTATGTGGAGAATCTTCTGGTCGCAAATCATTACCTTACCAGACTTGGTCTTACCGATGCAGTGAAAGTGGCCGGTAATACTGAGTATGTATATGAGCTCTCCATTGCAGTGCAACAAAAATATCCTCAACTGGTTTCCCTGCTCAACAAGGCCATCGCATCCATCGATCCGGCTGTGCGCGCACAGATGTATGAAAGGCATCTGCCAGTGCAGTATGAAAAGATACTCTCCTCAACTACAGTACGGTGGCTTTTCGCCATTACCGTATTTCTGATACTCATTTTGGTTTTCTGGATCTGGACTTTGGTTCGGGAGATCAAGGGAAGGGAGATTGCCGAGAAAGAGAAAGAGGCGAGCCAACAAAAATTTGAGCAGCTCTTTTCCGGTGCTCCGATGCCATTGGCTCTTATCGATTTCGACGGCAACGTTTTGGCTGTAAATCAGAGATGGTCTGCAGTCTTCGGGTTTCAAGATGTTCAGATCACCCATGTCTCAGCTTGGTATGAGCAGGTATATCCCGATAGTGCATATCGAAAAGCCATCAGAAAACAATGGGATGATTCCATTGTCAAAGCACAAGCGACAAACAGCAGCTTGATACCACCGCTTGAGTGCCTCATTCAATCACAGAACGGCACCTCTCATACCATGGAGGTTTCAGGAACGATTCTTTCAGACAGCATTCTGGTTACGTTCTTTGATATCACTGAGCGCAAACATGTACTGGAGGAGATGAGAAACCTTCATAAGGAGGCGGAGCACAGTCGTCAGATTGTCCTGAGTGCACTGGAAGATCAGCAATTGCTGCATCAGTCCTTGACCCGCAGCAATGCAACCCTCGATGCCGCCATCAACTCGATGCTTGATGCTGTGTTCATCATCGATGTAGAGAGCAGGTTTATATTGATCAATAAAGCGTTTCTCACATACTACCGATTCTCCTCACAAGCTGAATGTCCAGCAGACCTTGCTTCATTCACAGGGCTGTTTGAGACATATGATGAGCAAGGCAGGAGGATGGATTCCCATCGGTGGTCGGGTTTCAGGGCGCTGCAAGGACAGTCGGGAACCACTGAATACTCGGTCTATAAGAAGTCCAGCGGTGAGCGCTGGGTAGGCAGCTATAGCTTTGCACCTATTTATGACAACACTCAAACCCTCTTGGGCGCTGTTGTAGTCTGCAGGGATGTCACCGACGAGAAGGCGTATGAACAAAAGCTATTGTTTCAACGCAATCATGATTTTCTTACCGGATTATACAGCAGGGTGTATTTTGAAAATGCCCTCAAGCTGGAGCGCAATAACGTCGGGTTTACCCTGCTCATCGTCGATATAAACGGCTTGAAACTTGTCAATGATTCATTCGGTCATGAAATGGGAGACTCGGTATTGAAAAAAACTGCCCAGTTGATGAGCCAGATGTGCAGCGACGACAGTATTGTGGCTCGCTATGGCGGTGATGAGTTTGTCTTCTTGCTGCATACCAAAAGTGCCGATGAGACGGAAAGCTTTATCCACCGCCTTGAGGATGCTGCCAAGCAGGTCTCCATTGAATCCTTCCATCTCTCGCTGTCCTACGGGTATGCCACCAGAACCTCGTTGGCGGAGGATGTTCAACAGGTGATGAAGCGGGCCGAGGACATGATGAACCGCAACAAACTGTATGAGAGTAATAGTGCCAAGAACAAGTCCATAGGTTTGGTGATCAACTCTCTGTTTGCCAAGAGCAACCGAGAGTCTGCCCACTCAAAGCGCGTGAGCTCGTTGTGTGCATTCTTGGCCGAACAGCTTGGGTTGCCCGAACGGGAGGTCAATCGCATGCGGGTGGCAGGTCTCATGCACGATATTGGAAAGATCGGGGTTGAAGAGGCAATTCTGAACAAGCCTGACCGACTCACACCCGAAGAATGGGAAGTGATGAAACGACATCCAGAGATAGGCTATAGAATACTTTCCGCATCCAGTGAGTTCAGCGACCTCTCATTGGCCATTTTAGAGCATCACGAACGCTGGGACGGCAAGGGTTACCCAAGAGGTCTCAGCAAAGAAAGAATATCCAAGCAGGCGAGAATCATCATGATAGCTGACTCCTATGATGCCATGACCAGTGAGCGATCCTACAAGAAGCCATTGTCAAAAGAAGAGGCGATCGAGGAAATAAGGGCTTGCTCAGGAACCCATTACGATCCTGCAATCGTGGAGGTTTTTCTTGCAAACATCCATGCATTTGGAGGCAATTCCAGCTAGATTTCAAGTGATTTTTCAATGAATTTGAATTGTTTATGAACTGTTTAAAAAAGATATGTGTCCGAGCACAATGTCTTGCAATTTAGGAATCTTGTGCTAGTATGTAAAAGAAATCAGTGTGTGACATACTAGGGAGATTCTTGCATGAACAGTTTGCATCGAAAGAAAGTCTGGAGGGAAAACCTTGGTTCCTATGCTTTTTTGGTCCCTTGGCTTTTAGGCTTTCTGGTATTGACCCTGTATCCAATGATGTACTCGCTCTATCTTTCGTTTACGAAATTCAATATCCGTACCCCACCTGAATGGATAGGACTGCGCAACTATCTGGTGATGTTCACAGGAACCGACGCGCTTGCCAAGGATGAGCGGTTTTTGAACTCTGTGTTCGTTACCTTCAAGTTTGTGTTCATCTCGGTTCCCCTCAAGCTGGTCTTTGCCTTGGCGGTAGCCATGCTGATGAACAAGAAGCTGAAGATGATCGGGCTCTATCGGGCCCTGTACTATATTCCGACCCTGCTTGGCGGTTCGGTTGCCATCGCCGTCCTTTGGCGACGGTTGTTTGCCGGCGATGGTTTGATCAACATGATACTCAGCGGTGTGTTCGGCCTGGAAAACCTTCCGGCTTGGATATCCAATCCCAAATATTCGCTGTACACGTTGATATTACTGGCTGTCTGGCAGTTCGGCTCTCCTATGATCATTTTCCTTGCAGGCCTGCAGCAGATTCCGCGCGAGTACTATGAAGCTTCGAGCGTCGATGGGGCGGGCAAGGTTCGTCAATTCCTAGCCATCACCCTGCCTTCGCTTTCTCCCATCATTTTCTTCAACTTTGTCATGCAGATGATCAGCGCATTCCAATCCTTCACGCAGGCATTCATCGTAAGCGGAGGATCTGGAGGACCTTTGGACTCCACCATGTTCTACAGCCTGTATTTGTATATCAAGGGTTTTGGATTCTCGGAAATGGGGTATGCAGCGGCCATGGCATGGGTTCTGTTGATCATCATCGCCGGCTTGACCGCCATTTCGTTCAGAGCCTCGGGAAATCTTGTTTCCTATGGAAGCGGGGAGTAGGGTATGCAATCAAGGAAAACACTGTTCAACCGACTTGTACTCAATGCTTTCATTGTTGCCCTGGGCCTGGGCATGCTCTATCCCATTCTCTGGCTCATTGGAGCATCATTCAAACCTAGCAATATGATTTTCACCGACCCCGGCATCTGGCCGAAGGTTTTCACTGCACAAAATTACAGCGAAGGCTGGAAGGGCATCGGCATCGTCGGGTTCAATACATTCTTCAAGAATTCCTTCATCATCTGTCTGCTCAGTGCTTTTGCAAATGCCATCTTCTGCTCTCTTACCGCGTATGCCTTCGCCCGGTTGAGATTTGTCGGGAAGAAGTTCTGGTTTGCCGTCATGATGATCACCCTCATGCTGCCTTCCCACGTGACTACCATCCCCCGGTACATCATGTTCCGTAATTTCGGGTGGATCAATACGTTTCTGCCGATCATCGTACCCAAGTTCTTCGCCACCGATGCATTCTTCATTTTCCTCTTGGTACAGTTCATCAGGGGTCTTCCTCGTGATATCGACGAGTCGGCACTTATCGACGGATGCAGCAAGTTAGGCATCTACACGAGAATCATCATGCCCCTTACGGTACCCGCCCTCATTACAACGCTTCTTTTCTCGTTTCTCTGGACGTGGGATGACTTCTTCAATCAGTTGCTCTATCTCACCAGCCCGAATCGGTATACCGTCCCGATGGGACTCAGGTTGTTTTTGGACTCCTCGGGTATGTCTTCGTGGGGACCGATGTTTGCCATGTCAGTGCTCTCGCTGATTCCGGCATTCACCCTGTTCTTCTCCCTGCAGAAGTATTTTGTCCGGGGTATCGCTACTACTGGAATCAAGGGATAAGCATTGTCCCTTATATTTAGGAGGATTTCCATGAAAAAAACCGTATTGGTTTTGCTTTTCGTTGCACTCAGTGCATCCCTGGTCTTTGGCGCAGGCACCAAGGAACAGTCTGCGGCAGCTGGTGGACCCACCACGATTCGTTGGGCGTACTGGGGAAGTGGAGAGCGTGTGACTATCAGCCAGAAAGCCATCGAGCTCTATGAATCCCGCAATCCCGGCGTCAAGGTGAACCCCGAGGTATCCGGTGGAGCAGGCGACCATTTCGTGAAGGTCGATACTCAACTCGCCGGCGGCGATGGTCCGGATATTATCCAGATGGGTGGAAACATCCCCGACTATGCCAGTGTGTTGCTTCCTTTGGACAAGTATGCAGGTAATTTGCTGAACACTTCGGTCATCGACCCCAGCGCAGTTGCAAGCGGCACCATCGGCGGCAAGCTGCTTGGCGTCTCCACCGGTGTCACCATGCCCGCTCTTGTCTATAATAAGACGTTGCTCGAGAAAGTTGGAGCCCCGCTTCCCAAGACTGCCATGACCTACGACGAGTTCCGCTCGTATCTAATGACGCTGAAGGGCAAGCTGCCTTCCGGTGTCTATCCGATGCAGGACATCGGAGTCATGTCCACCAACTCTACACCGTTCGGCTACTGGACCCGCTACAACGGGACCCCGCTTTACTCTGCAGCAACCGCTTCCACCGCTGTTACGGCAAAAGACGCCCAGAAGTATCTCGAGCTCTTCGCCGACTACCGCAAGAACGGCCTCATTCCCCCGCCGGATGTAGCCGCAGGTTTTGCAGAGAGCAATGCAGACTCTTCAGCTGTTATCGCAGGCAAGGTCGCCATCGGCTACCTGTACACCAACCAGCTGAGCGGCTACCAGGCTGCAACCACCGATGAACTTGCGCTTATCGAGTTCCCCGGTGCCGCCGCTACCAAGGCCCTTTGGCAGGCTCCCAGTCAGTTCTATACAATCAACAAGGATTCCAAGAATGCCGATGAGACCATCAAGTTCATCAACTTTCTGGTGAACGACCCTGAAGCAGCCTTGATTCTTGGCAGCAACCGCGGAACCCCCGCTTCTGCTTCCGCTCGTGCAGCTGGTTCTTCCTCACCGGTCGACCAGAAGATTCTTGACTACATGCAGGTGGCAGGTCCTCATACCTCTCCTGAGACCGACCACGTACCCAATGATACCGAGTTCAACAGCACCCTCTTCCTGATTTATCAGAGAGTAGCCTTCGGTCAGATTACACCGGCACAGGGCGGCCAGCAGATCTACGAGCTTTTGCTCCGCTTGATCGCCAAGTAAGACTATTCCTACAAATGGGGGGCTGCAATGCCTCCCTTTTTTCTGTTTGCAATCTTGTTGTTTTACTACCGCTCTTTTATCATACAAACAGGAGCGGATGATGAGTGAAGTAAAAGGCTCAATGGTAGGTACTGCTGGTTGGTTTGCTCTTATTCTCCTAGTAGTTTCTCTTACTGCGCTCGCTCCCATTCCCTCCAATAGCCAGGCCTTGACGGCAGAGCATGGAATTATAACCGTTCCTCAACTTGACGGAAATCGGCGCTTCAGCTTGGAGGGTGATTGGTTGCTCAAGCAACCAGGAGAAGAAGAGCATTTGCAAAAGGTCCCTTCTGTTGCCTGGAAGCAGGGGAGCGGCACCTACAGCCTCACGCTCCTCTGGGAAGGCGGTCCGACACAGTTCGAATTTTTTACCAATAATGTAGGGACGAGCTATGAATTATGGTTGAATGAAAGCTTGGTTGGTAGTTCAGGAAGGTATTCGCCTGTAGCCGAACAAAGCCGGCCCTCTGCAAAACCCCTCATCCATGAGTTTGTGCTTTTGCCCGGAAGCAATGTATTGCAGGTAAAGATCAGCAATTTCGTACATCCTCGGGCGGGATTGTGGGAAAAGGTGTATATTGCACCAAAGCCTCTGGCGACCTACAGTTATCAGCGAAGGGCGGCTGTGGACCTTTTCATGTTCGGACAGTTGTTTCTGTTTGCACTCCTGCAGCTTTCCTTGGCGATCTTTTCAACAAAGAAAAGTTCTCATGTATGGTTTGCACTCGGGACGTTGCTGGTTGCCTTGGGCAATATCATGCGCAACAACATCGCCATCTACACGTTGCTGCCGAACCTTGATTATCTACTCTTCAAACGCGCTCAGATCATCACCTATTACTTGGCATCAGGATTCTTCGTCTATGCATTTCACAAGCGATTTCCATCTACAACTGTCATCCTCTTGGCACGCATCTTCTTTTGGGGCTGTATCACGATGACGGTGGTAAGCTTGTTCCTTCCTTATGAGGTCATCTACCCGTTGGCGATAGGGTTCTTTCCCATCATGTTCTTATTTCTTATGTATCGGGTGTGGGTTCAATTGGGAACCTATCGAAGCTCCTTGCTTCATCGTTCGAAAGTCAGTGCCATTCTGCAGATAATCGCCGATATCCTCTTGGCATATGGTATGAGTCATGACTTTGTGGGTATTCTCTTGGCACGGTATGACGTTCAGATGATTCCCTATATGACCTATCTCTATGTCTCTCTCTACACCGTAGTCCTAGCCAAGGATTATATCCTCGCAGACAAACAAACCGAGGAGGCCAAGAACCAGATCATCCTAACCGCGGCACACCAGAAGCAACAGCTGGCCAACGACCTGCATGACGGGGTAGGGCAGTTGCTCCATGCCCTGGACTTCATGACCGAAGGACTTCTGAAGGCAAATCAAGTGGACGTGAAAATCCTGCAGTCCATCCGAAGTACCAGCAAGGAAGCAACAAAGCATTTAAGGCATGTCATAGACGATTTGAATCCCATACGATTCGGAAGTACTTCCTTGGAGAGCGCATTGCATACCATGGCCGACCACATGAAAACCTCCTACGGTATAGAGACGCTGTGCAGCACCAAGGGCGAAAGCCTGAATTTTGATGTACTGCTTACACAAAATCTCTATTATGTGTACAGCGAAGCGGTCAAGAATGCCCTGTCGCATGCAAAACCCACCTATGTCAGCATGGTGCTTAAAGTAACCGATGTGGCTGTTCTCGGCTCAATCGAGAATGATGGGGTCGATGTAGCAACGTCAATTACCATCAACCAAGGCCATGGTGTTTCCATTATGCGCTACAGGATTGAGCTCTTGGGTGGTATCTTCGATGTTGCCAGGAAGAACAGCCATACCCTTATCGTAAAATTTCAGATTCCCAGGAGGAAACGAGATGATTAGCGTCATGCTTGTGGATGATCATGCAATAATTCGTGAAGGTATGAAGGTTTTGCTCGCCAGCGATCCCGAAATTTCCATTATCGGGGAAGCGGGCAGCGTCAAACAAGCAGTTGCCAACATGGATTTGATACGCGCCAGCAATGTGCTGGTGCTTGATATGTTCCTGGAGACGGAGAGCTCGGGCCTTGGCTTGCTCAAGCAATTGCTCCACGAAGAGCAACATCCCGCCATCCTCATTGTTTCCATGTTCACCAATGCAGCCCTGGTGAGACAGTGCCTTGGCCTGGGAGCCAAGGGGTATGTTACAAAAGGGGATGCCTCCGATTATCTTGCAAAAGCCATTCACACGGTTTCCCAGGGAAACACGTTTATCAGTCCCACCATTCTCGCTTCTGTGATGTTGGAAGAGCCTCCTTCGCAGGAAGATCAGGTTCTGGAGCTGTTGACGCACAGGGAGCAGGATATCTTGGAATTGCTGGGAAAAGGCTACACCACCCGGCGGATGTGCGAGCAGCTTGGGATCAGCACCAGCACTGTAGGAACTCATATGGAGAACCTCAAATATAAACTTCATCTGCAGGATAAGAACTCCCTCATCCGGTTCGCAATCAAGCGCGAGGAGGAACGGGAGCAGAAAAAGCGCCTGTTTTCTACATACCGCTAGAGCCATTCACTCTTTTTGCTAGGGAAACTCATAGAACGTACGATGATGAGAATCCCCTTGGGCATGCATACTGGAGACTGAATACTCTACGGGTCAAGGAGAAGCGATACGCACCGATGATCAAAGTTGTGCTGGTCGATGACTATGCGTTTGTCCGAGAGGGCTTGAAGGTATTGCTCGGATGCTACAAAAGTCTTGAGGTGGTGGGTGAAGCCGATGGATCGGAGTCCTTGTTGCACTTGTTTGCGCAAGGTCTTCTCTGTGACGTAGTGCTGCTGGATCTTTTTCTGGATGGTACGCCTTCCGGCCTTGATGTGATTACAACGTTGTGCAATCTTCCACGAAGCCCCCAAATTCTCATGGTTTCCATGTGTACCGACCAGGTTCTGGTCACCGAGTGTCTACGGTTGGGGGCTCGTGGCTTTCTTGCAAAGATGGATGCAGCCGAGCATATTGGTGAGGCCATCCAAACGGTTTCCCAGAGCATTACCTATGTAAGTCCTTCCGTGCACTCCGTGCTTTTGGACAAGTTCGACAACCAATACAAGCCTGATCTTGATGAACTTACGCCACAGGAGATGGAAGTGCTCGGCCTTCTGGGAGAAGGCTACTCAACCAGACGGATGGCAAAAATGTTTGGAATCGCTTCCCGTGACATCGATGATCATATGGAACAGTTGAAGACAAAGCTCTGTTGCGATGATGATGGTGCCTTGCTTCATTTCGCCATGCAGCGAAAAAAAGTATTGAAGTAACATACCTTGTACGTATATATGAGCGATTAATCTATACTTTAAGTCGAAATGGCAAACATATATCATTGGATTTGCCAGACAAACCCGAAAATTTCACGATAGGTCTGTACTAGTACTTCTTACATACTATGTACAAATCGTGGTCTGCTTCGGGAGGTGTGTATGGGTCTTATCCGGTGGAGAGTGTTTCATGCCTTGGTATTCTGCTTGCTTCTTGCCCAGCTCCAACCGCTCTGTGCAAAGGATCAGCATTTTCGACTGGTACAGAATGATGATGGAGTGAGTGCCATCAGATACCGCATCGCAGGGGGGGACTGGATAGATGTGGATGTCCATCAAAAATTGCTTAGGCTTGCAGATTTTGATGCAGAAACCGATGTGCTTGGCATTCAGCAATACAGTTCGACTTCCGCTTGGGGCCCGGTGTACGACTACCGCTATGATGAGAACCTCAAGACCTGGGTAGGGATCAAGGAAGGGCAGAGGACGGTACGCTTTTCGATCAGCAAGGCCGATGATTCCATCATCGCCTTTCGCTACCAGGTAGGGGTGCAGCCTGATGGTCAGTGGTCATATATCAGCGCCGATGAAGCTTTTATCACCCTGCCGTGGTTTGACAGCGACTTGACGCTGTTCGTCCAACAAACGTGGGACCGGCTGAACTACAGCGACAGCTATGCCTATCGGTACAACCAGCAGACCCAGACATGGGCGATGGTGGATAAACCGAAGCAAAGTATCGAATCGTATACAATTGGTCTGTTTGCGACAGCAGCGAAAACCTCCAGTGACATCGAGCACCTCTATCAATTCAGCTATGGCGGAGGATTACAGGGGGCGATGAGTTTTCCTTTCAACCGAAGACTCTTGCTGCTCATGCAAGCCGATGCACAATATGCTCCTTCGAACAATATCTGGACCGATTCTTTTGTGATTTTAGGGGGAACGCTGGGCCTTGGATACCGCTATCAGGTTGCAAAGAACCTGCAATTGGTTCCTGCTGTTTCCTATGGCCTATTGGCTCATTACAGCGAAAACACGTGCAGTGGTACGCCTGAGAAGACCTGGTTCATTGCCCAACAGGTGTCGGCCTCCCTTCGCTTCGAATTTCCCCTGCTGCAGTCCATGCTTGCCTTCGCAGGCTTACATGCAACGTTGATGATTGAAAAAGAAGAATTCGGCTTGCTCTATGGAACGACAGCCGGCATCCAAATGGCATGGTAGAAGGTGCAACTATGAGAAAAACATCCGCTTCAACACTCTTGATAGTCTGTATGCTTGGATTTGCATCCCTGTTCTTCGGATGCAACGATGTGATCGAGACCATGGCCCAGGTGCAATTGACGGTACGCATGGACGATCATCAGATTCCCCTCTCCTCAAGCTTCACCTTGTATGGGACAAAACAGGGCTCGCGTACAACCATCGAAAAGCAATTGGGTGCTCTCAATGAGACAACCCTGCTTCCTTTGGAGCCGGGTGTCTGGGACCTTCGGGTCGAGGCAAGAGTGGGAGGCATTCTCAAAGGTACAGGCGCTACGGCCGTGGCGATCAAGGCGGGTAAACAGGCCTCCGCCATCATCGACTTGTCTTATGAGTATGATGTGACCTTTGATGCCAATGGAGGGTCCTCTCCATCGATTACCGGCAAGGATGTTGTCTACGATGCACAATACGGTCCGTTGGCTTCCACGTCAAAAGTCGGCTACACCTTTTTGGGTTGGTATACCGCAGCCGTCGGGGGAACGAAGGTGGAGGAAAGTACCAAGTTTACCCAGACAAGCAACCAGACCCTCTATGCCCACTGGCAGGCGAATACCTATACGGTGACATTCGATGTGCAGAGTGGCAGTGGAGGCACCTCCGAAACCAGTGCAACGTATGATTCATCGCTCACACCTTCTCTGTCGGCTCCTTCTCGAGTCGGCTACACGTTCGGTGGATATTATGACCAGGTAAGCGGTCAAGGCATCCAGTACTATGACGCTTCCATGAACGGTCAGCGTACTTGGGACAAGGCGGGTGCTGCCACCTTGTATGCCAAGTGGACTGCAACGATAACCTTTGACGGGGATGGCGCAACCACTTCAGCCAATCCGTCAACTCGACAGATAATCGACACCCAGAGCACCGACACCCTCGGGTCAGCGATGCCGCAGGACCCGCAAAGAAGCGGATATTCTTTTGCAGGCTGGTACACCCAGCAAGAGGGAAATGGAACGGAATTCACCGGAAGCAGCGAGGTGACCGGCAGCCAAACCGTCTATGCCAAATGGACTTCGACGGTCACGTTCGACAGCCAGGCTGCCGATACAGCCGCCACTCCATCCTCATATACGATTACCGAGACAAGTGTTTCAGACACGCTTTCCCAACTGCCGACCGATCCGGTCAAGAATGGATATACCTTCGCAGGTTGGTATACTGCTGTCAGTGGAGGAGGGGACGCATTTACTACATCCAGTGAAGTTGCAGGCAACAGAACTGTCTATGCCAAGTGGACGGCCCTCGTCACCTATGACGTCTCTGATGCTACCACCGCACCAAACCCGACGACTAAGACGATTGTCTACTCATCGGGCAATGACACGGTGCAGAGCCTGCCCACAGAGCCGCAAAAAACAAGGTATGTGTTTACCGGCTGGTATACCGCCGCCAATGGAGGAGGAACCTCCTTCACTGCCGATACACTCGTCACAGGGCATATCACCGTATACCCAAGATGGGCCTCACAGGTTACCTTCGACAGTCGAAGTGCCGACACCGATGCTTCTCCTTCGTCGAAACTGGTCTACCAGACCTCAGGCTGCGACAAGGTAGGAACCCTTCCAGCCGATCCGATCCGGGCAGGATATACCTTCGACCATTGGTATACGGCTGCAAACGGCAGCGGCAGTCTGGTGAGTTCCGATACCCAGGTTGCTGGTGAAGTGACGTTCTATGCGAAGTGGAATGCCAATACTGATACGCCTTACACGGTCGAGCACTACCAGCAACCTGTGAGTGGTTCGGATTACGTCAAGGTAGACACTGACACCCTGAGTGGAACCACCGATACCCTGGCAACTGCCATAGCAAAAACCTCCTATACCGGCTTGGCGGAGAATTCCACCCACCCTGGAAGAGTTGCAAGCGGGAACATTGCAGGAAACGGCTCACTGGTATTGAAGCTCTACTATGACCGAACGTTGCATACGGTGCAGTTCGATGCGAATGAAGGCTCCTCGGTAGCAGATATCACCAATATCCGCTATGGAGCAACAATCGGAGCACCTGATGAGCCTACAAGAACAGGCTACACCTTCGGTGGATGGTACAAGGAAAATACCTTGAACACTCTCCACAACTTCACAACCGATACAATAACAGCTGATACAACCCTGTATGCAAAGTGGACAGCCAACTCCTATACGGTAAGCTTCGATAAGCAGGAAGGAAACGGTGGATCAGATTACGTTGAAGCCTCCTATGCAGCAGCCATGCCCGATGCGAACAAGCCGGTCAGAGCAGGGTATACCTTCACCGGTTATTATGATGCAACTACCGGGGGTAATCAGTACTACGATGCTTCAATGGCGAGTGTGAGAAGCTGGGATAAAGCCGGCAATACCGACTTGTACGCGAGATGGACAGCCAATACGGATACGCCCTACACGGTCAAGCACTATCAGCAGCCTGTGAGTGGATCGGATTACGTCAAGGTTGACACTGACACCCTGAGTGGAACCACCGATACCCTGGCAACTGCCATAGCGAAAACCTCCTATACCGGCTTTGCCGAGAATTCCACCCACCCTGAAAGAGTTGCAAGCGGGAACATTGCAGGAAACGGCTCACTGGTATTGAAGCTCTATTATGACCGAACGTTGCATACGGTGCAGTTCGATGCGAATGAAGGCTCCTCGGTAGCAGATATCACCAATATCCGCTATGGAGCAACAATCGGAGCACCTGATGAGCCTACAAGAACAGGCTACACCTTCGGTGGATGGTACAAGGAAAATACCTTGAACACTCTGTACAACTTCACAACCGATACAATAACAGCTGATACAACCCTATATGCAAAGTGGGATGCCAATACCTATACGGTGAGCTTCGATGCAGAGGGAGGTGAAGCTGTCACTTCAATGGATGTTACCTACGATGAGACGTACGGGACGCTGCCGACAACGAGTAGAACCGGCTACACCTTCGTCAATTGGATGACAGGTGACAACGGAACAGGCAGTGAGGTAACAGCAGGTACGAAGGTCACCATTACCGACGATGCAATACTGTATGCAAAGTGGGGCGCCGATACCTATACAGTAAGCTTCGATGCAGAGGGAGGAGATGCTGTCACTTCAATGGATGTTACCTACGATGAGACGTACGGGACGCTGCCGACAACGAGTAGAAGCGGCTACACGTTCGTCAATTGGATGACAGGAGACAACGGAACAGGCAGTGAGGTAACAGAAGGTACGAAGGTAACCATAACCGCCGATGCAACCCTGTATGCAAAGTGGGATGCCAATACTGATACGCCTTACACGGTCGAGCACTACCAGCAGCCTGTGAGTGGTTCGGATTACGTCAAGGTTGACACTGACACCCTGAGTGGAACCACCGATACCCTGGCAACTGCCTTAGCAAAAACCTCCTATACCGGCTTTGCCGAGAATTCCACCCATCCTGGAAGAGTTGCAAGCGGGAACATTGCAGGAAACGGCTCACTGGTATTGAAGCTCTACTACGATCGTACGTTGCATACGGTGCAGTTTGATGCGAATGAAGGCTCCTCGGTAGCAGATATCACCAATATCCGCTATGGCGCAACCATAGGAACACCGATTGAGCCGACAAGGACAGGCTACACCTTCGGTGGATGGTACAAAGAAAATACCTTGAACACTCTCCACAACTTCACAACCGATACAATAACAGCTGATACAACGCTCTACGCAAAGTGGCATCCTGACAGCACGGTAACGTTCAACAGCAATGGTGGATCTTCAGTGGATTCTCTTACGAGTGTTCCCTACAACACAAAGATTACTGCTCCGACTGAACCTACGAAATCGATGCAGGTATTCGTTGGATGGAGTAAGGATGAGGACACAACCACCCCCTGGTATTTTACCGAAGATACTGTGAAGCAAGACATTACCTTGTATGCAAAGTGGAGGGATTACCAGGTGCGTGACATCGGGCCTGCCGGAGGATACATCTTCTATGATGATGAGGCTGATGGGGTGGATGACATACCGGATGCACGCTATCTGGAGGCTGCTCCTGCTTCCACAAACACAAGTGGTATAAATTGGGGGATAACTGGACCGCTTGGAACGTTGAAAGCTTTGGGTGAAGGCGAGAATAACACGGCAATTCTTGTGGGACTTAAAGGATCTGGATCGTATTATCCTGCGGGATTCTGCAATAATTTGCAGATAAGTCATAATGGAGTTACTTTTACAGATTGGTTTTTACCATCGATTGAAGAGCTGGAGTTAATGGAACGGCAACTTTATCAGTATGGGCTGGGAGGTTTTAACACCACAAGTTATTGGAGTTCATCGGAGACTGAAGACGGGAGGAGTGTATATGCCAGGGCTTTTCGGATAAATCCAGTTTCTTGGGGCGCCAGCAAGTGGCATCCAGATGATGATTATATAAATATTCGTGCAATACGAGCATTCTAGGTTTGTTTAGGGCTGGGATTCATTCCCAGCCCAATTGTTCTCTTTGAATTTAGGCACTGTCGTCGAATCCAGCCACGAACCGTTCAGGCTTTCTTCCAATCGTTTCGTAGAGTTGCAGTTCTGCATGATATCGGGTGATAGCGTCAGCTAGTATCTCTTCACCCTTGGCTGTAAAGCGATACGAATCAGGGGTACTCCTGTCTTTCGTGAAAAAGCGCTCTTGAGGCGGGCAATCTGATGCTCTCACTTTGGGAAACAGAACTGAAAAAGAGTGGGGAGCAGACTCATCGCCCTTTGTAAGGACGATCTGTACTGCTAGTGGATCATAGCCGGCCATACCAAGGGCGAAGCCTTGGTTCTGTATAACCAACTGTGCATGATAGGTGGCACCTTCGACTGTGTATATCTCGGTGATACGTTGACCCTTCAGCTCATAGATGGGTGTATACTGCATGGTTGACTCCTTGTGTAATTGATGGTGGGCTGAGATTCTTTTTGTACCAGCTCATCAAAAGGCCTCCTGGCTTGTCAGGAAGCCTTCACACAAGGGAGAAAGACAATGGCTCATGAAGACTCCTTTTAGCAAGTTGTTTAAGGACGCTGCAAGTTGGAACTAAATCACGTCGTAACCCAAGTATATACCCGGTACAGTCAAACGGGCAAGAAATCTTTCGAATTTCTGCAAGAAACCTGTATTCAAGTTAAAGACGGTTTGTATGCCGAAAAACACGTATGTACGTAGAAAAACAACAATGTTAAAAAAAATAACCAAATGTATATATAAAAGTACCAAAAGTTATAAAAGAAATATGTTGACCGGTTTATAAAACCGGTTTAGTATTGAAGTGTACCGAAGGAAAATGGACCATGAATTGGCATTTTCACGGTAACAAACAAGGAGAATAATCCATGAAAAAAAGCTTGCTGATCGCCCTGTTGATTGTCAGTGTGGCAATGAGCTCGGTTCTGTTCGCCGCCGGTGCCAAAGAGGCGGCACCTGCGAAAGAAGTGTATTTTTTAAACTTCAAACCCGAGATCGCAGATGTCTATGAAACCAAGATTGCCCCCGCATTCGAAAAAGAGACCGGCATCAAGCTGAAGGTTGTCACCGCTGCAAGCGGAACCTACGCCCAGACGCTGAAGAGTGAAATCGCCAAGAGCAATCCTCCGGTAATATTCCAGACCAATGGACCGGTAGGCCTTGCAGAGAGCAAGAACTACACTGCAGATCTGAAGAACACCGAGTTCTACAAGATTCTCAGTGACAAGACCATGGCCCTCGGTGACGGCGAAAAAGTACTGGCAATCCCCTATGCAGTGGAAGGCTACGGCATTATCTACAATGATGCCATTATGAGAAAGTACTTTGCCCTCCCCAATAAGGCCGTCTCCATCAAGAGCGCCGACGAGATCACCAATTTCGCAACCTTGAAGGCAGTGGTCGAGGACATGACCAAGAACAAGAGTGCTCTGGGAATCCAGGGAGTCTTTGCTTCAACCAGTCTCGCCGCAGGCAACCAGTGGAGATGGCAGACCCACTTGGTAAACGTTCCTCTCTACTTTGAAGTACGTGATGCCAACATCGCCATGGGAAGCAAGGTGCCTGAGATCAAATTCAGCTACAGTGCCAACATGAAGAACATTTGGGATCTGTATCTGAACAACAGCTCCACTGCTGTCGGCTTGCTCGGCGCCAAGAGCGTCGATGACTCAATGGCTGAATTTGCACTTGGTCAGGTAGCCATGGTGCAGAACGGCAACTGGGGTGCAGGCCAGATTCTCGGTGTCAAGGGCAACAAGGTCTCCGACGCCGACATCAAATTCATGCCCATTTATACCGGGGCGGCCGGTGAAGAGAAGTACGGACTCAATGTAGGAACCGAGAACTATCTGTGCATCAACAGCAACGCTAGTGTCGAGCAGCAGAAAATGGCCGACCAGTTCCTCACCTGGCTCTTCGCAAGTGAGACAGGCAAGCAGTTCGTAAAGAACGATCTGATGTTCATCACTCCGTTCAACACCTTCAAGGACAGCGAACTTCCCACCGACCCGCTGGCCAAGGATGTCATCCGCTGGATGAATAAGAGCGGCGTCTCCTCCATTCCTTGGGCCTTCTCCATGATTCCTTCGGAAGAGTGGAAGAACCAGTTCGGTGCTGCACTTGCTGATTACAGCGTAGGCAGAAAGAACTGGGCCGAGGTTGAGAAAGTTGCAGTTGATGCTTGGAAGACCGAGTTCAAGCTCACCAATTAACTCATCGTTTGCCAGGGATGTCCGCCTTGCCCCAGGCAGGGCGGATTCTCCATTTGTCTTGGGAGTCTGTCATGCAAAAATCCATTCAGAAATACTTTGTACTCTTTGCCCTACCTGGACTTATTTGTTTTGCCATCGCATTCTTGATTCCCATGGTGATGGGGGTAGTCCTTTCTTTCTTCAAGTTCACCACCGTAACCGATGGAACCTTCATCGGAATTGAAAACTATAAGCGTATCTTCATCAACAACGATTTCACCAGCGCCCTATGGTTCACCGTCAAATTCACTGTGGTTTCGGTGATCACCATCAACCTCGGGGCCTTCACCCTTGCCATGCTGCTTACACGGGGCATAAAGGGAACGAACGCATTCAGAACCATATTCTTCATGCCCAACCTTATCGGCGGCATCGTGCTCGGCTGGATCTGGCAGGTAATCATCAATGGAGTGCTTCTTCCCCGGGGAGTGACAATAGTAAGTGATCCCAAGTATGGCTTTTGGGGCCTGGTTGTCCTCATGAACTGGCAGAACATCGGCTACATGATGGTTATCTACATTGCAGGCATCCAAAACATATCCCACGACCTCATCGAGGCAGCCCAGATCGACGGGGCGAACAAGGTGACCATGCTGCGTTCTGTCATCCTGCCTTCCATCATGCCTTCCATTACCATCTGCTCCTTCCTCACCCTTACCAATGGCTTCAAGCTTTTCGATCAGAACCTGGCTTTGACCGCAGGCGATCCTGGCAAGCAGACCGAGATGCTGGCACTGAATATCTTCAACACCTTCTACGGCCGAAGCGGCTTCGAAGGGGTGGGACAGGCCAAGGCGGTGATTTTCACCATCATTGTTGCATTCATCGCCCTGACTCAGCTGCGCCTTACCCGCAGCAAGGAGGTGGAAGCATGAGCCTCACCAATACCAAACGCAACCATCTAATTCTGACGATTGTTCTTGCACTCCTTGCATTGTTCTTTCTCTCTCCCATCCTCATTGTCTTCATGAACTCCTTCAAGTCGAAGCTGTTCATCTCCAATGAACCGTTTGCCATGCCCAGCTCAGCTACATTCAGCGGAGGCGAGAACTACATCAGCGGATCACAGAAAATCAAGTTCTTCAATGCATTCGGATACTCGCTGTTCATAACCGTCTTTTCCGTGATCGGCATCTCGCTGGTAACGAGCATGCTGGCTTGGTATCTGACACGGGTCAAGACTAAATTCACTACCTTTGCCTACTACCTGTTGGTATTTTCCATGATTGTTCCCTTCCAGATGGTCATGTTCACCATGAGCAAGACTGCAAACATGCTGCACTTGGATAATCCCATCGGGATACTGGTCCTCTATATTGGATTCGGCGCAGGCTTGGGTACGTTCATGTTCAGCGGCTTCATTAAAAGCATTCCCCTCAGTCTGGAGGAAGCGGCGATGATCGATGGTGCCGGACCGGTGAAGACCTTCTTTCTGATCGTATTTCCGATTCTCAAGCCTACGGCCATCACCGTAGCCATCCTCAATACCATGTGGGTCTGGAATGACTACCTCCTGCCGTATTTGACCATCGGTACCGAGTACAAAACCATCCCGGTTGCCATCCAATACCTCAGAGGCGGTTACGGAGCCGTTGACATGGGGGCGATGATGGCCATGCTTGTATTGGCCATGGTTCCAATTATTGTGTTCTATCTCTCAGCCCAGAAGTATATTATTCGCGGTGTGGTGGCAGGTGCTGTCAAAGGTTGATTGCAAGTATGAATAGCAAGTATATTCGGAATGCAGGAATCCTCCTGCACATTACCAGCCTGAGCTCGGATTACGGGATTGGTGACTTGGGAAGCGAAGCCTATCGCATGGCTGATTGGATTGCTTCCACCGGTGTCGGACTGTGGCAGGTTTTGCCCCTCGGCCCGACCGGATTCGGTAATTCTCCCTATGCGCCGAGGTCCACGTTTGCAGGGAATGAACTGTTGATAAGCCTGGAGCAGCTTGTGTATGAAGGCTTGCTTGATCAACATGATCTGCATGATCATCCGGCCTTTGCACGCGACCATGTGGATTTTGATCGGGTCATCACCTGGAAGCTTCCACTGCTCAAGAAAGCAGCACGTGCCTTCCTGGACAGGAGCAGCCTCCAGCATAAGGCTTTTCAGGAGTACTGCGCCAAACAATCCTTTTGGCTTGAGGATTATGCAGCCTTCATGGTCCTGTATGAGACCTATGCCGATGCACGTTGGTTCAGCCATTGGCCAGTAGCGTTGAGCAAGCGTGAACCCAAGGCCTTGGATGCTTTCAGGGTGGAAAACCACCAGAAGCTGGAAGAGTGGAAAGTCCTCCAATTCTTCTTTGAGTATCAATGGAACGCCTTCAAACTCTACGTCAACGCCAAAGGGCTGAAGCTTGTAGGGGATGTGCCGATCTTTGTTGCCGCCGACAGTGCCGACACTTGGAGCAACCTGCATCTGTTCAAGACTGATGCCCAAGGCCGTTTCAGTGCAGTCAGCGGCGTTCCGCCTGATATATTTTCTGAGAGCGGACAGCTTTGGGGCAATCCCGTCTATGATTGGGATGTTCTGAAAAAGGACAACTACGGATGGTGGATCAAGCGGCTTGAGCGACTTTTCACCTTGACCGACATTCTGAGAATCGACCATTTCAGAGGTTTTGACGCGTATTATGAGATACCTGCTGGAGAGAAGACGGCGGAGAACGGGACTTGGGTTGCAGCAGGGGGAGAAGAATTCTTCAAGGTTGTACGCAGCCATTTCGGACCGGTATCCATCATTGCCGAGGACCTTGGCTTGATGAATGCCTCGGTTGAACGCCTGCGCGATGATAACGGCTTTCCAGGAATGAAGATCTTCCAATTTGGATTTTCCCTGAACGACAGGGGGGAATGCAATTACTACGATGACTTTTTGCCGCACAACTGGGATGAGAATTTCGTAGCATATACAGGCACGCACGACAACAATACGACACTCGGATGGTTTACATCCCTTGCTGAACAGGTCAAGCAGATGGTGCTCGCTTATCTTGGCTGCCGTGAGGAAGAGGTGGTCTGGGCCATGATCAGGGCCTTGATGCTCAGCCATGCACGATGTGCCATCATTCCCATGCAGGACCTTCTTGAAAAGGACGGTCGTGCACGATTCAACTATCCATCCTCATGCAACGACTCCAACTGGAGCTGGCGCGTCGAGAAGGAAGAGTGCACCGAGACCATAGCGGCAAAGCTTGCTCATTTGGTGCGTATCTCGGCGCGGACCGGAAAAACCGGTGATGATGCTTGATCCCATCACCTGTGGGTGATGATCATGTTCCTTCCTTTACAAGGTCGGTCTTTTAGGGACCGACCTTGTTTTATGCCGTCAACTCTTGGTAGAGTGTCGTATGATCTATATGGGAACATGCTCATGGAAATACAGCAGTTGGGAAGGCTTGGTCTATGATGCGCAGAGCAGGGAGGACCTGCTCGCCCAATATGCAAAGCGCTATCGATCGGTTGAAGTCGACCAGTGGTTCTGGTCGTTGGGCAGACAAAGCTACGGACTTCCCGATCCCGATACCGTCCTTGCCTACGACCAGGCCACCGACAAGGATTTCCGTTTCACCGTCAAGTGCCCCAACACGTTGACACTGCCTTTTGCCTATGGATCGACAATAGAAGCGAATCCTTGGTTCTTGGATGCAGAAGTGTTCTACCGTTTTGTCGAGCGGTTGGGACCGCTTGTTCACAAGATAGGACTTTTCATGTTCCAGTTCTCCTACCTCAATCAGAAGGCATTCAGCGGACGAAAAGAGCTCGAACAACGATTGGAGCACTTCATGGGCATGCTTCCCGACGGTCTCGCATATGCGGTGGAGATACGCAATCCTACATGGCTTGACGCAACGTGGTTCGATTTCCTGGCAAGGAATGCCCTGACTCCGGTTCTCTTATCCGGGTATTGGATGGACGGTTTGGAAGAACCGCTCAAACGTTTCCTGAAAACCGACATTCCAACGCTTTGCATCAGATTACACGGTGATGACCGCTCGGGAATCGAGCAAGAGACGGGAAGCAGGTGGGACAAGCTCGTTGTCAATAAGAACGGAGAGCTTGCCAGCATCGCCCCGCTGTTGGTCGAGCTGGCCAAGCAGGGCCGGGTGGTCTACATCAATGTCAACAATCACTACGAGGGTAGCGCCCCTTTGACGATCGAAAAGCTTATGAAGTACCTCTCAGGAGTGTACGAATGACCTTTTGTGTGGTAGGGTGAAGGCGAGAAGAGGAGACGTGGATGCATTCCATCGAGAGCCTGCTTGCAACCCTTGCTGTCAAACGGAGCTTCGGATCGAAAGAAAACGACCAGCTTCTCTCGTTCTGTGAATCGTATAGCGCCTCCTTGGGGTATGAGGTTCAAAGCCAGGACGTATCCTCGCACTCGTGGGGTGGTTCACTCTCCTTCATCACCCTCTGTGAAGAGAGTTGCACCGTTCTTCCATCCCCTTTTTCCCCTGCTTGCACCTTGAAGGCCCCGCTGTTGTTTGCGTCCAAGCCTTCGATGCTCTCTTCGTTGGATGCACGATCTTCCATCCTGGTGTTGCACGGAACGATCGCTTCACAACCGATTGACAACCCTGCCTTGCTTTCACTGCTTGAAGATACGAAGGCCAAAGCAATAGTCTGTCTTACCGGTTCCCATGCAAGTACCGGGCTCTCCCCGTTTCCGCTTATCAGAGAAGCAGGTTTTCCCATTCCCAGTTGCTACGCCCCTGCCTCTTTGCTTGAGTCTTTGCTGCAAGCCAAGGAGGACCGACTCATCGTTCCCCTCCAGATTTTCAGTGAGGTGAAAGCGTGTGAGGGCCGGCAGTTGCTGTGTTTCCTTCCCGAGAAGAGGCCGACCCTGTTGGTGACCGCTCCTCTGGACACTACCCATGCCGGTGCCGGCGCCCTGTTCCATGCAAGCTCGATTGCAGTCATGCTGCATCTGATGAGCCAAAAGTTGAATCCTGGTGTTGCTTTCCTGTTTTCCAACGGCCAAGCCTATGGCCGGAAAAAAGGAACGGCTGCATTTCTTTGTGCGAACATACAACCGTGTGAAGAAGTAATCAGCTTGACCGGTCTGGGATGCAGGCAATCCCAGCTTGCATTCCAAGGTCAAGAATCTTCTCTTGCTTCGTATTTACAGGCTCAGGGTCTGCCGTCTGTCAACACTCTGCTGCAGCATTTTGACTGTGGACTGCCTGAGGTGGTACTGACTTCGTCCAATCAGAATATGCTCTCATGTGTACGCGATACTCAACTCGATACCCGTTCCTGCATCGATTTGGAAATCCTTGCAAAGCAGACACAAGCCATTGGTGATATACTTGTTCACTACAGGAGGCCTGTATGAAAGCCCAAATATTGTACATATCGCACGGCGGCGGCCCTATGCCCATTCTTGGTGACAGGTACCACCTGCGAATGGTGGATTTTCTGAAAGGGCTGTCGACCAAGCTGAAACGACCCGACGCCATTGTGGTGCTCAGCGCCCATTGGGAGTGTCCGAAGCCCACGTTGCTTTGTGCACAAAACCCAAGCTTGTTGTACGACTACTATGGGTTTCCCGAGGAAGCCTATCAACTGCGTTATCCATCACCTATGGCTGTAGATCTTGCAAACCATATTGCATCGTTGTTCGAGGATGCCGTCCTGGATGATACGCGTGGTTTCGACCACGGTATGTTCATCCCCCTGAGCCTTCTGTACCCCGATGCAGATATTCCCACAACCCAGCTTTCGCTGCTCTCATCCCTGTCGAGCCGGGAGCACTGGAACATGGGGGAGGCTCTCAGACCCTTGCTCGATGAGAATATTTTATTCATCGGTTCGGGATTCAGCTTTCATAATATGCGTCTGTTCTTTCAGGATGACGACAAGCAGAACCATGCGTTCCAGGAGTTTCTCATCAACACCTGTACTGCAGACCTACCGATTTCCAAACGAGAGGAAGCCTTGGTGGCTTGGCAGCAAGCTCCCTACGCCCGCTACTGCCACCCCAGGGAAGAGCACCTGCTGCCGTTGCATGTCTGCTGCGCTCTTGCCGGGGAGAAAGCCGAATTGGTGTTCGATGATGAGATTCTCAAACGCAGGTCAGTCGGCTTTCTTTGGAGGTAGCAATGGAGGACCGGACGGTTTGGCAGGTTGATGCATTCACGACATCCCCTTTCAGCGGCAATCCTGCAGGGGTTGTCTACCCCTGTGACTCGCTCACTGCCGAGGAGATGCTGAAAATCAGCAGGGAATTGAACAACAGCGAGACCGCATTCATTCAGAGCCTCGACGGTTGTGATGTGCAGCACATCCGCTTCTTCACCGTGAAACAGGAAGTACCCCTCTGCACTCACGCCACGGTGGCAAGCTATCATGTGCTCTCTACCAAACTGGGCTTGAAGAGCGGTGAGTACCGCATGCAGTGCAAGGCGGGTTTGCTTGCGGTGAGTGTGGAGAGGATGCCTGCCCATCCCAAAATCAGGGTCACCCAAAAAGAAGGGCATTTCGGTCCCCTGCTTACCGATGAACAGAACAAGAAATTGATTGAAGCCTTGCAACTGAAGCCCGCGTCTTTCTACAAGGACCTTCCTGTGCAGATTGTCTCCACCGGCAACGCAAAGGTATTGGTCGGCCTGAAAAACAAACACGAACTGGATGCACTGTCCCTTCGTCGTGAGGTGTTGATTGCACTGGGTGAAGAACTTGGCGTTCCTGGGTTCTATCTCTACACCTTCGACCAGGCTGATGAGCAGATTACCGCCCATACCCGTATGTTCAGCCCTGGAAGCGGGGTTGAGGAAGATCCGGTTACCGGCAATGCAGCAGGAGCCTTGGCGTTGTATTTGAGTAGATATACCAATCGTATGCCCGAGGGGCGGGCAACTTTCATGCAAGGGGAGGCGATGGGGCGTCAAGGTGTGGTTTCCGTTATCGTGAGCCAGCTGTATGCCACGGTGCTTGGACAGGCATGCACCGTGTTTGAGACACACCTGTTACTATAGGAGGAAGGTCTATGCAGAAAGAGAACCAGTATGCGAATGGACAGGTCCAGCAAAGTCAGTCCGGCAACATTCTGACCTACTATTTCAAGACGGGCATCGTCAAGGCGCAAGGTCCGCTGAAAGAGAATCTGATGGACGGCCAGTGGAACTTCTACCGGGAGAACGGGATTCTCTGGCAGGTGGGCAACTTCAAGAAAGGGGTAAAGCACGGCTCGTGGGTGAGGTACAACAAAGTTGGTGCATTGGAGTATGAAGCTCACTTCGAGGAAGGCAAGGAAGTTTCAAAGCGCCTCTATCACTAAGGTTTTCGGCAGTAGATACTGCTTAATCACACAAACCGGTTGCCTGGCAACCGGAAAAAGGAGTGCATGATGAACAAGAAAGGATTGAAAACAACGGTTCTAGTGTTGCTTTTGTTCTGCCTTTCGTTGAGTTTCCTGGCATCTCAACCCACCATTGAGATTCCCAGTGCTCAGAATCTCGTCATTCTGGCCACCACCGATTTACACGGTAATGTATGGGGGTTCAGCTATGAGAATGACAAGGACACCACCAACAACGGCATGGCCAGAATCGCCACCTATGTAGAGCAGGTGCGACGAGAAGAGAACAATGTCGTGCTGGTCGACAACGGCGATACCATCCAAGGCAACATCATGACCGATGACCTGTACAACAAGCGCGAGGGGGAGCACCCGGTCATGCGTGCGATGAACCTGCTCGAGTACGATGCCATGACGCTGGGCAACCATGAGTTCAACTTCGGCCAGAATCTTATTTCCCGCATCCAAGCGCTTGCCAACTTCCCTATTCTTGCAGCGAACCTTGCCAGGGTCGATGGAACCATGGCAGCCAAGCCGTATACCATCATCGAGCGGTCAGGTATAAAAATCGGCATCATCGGTCTTACCAATCCCAACGCGCCCCGCTGGGATGGTGAGAAAACCGATCCTTTCATCTATGCACCCGTAGGACAGGCCGCGCGCAGGGTGGTGGACATCATCAAGGACAAGGTCGATGTCATCGTCGTAGTCTCGCATGTGGGGATCTATCCAGAATATGACGAGGAAGGCGGCAGCGACGGAGCGAACAGCATCCTGGAGCTTTGCCCCGAGGTTGATGTCCTGATCGTCGGCCATGACCATAATGCGATCAAGGAAATCCGCAAAAATACCGTCATAGGCGGAGCGAGGAACCTTGGAAGGGAGGTGATCCGCATCGATCTTGCACTCAACGAGAAGCGCGAGATTGTCGACCGAAAGATTGAGCTGGTTGATATGGCTAACTATGAACCAAGCGATTTCATCCGCAAGAACACCTTCATCGCCGAAGCACACAAGGCAACAAGGGACTTCATCTCCGGTGGTGCTCCCTCGGCTGATGGAAAGCCAAGCGGAGGCATCTTCGGCAAGGCTTCTGTTGATTTCCAGCCGAAGAATGAGATTCTTGGAATTCCCGAAGGCAAGCTTCGCGATACCGCGGTCATGGATTTGATCAACACCGTGCAGCTGATGAACAGCGGTGCCGATGTTTCCGCCGCCGCCCTGTTTGCCGACACCAGTGACATTCCCAAGGGTGACATCAATTATGGAACCATCTTCGGCATCTACAAGTACGACAACACCCTCTATCGCGTTGAAGTTACCGGTGCCGAGCTGAAGGCCTACATGGAGTGGTCTGCAGCTTGTTACAACCAGTGGAAACCGGGTGACATCTCGATCAGCTTCAATCCGGAGAAACCCGGATACCTGTACGATATGTTCAGTGGAGTCGACTATGAAATAGACCTCTCCAAACCGGTGGGAAGCCGCATCCGCAATGTGATGTTCAAGGGAAAGCCGCTTGCCAACGACCAGCGTCTTACCCTGGCAGTCAACAACTACCGTTACTCATCGGCTCTGAAGGCACAAAAATTGGTGGCGGGAACGAAGGAGTGGGAGAGTCCAAACTCCATCCGCGACATGCTGGTTGAGTACATCAAGGCACAGGGTACCATCACCCCAAAGGTGGACAACAACTGGAAAATCACAGGTGTCAATCTTGCCTCGCCGTATCGCGACGAGGTGATCAAGATGGTCAACGAAGGCAAGCTCGAAGTACCGTATGCCAAGTCGCTGAATATTGATGAACTCAAGAAGCAGGGAGTAATCAAGTAGGAAGCAGAGAGCATCGATACATCGATACATTGGAGGCGGCAGCAATGCCGCCTCTTCTATGATGCAAGAAAAACCCTCACCCGAAGTGGATGAGGGGAGAACTTCCATAAAGGCTTCACGATTCAATAGGCTCTTCCTCGAATGCCTTGTTTCTGCGCTTTTTGACGGCATCGGTGAGAAGGTACTCAATTTGCCCGTTGATCGAGCGAAAATCGTCATCGGCCCATTTCGCCAACTCTTCCCACAGTGATGACGAAAGACGCAGCAATACTTGCTTCTTCGCTTTATCCTTTGCATCCATACGTCATCATCCTTTCCCGCTCGATTAATAGAGTGAGCCGCTGTTTACAATAGGCTGGACATCACGGTTGCCGCACAGCACAACCATGAGGTTGCTCACCATCGAAGCCTTGCGCTCTTCATCAAGGGTGACCACGCCGTTCTTGTTCAACTGCTCAAGGGCCATTTCCACCATGCCGACAGCACCTTCCACAATCTTCTGTCGTGCAGCAATGATGGCCGATGCCTGCTGTCGCTGCAACATGGCTGCAGCAATCTCCGGTGCATAGGAGAGGTGGGTGATCCTGGCCTCGATGATCTGTAGCCCTGCAACTTCAACCTTTGACTGAAGTTCACGCAGCAGGTCCTGCGCTACTTCCTTGCTGCTGCCGCGCAGAGACTTCTCATCCTCATCCGAATCGTAGGGAAACAGGCGTACGACGTTGCGGAGCGCCGAATCACACTGGATGGAGAGATACTCCACATAGTTGTCTACGCTGAACACGGCCTTTGCAGTATCGACAACCTTCCAGATGACCACCACACCGATGATGATCGGATTGCCCAATGCATCATTGACTTTCTGCTTGTCATTGTTCAACGTCATTGCTTTCAGGGAGATTTTCTTCTTGGGGAACTGGATGGTGTAGGCCGTAGTGGTTTTCCCGCCCTCAGTCTTTACCTCGGGTTTGGCCGTTGCACTTGAAGAGTCGGGACTCGAAGCCGGATTTATGGCACTGACAAACGGATTGACCCAGAAAAAACCCTCTTTCTTGAGCGTGCCGTAGTACTTGCCGAACAAGGTGAGCACCAACGCCTCATTGGGTTTTACTATCTTGAGTCCGGCGTACAGTACGGGACCGACAATAAAACCATAGAGCGAGCTTGCCGTCAGGACAAGAATGCGCAGGAGTGTAGGCATGTCGGCTGCCACACCGTAGATGAAGAGAAAGAAGCAGAGAATGATCAGGGCAGTGTTGATCAACAGGAATGCCAGTCCATGTGCAGCTGTGTTCAATACTTTCTCTTGGGAATAGACAGGTTCATTCATATGAACGCCTCCGATGTGATTCATAAAGATATCAAAATGATATCAATTAGATAATCCACTCTTTGTAATGTTTTGTCAAGCGGAGTGCTCACGTAAGATTTGTGAAAGGTGTGTTCCATCTTTGTATTATGTTTTATGAATAGGGCAAAATATAAGGCAAAAGACACTGTATCAAAGGGCTTTATCCATACTTCGTACGTCTTTCCCAGTGAAATGCTAGGCTCTGTGTCCATCCCTCCCTTTTTCTGCTATAGTATGAGAGAATAGCAACAAGGGAGAGCCTATGGAGAACTGGAACATTCATGATGCCGAGAAGCTGTACCGAATCAACGATTGGGGAAACGGCTATTTTCATATATCGGAAACAGGTGAGGTCGAGGTCAGGCTGAAGGACAAGTCGCCGCAATCGTCCATCAGCCTGCTCTCCATCGCCAAAGGATTGCAGGAGCGGGGGCTCAAGCTTCCGGTGCTTCTACGCTTTTCCAATATTCTCGATGATAGGATCCAACACATCAATGAGAGCTTCCTGCATGCCATACAGGATGCCGGCTACCAAGGAACCTACCGCGGGGTCTATCCGATCAAGGTCAATCAACAACAACAGGTTGTCGAGGAGATCTGCAAATACGGACAGCAGTACCATCACGGACTTGAGACCGGCAGCAAAGCCGAACTCATCATCGCCCTTGCACATATCGATGACCCTGAGGCGTATATAATTTGCAACGGGTACAAGGACGAGGAGTACATCGACCTGGCTCTCAAAGGCTTGCAGCTGGGCATCAATACGGTGTTGGTTGTCGAGATGCCGGGCGAGGTAGGAATCATTCTGCAACGTTCGCGCGCCTTGGGCATAAAGCCCAACATAGGGCTGAGAATGAAGCCCTCGACGATGGCAAGCGGACATTGGACGGACAGTGGCGGGGATCGAAGTGTCTTCGGACTGAATACGACACAGGTCATCCAGGTTGTCGACCGGCTCCGCAAGGAGAACATGCTTGACTGCCTGAAGCTGTTGCACTACCACCTGGGCAGCCAGATTCCCAATATCCACGACATTCGTGTCGGTGCGACCGAAGCAGCCCGGTTCTATGCCGGTTTGGTGCAGGAAGGCGCTCCCATGGGACTTTTGGATATCGGAGGCGGGTTGGCCATCGACTATGATGGCAGCCACTCCAACAGCTCCAACAGCAGAAACTACTCGACCAAGGAGTATTGCGACGACGTGGTCGAGGAGATTATGACAATCTGCAAGGAGGAGAAAATCAGCCACCCGACCCTCATCAGTGAGTCGGGAAGGGCCCTTGTCTCCTACTATTCGGTTTTGTTGATGAATATTCTGGATACCAACGTCTTCTGGGATGGGAAGAGCGGGGAGGAGGTTGTTTACGACCAGACGCTGATGCCTGCACTGGAAAATCTGTTGTATGTACGCACCATGCTCAACGAGAAAAATGCGCAGGAGTGTCTCAACGACCTGAACTATTATCGCGAGGAGATTCGCAATAAGTTTCTGTACGGCAAGGTCAATATGCGCGAAAGGGCGGCCGCCGAGCATGTGTACTGGTCGATAGTAGCCGAGATCCAGCAGAAGTACGGCGATATCCATGCAGCGGAAATTCAGAAGCTGGAACACCAGCTCTCCGACATTTACTACGGAAACTTCAGCCTGTTCCAATCGCTTCCCGATGTGTGGGCGATCGATCAGCTGTTTCCCATCATGCCGATCCACCGCTTGGAGACCAAACCCGACCGCAAGGCCGTCTTGTCCGACATCACCTGCGACAGCGAGGGGAAAATCGACAAGTTCATTACCGCCAAGGGAGTGAGCGACACCCTGGCCCTTCATACGCCAAAAGAGGATGAAGACTATATCCTCGGTGTGTTTTTGGTAGGTGCGTACCAGGAGACGCTTGGGGACCTGCACAACCTTCTCGGTGATACCAACGTCGTCTCCATCACCTACGAGGATGGAAATTTCAGCCTTCACAACGAGCTGGAGGGTGATACGGTGGCCGATGTGCTCAGCTATGTCGAGTACGAACCCAAGCGTTTGGAAGCCATGATTCGTACCAAGGCTGAGAAGGCTGTGCAGGAAGGCAGGATTACCGTGCAGGAGCGGAGAAGGATCATCTCAGCCTATACAGCGGGCCTGAGAGGGTATACGTATTATGAAACAGACCAAGAGGAGTAAAGAATGCAGAAGAAACGCTTGATGATCATAGGAGCCGGTGGAGTCGGCAATGTGGCTGTGCGCAAGTCAGCCCGGATGGAAGATGTTTACGAAGAGATTCTACTCGCCAGCAGGACCAAGGCGAAGTGTGACGCCATAGCAAAGGAAGCGGGTCCGGTACCTGTTCGGACCGCCTGCATCGATGCAGACGATGTTGATGCATTAGAGCGCCTGATCAAGGAGTTCAAGGCCGATATAGTCCTCAATGTAGCACTGCCGTACCAAGACCTGACCATTATGGAGGCGTGCCTGCGCTGTGGGGTGCATTATGTGGATACCGCCAATTATGAACCAAAGGACGAAGCGCATTTTGAGTACTCCTGGCAGTGGGCGTACAAGGAGAAATTCGAGAAGGCAGGCCTGACAGCCTTGCTTGGCTCGGGCTTCGACCCCGGGGTGACCAATGTATTCACCGCCTATGCCGCCAAGCACTATTTTGATGAGATGCACTATCTGGACATCGTCGATTGCAATGCAGGCGACCATGGCAAGAGTTTTGCCACGAACTTTAACCCTGAGATCAATATCCGTGAGATCACCCAGCCGGGAAGGTATTACGAAGAAGGGACATGGAAGAGGACCCAGCCGCTTGAAATCCATCAGAACGTCGATTATCCCCGGATTGGATCCAAGGAGAGCTACCTGCTGTTCCATGAAGAGCTTGAGTCGCTGGTGAAGCACTTCCCGACGCTCAAGCGTGCGCGTTTTTGGATGACCTTCAGTCAGCAGTACATCACCTTTCTACGAGTGCTTGAGGAGGTCGGGATGACCAGCATCGAGCCGATCAACTACCAAGGTATGGAGATCCAGCCGTTGCAGTTTCTCAAGGCTGTGCTTCCTGAACCCTCTTCCTTGGGACCGAACTATCAGGGCCAGACTTCCATAGGATGCCAGATCAGGGGTGTCAAGGATGGAAAGGAACGTACCCTCTTCATCTTCAACAACTGCAGCCATCAGATGGCGTATCAGGATGCCAAAGCCCAGGCTGTCTCCTATACCACCGGAGTTCCCGCCGCTCTTGGGACCAGTTTGGTTGCACGAGGGATTTGGAAGAAAGGGGGAGTATGGAACATGGAGCAGTTCGATCCCGATCCGTTCCTTGCCGAACTGGGACCACTCGGCCTGCCCTGGGAAGTCGTAGTCGATGGCAAGCTTGCCTTTGGAAGGTAGGCGATGTTCGATACCAACCAGATAAGCCATACCCCCGCCTTTGTCCTGGACTATGGCCGCTTTGAGAAGAACCTTCAGCTCATCAAGGACCTGCAGCAGCAGGTCCCGGTCTCTTTTCTCTTCGCCCTGAAGGGTTTTGCCATGCATGCGGTCTTTGCCGAGCTTGCAGAGACTGCATGCGGTGCCACCGCTTCGTCATTGAATGAAGCACTCTTGGCCTCCCCTTATTTCGGTGAGGTCCATGCGTATGCTCCGGTATATCAGGATCGTGAGTTTGAGACGATTGCCAGGATTGCCAAGCACATCACGTTCAATTCTCTCTCGCAATATGAGAAACACAAGAACGATTGTCCAAACGCCAAGAAAAGCCTGAGGATCAATCCCTTGTACTCAACAGTGGAAACACCTTTGTACGATCCCTGCGCGACTGGATCGCGTCTTGGCGTGCTGCCCGAGGACCTTGAGGTGCTGCCTCATGGCATCACAGGCCTGCATGCACACAATCTCTGCGAAAGCGGAGCCGGCGAGCTGGAACAAACCCTGGTCTCCATAGAGAAGCATTATGGACACCTGCTGCCCTTCATCTCGCATCTTAATCTGGGAGGAGGGCATCTGGTTACCAGAAGAGGGTATGACCTGGAGCTTTTCAAGGCGATTCTTACATCCTTCTCCCTGCGCCATCCTCATATCAAGCTCTACGTGGAGCCCGGTGCGGCATTTGTCTGGGAAACAGGGTACCTGGCGACCAGGATAGTGGACATCGTGCAGAACAGGGGCATTACGACCTTGATGTTGGACTCCTCGTTCGCCGCACACATGCCCGACTGTCTTGAGATGCCCTATTGCCCGGCGGTAGTCGGGGCGAAGCTCACAAAAGAAGGTGGATATCGACTGGGTGGCTGCAGCTGCCTTGCCGGCGACTGGGTGGGTTCCTATGAGTTTGAGAAACCTCCCAAAGTCGGGGACATGCTCATGCTCTGTGATATGATGCACTACACCATGGTAAAGACCACCATGTTCAATGGTATTGCTCTTCCTGATATTGGTATTGTCCGCAATGGTCTGTATCAGGTTGTGAAATCCTTCGGCTTTGATGACTATCAAAGACGGCTCTCGTAGGAGGCTGTGATGCAACACTGGTTCTTGGACTCTGAATTCCCCAATGCCGATGCCAAGTCTGCTGCATTTCATGTAATTCCCTTCCCTTTGGAGGAGACTGTTTCCTACATGGGAGGGACAAAGGAGGGGCCGCGGGCCATCATCGAAGCATCCTCACAATTGGAGCGACTGGTGGAAGGGTATGGGAATCCAGGCAGCCTTGGAATTCATACAACAGACCCGATTCCCGCCAACGGTGGGGTTGAGCATTCAATACAGCTTGCAAGCAGCGCGATGCAGAATGCCCGGTTCTGGAATGCCATTCCCGTTCTGCTGGGAGGGGAGCATTCGGTAACCAATGCAGCCTTGGATATGTTGTTGAGCAGTGGTGAAGTCGGAGTGCTGCAATTTGACGCCCATATGGATTTACGCGATACCTATGAAGGAAGCAAGTTCAGCCATGCTTGTGTCATGCGGCGTGTGGTGGAGGCGGGAATCCCTCTCTTTCAAGTGGGAATCAGAAATTACAGCGAAGAGGACTTGGCTGCAAGAGAGCAGTACAAGGTAGGGTATTACGATGCATCAACGCTCTATCGACGAAAGGATGCATCGGGCTTGACCCTTCCTCCTACCTTTCCCAAGAAGCTTTATATCACTTTCGATGTGGATGCATTTGATGCATCCCTGATGAGTGCAACAGGCACTCCCGATCCCGGTGGGCTTTTTTGGTGGGATGCCGTCACCCTGCTTGAAAACCTGACTGAGGGAAGGACAATCATAGGCATGGACGTGGTGGAGCTGGCTCCGAATCAACTCCACCATCCTAGCTATACCGCAGCCAAGCTCGTCTATTTCTTGATGGGTTTAGCGAGCAAGCGCAACACCTAGGGCTTTCGCCTCCTCGAGGGCGTTCTGGTCGGGAGTATCCAAGGCGATTACGGGCTCTGCGGCCAGAATCGCTCCGCTTTCAACGGTCGTTTCTTTCCACAGCCTCATCCACTCGCCGTCCCCCCATCCGTAGGAGCCGAACAGAGCCACCTTTCTCCCTGCAAGGTGTTCCAACAGCGATTCAAACATCGGCTCGAAGACTTCATCCTCCAAAGTCTCGCTGCCCATGGCAGGGCAGCCGAAGGCAAAGGCATCGTAGCTGTCCAGCATATCCGATGAGAACATGCCTGCACTGATGACCTTCACCGACGCTCCTGATTCCTGTGCGCCCTCGACCAAGGCATTTGCCAAGGCTTCCGTATTGCCCGTACCACTGTAATACACTACTGCAATCTTTTTCATACCTGTATCCTTCTCACCGTCAATTCCTCGAGCTTCTTTCCTCTTTTATGCATCTCGAGGTACAGACGGGTGCATTTCTTATATTGTGCGAATACTTTCTTCGCCTGCTGTACATCGGTATACACCTTCCAGCATCCATCACATTTGCCGTCACAGCCTTTGTTCCGCATGAAGGCTTCTACATCGGCGGCGGGGTAACCGAGAAACAAACCTATCTCGTGGGGGAACTGGGCCTCATGCTCGAGGCGGTGCATCAAATGACCCAACGACTCTCTCAGCGGGCAGAGAGGATATCCCAAAGGACAGAGCAGGTGTTGGACATCCTGTTGCATCAGACGCTGCTCCAAGAGCTGCGGACGATGAACATACATCAAATACAAATCCTTCTTCTGCTGCAATATGGTGACCACCACACCCTTGGGATTCAGCTTTATATTCCATTGCTCAACCGACTGCAGCAAATCCTCGATATCGGTGGTCCTACAGCTGATAAGGCTGCCCACCTTCAGTGACGCAAGGGTGGGGGCTGCAAAGCGTATGATAAGTTCGTCTGACACGGCCTTCCTCGATGTATAATAGGTTAGCCAAGGCTAACAACAACTCATTTGTACACAACCCGAAGGATTTGGTCAATACCTATAATAATAGTAGGAATTAAATTTTCGTACCATCGACGACGCCGACGAGCTTTCTCATCTTCTGCGCCAAGGAGGATGCAGGACCGAAATGCTTGTTCGCCTGGTTGTGCGCCCAATGGTAGAGCACGACGGCATCATCGAAATTACCAAGCTTGCGGTAGCAGCGACCGATATGCACCAGCAGCCCGATCTTCTCAGCCTCGGTGGCAAACTGCTCATCACTGTCCAAATACGATCGTACGACCAGGTAGTGATCCAGTGCCTGCCGGTACTTTTTCATTTTCTCATAACAGTAGGCAAGTCCGCACCGGGCCATGACCGCCTGGCTGGAAACGGAACCGGACAACTCCTCCAGCAGGGAGAGAACATGCTTTCTGATCACCAATTCCTGTGAGTAAAGTTCCTTGGCGTGATGGATATCCGCCTGGAAACAAAGGACGTCAATGTAGAGGTCGTAGCTGGGGCCGTTCTCCTCCGACCAGCTCAAGGAGAGCAGTTGCGTTGCAATTCCCTGTGCTTCCTCACTCTGGGAGTCGTCAAGATAGGAGAGCCCAAGGGCCACAAGTGCTTCCAGGGTTCTTTCATCCTCGTCGCCGTAGAGGTTCTGATTGGTCTGATAAATCTGTTGGGCGATCTCCAATTCACTTGAGGTGTCACGAGCCTGCAGATAGGCCATGTTCAACTCGCTCATCAGCACGACATACTGCGCATTCATCGGTCCGTTGGCATTGAAGTGGGCGATGCGCTGCTTCTCAAGATCGGCAATCTGCTGATGGATCTTGGCAAAATAGATTGGGTCATCGAGCTCACTGGTCAATAAGAGTCGTGCAAAATAGTTTTCCATGTACTCAGTATATACATCTTGTATGCCGATCAACAAGCGTTTCTCAGGGTTTGCGGGCTCGAAGAGCCAGGTAGCAGTCATGTACGTAGCTGTCCATCATCATACAGCCGCTGGTGTCGGTATAGATGTCTGTGATGGAAAAGCCGCAATCGGTCACCCCTCCCAAGAGGTCTTGGAGGGTGTGACTGAATTCCACGGTATCGTGTTTCTGCATTCGCTTTTGAAGCTGCTTCTCACTCAGGCTGGACAGGTCTGAGTAGGGAAGGGTGTATTTGACAATAAGTTTATTTTTTAAAGCTTGTTTCTCGTCGAACATATACAGCACAGGATTGGTGACGGAAGTAAGAAAGTACCCTTTCGGCTTTAAAATCCTGTAGCAATGGCGGTACATGGCCTTCACGTCGTCGATGAAACAGGAAGAGGTTGGGTTATAAATGAGATCGAACGAAGCGTCCTCGAAACATGAGAGGTCTCTCATATCACCTCGAACCAATTGCATGGAGAGGCCTAGTGTATCGGCATAGGAGGCATCCTGGGCAAGTTGCTTTTTGGAGACATCGAATACAGTCACTTCCGCCCCGGCCAAACTCAGCAGCACAGCCTGTTGGCCTCCGCCCGATGCCAAGGCGAGGACCGGTTTACCCTTGAGGTCGCAGACCCAGGAAGGAGGGACTTTCTTGAAAGGGGAGAGAACCATGTCCAGGTCTCCCTTGCGCGCCCTGTCGATCTGCTCCTGCGTGCAACCATCGGTCCAGATATTATTATGACCGACCTCCCAATCCCAGGCTTTAGCATTTTGCTCAACATATGTATCCATGACCAGACCATAGCATACAAACACATTCGATGCAATGAAGCAAAATTCAACTAGTTTTCCAATAAAAAGTTAGAAGCCAATGGTGTATAGACGAGCACGTTCTCCAGCTGATGGGAGAGCATCAACCGAATTGCTTGCGAGGTGCAGGAAAAAGGAGAGAAGGACGGGAGCTCGGCAATGCGGGCATTGCGAAACAGTGTAACATGGGCGGCAAACGAGGTATCGGATATGGGGACACGGCTTTTTATCAGGTGCTCAACCAACATCGATTGAAGATGCAATAGCTCCACATTACGCTGGATACCCAGCCAAATGACATCTCCCCCGCTCTTGGTAAACCGTCCGAGATGAGAAAATTGCAGATTGATCGGAGTGTTTGGCAGCGCCGCCACAATCTCTTTGAAGAGCGGAAGCAGCCTTGGCTCCTGGTTCCCCAGAAAACTGAGTGTAAGGTGCAGGTTGTGTTTTGCGCTTTTTCGGCCTTTCTCAAGCAGGGGTACAAGCGAGTCCTGGATGTCGGAAAGCCTGGACAGCGTCTGCTCGTCGAAGGTGAGTGCGTAGAAGAGTCTCATGACTTGAGTATAGGCTTTCGTGATTGGAAAAACCATACTATTATTGAAACAAGAGGAGACAAAACAGTATGCAAATTGCACTCATCGGGGCGGGTAGTGCTCAGTTTGGCTTGGGTACGTTGGGTGACCTGATGCAGAGTAAAAAGCTCTATGGGAGTACCATCAGGCTTGTGGATATTCATGAGAAGGCCCTCTCTACTGTATATGATACGGCATCCGCCTTTATCGAGGAGCACAAACTTCCTTTTACCGTGGAGGCGACAACCGACCGCAAGCAAGCGCTGGCAGGCTGTGATGTAGTAGTCATCTCCATCGAGGTGGGCAATCGTTTCGCCCTCTGGGATGAGGATTGGACGCTTCCCCAGCAGTACGGGATCAACCAGGTCTATGGTGAGAACGGGGGACCCGGGGGAATATTTCACTCGCTCAGAATTATCCCGGTGATCATGGATATCTGCGACGATGTCGTTGATATCTGTCCCGATGCCTGGGTGTTCAACTACTCCAATCCAATGACGGCCATCACCACCACTGTTCTGAGAAAGCACCCGGCGCTCAAGTTTGTCGGCCTGTGTCACGAGATTGCAAGTCTTGAGCGGTATCTACCCTCCATGTTGCACACTCCCTTCTCCAATCTGGACCTGCGCAGCGCCGGTCTGAATCACTGTAGCGTACTGCTTGAGGCGCACTATCGCGATTCAGGCAAGAATGCCTATCCTGATATCCTTGCAAAAGCTCCCGCTTTCTTTGAACAAGAGCCCGGATACTCGGATATTCTTTCCTACGTGCTGGAACATCAAGCAGAGTTCGAAACCGAAGGGTCGACCTCTCGCTCCTTGCCTGAAGGCATGAAAAGCAAGAAGGCATGGGCCGACCGTACGCTGTTTCGGCATATCCTGGAAACCTACAAGCTTCTGCCTATCACCGTCGACAGCCATCTGGGTGAATATATCGGATGGGCGGGCGATGTCGCAGACCACAAGGGAATCAAGGACTTCTACAGCTTGTACCGCATGATGCTGGCAAGAACCAAGGTGTCCATCGAGTTGAAGGTGCATGAGCGTCTGGTCTATATCCTGGAAGGAATTCTCGACAACAGCGGTTATGAGGAGATTGCGGTGAACATCATGAACAACAACCTTATCAAGGAACTGCCGCCCTGGGTTGCCGTGGAGGTTCCCGCCCGTGTCTACGCCAAAGGATTGAAGGGAATCGTATTCGACTCCTATCCCAAAGGCTTCGCTTCCCTGCTTCGCTCGTATTGCGGGGTGTACGATCTTACCGCCGAGGCCGTCCTGCACAAGAAAAAGGAGTACGTCATCCAAGCCTTGCATGCATGTCCGATGGTGCACTCTGTTGGCAATCTATCCGAATTGGTCGATGGTATGATTCAGAGGCAGAACCGTTGGCTGGGTTATTTGAGTTGAGAAAGAGGAAGGCCTCCTTGGAATTCCAAGAAGGCCTTTTGTAGTAGCGGCAAAGGGACTCGGACCCCTGACCGAACGGATATGAGCCGTTTGCTCTACCAACTGAGCTATGCCGCCGTAACAACTCTTGCACTATAGCCAAAGGCCTTTGGTTTAGTCAAGAGGGTTTTTATCCCTTTTTTCTGTAGCAGTTCCGTGCTAGAGTAGTACCCATGGAAAAACAGCAGTATGTATGTCCCAAATGCGGTTGTACTCACTACGAGAGCGACCGCTTCCAGGCTACCGGAGGCAATTTTGCCAAGATTTTCGATGTGCAGAACAAGCGGTTCGTAACCATCAGTTGCAAACAGTGCGGATATACCGAACTGTTCAAGCAAAGTGAGCAGACCGGTTGGAACATTCTCGATTTCTTGACCAACTGAACAAGGAGCTAGTATGAACTCTCTTCTCTTGAACAACCAAGTAGCCATTCCGGTTATTGGATATGGAACCTGGCAGATAGCCGATGGCCGAGAGGCCTATGTAAGTGTCAGGTATGCCTTGGAGACCGGTTACCGGCATATCGACACCGCCGCCGCCTACCGCAATGAGATAAGCGTAGGGAAGGCGATTCATGATAGCGGTATTGCACGGAGCGAGATTTTTCTGACCACCAAATTGCATAATGACGACCACGGCTATGAAGAAACAAGAAAAGCTTTTCTTGCAAGTCTGTCCGACCTTGGAACCGAGTACGTCGATCTTTACCTTATTCACTGGCCCAATCCCATTGCATCCAGGGAGAACTGGAAAGTGGCGAACAGCGGCAGTTGGAAGGCGATGGAGGAGTTCTACGAACAGGGCTTGGTCCGCGCAATAGGCATCAGCAACTTCTGTGAACGGCATATCGATGCTTTGCTTGAGACGGCAGGCATCACACCGATGGTCAATCAAATCCGGCTTTTTGCCGGTGAACAGCAATCATCTCTGGTTGCCTATTGCCATAGCCTGGGAATGGTGACAGAGGCCTACAGCCCCTTGGGTACCGGTGCCTTGCTTACAAGTCCGCTTATTCAGGAAATTGCATCGGAAGTGAAGAGGAGTGCGGCCCAGGTATGTCTTCGCTACAACCTGCAGAAGGGCCATGTGATTCTCCCCAAGTCGGTAACCCCCTCCTCGATCAAGCAGAACCTTGAGCTTTTCGATTTCACCCTGAACGAGGACCAGATGAAAAGCCTCGATGAAATGCCGAACATATGCGGGCCGACACGTAATCCCGATGAAGCTCCGTTCTAATCCCTCTTGCTTTCAAGCTCGTGTATGAGTACTCTAGTACCATGACTGGATTCTTTCTGAAAAAAGCGTTTTTCGACGGCTGGGACAACCTCATTTCGATGGTTGTCCTCAATCTTGGGTTTCTCCTGCTTCTGCTCGCATTCATGGGCAGCATGTCGCTGATGGGTACCAATACAGTCCTTGCTTTGCTGGCCTTGTTGGCCAGTGCAGGAGTATTCTCCTTCTACAGTGCCGGAGCTGCAGCTTCGACGCACGCCTATGCAAAATATGAACGTCCCGGCTGGGAAGGTTTCAAGCGTGGCATTCGCGAATCGTGGCGCCACGCCCTGTTCTATTGGCTGTTGATCGTACTCGATGCAACCCTCATCCTGTTTGTCATTCCATTTTATCTCAGCTACGGCAATGCAATCGGTATGTTGCTCAGCGTCCTTCTATTCTGGTTGTTCATGGGCTTGACCCTGGCATTGTTCTACTACTTTCCCCTGTTCTTTCTCATGCAGGGCGACAGACCGACAAAAACACTGAAGAAAAGTTTCATCATTGTCTTTGACAATCTCTTTTTTACTTTGTTCTTCGCTGTCTATCAGGTGGTCAACCTGGGGTTTTCAGCACTGCTCGCCGGTCTTGCCCCTGGTGTCACGGGCATGCACCTTGCTTCCAGCGATGCTGTGAAGCTCTTGATGCTCAAGTACGACTACCTGGAAGAGCATGCAGATGCCGATAGGAAGCACCTGCCTTGGGATGAGCTGCTGTATGAGGAACGCGAGTGCGTCGGTCATCGTTCATTGAAGAACATGATTTTCCCTTGGAAGGATTGACATGGGCATCGAGGTGGAGCTGAAAGCACATGTACGGGACCCGATAAGCCTGAAGATAGAATTGGAGGCGCTCAAGGGCATCTCTTCACCGCGCTGTGAGTACAAGGAAGATGTATACTACTGTCTGCCGAACGAGGATGCCCTCTTTCGACTCAGAAGGGAGAGCAGCGGATCCACTTTTTCTGCGTTGGAAGGCCAGCTTGTTTTCACCAGAAAATACAAAACGCTGAAGGACGGCATCGAGGTGAATCAGGAACTGGAGTTCACCTCACATGACAGCCAGTTTGAACAGGCCCACGCCTTCTTCTTGTCGCTGGGATATGAAATCTACATCTGCAAGACCAAACGGGGTTACGCGTACTCCTATTCGATTTCCAGCGAACTACCCGCATTGCATCTTGAACTGGTGGAGGTCCCCCCATTGGGATGGTTCTTGGAAATGGAGTTCGTTCTCACCGATGAAACGAAGGTCCCCGTAGCGAGGACCTTCCTGCAAAACATGCTTGAAATGCTCGGCATCGACCAAGCCGACATTGAAAGCAGGTACTATATGCACCTGCTTGATTCTCAGTCTACCGGATAACGCGGTACATCCTCGACCACCAGATATTTGCTGATGCATCGGATCAACACCTCGTGATCCTCGACGTCCCTCAGGCCCGAGACCATTGCAGCTGCAACACATCCCACACCCTCTACAAAAATCGGGAATCCACCGCCGCACGCAACAAACAGGGCTGGGTCCAATCCGCGCTCGGCAAGAGTCGCCCCCCGCTTCTTCAAGAACAAGGAGTAGCGAAGCGTACTCATCTCAAAATGCTGGACGGTGCGGAATTTGCGGTCTATCCACCCGTCATTGCCCAGATTGGTTCCCTCAAGGGCATAGTGGAACAGTGTCTTCCCACTCAGTGCCTTGATGGAGATGGCAATCTTCAAGTCATTGTCCATTGCATCGGCAACAAAGATTTTTCCCAGTTCCCATGCATCCTCACAGGTGAAGGTCTCAAACTTGAGCAGTTCTTCCTGTGCCATCAAGATCGCCATTCTCTCTTCCAATTCCATTGCTCACTCTCCCGGGAAGCGGATACCCCACTGAGAGCGCAGTGTATCCATCACTTCCATGACTTTGATGATTTCGCTGTGAGGCATTTGCTTGCACTCAAGCTCTCCTTCCTCGATTGCCTTTCGGCATGCTTCAACCTGGTGTTCGAAGCCGGTAATGAACTTGAAAGGCTTGTAAGTCTCCACCAGATTGTAGTCTTTATCGTAGACGTTGATCCCCTCGCAATTGTTGATATTGAGGAATTCGATGAAACCCCTGCTGCCGAAGATGGCTCCGCGACGGTCCGATGTGCTGACCATGGAGGAGTGCAATACCGCCATCTTGTCACCTTTGAAAGTGAGGGTGATGGAATTGGACTCATCCACTCCGCTGTCGGTCTTGATGCAGCTCGATTCTATACTCTCGATGTTGTTGCCGAATACCATCATGGCAAAGTTGATGGGGTAGACTCCGACATCCAGGAGGGCTCCTCCGGCAAGGGCCGGATCGGTAAGCCGTTTGACTCCCTTAACCGGATAACATAAGTTTGCAGTGAGTGCGTGCGGTTCCCCGATGACCCGACGTTCCAGAATTTGATCGAGCACCAGACGCATGGGAAGGTAGCGTGTCCAAATGGCTTCGGCTACGAGCAGTTTCTTCTCCTTGCCATAGGCAAGCACCTTCCTGGCTTGGTCCGCATTCATGGTGAAGGATTTTTCACACAGCACATGCTTGCCTTTCTCAAGGCACATCATCATATGTTCAAAATGCAAGGAGTGGGGGGTGCATACGTACACGAGATCGATCTCAGGATCACTGAGCATCTCCTCGTAGGACCCATAGGCTTTGCGTACATTCCATTTCTGGGCGAAGTCGCGTGCTTTCTGCAAATCGCGAGAGGCCACAGCATGCGCCTCGACATGTTCCATTTCACTGACCGTAGCGGCCATTTTGCGAGCTATATTGCCGGCTCCTAGAATACCAAGTTTCATATGGCTCCTCCTGCCTACCAGTATAGGGGCAACAGAGGGTCTTGAAAAGTCAAATCATCACGGCATTCAATTGGGATGCAAAGGAAAGCAATCCGACCAAGGCGAAGAGCGAGGTTGTGTGCATGCGGGAATCTTGTTTGCTCACAAGGGCAACGATGGACCAGAGGCTGAAAAGCAAGGCCCTGGTCACACTCTCAAAGCTCAGCGAAGAAACCAGGGAGAGAAGAGGGAGAATGGCGGCGAGAGCCAGGCTGACCTGAAGCGAAAGCTGGGTTCTGCCCAACAAGAAGAGCAGGCACAAGGCAACAAAAACCAGGGAGAGGGATTGTGTCAGCTGCAACTTGGAGCTGTCAAAGAAAGCTGTGATACTGAGATTGATGAAAGCTAAAGCCAGAATCTTGCTTATTTCCTTGAGATTGGCGAACACAAGGCTGCTTCGCTTGTCACGGTGCATGAAGTGATGGAGGGAAGAGAACACGAAGACCGCCGCCATCAGGGAGAGGGCGAGCAGCAAGGAGAGATTCACCGTGTCTGATTTCATCATGCGCACGATGAAGGAGGCCAACAGCCAAACCGCAACAAAAGCGGAGGCAATGTCCAGAATGCCATTGAAAATGGAGAGTGGATGATAGGCTTGTTTGGGGCCGAATGTATCAGCATCGTACTTGAAATTGAAAGCCGTACCATTCTTCAGTTCGGCCTTGAAGGTGAGTTTCTGCACCGATTGGGCATGGTCGGCTATCTCCAGCACTTGTGTCTTGAATTCAGAAAATACGTTCTGTAGATCATCCATGTTCAACTCCAGAATTTATCGGTCTTGATTTCTTGAATCAAGGCATCAATTCGTATGCTAAGCTCATCAAGAATTACCTGACAAGCCTTGTCTCGATCCACCTCTGCCAACGAGAGGGCAGCATTGAATTCCATCGGTTTGCCCATATTTGCATAGTAGTTGCGGCTTACCACCGTCATGGTTCTGCCTGCCGCCCGACTGACTTTGCTTCTTACCCTTCGTTTGGGGGCTATGAGCCCGATGGGTATGACAGGGCAATGATAGGCGAGGTATATCTCTGCAATGCCTCTCTTGAATGCCATCAAGGTTTCCTGTGTATTCAAGGCACCTTCAGGAAATATGTACACGCTTTCCCCCTTTTTCAAGTAGGAGACGGCCGTTGCAACGACCGCTTTACGATCCTCCTTGGTGAGGGCCCGTATCTGCTCGGTCCAGCCGAGAAATGAACCGACTACCGGAATTCCAAATCCGGGTCCGATGACAATGTGCATCACATCATCGGCCAAGGTGGTCACAAAGTGCACATCACTGCTGCTGAAATGATTTGAGCAGAAGATTTTCGGACCTGCAGGAAGTTCGCACTCCTGCCAGGTCTGGAAATCATAGGAGAGGGCAAGGATGATTTTCACCACCCTGCGGTAGGTTCGGTGCAGAAAAAGCCGAAACGCATTCAAGACGATGAGCCCTTATAGGTAGGAAGCCAAAGCATGCGATCGAGTGTCGGATCGTAGACTTGGTGGGCATCGATGTCGTACACATCGCGCAGCAGGGTCTCGGTGAACACCGTCTCGGTCGGGCCGTAGGCTACGACCTTTCCTGTTTGCAGTACCAAAGTCGTCTGACTGTAGATCTGCACCAGCAACAGGTCATGCAATACGCATATGACCGTATACCCTTTCTCTACCAGACGGCAGAGCAGTTCCATGATCGAGCGCTGGTGTTTTACATCGAGGTGGTTCACCGGTTCATCAAGCAACAACACCTTTCCTTGTTGACAGAGGGCACGAGCCAGCAGAACACGTTGCAATTCGCCTCCACTGAGCTCTGTTACCAGCTTGTCCCCAAGGTGTACGATATCACACTCCAAGAGGGCCTGCTCGACGCTGCGGCCGCTGTCTTGCCCCCCGTAGGCATACCGTCCCATGCTGACGGCCTCGGTTACCGTGAAGGCATAATCGAGTTTCCCGTTTTGAGGGACAAAGCCCAGGTGCTTGGCCAGCTCCTTTTGATTGATGGTTGCAACGTTCCTGCCTTCAAGTAAAACCTTGCCATCGATCGGCTTCAAATGTTTATAGATGAACTTGAGCAACGTAGACTTGCCGCTTCCGTTGGGCCCGGTCAGGGCGATGAAGGATCCTTTGGGGAAGGCAAGGTTCAAATCCTCAAAGACCGACTGGCTTTCATAGCCGCCGTACACGTGGGAAAATTCGAGGCTAACCATAGAAGTACCTTCCTCTGCGAAGCAGGTAAATAAAGAGAGGAACCCCCAACAAACTGGTTATGATACCCACGGGAAGCTCTCCCGAGGGCAGTAACATTCTCGATATGGTATCACTGGAGAGCAAAAGCAAACCGCCCAGTAAACTGGAGGGAAGCAGCAGGTGTCGATGCTTCGGCCCGACCATAAGCCGGGTTGCATGCGGTGCCATCAAGCCGATGAACCCGATCACACCGAAGTAGGAAACACAGAGGGCGGTGGAGAAAGAGGCGAGCAGCAAGAGGCCCAGACGGGTTCTTTTTACCGAGAGTCCGCCTGCTCGAGCGGATAGCTCGTCGAGCAGGAGCATATCCATACTGCGGTGCTTCAAAGAGAGCGGAATGAAGAGGACAATCCAAGCAATGAGTACCACAACAACCTGGGCATAGGTGCTCATTGAGAAACTTCCCAAAGTCCAGTAGAGAATTCTTTGGTACTGCTCCTTGTGAAGGAACATGAGCAACGTCATGGCAGATGAGAGGATATAGTTGACTGCGACCCCGGTAAGCAACAGTGTGGTGCTGCTGCTTTTGCGACGTGAAGCGAGTCCCACGATGCACAACGTTGTACCAAGCGCTCCCACCAGTGCACTGACAGGAAAGCCGAACAGAGGGGCCATGCCGATGAAAAGGGCAACGGCTACTCCGAAGGAAGCTCCCGAGCTGATTCCCAGAATAAAGGGGTCGGCCATAGGATTGCGCAGAGCAGCTTGAAACACTGCACCGCTGAGACCCAGGATTGCTCCGGTGAAAAAGGAGGAGAGAATTCTGGGAAGCCTGAGCTGAAGAATGATGTAAGCCTTATTGGCCGGTGCAGTTTTTCCCATGAGAATGGATACAGTATCGGAGAGACGAATGTTTGAAGGTCCGAGGGTAAGGGAGAGCAACATTAAGAGTAAAATTGTCGCTGTCAAGGCTGGGACCAGCATCCGCCTCATTGCATCTGCTCCTGATGTATCAGATTATAGAGTTCCTCCAGAGCCTGGGCGCTGCGGGGGCCTTGCCTGCTGATGAGGTCTGCATCGAAGATCCTGATGGTGCCGCTCAAATCTGCATACGGTTTTGTGGTGGTAAATTCCTTGAGCGTCTGCTCCCCTGTCTCCCCCCATCTGGGACTGAGCAGGATTACCTGGGGATCGTGGGACATCAGAAGCTCTTTGCTGTATGTCCAGTTTTGTGCGTCATCAGCTATGTTGATGCCTCCGGCAAGGCTGACCATTTCACTGAGAAACGTCCCCTTGGTGGCGCTTGAATCGAAAGAACCGAAGTCCAAGGCTACATAGACGGTAGGCTTAGCTGATTGTTGAGTCTTCAGTACAACGTTGCGTACTACATTTTGCATGGAAAGGATCATCAACTCGGCTTCGGCGTCCTTGCCCGTACGACGGGCAATTTCACGGATGAGGGTGTAGGTCCCTTGAAAATCCTGTTGGGTTTCGAGGGTCAAGACATCGATTCCTGCTTTCTTAACAGCATCCAGGAACTGTTCGGGTACAAATGCGCTGCTGATGACCAGATTCGGCTCAAGGGAAAGAAGCATCTCAAGTGAAGGGTTGTACAACGTCCCCACAGAGGGAAGCGTAGTTGCAGTCTCGGGATAGTTGCAGTAATCGCTTCTTCCGACCAATAAATCACCGGCGTCCAAGGCGAAGATGGTCTCGGTTACATTAGGTGAAAGACTGACAATCCTCAACTGCTGTTGCTCCATCGGTTGTTCCTCGGCCCCTCTTGCTGCAAGACGGGGAAGGATGAGGCAGAGAAATAAGGAGAAAACGAGGAGAAAGTGTTTGTATGAGTGATTGTGCATAACGCCCCTTCATAATATGGGCATGGAACATACCCTGACCTATACTCCGTAGGTCGTCGGAAATTATCCATGTCAGGTCTCCTGGCTCAGGCATACCCAGAATCTGCGACTTCCCGCATTACAAATTCTTGCAGTGTCTCTTTTTGCAGATTCCCAGCCTCTACAGTGGCGGGACCGCAGGGGCTTGTACCCCTTTCCCTTGGCATGGACAACCTTATCCTACGGAGTTGTCCAACCTTCTGTCAAGAGTTAGCATGGTTGACCACAACCGGCCTCTATATTACTATCCGCCCTATGATGTACAACCAAATTGAGATCTATACCGATGGTGGGTGTCTAGGCAATCCGGGGCCTGGCGGATGGGCGTATGTATTGAAGGCTGATGGAGCATTCGAGAAAGAGTCAAGCGGCAGCGAACGTGATACCACAAACAATCGTATGGAACTCACTGCGGTGATCGAGGCGTTGAAGGCCTGCCGGCCGCTGGGAGCAAAAGCCATTGTGATCAACACGGACAGCCAGTATGTGAAGAACGGCATCACCAGTTGGATCAAGAAATGGAAGGTCAACGGCTGGAGGACTGCAGCCAAGGATCCGGTGAAGAATAAGGAATATTGGGTGGAACTCGACCGTCTCAATGCAAGTCTTCCCGTCCAATGGAACTGGGTGAAGGGACATGCGGGCATCGAGGGCAACGAGCGGTGCGACCAGTTGGTACGTCAAGCGATGGATGCCTTGGTATGAAGTCCAACTCAACAAGCCTGTGGGATTTGTACATCTCGTTTTTCAGGATAGGAGGACTCACCTTCGGCGGCGGCTACGCCATGCTTCCCATGCTTCAGCGTGAGGTCATCACCAAACACAATTGGGTGACCGAGGAAGAGGTGCTGGACATCTATGCCATCGGGCAATGCACGCCGGGCATTATTGCAGTTAATACCGCCACCATGATCGGATACCGAAAACGTGGCATCGCTGGAGCCATTGCTGCAACCTTGGGCGAGGTGAGCCCATCGCTTCTCATCATCACGCTGCTGGCGACCATCCTGTTTCATGTTCAGGAAAATGTCTGGGTTCAACATGCATTTGGAGGCATACGGGTTGCAGTTTGCGCCTTGATAACACAATCGGTACTATCGCTTGCCAAGAAAAGCCTGATCGACCTCCCAACCGTTTTGTTTTATCTGGCGGTGGTGCTCTCTACATTTTTTTTGTCGGTATCACCGGTAGTAATAGTGCTATTCGCCATCTTTTTCGGCTTGAGTGTACAGGGCGTAAAACGGAGGGTTCGATGATATATCTTGAGCTGTTCTGGGAGTTCTTCAAGATCGGACTCTTTTCCATCGGAGGCGGTCTGGCAACCCTTCCGTTTCTTTATACGCTTGCCCAGACCCATCCACACTGGCTGACGGCAAAGACCATTGCCGACATGATTGCCATCAGTGAATCAACTCCAGGGCCGATCGGGATCAACATGGCAACCTTTGCCGGCTATCAGGCTGCAGGTGCATTGGGTGCTCTCATCGCGACCTTGGGGGAAGTAACCCCCAGCGTGATAATTATTATTTTCATCGCCCGGTTCTTGGGTAAGTTCGATAAGAACCTCTACGTCAAGGATGCCTTTTACGCATTAAGGCCAGCGGTGGTGGGCTTGATCACCTTTGCCGGATTGAGATTGTTGTCGGTGACACTGTTTTTCGAGCACACTCTCAAGGTGAAGGAAGCTGTATTGTTCGCAGTACTGGTTGTTCTGGTGTTACGGTTTAAGAAGGTGCATCCTCTGATCTGGATAGTGATCGGAGCTACTGCAGGTCTTCTGCTTGCCCTTCCTTCGTAAGGAAGGAGAGGGCGAGTGCATACCAGGAATTATCTCCTGACAACCGGCTCAATACCGTCAAAGCCCGCTTCTCATACGCTTTCTCCTGCAACAGGCCGAGGGCCAGATGCTTTGCACTTTCAGTTTCGTTCCAAGTGAGAGCAGCTTCCATCACATCAGCTTGTGTCTCATACGATGCACGATCGAGGGCGAATATTCGATCGTACGTTTCCAGCGCTTTTGGATACTCCTCCTTCTGTGCATGTGCTTGGGCTTTCAGTAGTAAAAATGAGAGATTGAAGCTAAACGTTTCAAAGGCATTTTCACTGAGTGAAATGACCTGATCATAGTCACCTTGGAGAAAGAGCGAGAGAAGGTGGTTGTAGCGATAGGTATGATTGTTGCTATCCTTGTCGCTTGCCTCGGCAAACGACGCGCCGGCGGATGCAAAATTGCGAGATTGCAACTGCTCATACCCCAGTCCTGCCAGTCTGGCCGCCTGATAGGATCGGCAGGAGACGAGCAACAGTGACGAACTGAGTACGAGCAGCAGAAGTTTTTTCATCAGTTTTCTAATACAGTCTTCTCAATCTCCCTCACCTGTGAGCGGTAGAGGTTGGTGATTGAACTGCCGTAGTCGGCCACCAATTGTATGATGTTGCGGGGATTGTCATGCTCGTCCTTGCCGTTGAGCCGGTCACCGGCATCACCGAGGCCGGGTAGGATGTAGGCGGCGTCGTTGAGCACGGGGTCCATCCACAGGGTATACACTTGGGCACCTTCAATGGCTCGGGCGATACGCAACGAACCCTTCAGTGCGCTGATGACATTGATGAATTTAACCGACCTGGGCTGAACGTTGTTGTCCTTCAGGTACTTTACGATTGTCACCAGTGAACCTCCGGTGGCATTCATCGGGTCGGCGAAGATCAAGTCCTTGTCGTTCAAGGATGCAAGATCGAAGTAAGACTTGTCCAGATCCAGGATATAATCCATGTTGGACTCCTTCTTTGAATCATCACGCTTGATCTTGAACAGAGCGAAAGGAGTGACGAAGTCGTTGGAGGAGTACTCCTGGATCTCCTTGCTGAGAATCATGCTCGGCAGCAACGCCCCCCTGAGCATCACGCACATGACGCTGTTGTGAATGAACGAGTCGACATCAGGAATTCTATGCACTGCATAATTGCGTACAGGATCGGTGACCGGAGTCTTGGTGATGATCGATCGTTTGGTAGGGAGTGCGGCATCGGCATATACATGGGAGAAGAGCATCTCATACGCACGCTGGATATAGTAGAGGAACTCCTCATGCCCGGTTGACGGATCGCGAAGCTTTGCTATGAGGCGGCTGGCCTGGCCGTGCTGCTCCTGGGGCGTCTCGAACGAATACACGTGAATATTCGGTTCTTCGGCACAGATGTTCTTCAGAAAGCGACCGATTTCTCCAGCGCTTTCGACCAATCCTTTGCGGGCTTCCTCAAGCTGCATCACATCGCTTGCACTCTCAAGAATCGAGCAATGGTACAAAGATTTCTTGTACAGCTCATCGACATGTGCAATCTTTTCTTTATCCGAATCCTTGAGATACCCGTCAAGGTCTGTGGCATGAAGGACAATTTTATTCATCAGTGCTTTTCTCCTGTTTCGCTAGCGATTCTACCCGATGACCGTCCTTTTTACAAGGAAGGGTTCACTCCTTCACAAGCACCGGCTCCTCCCTGTCTGCCAAAGTAGGTAATTTCAAAAAAATTGCTATAAAACAATCGACTAATTTTGCAACAGTGGTGCAAAAAAAGAACGATTGTGTTAGCATGACCCTATCTTCTGTTGTGAGGTGAACCATGAATCTAGTATTTCTCGGCCCTCCGGGTGCCGGAAAAGGGACCATTGCGTCCGAAGCAAAGAATCACTTTGACATCCCCCATATCTCCACCGGGGATTTGTTCCGCAGCCACATCAAGGGCGGCACCGAGTTGGGTAAACAGGTGCAGGCCATCCTTGCAAGCGGCGACCTCGTTCCCGACTCTGTTACCATCGCCATGGTGGAGGACCGATTCAAGCAGGACGATGCAAAAAAAGGGTTCATTCTTGATGGATTTCCCCGGACCATCGCCCAGGCGGATGCTCTTTCAAAGATGAAAAACCTTGATTTCGTGGTGAATTTTGTGCTGGACAGAGACCAGATAGTTGCCCGCCTGAGCGGGAGACGGATGTGTAAGTCAACAGGAAGAACCTATCACATTCTGTACAATCCTCCGAAGGTTGAAGGCCTTGACGATGAGACCGGCGAACCCTTGATACAGCGCGATGACGACAAGCCTGAGGCAATTCTTAACAGACTTGCCGTGTATGAAGCACAAACCGCCCCTCTGATCGAGTATTATCGAGAGCGCAAGCTTTTGCTCGACATCGATGCGGCACCCTCTCCCGCAGAGGTGCTGGCTACTCTGATCGAAGCATTGAAAAAGTAGATTATCGGCTCTTCAGCGATTCCCGCCGGATGATACGGTAGGGAATCTCCATATGGACGCTTTCCAAGGTTTCCTTGTTGATCATTCTAAACAAGGCCTCTGCGGCAAGGCGTCCTTTCTCTTTTGCGGGTTGGTCGACGGTCGTCAGTTGGGGCATGATGCACGAGCTTTCATCGATGTTGTCGAACCCTACGACCGACATGTCGTCGGGAATACCGAGCCCTGCCTGTTTGCATGCAAGAATGCAACCGATTGCCACAATGTCACTCATTGCCACCACGCAGGTCGGTCGTTTCTTGCGGGCAAGGATTTCTTTACCAATCCTGATCCCATCCTCCATGGTGCATTCACTGACCAACACCTGCGATTTCTGCAGCTCAAGGCCGACTTCGGCCATGGCCCTGCGGTAACCGCGCATGCGTTTATTAGGTACGCTTTGATCTTTCGCAGGTGAAGCAAAGGCATCCTCTGAAAGGCTTACAAGAACGATATCCCTGTGTCCCGCCTCCAAGACAAGGCGCATGATCTCAAAGCAGGCTTGCTCGTCATCGATGTTCACACTGGGCATCTGTGCATCGGGAGTCCCGTCTATGGTTACATACGGGAGCAGGCGTGTCTGCATCACCGAAACAATCTCCATTTCGACCTGCATGCCCATGGTGATAAGTCCGTCCACCGCTGCACTGCGCACTGCCTCGGTGATGCTCTTATGCAAGGGAGGGATGAGGGTGAGTGTGTAGCCGTACTTCTCGCAGACATTCCCGATACCGAATATGACTTGCAGGGTATAGGGATTCTGCAGTGAAAACTGAACCATCTGGGGCAACAGAAATCCGATGCTCAAATGGCGGCGCAGTGAAAAGTTCCTGGCCATCGGGTCGGGAATATATCCCAGCTTCTCGGCAGTTTCCAAAATTTGTTGGCATGCCTTTTCACTGATCCTGGAAGGGTCGTTGAACGCGAAGGAGACCGCCGTCTTCGAGTACCCGCTCTCACGGGCGATATCCTTGATCGTCGGTCGCTTGGTCATTGTCACGTTCTCTTCCATAGCCATCCCGTCCTTGTTCAGCTGATGGTATCCTAGCACAAAACATACTACAGGGAAACCGTGCAGGTTGCATCAGGATAAAAGATTGTATACACTGATACTAAACCGGTTTTCTTCAACAGTCAACGATAAAGAGGGGTAGTCTATGGATCCAAATGGTTGGAAGTTGGGAGTGGACAGCAAAGTCTCCTGGGTGTATGTCGAACCCTTGTTTCCCAAGAAAGGAGAGCAGGTCGTCATACGAATACAGACGGGTGCAACCGATCGCGTACATACTGTGCGTTTGGTCAGTTTCCAGCTTGGCCGGGAGAAACAGATCGTCCTCCATAAGGTACGACAAAGCCCGTTTTCCTTGTACGAAGGTTCGGTCAAGGTGCTGGACGATCCGATTTACTGGTACTTCATGATTCAAGCCGAAGACCGTGCCTATTCATACAGTACAGCAGGTCTGAAAGCATCCGTACCACCGCTTCGAGAGTGTTTTTCATTACGGCCAGGCCTTCAGGATGTTCCCTGGGTGGGCGGAGCCATCTGTTATCAGATATTCCCCGATCGCTTCAAAAAAGGCGGTTCTCATACCGGTGCAATACCGGGTGAATACAGCTTTGACGGCGGGATTGTGACTGTACACTCCTTTGATGAACAGCCGCTTGAATATGAGAGCGGGCGATGCCTCGATTTCTTCAATGGTGATCTGGCGGGCATCGAGGATAGCCTCGACCATTTCAAGAAACTCAGCGTCGATACGCTGTATCTGAACCCGATCGGAAGAGCCCGCACGACACACCGTTACGATTGCACCGACTTTTTCCATGTGGATGAGAAGCTCGGAGGCGATGAGGCGTTTGAGCACCTGTGCAACACACTGCATGCACAGGGGATGAAGATCATCATCGATATCTCCATCAACCATACAGGAACCGAACACCCGTGGTACAAGAAAGCGCTTTCAGATCCACACAGTGAGGAAGCTTCATACTACTACTTCAACGAAGACGGTTCGGTTGCCTGCTGGCAGGATGTCCCGACACTGCCTCAGCTCAACTATACCAGTGAAGCGCTGCGTGATCACATCTACCGCGCCCCTGATTCTGTTATGAGATCCTTTCTCAAGCCTCCGTATCTGCAGGATGGCTGGCGCCTGGATGTCTCAAGCGAAGTAGGAAGAAGAGGAGATGACCAGCTGTGCGAAGAGATATGGAGAGAGGTGCGGCTTGCTGTAAAAGAAGAGAACCCCCAAGCATACCTGGTGGGGGAGGATTGGGTTGACTCCACCCCGTTCTTGCAGGGCGATATGTGGGATGCAACCATGAACTACCTGGGAAGCAGCCGGCCCATGCGATCATGGATGGGGGAGACCGACCGGTATATGACCGATGGATGGGGCCATCAACCTGCAAAGACAAGGCCGTTCACTGGAGATGAGTTTGCACAGGCGCTGCAAAGTCACCTCACCGGCATGCCGGGTCAAATGCTGGGCATGCAGATGAATCTCATCAACAGCCACGACACCCCCAGACTCTACAACAATACCGAATTATTCAATTGGCCGTTGTACCGAGGTCTCGTCCGTCTTCTGTATCTGTTGCCGGGTATGCCGAACATCTATTACGGCGAGGAGATTGCACTGGCCGGCCCGTATGGGACGGTTGAACGGGCACGTTATCCCATGCAATGGGACGAGAATGTATGGGATCACGATTTTTTTGCCCTCTACACCGAATTGGGAGAGATGCGAAAAACCTATGCAGATACACTCAAGCGGGGCAGTTGGGCTGTTGTGGCAAGCGATGAACATACACTCACCTTCGCCAGATACGATGCAGCTCTCGCCATCGTCTGCATCCTGAGTCGTGCAGAAACCGATGTCACCGTAACATTTTCCAATGCCATGCTCTGTCTCTCCACATTGATAGAGGGCATGAAGCAGCAGGTGCAAATCTGTACCGAGGAAGTGCAGGCAGCGCTTGCACCGTGTGAATCGATTCTCTTTGTCGCAAAACGCTAGCTTTTTTACAGGATGCAACAAAAGTAAGAGATTTTGTTGCATCCTGCTTGCTTTCTTTTTAGATTCTGGTCACACTATATTGCCAAAACCCTCTCAGGAGTCGTGTAATGGCCTACTTTTTTGACGAACCATCCAGAACCTTCAGTGAATATCTGCTTGTGCCGGGATATTCGGATACCAATTGCATTCCATCCAATGTTTCGCTGCGGACCGCTTTGGTTAAATACCGCGAAGGTGAACAACCGTCACTGAGTTTGAACATCCCCTTGGTCAGCGCCATCATGCAATCGGTAAGCGGCGAGCTCATGGCCAAAGCCTTGGCCAGGGAAGGCGGGCTGAGCTTCATCTACTCAAGTCAAAGCATAGAAGACCAAAGCGCCATGGTGGCAAGAGTGAAAGCGTTCAAAGCGGGTTTTGTTCCTTCCGATTCAAATCTCAGGCCCACCCAGACCCTCAAGGACCTTATAGCCTTGAAACATGCAAAAGGACACTCAACGATTGCCATTACCGATGACGGCAGTGCAAACGGTATACTGCTTGGAGTTGTTTCTTCCCGTGATTGGCGGCCGAGCAGGATGAGTGAGGATACTCCGATTTCCTCCTTCATGACCCCCTTTGAACGGTTGGTCTATGCTCGTGAGGGGGTGACGCTTTCCGAAGCCAATGACATCATCTGGGAGCACAAGCTGAACAGTCTGCCGATTGTAGACGCCTCCAATCGATTGCGATTTTTTGTATTCCGCAAGGACTACGACAGTCATAAGGAAAACCCGAATGAACTGCTTGACAAGCATAAGCGCTATATCGTCGGTGCAGGCATCAACACCCGCGATTATCAAAACAGGGTTCCCGCCCTGATAAAGAGCGGAGCCGACGTATTGTGCATCGACTCCTCGGAGGGTTTTTCCGAGTGGCAGAAACGTACGCTTTCCTGGATCAAGGACCAATATGGGGAATCGGTCAAGGTAGGGGCGGGCAATGTAGTCGACAAGGAGGGCTTTCTCTTTCTGGCAGAAAGCGGAGCCGATTTCGTTAAGGTCGGTATCGGCGGAGGCTCGATATGCATCACCCGTGAAACAAAAGGAATCGGCCGTGGTCAGGCAACCGCCCTGATCGAGGTCGCACAAGCCCGTGATGAATATTTTAAGAAAACCGGCATCTATGTCCCGATTTGCAGTGACGGTGGAATTGTGCACGATTACCACATGACCCTTGCCTTGGCGATGGGAGCCGATTTTTTAATGCTCGGACGTTATTTCGCCCGCTTCGATGAAAGCCCGACCGAAAAAGTGAATGTGAAGGGCTCCTACATGAAGGAGTACTGGGGCGAGGGTTCTGCAAGGGCAAGGAACTGGCAACGGTACGACTTGGGAGGAGACGGAAAACTAAGCTTCGTCGAGGGTGTTGACTCCTATGTCCCGTACGCCGGTCCGTTGAAAGACAATGTGCAGCTGTCTTTGAGCAAAATCACCTCAACGATGTGCAACTGTGGTGCCTTGAGCATCGCCGAGCTGCAGCAAAAGGCTAAACTTACGTTGGTTTCCTCCACCTCGATCATTGAAGGCGGAGTTCATGATGTCCTGCTCAAGGACTCCAACGATATTCCAAAAAAGTAAGAATCTTACAACTTCGTCCACCAACTATGCTATAATTGGCCAATTTTATCCTGTTGGGGTGTATGAGGTATGAAAGAAGTCCAGAGGAAGGTCAATGAAGGAGGGGCGTTCCTCTCGATCAACAATCTTCCTGGCGGTGTGGGTGTGTATGAGCTGGGTGACACCATCAAAGCGACGTATCTCAGTCGCGGTTTGGCAAAACTCCTGGGTTACAGTAGTGCCGAGTATCACATCTACACCGAGTTGCATCTGCTTGACGCGGTCCACCCTCAGGACAGGAAGCGTATTGGTTCGCTTTTTTCGAGAATCAAGAAGAGCCATCGAGAAATCGATACGGAATTTCGCATTAAAACAGAAGGGGAGCATTGGATTCGCCTTCTTGGACGCTTCGCTCGATTTCACGGACAATTTCCTGTCTATTACTTTGTTGCCAGCGATACCACCGAAGCACATCAAAGCAGTGTGTTGCTTGAACAACAGAACACCCGCCTTCACTTTGCCTTTACCCATTCAACGTTGGAGATGTGGGAGTATCATGCAGCTACGGACCGGGTGACCACGCTTTCACGCTCCATTCTCGGCGGACATCCACCCATACACACCTCTGATCCTGCAACGTATGTGCTGAAGCAGGAATTGATTCATCCATCCTTCGAGCAGACGCTGAAGCAGGATTTCGAAGACTTGGAGAGAGGCATCGCTCCCGATTCCATCCTGCGTGTGAAGAACAAGCACGGTCTGTACCGATACCTCCGATGCAGCTATTCGTTTTTAAAGGATAATGAAGGGAACAACAGCAGTGCCATCGGAGTGTTTCAGGATGTTCATGACGAGATTGAGACCCGCTTGCAGGTTTTGGGGAAAAACAAGGCTTTTTTCGCTGCATTCAATCTAGACAATATGAAGTGACCTCCCAGTTTGCAAATCGTGGATTCACCTTGCATACTGGGAATATCAACTAAACCGTATGCGGCTACCGCATGCAAATGGAGGTCACCACATGAATACTGTAATCAACA
>Ga0228535_1000737_pt1 | contig 76728 bp, 72 predicted proteins | sample SJ1metagenome_FD_168457 | JGI IMG/M metagenome (GOLD analysis project Ga0228535, IMG submission 168457) | Enriched culture of PCE-dechlorinating microbial communities from Ithaca, New York, USA - SJ1 | ecosystem: Engineered > Modeled > Simulated communities (microbial... > Unclassified | place...
GCGCGCGGGTTTGCCGCATTGCGGGCACGCGCAGTCGACGAAATCGGCGCGCCTGTTGAGCGGGTTGCCGGCGCCGTCGGGCACGACGTCCTCGGGCAGCACGACCGGCAGTTGATCGGCCGGTACTGGCACGTCGCCGCAGCCGTCGCAATGGACGATCGGAATCGGGCAGCCCCAATAACGTTGGCGCGAGATGCCCCAGTCGCGCAGGCGGAACTGGGTTTTCTTTTCGCCGAGGCCGCGCGCTTCGAGGTCGGCGGCGATGGCGTCGACGGCGGCCGCGTAGCCGAGACCGTCGTATTTGCCCGAATTGACGCAGAACCCCGTCTTGCTTGCATACCAGTCTTCCCAGGCGTCGACCGAGAAAGCCTTCTCCCTTCCCTCGTCCCCCTTCTCGCCGATGACCTGTCTGATCGGCAGCCCGTATTTCTTCGCGAAGCCGAAATCGCGCTCGTCGTGCGCCGGCACCGCCATGACCGCGCCTTCGCCATAGCTCATCAGCACGTAGTTGCCGACCCAGACCGGGATTTCTTCATGGGTCAGCGGATGGATCGCCTTCAAGCCGGTGTCCATGCCCTTCTTTTCCATCGTCGCCATGTCGGCTTCGGCGACCGAGCCCTGCTTGCATTCGGCGATGAAGGCGGCGAGATCGGGACTATTCCCGGCGGCGCGGGTGGCGAGCGGATGCTCTGCGGCCACCGCGACGAAGGTCGCGCCCATCAGCGTGTCGGCGCGCGTCGTGAATACCCACAGCAAATCGTCAGGCGCGAGGCGTGAGGCGCCAGGCGTGGCGTCGCCGCCTGCGGCGCCGTGGGGCACCTGGAACGCCAGCCGCACGCCGGTGCTCTTGCCGATCCAGTTGGCCTGCATGGTCTTCACGCGCTCGGGCCAGCCGGGCAGCGTATCCAGCCCCGTCAGGAGTTCGTCCGCGTACTGCGTGATGCGGAAGAAATACATCGGAATCTCGCGCTTTTCGACCGGCGCGCCCGAGCGCCAGCCGCGGCCGTCGATGACCTGCTCGTTGGCGAGCACCGTCTGGTCGACCGGGTCCCAGTTGACGGTGGCCATCTTCTTGTAGATGACGCCTTTCTCGAACAGTCGCGTGAACAGCCACTGTTCCCAGCGGTAGTAGTCGGGCGTGCAGGTCGCCAGCTCGCGGCCCCAGTCGATCGCCAGGCCCAGCGCCTTCAACTGGCCGCGCATGTGGTCGATGTTCCGGTACGTCCATTCGGCCGGCGGCACGCCGTTGGCGATGGCCGCGTTCTCCGCGGGCAATCCGAAGGCGTCCCAGCCCATCGGCTGCATGACGTTGAACCCGCGCATCGCGTGGTAGCGCGCCAGCACGTCGCCGATGGTGTAGTTGCGCACGTGCCCCATGTGCAGCTTCCCGGACGGGTACGGGAACATCGACAGGCAGTAGTAGCGCGGCTTGCCGGAATCGTCGGCCGCACGGTGCGCGCCGGTCTCGGCCCAGCGGGCCTGGACGGCGCGTTCGATGGCCTGGGGCAGGTATTTGTCTTGCATGTCGACTGCTTGAAACGGCGGTGATTTTGACGCGCCATTATACTCAGCCGTCCTGCGCCGCCTTGCGGGGCGCGCGTCCGTCCACCCTGGGGAATCGCATGGCCTTTCGCTTCGTTCTGCTGTTCGTTTTCTGTTTCACGGCCGGCTGGCAGACCGCCCGGGCCGAGTCCGCTGCCGCCGACCCGGCGGACATCCGGGCGCAGATCGACTCGGCCCCCGCGCGCGGGCTGTTCTACGAAATCCGCAGGGACGGGAAGACCGCCTTCCTGTTCGGCACCCTCCACGTCGGCACGCCGGATTTCTTCCCGCTGGAACGCCGTGCCACGGACGCCCTCGTCCGCTCGACCGGGCTGGTGGTCGAAATCGACATCACGCAGGCCGACGCGCTGCTGGCCGCGATGCAGCGTCACGCCCTGCTGCCCGGCGGCGAAACGCTCGATGCGCTGCTGACCCCGGCCCTGCGGACGCGCCTGCAGGCGCAGCTCGATGCGCTGGCCCTCCCGCGCGAAGCCGTGCAGGCGTTCAAGCCCTGGATGGCCGCGCTGACGCTGACGATGGGCGGCGTCCGGCAAAGCGGCTTCGACGGCGGCTACACGACCGACGGCTTCCTGATCGGCCTGGCCCGCGGCCTGGACAAGCCGGTCGCGGAACTGGAAAGCGCGGACGAGCAACTGGGCCTGTTCGACTCGATGCCGCGCGCGGACCAGATCGCCTTTCTCGACGAAGTTCTGCAATCGATGGAAAACGGCGAACTGGCGGCCGACACGCGGGCGCTGGTTGCCGCCTGGCTGGCCTGCGACGGCGACGCGCTGAGCCGGCTGGCCGGGAAATCGCTGGACGAGAATCCCCGCTCGGGCCCCTGGATGCAGCAAAAACTGTTCACCGAACGCAACTATCGGATGGCGGAACGGATCGAACGCCTGCTGGCGGACGGGCAATCGCCCTTCGTCGCCGTCGGCGCGCTGCACCTCGTCGGCCCGGACGGCCTGCCCGCGCTGCTGGCGGGACGCGGCTACCGCGTCGTCGATCTGTACCCGCAACCGCTTCGGACAACCAAGGAGACCCGATGAAAACCCTGCTGCCCCTCGTTCTCGCCGCCGCCACCCTGCCCGCCCAGGCGACCGACATGGTGCCCGTCCGTCAGATCGGCCTGGAACTCGCCCGCGACATCGCGATGGGCGCGGTCGAAGCCTGCCGCAAGGACGGCTACAACGTCTCGGCGGTCGTGCTCGACCGCGCCGGCAACGTGCAGGCCGCGCTGCGCGACACGCTGGCCGCCCGCCACACGCTGGAAATCGCCGAGCGCAAGGCGGGCATGACCATCATGTCCGGCATCGGCTCCGGCGAATTCCGCGCCGCGCGCGGCGACATCCGGCCCGAACTCAACCACATGGCCGGGCTGATCGTGATGGACGGCGCCCTGCCGATCCGCGCCGCCGGCGCGCTGATCGGCGCCGTGGGCATTTCCGGCGCCCCGGGCGGCGACAAGGACGCGGCCTGCGCCGCCGCCGCGCTCCAGAAAGTCGAGGAACGGCTCGAATTCGCGATGTAAGCGCATGCTCACCTGGAGGTGACGCCCGGATGGCCGGCAAAGGACAGCGCCGGGCGTCCGCCCTACCGCGGCCTGCCCCTTGCGGTTAAAATGCGGCGTTTTCGCTTTCGTTACAGCCATCCTTCAGGGAGTCCCAACATGTCCAAGAAACATCCCGTCATCGCGGTCACGGGCTCGTCCGGCGCCGGCACCACCACCGTCAAGCGCGCGTTCGAGCACATCTTCTTCCGCGAGAAAATCAACGCCGCCGTGATCGAAGGCGACAGCTTCCACAGCCTGTCGCGCGTGGACTTCAAGGCCGCCGTGAAGAAGGCCGAATCCGAAGGCAACATGCACTTCAGCCACTTCGGCCCGCAGGCCAACCACTTCGACAAGCTGGCCGAACTGTTCGAAACCTACGGCAAGACCGGCAGCGGCAAGAAGCGCTACTACATCCACAGCGACGAGGAGGCCGCCGAACACAACAAGCGTCTCAACACCAGCCTCAATCCCGGCGAGTTCACGCCCTGGGAAGACGTGCCCGCCGGCTCCGACGTGCTGTTCTACGAAGGCCTGCACGGCCTGGTGAAGACCGACGACGTCGACGTGTCGCAGCACGTGGACCTCGGCATCGGCGTGGTCCCTATCGTCAACCTCGAATGGATCCAGAAGATCCACCGCGACGGCGCCGAGCGCGGCTATTCCGCCGACGTCATCGTCGACACCATCCTGCGCCGCATGCCGGACTACGTGAACTGCATCACCCCGCAGTTCTCGCGCACCGACATCAACTTCCAGCGCGTGTCCACGGTGGACACCTCCAACCCCTTCATCACCCGCGACATTCCCACGCCGGACGAGAGCTTCATCGTGATCCGCTTCCGCGATCCCAAGGGCGTGGATTTCCCCTACCTGCTGAACATGATCTGCAATTCCTTCATGTCGCGCCCCAACACCATCGTGGTGCCCGGCGGCAAGATGGGCTTCGCGATGGAGCTGATCCTGGCGCCGATCATCCAGGACATGATCGCCGGCAAAAACAAGTAAGCCGGACGCCCCGCCCTATGCAAAACGGAGCCTTTCGGCTCCGTTTTGCATAGGGCCTCACGCCACCGAGAACCCCACCAGCGCGATCTCGTCGCCATCCCGGATCGGCGAGGATTTTTCCGCGAACTGCTTGTTAATTGTGACGTTGAGCTTGGGATTGCCGAGCAGCATCTTCTTCCAGATTTCGCCCCGCTTGCCCAGCACGAACAGCAGGCGCTCGACGTCGGTGACATCGGACGGCAGCGCGATCTCGTCGGACGCCATGCCCAATGTCTCGACGAGATCGCCGAAGAACAGGATTTTCACCATGCACACACCTTTATAATTCAGCTTCGAATCCCGCGATTTTACGCCCGCATGCCCTCCCTGCTCGACACCCTCAACCCCGAACAGCGCGCCGCGGTGACGCTGCCGGACGAATCGGCGCTGATCCTGGCGGGCGCCGGCTCGGGCAAAACGCGGGTGCTGACCACGCGCATCGCGTGGCTGATCCAGACGAACCGGGTGTCGCCGCACGGCATCCTCGCGGTGACCTTCACCAACAAGGCCGCCAAGGAAATGCTCCTGCGCATTTCGGCCATGCTGCCCCAATTGTCCAATTTAAGTCAGCACACGCGCGGCATGTGGGTCGGCACCTTCCACGGCCTGGCAAACCGGCTCCTCAGAACCCATTGGCGCGAGGCCGGCCTGCCGCAGTCCTTCCAGATTCTCGACTCGTCCGACCAGCTCTCGGCGATCAAGCGGCTGATGAAGGCGCTGAACGTCGACACCGAGAAGTACGAACCGAAGAAGGTGCAGTGGTTCATCAACGGCCACAAGGAAGCCGGCCGCCGGGCGCGCGACGCCGAGGCCTTCGACGAATACTCGATGCGCATGGCCGAACTGTTCGAGGCCTACGACGCGCAGTGCCAGCGCGAGGGCGTGGCCGATTTTCCCGAACTGCTGTTGCGTTCCTACGAACTGCTGTACCGCAACGAGCCGCTGCGCGAACACTATCGGGAACGCTTCAAGCACATCCTGATCGACGAGTTCCAGGACACCAACGTCCTGCAGTACCGCTGGCTCAAGCTCTTCGCCGGCCCGCACACCGCGCTGTTCGCGGTCGGCGACGACGACCAGTCGATCTACGCCTTCCGCGGCGCCGACACGGCCAACATGGCCGAATTCGAGCGCGAATTCGCGCACGGCAACGTCATCAAGCTGGAGCAGAACTACCGCAGCCACGGCCACATCCTCACCGCCGCGAACACGCTGATCGCGCAGAACGCGCACCGCCTCGGCAAGAACCTGTGGACGGCGGAAGGCGACGGCGAGCCGATCCGCATCTACGAGGCCTATTCCGACCAGGACGAGGCGAGCTTCGTGGTGGACGAGGCGAAGACGCTCAACCGCGAAGGCGTGGCCTTCTCCGACATGGCGCTGCTGTACCGCTCCAACGCGCAGTCGCGCGTGCTGGAACACGCGCTGTTCTCGGCCGGCGTGGCCTACCGCGTCTACGGCGGCCTGCGCTTCTTCGAGCGGCAGGAGATCAAGCACGCGCTCGCCTACCTGCGCCTGCTGACCAATCCGGAGGACGACGGCGCCTTCCTGCGCGTGGTGAACTTCCCGACGCGCGGCATCGGCGCGCGCACGCTGGAGCAGCTCGCCGACGCCGCCGCACGTTCCGGCGCGAGCCTGTGGCAGGCCGCCTGCACCGGCGGCGGCAAGGTCGCCGGCTTCGCCAGACTGATCGAGGACATCAAGGCCGCCACCTCGGGCCTCACGCTGGCCGAGACCGTCGATCACATGGTCGAGGCCTCGGGGCTGGCCGATCACTATCGCGCCGACAAGGACGGCGCCGACCGGCTGGAGAACCTGGAGGAACTGGTCAACGCCGCCGCGCTGTTTTCGGAGGAATCGGAAGAGAACACCCTGGATGCCTTCCTGGCCCACGCCGCGCTGGAAGCCGGCGAGCACCAGGCCGAGGCCGGCCGCGACGCATTGCAACTGATGACCGTGCACGCCGCCAAGGGCCTGGAATTCCACGCCGTCTTCATCACCGGGCTGGAGGAAAGCCTGTTCCCGCACGAGCAGAGCGCCTACGAGGAAGGCGGCCTGGAAGAGGAACGCCGCCTAATGTACGTGGCGATCACCCGCGCACGGCGGCGCCTGTATCTGTCGCACGCGCAGTCGCGCATGCTGCACGGGCAGGTGCGCTACGGCCTGCCCTCGCGCTTTCTCGACGAGCTGCCGGAACAGGTGCTGCTGCATCTGAACCGCAGGGCATACGATTCCACATGTGCTTCAGCGCATAGTGGATCGGAGTCCTTTAGGGCCGAGAGCCCGGCCGCGCATTACGCCGCACCCGTGCCGCGCGCGGCTCCGGCCGGTAACGACACCGGCTACCGCGTCGGCCAAAGCGTGACGCACGCCAAGTTCGGCGCCGGCATCATCATCGATTTCGAGGGGCGCGGCCCCGACGCGCGGGTGCAGGTGAAATTCCGCGACGCCGGCACCAAGTGGCTGGCGCTGGCCTACGCCAAGCTGTCGACCGCCTGAGCCTCGTCCGCCCATACCGCGAAAATCGCCTGGTACGAGGCATACAGCGAGCCGAACAGGACCGGCATCGCGACCAGCAGGCCCAGCAGAAAAGGAATCAGCGCGGACACGAACAGCAGCAGCCCGAGCGCGAGGCTGTTGGCCAGCATCGCCGTCCAGTTGCGCGCGACGGCCTTGAGACTGACGCCCATCGCGGTCAGCGGCCGCGCGCCGCCGAACAGGATCAGCGCCGGCGCGAACCAAGTCGCCATCATCAAGGGCGCGAACAGGATCAGCCCGGTGAAAACGGCGGGCATCGACTGGTTGAGCACGGCCTGCATTTCCTGCGGCGACGGCTCCTTGCGGCCGGCCGCCTCCATGATGGCCTGCGGATCGAAGCCCATGCCGAGCATGATCTTGCCGATCGCGAGCATGCCCAGCAACTGAACGGCGCCGACGGTTATCAGGGGAATCGCCGGCCCGTTGACGCCGGCCAGCAGATGCGGCAGCTCCAGCTCGCGGCCGTCGTCGAGCGCGCGGTAGGCCGCCATGAAGCCCGCCACGACCAGCGGCGAGACCAGATCGGACAGGGCGCCGCCCACCAGCGGGAGGAGGCCCAGCGCCATCACCACGCCGAACATCACGCCGAACGCGGCAGACAGCAGCAGCGGATTCTTGCGATACAGGCGGAAGCCCGCGCCCACCCATTGAAACCCCTGGGCGGCGGGCACCTTGCGGGGGATGTCCCGATTGTCTGGCGTCGTCATGCGGCGGATTCTACCCGAGGCCGGCTACCCTCGCGGGCGGGCGGCCGGCGTCAGAATTCCTTGATCACCCACATCGGCGGGCGCATGCCGGAATCGAGGCTGTCCTGCCGCGCGAACTGGCCGTCGCCCTTCTGATCGATGAGATAGTAGGGCTTGCCGGTGCGCGGAATGATCTTGAGCATGTAGAGCTTGCCGTTGGCGCGGTATTCGACGACCCGGCCCTGGCTGCCCGGCTTGATCGTGACCGGCGGCGCATCGCCCGGCCCGGGCGGCCCGTCGGGCACCGGTTGCAGATCGGGCGGACGGGCAGACGGCGTGGCGGCGACGGCCGCGCCGGACAGCAGCAAGACCAGCAGCAGAAGGGGGGTGCGCATGACGGGCTCCGGTTCTGGGGATGATTTCAATGTAGCGCAATGCGGGATGCGGGGCTCGCTCAAAGATTGAGCTGGATCTCGCGCTCGGCGAGCGACGGCGTGAAACCGCGCTTCTCGTAATGGCTGAAGATCGCGTCGACCACTTCGGCAGGTTCGTCGATGATGCGCATGAAGTCGATGTCCTCGGGCGAGATCATGCCTTCGCCCGCCAGCGCGTCCTTCACCCAGTCGACGAAGCCGGCCCAGAATTTCGAGCCGACGAGGATGATGGGAATGCGCGGAATCTTGCCGGTCTGCACCAGCGTCAGCGCCTCGGTCAGCTCGTCCAGCGTGCCGAAGCCGCCCGGCATCACGACGTAGGCGGCGGCGAATTTCACGAACATCACCTTGCGCGCGAAGAAGTGCTGGAAGGTCTGGCTGATGTCCTGATAAGGATTGGCGCTCTGCTCGTGCGGCAACTGGATGTTGAGGCCGATGCTCGGCGACTTGCCGAAGTACGCGCCCTTGTTGGCCGCCTCCATGATGCCGGGCCCGCCGCCGGAGATGACCGAGAAGCCCGCATCCGACAGCTTGCGCGCGATGACCTCGGTCAGCATGTAGTAGGCGTGGTCGGCCGGCGTGCGCGCGCTGCCGAAGATCGACACCGCCGGACGGATGCCCGCGAGCCGTTCGGTCGCCTCGACGAACTCTGCCATAATCCCCAGCATCCGCCACGACTCGCGCGCCGAGTAGGTGATCTCGGCGGCGCGCGTCGGATCGGCGCTTTCGGGCAATTTTTCCAGATGCATTTTTTCGAACGCCTCGTGAACGATTCCAAATCAGATCAGACCGGGAAGACCCTGTTGCTGGTGGACGGTTCGTCCTACCTGTACCGCGCGTTTCACGCGCTGCCCGACCTGCGCACCTCAAAGGGCGAACCCACCAATGCGCTGCGCGGCGTGCTGTCCATGCTGCGCAAGCTGCGGCGCGAGTATCCGGCCGATTATATCGCCTGCGTGTTCGACGCGAAGGGCAAGACCTTCCGCGACGACCTGTATTCCGAGTACAAGGCGAACCGGCCGCCGATGCCCGACGATCTCGCCAGCCAGATCGCGCCGCTGCACGAGGCGGTGCGCGCCGAGGGCTGGCCGCTCGTCGCCGTCGAGGGCGTCGAGGCCGACGACGTGATCGGCACACTGGTCGTCGACGCGGCCGCGCGCGGCATCAGGAGCGTCGTCTCCACCGGCGACAAGGACATGGCGCAACTGGTCGACGGCCACGTCACGCTGGTCAACACCATGAGCGAGGAAACGCTCGACGCGGCTGGCGTGACGGCCAAGTTCGGCGTGCCGCCGGAGCGCATCGTCGACTACCTCACGCTGATCGGCGATGCCGTGGACAACGTGCCCGGCGTCGCCAAGGTCGGCCCCAAGACGGCCGTGAAATGGCTCGCCGAATACGGCACGCTCGACGATCTGATGGCGCAGTCCGAAAACGTGAAGGGCGTGGTCGGGGAGAACCTGCGCGCCGCGAAGGACTGGCTGCCGCAGGCCCGCGCGCTGCTCACGATCAAGACCGACGTCGCGCTGCCGTTCGCGCTCGACGACCTGAAGCCCGCCGCGCCCGACGCCGAGGCGCTGCGCACGCTGTATACACGCTACGAATTCCGCACCTGGTTGCGCGAACTGGACGCCGCCGCCCGCGGCGAATCCGCGCCGCCCGGACAGAATGCAGGCGCCGATCCCGCCCGACCCGAGCAGGACGACAGCGGCAGTCACCGCGCGCGGTACGAGACGATTCTCGACGACGCGGCGCTCGACCGCTGGATCGCGAAACTGCAGGCGGCCCCCCTGTTCGCGCTGGATACGGAAACCACGGGGCTCAACGCCATGCAGGCGGAACTCGTCGGCATGTCCTTCGCCACCGTGCCAAGCTCAAACGGCCCGTATGGCGAAGCCGCCTATCTGCCGCTGGCGCACCGCTACGCCGGCGTCCCGGCGCAGCTCGACCGCGATTCGGCCCTCGAGAAACTGCGCCCCGTGCTGGAAAACCCGGCGCCGAAGATCGTCGGCCAGCACCTCAAGTACGACCGCCACATCTTCGCCAACCACGGCATCCGTCTCTCGGGCGTCGTCGACGACACCCTGCTGCAATCCTACGTGCTGGAAGCGCATCAGTCGCACGAGCTCGGCAATCTCGCCACCCGCCATCTCGGTCTCGCCACGATCAGCTACGACGACGTGACCGGCAAGGGCGCATCCCGCATCGGCTTCGAGGAAGTCGCGATCGAACGCGCGAGCGAATACGCCGCCGAGGACGCCGACGTGACGCTGCGCGTGCGCGATGCGCTCGCCCCGCTGCTCGCCGCCTCCGACAAGCTCGAATACGTGTACCGGCGGATCGAACTGCCCGTCGCCGAAGTGCTGTACCGCATGGAGCGGAACGGCGTGCTGCTCGACCGCCAGTTGCTCGCGGTGCAGAGCGGCGAGCTGGGCAGGAAAATGCTGACGCTCGAACAGCGCGCCTACCAGGAAGCCGGCCAGCCCTTCAATCTCGGTTCGCCCAAGCAGATCGGCGACATCCTCTTCACGCAGAAGGGTCTGCCCGTCGTCAAGAAGACGCCCAGCGGCGCGCCGTCCACCGACGAGGAAACGCTGGAGCAGCTCGCGCTCGACCATCCCATCGCGCGCGCCATCCTCGACTACCGGGGCCTGGCCAAGCTGAAGTCGACCTACACTGACAAGCTGCCGCAGATGATCGACCCGCGCACCGGCCGCGTGCACACCAGCTACTCGCAGGCCACCGCCGTGACCGGCCGGCTCGCGAGCTCCGACCCCAACCTGCAGAACATTCCCGCGCGCACCGCCGAAGGCCGCCGCATCCGCGAAGCCTTCGTCGCGCCGCCGGGCCACGTGCTGGTGTCGGCCGACTACTCCCAGATCGAACTGCGCATCATGGCGCACCTGTCGGACGACGCCGGCCTCCTGACCGCCTTCGCGGAAAACCGCGACATCCACGCCGCCACCGCAGCTGAAGTGTTCGGCGTGCCGCTCGCCGAAGTCAGCGCCGACCAGCGGCGCATGGCCAAGGTGATCAACTTCGGCCTGATCTACGGCATGTCGGCCTTCGGCCTAGCCTCGCAGCTCAATCTGGAGCGCAGCGCGGCGCAGGCCTACATCGACCGCTATTTCGCGCGCTATCCCGGCGTGGCCGACTACATGCAGCGCACCCGCGAGGCCGCGCGCAGCCAGGGCTACGTCGAGACCGTATTCGGCCGCCGCCTGTACCTGCCCGAGATCAACGCGAAGAACCCGCAGCGCCGCCAGGGCGCCGAGCGCGCAGCGATCAACGCGCCCATGCAGGGCACGGCCGCCGACCTCATCAAGCTGGCGATGATCGCGGTGCAGGGCTGGCTGGACGCGGAGAAGCGCCGCAGCAAATTGCTGCTGCAGGTGCACGACGAACTGGTGCTGGAAGTGCCCGAAGCCGAGCTCGACCGCATGCGCGCCGAACTGCCGCCCCTCATGTGCGGCGTGGCCGAACTCAAGGTGCCGCTGATCGTCGGCGTGGGCGCCGGCTCCAATTGGGAAGCCGCGCACTGACGGTCACGCCGGCTTCGGGCAATAAAAAACGGGCACCGTGAGGTGCCCGTTTTGCGCGGCGCGATCCGCTTACTGCTGCGAAATCAGCTCCACGCGGCGGTTCTTGAATCGGCCCGCCTCGGTCTTGTTGTCGGCGACCGGCTGGGATTCGCCGTAGCCTTTCGCGGTCAGGCGATCGGCCGCGACGCCCTTGTCGATCAGATAGGCACGCACGATTTCGGCGCGACGCTGCGAGAGCTCCAGATTGTATTCGTCGCTGCTCACCGAGTCGGTATGGCCGGCCACCTCGACCTTCACGTTACCCCAGGCCTTGAGCGTCTCGGCAGCCTTGTCCAGGACCGTCAGGGACTCGGGACGCAGGTTGGAGCTGTCGTTGTCGAAGTTCACGCCTTCCAGCGTCAGCTTCTTGTCGATCACGACAGGCGCGGCGGCCTTGGGCGGGCAACCGTCCGCGGTGCCGGGCGCCGCGACGTCCGGGCAGGCGTCGTTGGCGTCGACGATGCCGTCGCCGTCGCGATCCGACGGGCAGCCGTCGGCCGTACCCGGTGCGGGCACGGTCGGGCACTTGTCCTTGTAGTCGGGGACGCCGTCGCCGTCGCTGTCGAGCGGGCAGCCGTCGGCGTTGACCTTCACGCCGGCCGGGGTGTCGGGGCATTTGTCGAGGCCGTCGAACACGCCGTCGCCGTCGCTGTCGATCGGGCAGCCCTTGGTGTCCACCTTGGCGCCCTTGGGCGTGTTGGGACACTGGTCGAGGCGGTTGGGCACGCCGTCGCCGTCGCTGTCGGCCGGCGCGCCGATGCCCCAGGAATAGCCGAGCAGGGCCTGGACGTTGGTGAGGCCGCTATTCGGCAGGCTGTCGTTGCCGAAGGACTGGTCGGCGCGCACTTCCCAGCGGAAGGCGTCGTTGACGCCGACTTCCCAGGCCTGGCCGATGCCCAGGGAAGCCATCGGGCGGGTGAAGTCGGGGCCATGGTCGGTGTTGACGTTCATCAGGCCCAGACCGCCGGACGCAAACCAGTTGTAGCGCTGCTGCTTGGAGAACAGCCACTCAAGGCCGCCGCGCAGCGTGGTCACGTCGGCATCGCCCACGCCGGCGCGGTTGCCGTCGTAGGGGCCGTAGACCAGATCGCCGAAGAAGTTGAAACGATCGTTCAGGCTCTGGCCGTAGCGCAGGCCGAACAGCGGGTTGACGTCGCCGTCCTTGCCCCCCACCAGATCCTTGTCCGCCCAGCCGCCGCCAAACAGCAGGCCGAATTCGCGTTGGGGCATCTCGGCGGCGTTGGCCGTGGTGCCCAGCGCCGCCAGCCCTGCCAGCAGCCACAATGCTCGTGTAGGTTTCATTGCGCGATCCTCTTGTTTATTCGTCAATAGCTTCTGAAATTTTCGGGAAACCCCATCCGGGTTGCCGGCCCGGCCGGCAGAGGGGAATGGGCCGATTGTACCTTTCCCCGTCGGCGCGTCCAAACAGGCGCCCGGGCTCCGATTTGTAAATTAAGCACCGTGTTGCGCAGGCGCAACCCGCACGCGCACGCTCATTTCCGGAGGCTGTCGCGGATTTCGCGCAGCAGCACGATGTCCTCGGGCGTGGCGGCGGGCGCGGGCGGCGGCGCTTCCTTCTTCAGGCGGTTCACCTGCTTGACCAACATGAAGACGATGAAGGCCAGGATGATGAAATTGAGCAGGATGGTCAGGAAGCTGCCGTAGGCGAACACCGGCACGCCGGCTTTCTTCACTTCGGCGAGCGTCATCGCCACGCCTTCGGGCACCGTGCCCAGCGGGATGAAGAAATTGGAAAAGTCGAGGCCGCCGAAAAGCGCGCCGACGATGGGCATGATCAGGTCGTTCACGATCGAATCGACGATCTTGCCGAAGGCCGCGCCGATGATCACGCCGACCGCGAGGTCCATTGCGTTGCCCTTGACCGCGAACTCCTTGAATTCCGACATGAAGCTCATGCTGCACTCTCCCTTTTGGCCTGAAACGCAGGGATGGTAATCCCTCGAAGGCCTTGCCTCCAGCCGTAAATGTAAATTCTCATCCGCTTGGTCGTGCCCGGCGACGCGGGTAAAATCCTGCCCCTTATGCGCATCGGTTCCCACGTCCTCAAGAACAGGCTGATCGTCGCCCCCATGGCCGGGGTGACCGACCGGCCGTTCCGCCAGCTCTGCAAGCAGCTCGGCGCGGGCATGGCCGTGTCCGAGATGGTGACCTCGAACTCGCTGCTGTACGGCTCGGCCAAGACCGCGCGCCGCGCCAACCACGACGGCGAGGTCGACCCGATCAGCGTGCAGATCGCCGGCGCCGATCCGAAAATGATGGCCGAGGCCGCGCGCCACAACGTCGACCGCGGCGCGCAGATCATCGACATCAACATGGGCTGTCCGGCCAAGAAGGTGTGCAACGTGATGGCCGGCTCGGCGCTGCTGCAGGACGAGCCGCTGGTCGGCCGCATCCTCGACGCCGTGGTCGAGGCCGTGCCCGAGGTGCCGGTCACGCTGAAGATCCGCACCGGCTGGGACCGCGAGCACAAGAACGCGCTCGCCATCCTGAAGATCGCCGAGAATGCCGGCGTGCAGGCGCTGGCCATGCACGGCCGCACGCGCGCCTGCGGCTACTCGGGCTCCGCCGAATACGACACGATCAAGGCGGTGAAGGCCGAGGCGAAGATTCCGGTGATCGCCAACGGCGACATCACCACGCCGGAAAAGGCGCGGTACGTGCTCGACTACACCGGCGCCGACGCCGTGATGATCGGCCGCGCCGCCCAGGGACGGCCGTGGATCTTCCGCGAGATCGCCCACTTCCTGAATACCGGCGAATACCTGCCGCTGCCGGAGGTGGCCGAGATTCACGCCGTGCTGATCGGCCACCTGCACGACCTGTACGCCTTCTACGGCGAGGTCACCGGCGTGCGCGTCGCGCGCAAGCACATTTCCTGGTACACCAAAGGTCTGGTCGGCAGCAGCGCCTTCCGCCACGCCATGAACCGGCTCGACTCGGTGGCCGAGCAGCTCGCCGTGGTCAACGATTACTTCGCGCAGGCCGCGCGCGCCGACAACCGCCTGCGCTACGAGACGGACGCAACCGATACGCAAGACCTGCCGCCGGCCTCACGGCTTGCGGCCTAAGGGAGTAACCCAATGATAGAAGAGAACGAAATCGCCGCCTGCATGCGGCGGTCGCTCAACCGCTATTTCAAGGATCTCGACGGCGAAACGCCCAGCGAGATCTACGACATGGTGATGAGCGCGGTGGAAAAGCCGCTCATCGCCTACATCCTCGACCGCGCCGAGGGCAACCAGACGCGCGCCGCCGACATGCTCGGCATCAACCGCAACACGCTGCGCAAGAAAATGCGCGAACACGGCCTTTCCGAATAATTCCGCTCCCAGCACGATGAAAATCCAGCGCGCCCTGCTCTCGGTTTCCGACAAAACCGGCCTCGTCGATTTCGCCCGCGCGCTCCATGCCGCCGGCGTCGAACTGCTCTCCACCGGCGGCACCGCCAAGGCCATCCGCGACGCCGGCCTGCCGGTGACGGACGTGTCGGACTACACCGGCTTCCCGGAAATGCTCGACGGCCGCGTGAAAACGCTGCATCCGAAAGTGCACGGCGGCATCCTCGGCCGTCGCGACCTGCCCGAGCACGTCGCGACGATGCAGCGACACGGCATCCCCGACATCGATCTGGTGTGCGTGAATCTCTACCCCTTCCGCGAGACGATCGCCAGGCCGCACACGCTCGACGACGCCATCGAGAACATCGACATCGGCGGCCCGGCGATGGTGCGCTCCTCGGCCAAGAACTACCGCTTCGTCGCCATCGTCACCGACCCGGCCGACTATCCGAAGCTGGTCGCCGAGATGCAGGCCGGCAACGGCGCGCTCACCGACGCCACGCGCTTCGGCCTCGCGAAAAAGGCCTTCAGCCACACCGCCGAATACGACAGCGCGATCTCCAACTACCTCACTGCGCTGAACGACGCCGGCGAGAAAGAAGCATTCAGCGAGCGCCTGAACCTGAATTTCGTCCGCGCCCAGACCTGCCGCTACGGCGAGAACCCGCATCAGGCCGGCGCCTTCTACGTCGAAGCCCAGGCCCCGGCCGGGACCATCGCGACCGCGCGCCAGATACAGGGTAAGGAACTCAGCTACAACAACATCGCCGACACCGACGCCGCGCTTGAATGCGTGAAGCTCTTCGACGCCGCGCCGGCCTGCGTCATCGTCAAGCACGCCAACCCCTGCGGCGTGGCCTACGGCACTTCGCTGCTCGACGCCTACGACCGCGCCTACCGGACCGACCCCGAGTCGGCCTTCGGCGGCATCATCGCCTTCAACGGCCGGCTCGACGGCGAGACCGCGAAGGCCATCGTCGAGCGCCAGTTCGTCGAAGTCATCGTCGCGCCCGAAGTCAGCCCCGAAGCCTCCGAGGCCGTCGCCGCCAAGAAGAACGTGCGGCTGCTCGAATGCGGCAAGTGGGGGGGCGCCGTCGCCCAGATGGACATGAAGCGCGTCGCCGGCGGCCTGCTGGTGCAGGACGCCGACGTGCTGCTCAACGCCGAGCTCAAGGTCGTCACCCGGCGCGCGCCGACGGAAAAAGAGATGGACGACCTGCTGTTCGCCTGGCGCGTCGCCAAGTTCGTCAAGTCCAACGCGATCGTCTACGCCAAGGACCGCATGACCGTCGGCGTCGGCGCCGGCCAGATGAGCCGCGTGAATTCCGCCCGCATCGCCGCGATCAAGGCCGAACACGCCGGCCTCGTCGTGCCCGGTTCGGTCATGGCCTCGGACGCCTTCTTCCCCTTCCGCGACGGCCTCGACAACGCCGCCGCGGCCGGCATCCAGGCCGTCATCCAGCCCGGCGGGTCGATGCGCGACGACGAAGTCATCGCCGCCGCCGACGAACACGGCATCGCGATGGTGTTCACGGGGACGCGGCATTTCAGGCACTAGGGATCAGGGGCCGGGATTCAGGGATCAGGATTCAGGGGAGGAGCGGGCGTTGCCCGGCTGCTCATTCCCTGATCCCTGAATCCTGATCCCTGAATCCTGACCCCCCGGCCAACCGGAATCCTGACCCATCAAGCACTCACCCCACCTCCACATGAAGCTATTAGTCATCGGCTCCGGCGGACGCGAACACGCACTGGCCTGGAAGCTCGCGCAATCGCCCCGGATCACCCAGGTCTACGTCGCGCCCGGCAACGGCGGTACGGCGACGGAAAACGGTCTCGTCAACGTGCCGATCACCGACATTCCGGCGCTGGTCGAATTCGTTCGCAACGATCCCGACATCGCCTTCACCGTGGTCGGCCCCGAAGCGCCGCTCGCGGCCGGCGTGGTCGACGCCTTCCGCGCCGCCGGCCTGCGCATCTTCGGCCCTGCGCAGGCGGCCGCCCAGCTCGAAAGCTCCAAGGATTTCGCCAAGCAGTTCATGGCGCGCCACGGCATTCCCACCGCGGCCTTCGGCACCTTCACCGACGCCGCGACGGCGCATGCCTACATCGACGCGCAGGGCGCGCCCATCGTGGTCAAGGCCGACGGCCTGGCCGCCGGCAAGGGCGTGGTCGTGGCGACGACCGCCGACGAAGCGCACGTCGCGGTCGACGCCATGCTCGCCGGCAACAGCATGGGCGAGGCCGGGCATCGCGTCGTCATCGAGGCATGCCTGCTCGGCGAGGAAGCGAGCTTCATCGTCCTGGTCGACGGCGAACACGTGCTGGCGCTCGCCTCGTCGCAGGATCACAAGCGCCTCAAGGACGGCGACCAGGGGCCCAACACCGGCGGCATGGGCGCGTATTCGCCGGCGCCGGTGGTCACGCCCGAGCTGCACGCGCGCATCATGCGCGAGGTGATCCTGCCCACGGTCGAAGGCATGGCTCTGGAGGGCATCCGCTACACCGGCTTTCTCTACGCCGGCATCATGGTCTCGCCGGACGGCGCGCCCAAGGTGCTCGAATTCAACTGCCGCATGGGCGACCCCGAAACCCAGCCGATCATGATGCGGCTGAAGTCCGACCTCGTCGCCCTGCTGGACGCCGCCATCGACGGCCGGCTCGACCAGGTCGAGGCCGAATGGGACCGCCGCACCGCGCTCGCCGTGGTGCTCGCCGCCGAAGGCTATCCCGACGCGCCGAAGAAGGGCGCGGCGATCGGCGCGCTGCCGGCCCCGGCCGACGACCTGCACGTCTTCCACGCCGGCACGGCGGAAACGGACGGCGAAATCGTCGTCAGCGGCGGCCGCGTGCTCGCCGTGACGGCGCTGGGCGACAGCGTGCGCATGGCGCAGAAGCGCGCCTACGAAGCCATCGCCGGCATCCGTTTCGACGGCATGCAGTACCGCCGCGACATCGGCTGGCGCGCGCTGGATCGCAGCAAGAAGTGAGGCGCCAGGCGTGAGGCGCGAGGCGGATGCGCTGCGCGCCCATCTGCGCCGCGGCGGCCTCATCGCCTATCCGACCGAATCCTGCTACGGGCTCGGCTGCGATCCGCGCCAGCCGCGCGCCCTCGAACGCCTGATCGCCCTCAAGGGCCGCAGCGCCGCCAAGGGCCTGCTGCTGATCGCCGACCGGTTCAAACGCCTCGCCCCCTTCGTGCGGCCGCTCGCGCCGGCCGACCGCGACCGCCTCGCGCGCACCTGGCCCGGCCCCGTCACCTGGGTGGTGCCGGCCTCGCATGCCTGCCCCGCGCGCCTGACCGGCGGCCGGCCGACGGTCGCGGTGCGCGTCACCGCACACGCCGGCGCCGCCCGGCTGTGTCGCGCGCTCGGCACGGCGCTGGTCTCCACCAGCGCCAACAAAAGCGGACGCAAACCCGCCAAAACCGCCGCCGAATGCCGGAGAATATTCGGGTCGCGCGTGCGCGTGCTCGATGGCCGCATCGGCACGCGCAAACGCCCTTCCACCCTGATCGACCTCGCCACCGGAAAGCTGCTTCGCCCGTGATGCCCACCACCGCTCCCGATACTGTCGCCGTCAAAACCTATCTGCTCGACCTGCAGGCGCGCATCGTCGCCGCGCTCGAAACGGCCGACGGCCTGCCCTTCCGCACCGATACGTGGGACCGCTCCCCCTCCCCGCCCTCCCCCCAAAGTGGAGAGGGAGACAAGGCTGGACTTGCTTTCAATGGCGGCGGCGGTATCTCGCGCCTGATCGAGGAGGGCCGCGTGTTCGAACGCGGCGGCGTGAACTTCTCGCACGTGCTCGGCGACAAGCTGCCGCCCTCGGCCAGCGCGCACCGGCCCGAACTCGCCGGCCGCCGCTGGGAGGCGATGGGCGTCTCGCTGGTGCTGCATCCGCGCAATCCCTACGCGCCCACCGTGCACATGAACGTGCGCTGCTTCGTCGCGCTGAAGGACGGCGAGGCGCCGGTGTGGTGGTTCGGCGGCGGCATGGACCTCACGCCCTACTACGGCTTCGCGGAAGACGCGCGCCACTTCCACGCCGCCTGCAAGGCGGCGCTCGACCCTTTCGGCGCGGGCCTGCACCCGCGCTTCAAGGCCTGGTGCGACCAGTACTTCTTCCTCAGACACCGCAACGAGCCGCGCGGCATCGGCGGCATCTTCTACGACGATTTCTCCGAAGGCGGCTTCGACCACGCCTTCGCCATGACGCGCTCGGTGGGCGACGCTTTCCTCGCCGCCTACCTGCCGATTCTCGAACGCCGCAAGGCGCACGCATACGGCGAGCGCGAGCGCGACTTCCAGGCCTACCGGCGCGGCCGCTACGTCGAGTTCAACCTCGTGTTCGACCGCGGCACGCTGTTCGGCCTGCAATCCGGCGGCCGCACCGAATCCATCCTGATGTCGATGCCGCCCGTGGTGAAATGGCGCTACGACTGGCATCCCGAGCCGGGCTCGCCGGAAGCCGCGCTCTACGCCGATTTCCTCGTCGCCAAAAACTGGGTGTAAGGCCGACATGCACAAGGTTCCGCGCCGCATCCTCATCGGCCTCGGCGTCCTGCTGCTGCTCATCGGCCTGGTCGCGCTGATCGCCTACGAGCTGGTGTCGTCGGCGCTGGAAGCGAAGTACCTTGCCCGGACCGCGCAGAAGATGACCTGGCAACTGGAGCCCGGCCCGTCCAAGCGCATCCGCTATCCCGGCGACGGCCCCTACGACCTGCGGCTGGGCTATAGCAAATTACCCGACTATCTGGCGCGGCTGGACAAGGCCGGCTGGAAGATCGACGAACAGGCCAAGATCAGCATCCAGATGGAACGCGTCGACGACCTCGGCCTGTTCCTGCCCTACCACGAGAAGGACCAGGCCGGCCTGACCCTGCTCGACAGCGACGGCCTGCCGCTCCACCAGACCCGCCTGCCGCAGCGCGTCTACGGCCGCTTCGACGACATTCCCCGGGTGCTGGTCGATGCGCTGCTCTACATCGAGAACCGCGAACTGCTGGCCGACCAGTTCCCCACCCGCAACCCGGCGGTGGAATGGGACCGCCTCGCGCAGGCGTTGCTGGAAAAGGGCATCAGCCTCGTCGACCGCAACCGCAACGTGCCCGGCGGCAGCACCCTGCCGACGCAGATCGAGAAATACCGCCACTCGCCCGAAGGGCGGACCTCGGACATGAGCGAGAAGCTGCGCCAGATGGCCACGGCCAGCCTGCGCGCCTACCTCGACGGGCCGAACACGCTGGCGATGCGGCGCGAGACCGTCATGGCCTATCTCAACACCGTGCCGCTGGCCGCCGCGCCGCGCTACGGCGAAGTGAACGGCGTCGGCGACGGCCTGTGGGCCTGGTACGGCCTCGAATTCGACAAGATCAACCGCGCCCTGGCCGGCAAGCCCGAAGGCCCCGAATACGCCCGCGCCTTCAAGCACGCGCTGTCGCTCATCGTCGCCGAGCGGCGGCCGTCCTACTACCTGGCCACCAACCGCAAGGCGCTGGACGCGCTGACCGACGACCACCTCGACCTGCTCGCCAACGCCGGCGTCATTCCGCGCGCGCTGGCCGACCGCGCCAAGACGGTCAAGCTGCGCGCCACGCGCGAGCGGATCGACCCGCCGCCGCCGCGCTTCGTCGACCAGAAGGCCGCCAACGCGCAGCGCATCCGCGTCGCGCAACTGCTCGGCGAGGCGCGGCTCTACGATCTCGACCGGCTCGACCTGCAGGTGGACACCACGGTCAACCAGCCCGCGCAGAAGATCGTGAGCGCCTACCTGCAGGGCCTCGCCAAGCTCGACGCCGCCACGGCCTCGGGACTCGTCGGCTTCCGCCTGCTCAAGCCCGAGAACCCGCTCGACAAGGTGATCTACAGCTTCACCCTGTACGAGAAGACGCCGACCGGCAACCGCCTGCGCATCCAGGCCGACAACCTCAACCAGCCCTTCGACATCAACAGCCAGGCGCGGCTCGACCTCGGCTCCACCGCCAAGCTGCGCACGCTCGTCACGTATCTGGAAATCGTCGCGCGGCTGCACGGCGAATACCGTACGCTCGACGACAAGGCGCTGGCGCAGAAGGCGCAGCCGCAGCGCGACGTGCTGGCCCAGTGGACCGCCGCGCGGCTGCTGGCAAACCGCCAAGAGCCGCTCGCCGCCACCCTCGAAGCCGCGATGGCGCGGCCCTACTCCGCCGCGCCCGAAACCTTCTTCACCGGCGGCGGCATCCATACCTTCGCCAACTTCGACCCCAAGGACAACGGCCGCGTCATGGACGTCTGGGAGGCCACCAAGAACTCGGTCAACCTCGTCTACATCCGCATCATGCGCGACATCGTGCGCCACTACGCCAGCGCCACCCCCGGCGCGGCGGCCCGCGTGCTCGAGGACGCGGGCAACCCGCTGCGCGAAACCTATCTGCTGCGCTTCGTCGACCAGGAAGGCAAGGTCTTCATCAACCGCTTCTACCAGCGCCACAAAGTCCAGACCCCGGCGCAGATGGCGGACGATCTCTACGCCCGCGCGCGGACGCCGCGCCGCTTCGCCGCCGTGTACCGCTATCTGGAGCCGCAGGCCGACCTCGCCGCTTTCGTCGACGCGCTGCAGCGCACGATTCCCACCGCCGCCGGCCTCAGCCCGAAAACGCTGGAGGCGCTCTACCGCGACCATGCGCCCGAGGCCTACGACCTCGCCGACCGCGGCTACGTGTCGCAGATCCATCCGCTCGAACTCTGGGTCGTGCAGACCCTGCGCGGCAAGCCCGGCACCGATCTCAAGACCCTCTACGACCAGGGCGCGGACGCCCGCCGCGAAGTCTACAACTGGCTCTTCAAGACCAGCCGCAAGAACGCCCAGGACATCCGCATCCAGTCGCTGATCGAAGTGGAAGCCTTCGACGGCCTGCTGCACGACTGGAAGCGGCTCGGCTATCCCTTCGACAACATCACGCCGTCCTACGCCACCTCGATCGGCAGCTCGGGCGACCGCCCCGCCGCGCTCGCCGAACTGATGGGCATCCTGGTCAACGACGGCGTGCGGCTGCCCATGGACAGCCTGACCCGCCTGCGCTTCGCCGCCCACACGCCCTACGACACCACACTGTCGAAGAAACCGGCCGCCGGCGAGCGGCTGATGCCGGTCGAGGTCGCGCGCACGGTGCGCCGCGCGCTCGCCAACGTGGTGCAGGGCGGCACCGCCGGCCGGCTCGCGGGCGCGCTGAAAGCCGCCGACGGCACGCCGCTCGTCATCGGCGGCAAGACCGGCACCGGCGACCATCGCTTCGAGCGCTACGGCAAGGGCGGCCAACTGCTCGAATCGCGCGTGGTCAACCGCACCGGCACTTTCGTGTTCTACCTGGGCGAGCGCTACTTCGGCACGCTCACCGCGCTGGTGCCGGGCGAGATCGCCGGCCAGTTCAGCTACACCAGCGCACTCACCGCGCAGATACTGAAAACCCTGCTGCCGCGCCTGCAACCGCACCTGTATCCGCAACCGCCCGCCGGCGTCGCACCGCCCGCGGCCGAAGCGCCGGCGGCGGAAGCGGCCGCGCCCGAGCCGCCGCCCGCCCCGCGTCCGGCCGCCGGGGAAAAGCCCGACGGCGCCACCAGCCAGGCCGACCCGGTCGTCAAGGAAGCCCCGGCTTCCGGCGGCTTCCCGGAAGACCTCGAACCCAGCATCGTGGTGCCGATGCCGGCCAGGCCGGCATCGCCCGAGCCGGCGCCCGCCGCACCGCCCGGTGCGGCGCCCTGAGCCGCTTGGGCGCGCGCGCGAACGGCGCTATGCTGAATAGTCCGAACGAAACGGCCGACCGATGAAAGACAACATCCACCCGCTGATCCAGCACACGCCGACCGATTCCGGCAACGTGAGCGTGCCGGCGCTGAAGGTGCTGTCCGAGATCACCACCAGCCTGTCCACCGACGCCAACATCGAGCAGTTGCTGGGCCGCTTTCTCGCCACCATGATCCGTCTGGCCGGCGCGCAGGCCGGCGCGGTGCGCGTCATCACCGACGACCGCAGCCACCTCAAGCTGATCGGCTCGCTCGGCCTGCCCAACGAACTGGTCGAGCACGAGGCGCTCGTCAGCGTCGACTGCGGCGTGTGCGGCAAGGCTGCACGCGAAGTCACCGTCAGCAGTTGGAACAACGTCGCCTTCTGCGAGCGGCAGGCCAACGCGCCTTTCTTCAGCAACACCTGCAACACCGTGGTCGCCGTGCCGCTGATGCACAAGAGCCAGGTCATGGGCGTCTACAACCTCTTCCTCGAAGAAGGCAAGACCGTGCCTGAGGACGTGCGCCTGCTGTTCCGCTCGATCAGCGAGCACCTCGGCATCGCTCTCGAGAACGCCCGCCTCACCCGCGAGAACATGCGCATCTCGCTGATGAACGAGCGCCAGATGCTGGCCAACCAGATCCACGATTCGCTCGCGCAGACGCTCGCCTACGCCAAGATGCGGCTCACCGTGCTGTCCGACGCGATGCGGCACGAGGACTACCCCAAGGCCGCGCGCTACCTCGGCGACGTGGAGGAAGCCGTCGACCTCGCCTACGCCGACCTGCGCGACCTCATCACCCAGTACCGCGACCGCATCAACCCGCGCGGCCTCGTGCCCGCGATCCAGGAGCTCGCCAAGAGTTTCCGCAAGAAGGCCAACGCCGACGTCGATTTCCTGAATCTGGTGCAGGACGTGAACCTCTCGCCCGACGAGGAAATCCAGGTCTTCCACATCATCCAGGAATCGCTCTACAACATCGCCAAGCACGCCCGCGCGCGCCACGTCGTCATCACCCTCGATCTGGAGGACAGCCAGTATTCCGTCAACGTCGCCGACGACGGCGTCGGCGTGCAGAAGAAGAACGACGAATCCTCCACGATGGGCAAGAGCTTCGGCCTCACCATCATGCGCGAACGCGCCGCGCGGCTGAACGGCAAGCTCACCATCGAATCGCGCCCCGCCGGCGGCACCGTCATCCGCCTCGTCTTTCCGCAACGCAAGCCCGATCACCCCGCATGAAAACCCGCATCGTCCTCGTCGACGACCACACCCTCTTCCGCAAGGGCCTCACCGAACTGCTCGAACAGAGCGGCCTCATCGAAGTCTCCGCCTTCACCGGCAACCCGGACGAAGTCGCCATGCTGATCAAGGCCCACCGCCCCGACGTGCTCATGCTCGACCTCAACATGCCCGGCATCGACGGCATCACCCTCATGCAGCAGTTGCGCGCCGACGACTTCGACCTGCCCGTGCTGATCCTCACCCTGTCCGAAGCCGAGGACGACCTCGCCCGCGCGCTCCGCGCCGGCGCCAACGGCTACCTGCTCAAAAGCATGGAACCCGACGAAGTCGTCGACGCCCTGCAGCGCGCCCAGCGCGGCGAAACCGTCGTCGCCCCCGCCATGACCGCCAAGCTCGTCAAGCTCTACGAACAGAAAGGCCAGGACACGAGCTCACTGCTCGACGCCCTCACCCCGCGCGAACGCGAAATCCTCAGCCACCTCTCGCGCGGCGAATCCAACAAGGCCATCGCCCGCACGCTGGACATCAGCCACGACACCGTCAAGCTCCATGTCCGCCACATTCTCGCCAAGCTGAACCTGTCGTCGCGGGTTGAGGCGGCGGTGTTTGCGGTGGAGCATAAGGTGGCGCCGGGGGGACGCGGCGAGGGACGGTAGGAAAGAGGGGCTCCGCCGACGACTCTCAAGTCTCTTCCATCAGCCCTGAGTCGTTAGATTGGGTAAAGCACAAGCCAGTAATAAACCCGGGTGCGCTAAAGCGCCGATTAATTCAGACATTAGGGGTTTCCGTTGAAGCTAGAAAGACGCTCCCTGAAATCGAAGGAGAAATTTGCCGACAGCTTGATGACTATCGCAAACGCCATTCACGGGACAGCGTTTGTAGGAATTTTGGTTTTTCCGCTTACCGCATTTGTCTCAGCGATGTTCTCCGGGCACGAGCCGTTCTCTTTTCTTTCGATCCTCCACAGGATGACGTGGCCCCATATTGGGGTCTTCGCGTTTGTCTATCTATTGCCCGTTATCGCCGGGGTTTACGCCAAGGAGAGAGCTATGGATCTATACGATGAAGTAGCGAGGTCAGGTCCAAGCAGCTCAATCAATCGAATGAGAAAAAAGCTGCGCTTTGAGGGGTCCCTCCATGCTGGTTTAGGCGCCGGTTATCGCAAGCGCTAGGCCGCGCTCACTGAATTCTGAGGGCCAGAATAGGGTCAGTTCAGACGTCTCATCTAGATGAAAATGCTACTTGGCTTTCCCATCCCTGTGGTCATTCCAAGTAAACAAACAGGGTTACCTCAGACAGCTTTTATCCAAAGCACCGTCGAGCCTGGTCGCCGAGCGGCTCGACAATGGACAAAATCGGGAGGATCGAGAAATGTACTGCCATCAATGCGGCGCGAAAGCTTACGGGACCTATTGCGCTCGCTGCGGCGCAAAACTCGTCGCGACCGATCGCGAGCTCGAATCCCTTCCGCAAGACTGGGCCGACGAAATTCGATACGAGGTACTTCTGCGTCACGCAGAAGTACGCGATTTGATTGCGTACAAATGGGGGCACGTACAAATGGGTCTACAAATGTGGGTCTACAAATGGGGTTACAAATGGGGTTACAAATGGGGTCAGACACCTTATCTGGATGAGAACACGACTACCGGTTTCCTTCCTTGTCCGCCATCCCCAGCAACGCCCCCCGATCAATCTTCCCGTTCGCATTCTTCGGTAGCGGATCGATCAGCGTCACCCGGCGCGGCACCATGTAAGGCGGGACGATGGCAGCAACCTGCCTAAGCAGATCCTCGGAGGCCGTATCCGGATGCGCGGCGACGAAAGCGAGAATCTGCCCCAGCCCGTCGCCGAGCGTCTGGTAGACGACCGCGCATTCCTTGACCTCGGCCAGGCTGTTGAACGCGGCCTCGATCTCCTCCAGTTCGATGCGGTAGCCCATGTGCTTGATCTGGTAGTCGGCGCGGCCCCTGAAATGCAGCCGGCCGCTGGCGTCGCGCTGCACGAGGTCGCCGGTGCGGTAGCCGATGTCGGCGTAGCGCGCGTGGCGCGGATTTTGGACGAAGGCGCGCGCGGTGCGCTCGGGGTCGTTGTAGTAGCCGAGCCCGACCTGCGGACCGCGCAGGAAGAGTTCGCCGAAATCGGGGTTCGCTTCATCCTGCGGCAGGATTTCGTAGTCGAAGTTTTCGGCGAGCCGGCCGAGCGGGGCCAGCGCCTGCATGTCGTCGAAATCGGCGGCGCTGATCGTGTGCGCGGAACAGATGCAGGTGCACTCGGTGGGGCCGTAAACGTTTTCCAGATCGGCGCGTTCGCCAAATAAGTCGTACAACTGGCGCAACTTGCGCTTGGGAAAGCCCTCGCCGCCGAAGACGATCTTGCGCATGGCCGGGAAATCCGTCGCGGCGAGCGCGCGCGTGGTGAGCAGGTAGACGAGCAGCGAGGGCACGGAAAACCAGATCGTGCATTCGGCCATGTTGACGAGCTTCACCAGGCGACGGGTGTCGCGCACCTGCTCGGCGATGGCGGGCACGAGCGCCGCGCCGGAGAACAGCGCCGAATAAAAATCGAATACGGAATTATCGAAGTAGATCGGGTTGACATTGGTCAGCACGTCGTCCGGCGTGATCGCGAATCGGTTCCGCGCCCAGGCGATGAAGCCGAGCAGGTTGGCGTGCGACATGACCGCGCCCTTGGGCATGCCGGTCGAACCGGAGGTGAACATGAGGTAGGCGGGATGGCCGCCGCTGATGCGCGCGTCGGGCGGAATAGCGCTTTCATCCGCCTCCGGCAGTGCGCGCAGATTCAATATGTTCGTGTGGCCTTCGGCGGCGAGTTCGGCCGCGAACGGCAGCGCGGCGAAGGCGTTGACGACGAGCCGCGGCCGGCAGGTGGCGAGGATGCGGTGCAGGCGTTCCCACGGGCTGTCGGGGTCGAGGTTGACGTAGAGGATGCCGAGCCGCAGGCACGCGAGCATGGCGGCGTAGGCGACGGGCGATTTGTCGTGAAAGCACACGGCGACGTCGCCGGGCCGCATCCCCTGCGCGTGGAACGCGGCGGCGACGCGGTCGGCCAGATGATGCAGTTCGGCGTAGCGGACGCGCTCGCCGGTTTCGGGGTAGAGCAGCGCGGGGCGGTCGGCGTGGCGCGCGGCGATGTCGCGGAAGGCTGCGCCGAGCGTGGTGACGTAAGCCACGCCGACCGCCGTCAGATCACCAGCCCGCCGTCGACTTCGAGCACGGTGCCGGTGAGGTAGTCGTTCTCGATGGCCTGGCGCACGGCGAGGTAGAGGCTGTCGAGCTCGCCCAGGCGGCGCAGCGGAATCTGCTGCTGCAGGCGTGTCAGCACGGCTTCACTGAGCGCGGCGCGGGTCGAGGGCGTGTCGAAGAAGCCGGGCGCGATGGCGACGAAGCGCAGGCCCATGCCGCCGAGCTCCTTGGCCCAGGTGCGGGTGAGCGCGTTGACGCCGGCCTTGGCGGCGGCGTAGGCCGACTGCCCGGCGTTGCCGTGGGCGGCGATGGAGCTGATCGAGATCACCGCGCCCTTGATGCGCTTGGCGAGCATGCGCTCGACGACGCGGCCGGTGACGAAGAACACCGAATCGAGGTCGGTGGCGATCACGCGCCGCCAGGTGTCGCGCGCGTGCACCTTGTCGCCGCGCGCCAGCAGGTTGACCAGCGGTTCGCTGTGGATGATGCCGGCGTTGTTGACGAGCACGTCGGGGTCGAAGCCCGCGTCGAACAGTGTGTGCAGCGCCGCGTCCACGGCGTCGGCGTCGCTGACGTCGCAGGCCACGGCCCGGACTTTGCCACTCGAGGTTTCCGCAAGTTCGGCACAGCGCGCGGGGTCGAATTCCAGTACGGCCACTTCGGCGCCGTCCGCCAGCAGGCGCTCGACCAGATGGCGACCGATGCCGGCGCCGCCGCCGGTCACCAGCACGCGCGCGCCGGCCAGCTTCACACCGGCGCTCCGTGCCCCTGCAAGGTGGCGCGGATGTCGCCGATGGAGCGAAGATCGGCGATCTCGTCGCCGCTGAACTGGATCTGGTAGGTCTCTTCGAGACGGACGATCAGCATCATGTGGGCGAGCGAATCCCAAGTGGGAATGTCGCTCAGCGCAAGGCCGTCGACGACGGACGATTCGGGCAGGGCGAAGACTTCGGCGATGTGCTTTTCCAGGCTCATGACGGGAGTATGCGGGTTCGTCGGGATACGGGTCTCAGGGATTAACGGCACTTTCGCCGCTTTCCCGCAGCTTGACAAACAGCGCCTTGCCGCAGCAGAAGGCGCGCTCGATGCGCTCGGGCTGCGCGTGCAGCAGCGCATCGCCGACGCGCCGCGGGCCGTCGCCGTGCGCCCACACGTAGTCGTCGAGAATCAGCCAGCCGCCCGGCACGAGGCGACGCAGCCACAGGTCGCAATCCTTCTGCACCGCCGCATGATCGTGGTTGCCGTCGATGTGGATGACCGCGATGCGGCCCGAATAGCCGATGCGCCCGCCCAGCGGCGACAGGATAGTCTCGCCCCGGTCGTAGGCGGCGAACGCCTGTTCCGACGGCAGGCGCAGATGGGCGTGGTCGTCGGCCCGCAGCGGCACCATGTTCAGCATGAAGCCCTCGCTCAGCATCTCGTAGTCCCATTCGTCGGTGACGTGCTGCAGGGCCTCGGGCGAATCGCGCTGCGCGCATTCGGCGGCGGCCCACGGGTCGACGGTGAGCACCGGGCCGATACGGTAGCGCCACGCGAGATACAGCAGTACGAAGGCCGATCGACCCATCAGCGAGCCGATCTCGACCACGTCCCCGGCCGGCGCGTCGGCGAAGATGCCCATCATCGCGGCGAGCTTGTCGTCGTTCGATTCGCCGTAGATCAGCGAGGCCTGGCGCAGCACGCCGGCCACCTCGCGCAGCGAGAGCAGGCCGACTTCGTCTGAACACAGCTCGACCAGCGGCATCAGGCGCTGCGCGCGCGCCATCAGCGCGCGGTGCGCGGCGATCTGCTGCTGCACCGGCGATTCGCCGATGAGTTGCAGGCCGGGACGCTGCGCGAGAAAGCGCGCCATGAAGGCGTGCACGGTGGACACCGGGCACAGCACGCGCGCGACCGCATGCGCGTCTGCCAGCGCAAAAAACTGCGCGGCGAAGTCGGCGTCGTGGATCGACGGCAGCCGGTGCAGCTCGCCCGCCGCGGCGGCCATTTCGTCGTTCGCCACCGAGGCCGCGCACACCACCCGCTCACCGCGGTTGCGTGCGGCTTTCAGGTAATCCAGCGCCGCCGCGTTGACGGCGGGAAAGACGAGGGTGGCGGTTTCAGCGGGCATGCGGCGTTCAGTCCTGCCGCCCCAGATCGCGCTTCGCCGCTGCGCGCACGACCTCGTCGAGCCATTGGTGCATGCTCTTGCCGGTTTTCGCGCGCGCCTCGCAGGCCAGCCGTTTGGCCTCGGGTGTCACGCCCTCGAGCTGGCCGTAGTAGCGCGTGCGGTGCGTACCGCCGCGCGCGCCGGGAATGGCGAAATCGAAATCGGCCTGCGGCTCGCCCTCGCCCACGGTGAAATCGATGACATAGAAGACACCGCCGATGATCCATTCGATACGGGTTTTGCGCGCCTCGACAGGCAGCTTGTCGAGCGGAATCGGATAGGCGAACTCGGGATTGGAGTTGATCAGCACGCGCGCGAATTCGGTGTCGCGCAGCCAGGGCGGCATGGCCTCGTCGCCGACGACGATTTTGCCGCCGGGTTTGGTCACGCGCGCCATCTCGGCGAAACCGCGCCGGATGTCGGCGTAGGCGTTGATGCCGCCGAAGTGGTAGCAGGCGTCGAAGCTGTTGTCGGGGAACGGCAGGTAGTAGCCGTTGGCGAGCGCGGGCTCGATTTGTGGCTGGGCGCCGCGCATGCGCTCGATGTTCTTCGCCAGGAAGGACGGCGCGATGTCCTGGATGTAGAGCTTGCCGCTGGGGCCGAGCCGCTGCGCAAGCAGCTCGGAATCGCGTCCGGTGCCGGCGCCGGTCTCCAGCACGACCATGCCGGGCTTGAGGTCGAGCTTGTCGATCATGGCGTTGCGCACGGCCTGCTCGTCCTCGCCGTAGGTGGCGAAGGTCAGCGGCAGGTAGCGATCGTAGCCGTCGACGCGCGCCTCGGTCTCGCGCAGCGCGTCGCGGTCGGCCTGCGGCAGCTCGAAGGGGTAGACGAGGTTGGGCACGCCGTTGGCAATCTCAAAGCGGTGGCCCGACGCGCTGACGAGCGTGCCGGACACGACCGTGTCGCCGTCGCGCACGGCGCTTTCCAGTGTCAACGGTTCGCGCGTGGCGGGGTCGACATAGAAATGTTCTTCACCTGAACGCATGCTGTCTCCTGAAACGCGCCGGGCCATACCCGGCACAGGGGGTGATTCCGTTTTCGGCCATGATCGGGGCCGGATGTAGGCCGGCGGCCGGGTTTTTTGCACTTCCCCTGGGGCCGCTGATACCCTTCGCGGATCGAACAGACGGGAGCGCGGGATGAAGAAGCTGGTCATTTTCGGTATCGGCAAGATCGCCGACGTGGCGTATCACCACTTCCTGCGCGACGGCGGCTACGAGATCGTGGCCTTTACCTGCGATGCCGACTGGGTGCCCGCTGCGGGCACGCACTACGGCCTGCCGGTCATCCCATTCGAGTCGCTCGAAGCGCGCTATCCGCCGGCATCGGCCGCGCTCTTCGTGGCGCTCGGCTACCACGAGCTCAACGCCCTGCGCGCCCGCAAGTGCGCGGAAGCCAAGGCCCGCGGCTACGCGCTGGCGAGCTACGTCAGCCCGCGCGCCGATCTCGGGCCGTGGGTCGAAGTCGGCGAAAACTGCCTGATCCTCGACGGCGTCGGCATCCAGCCCGGCGCGACCATCGGCCACAACGTCTCGCTGTGGAACAAGGTGCTGATCGGCCACCATTCGACCGTGGCCGACCACTGCTGGATCGCCGCCGGGGCGACGCTCGGCGGCGTCGCCACGCTGGGCGCGCGCTGCTTCGTCGGGCTGAACGCGACCATCGGCGGCGAACTGTCCATCGGCGCGGACGCCTTCGTCGGCGCCGCCGCGCTGGTGCTGAAGAGCGCACCCGAACGCAGCGTGTTCATCGCACCGGGCACCGAAAAATTCCGCCTCGACAGCGAAGCCTTCCTGCGCATGACGCGCATGGCCGCGATCGGTCCCGGCCGTTCGTAAGCCGCCCGCATGTTCGCCTGGACGAAACTCGGCAAGGTCTTCGACCCGACCGCACACCGGCCGCGCCCGTGGATGCAGGAATACGCGCAGTGCCCGACGCCCTTTGTGCGCGACGCCGCGACGCTGCGCGTCTACTTCGCCACCCGCCCGCCGCGCGGCGTTGACCTTCAATACGTCGCCCACCCCGGCTACGTCGATCTGGCGCGCGACGACCTGACCCGCGTGACGAAGATCGCCGATGCGCCGCTGCTGCCGCTCGGCGGCCCCGGCGCCTTCGACGAATTCGGCATCATGCCGAGCGCCGTGGTGCGCAGCGGCGATGCGGTTTACCTCTATTACACCGGCTGGTCGCGCATGGCGTCCGTGCCCTACACCACGGCCATCGGCCTCGCAGTCAGCCGCGACGGCGGCGAGACCTTCGAGAAGTGCGGTGACGGCCCGCTGCTCGGGCTGACGCTGAACGAACCCTATATGGTCAACAGCCCGACGGTGCGCATCGTCGATGGCGTGTGGCACCTGTGGTACATGACCGGGCTCGGCTGGCTGCCGAACGACGGCGCGCCCGAAGCGGTATTCCGCATCGCGCACGCGACCTCGCGCGACGGCATCGACTGGCAGCGCGACGGCCGCACGATCATCCCGCCGCACCACGCAGACGAGTGCCAGGATCTGTTCCAGCCGTTCTGGCTCGACGGCCGCTGGCATGCGGTCTTCGCCTGGCGCCGCGCGCTCGGTTTCCGCACCGACCCGGCGGCGATGTACCGCCTCGGCTATGCCTGGTCGGACGACCTCGCGCACTGGACGCGCGACGATGCACAGGCCGGCCTCGCCGTGTCGGCCGACGGCTGGGATGCGCAGATGCTGTGCTCGACCCAGGCCATCGAGCTCGATGGCCGCATCCTGCTGTTCTACTGCGGCAACACCTTCGGCCGCGAAGGCTTCGGCATCGCCGAGCTGACGGGCCGCTGAGCGCCGCATCAGTCGAGCCAGCCCCGGAGGGTATCGAGGTCGTTCCACATCAGCCAGTCGACGATCGACAGGTCGGGGACGAGCGCGAAACGGCCGGTCGCATACGTGCGCGGACGGGCCTCGTGGAAGCTCAGCGCGATGCCGTGCTGCGCATACAGCGATGCGTCGAACAGCGTGCGGCCGCCGGCGGCGTTGCGGTATTCGGTCGCGCCGAGCTGGCGGGCGATGTGCAGCGCCCACTCGCCCGGCTCGCACGTTTCCGGCAAATCGAGCGGCAGCGTGGACGCCACGTCGATGGGCGTGGCGATGCCGAGATGGCCGCACACGCTGCGCAGCAGCGCCGTGTTGAGCGCGGCGAGCGTGTCGTGCCGGCCGGCCGTGGTGTCGCCGACGAGCGCGCGCACCGCGGCGTAGTGCGGCGCCTCGGCCTGATAGACCCTGATCTTGTCCAGGAGCTTGCCGCGCCAGTCCTGTGCCTCGTCGAGGCGCGCGTCCTTGATCGCGGTGTCGAGGCCGGTGTGCCGCACCGGCACCGAAATGTAGGCCGTGCCCTTTTCGCGGTTGAGGATGCGGTTGCGGTTCATCCACGACTTGCGCGTGTACTGCGCGGTGTCGAACACCACCCAGCGGTCGCACGCGGCGATCAGCCGGAACTGTTCGAAATAGGGGAAGAAATACGGCTGCATGATGCCGACGCGCGTGCGGGCCGGCATGTTCACGGCTCCAGCACCGCCAGCCCGAAGCCGTGGCGGCCGAAGGCGTTGCCGTTGTAGAGCAGATAGACCCGGCCGTCGCATTCGAAGGCGTGCGGGTAGCACAGCATGTCGGCGTCCCAGTCGCCTTCGGTCACGTCGAGCGCCAGTTCGTCGTCGGCGCGCGTCCAGTTTGCGAGGTCGTCCGACCAGGCGTGGCCGATGCGGTAGGCACGGTCGCGGTTGGTGCGGAAGTCGAAGGTCTGCCGGTAGCAGAAGAACATGTGATGACGGCCGGCCAGCGTGATCACGGTCGGCAGCGCCTGGCATTCGTCGTCGCCCAGCCGGTCGGCGAGAATCCGCCGGCCCTCTTCCTTCGTCCAGCGGATGCCGTCGGGCGAGGTGGCGTGGCCGATCTTGTAGACGCGGTCGGGCGCGGCGTCGGGCGCGGCGCGCTTCCAGCCGAGGCCGAAGACGTACCACATGTGAAATATGCCTTCGACGATCTTCACGAAGGGATCGACGACGATGCAGGGTTCGTGCAGCGAGGGCGCGAGCACCGGGCCGTCGCCGACGCGCTGGAAAGTCACGCCGTCGTCGCGGCTGATCGCCAGCCCGATGGCGCCGTCGGCCGGCACCGAGACGCGCCGATTCACGCCGGAGGTGTAACCGTAGACTGCACCGCCGTGGCGCACCACGTTCATCGGAAAGATGCCGTGCTCGTCGAAGCAGCCGAGCTTGCCGAGCGGAATGACGGTGTGCGTGGAGACGCCGATGACGTCGCGCAGATTCTTCTTCATGTTGACGTAGACGATGTGGCTCAGGTATTGGCCGCTCTCGTCGCGCGCGCGGGTGGAAAAATAGATCCGCACGAAATCGTCGAACACCAGCGCCTGCGGGGCCTGGGCGAATTCGGTGCAGCCGTGCGGCAGCGCGAACTGCGCGGGATCGAAAATCTGGCCGAGCTTGCGCCACTTCATCGTGCGGGATCCGCCACGCAGGCGATGACGGCGTCGATCTCGGCTTCGGTCAGCGCGGGATGCAGCGGCAGGCAGATCACCTGATCCGCCGCCCGCTTCGCAACCGGCAGATTGTCCGGCGCCGCAGACGGCATGCCGCGATACATCGGAAAGTCGCTGATCAGCGGATAGAAGTAGCGGCGCGCGAGGATGCCGTGCGTGCGCAGGCGCGCGAACAGCGCATCGCGGCTCAGCGGATAGCCGGGCCGCACCAGGATCGGGAAGTAGGCGTAATTGGCCCGGGCCTCACACACGGGCAGGCAATCAATACCTTCCACTCGGGCAAGCGCGGCGCGGTAACGCGCATCGACGGCCTGTCGCCGGCGCAGGGCCTCGTCGATCCCCTGCAACTGCAGCAGGCCGAAGGCGGCGTTGATCTCACTCATCTTGCCGTTGATACCGGGGGCGACGACGGTCGTCTCGTCGACGAAACCGAAATTCTTGAGGTGGTCGATGTGCTGCTTGGTGTCGGCGTCGGCGCAGACGATGGCGCCGCCCTCGAAGGTATTGAATACCTTGGTGGCATGGAAGCTCAGCACGGACAGATCGCCATGATTGAGCACGCTGCCCGCGTGGTCGCGCACGCCGAAGGCGTGCGCCGCATCGTAGATGACCTTGAGGCCATGCCGGTCGGCGATGGTCTGGATGCGCGCCGCGTCGCACGGATGGCCGTAGCAGTGCACAGGCATGATCGCCGCGGTCTGCGGCGTGATGGCCGCCTCGATACGCGCCGGATCGAGATTGAGCGTGACCGGATCGATGTCGGCGAAAATCGGCCGGATGCCGTTCCACAGCAGCGCATGCGCGGTGGCGACGAAGGAATACGGCGTGGTGATCACCTCGCCGGTGATGCGCAGCGCCTGCAGCGCCGTCACCAGCGCCAGCGTGCCGTTGGCGAACAGCGCGATGTGCGGCACGCCGAGGTAATCGCAGAGCGCGCGTTCGAGCCGTTCGTGAAACGGCCCGCTGTTGGTCAGCCGTTTGCTGTCCCAGATCTGCCGCAGGTAGGGAATGAATTCCTCCAGCGGCGGCAGCGCCGGCTGCGTCACGGTGACCGTCCTGTCTTCACGGGCTGCGCTCATGCGCGGGTCTCCATCCGGCCGGACCGGGCATCGTCCAGCGTCACCTCGAACGCGGCGGCGGGCTGGCCGGCGCACCAGCGCCGCCACATCGCGCGGAACGCGCACGCCACGCCGGCGGCGACGAGCGCGGGCTGGCCGCGCGGCGATTGCAGAAAGCGTTCGCGCAGACCGGCACGCAGATCGGCCAGTTCGTCGAGCCGGCCATGCCAGGCCACGCCGAGGGCGACGAATTCGTCCGCATCCTGCGCGACGAAGGTTTCCAGGCCGGCGTGCCCCAGGATCGAGGCGCCCGAACGCGACGCGGGCGTGAGGCCGGCCAGCGTCAGCGTCGGCACGCCCATCCACAGGGCGTGCAGCGTGGTGGTGCCGCCGTTGTAGGGATAGGTGTCGAGGCAGACGTCGACCCGGTCGTGCAGCGCCAGGTAGGCCTGCATGCCGCAGCGCGGATGCAGATGCAGGCGTTCGCGCGCGACGCCTTCCGCCGCGAACCAGTCGAGCAGCGCGCCGCCCTCGCCTTCTGGCATGCCGCCGAGCAGCATGTCCGCCTCGGGCGCGGCGCGCAGCAGGCGCGCCCACAGCGCGACCGTCTCCGCGCCGATCTTGTTGGGGCGGGCGAAACTGCCGAAGGTGAGCCGGCCCGTCCGGCGCGCGGGCAAGGGGCCGACGGGCGGCGCCTCCGGCGGCGGCAGGTAGGGCGAATTGGCGGGCAGGCACACGATGCGCTCGGTGAACTGCGACTCGAACCGGCCCGGCGGCAGGAAATGGCGGTCGGCGAGGTAATAGTCGATGGCGCGCAGCCCCGTGGTGCCGGGATAGCCGATCCAGCTCGCCTGCACCGGCGCGGGTTTGCGCGCGAACACGGGCAGACGGTTGTAGGCCGTATGCCCGGACAGGTCGATCAGCAGGTCGATGCCGTCGGCGCGGATCGTCTCGGCGAGCGCATCGTCGGACAGCGTCGCCACCGTGTTCCAGTGGGCGAAGCGGCTGCACAGCCGCCGGGTGACCGCGTCTTCGATGCGGCCGTTGTAATACGCATGCAACTGCAGATCCGCGCGGCCGGCGAGATGATCGAGCAGCGGTTCGAAGAACGACGCCACCGCGTGGTTGTGAAGATCGGCCGAGACGAAGCCGACGCGCAGCGTCCGCTCGGGATCACGGACGTTGTCGTGCGCGGGTCGGTGCGCCTGCCAGGGCGCTTCGACCTGTTCGCCGAAGGCGAAGTGCGCCGCCAGCGTCTCGGGCGATTCGGCCCGGTTCAGCGTCAGAAAATGCAGCAGGTTGCTGTGCAGCATGGCGATGTCCGGCCGCAGGCGCAGCGCCTCGCGGAAGCTCGCCTCGGCGGCGTCCTGCAGCCCCAGGCCGAGCTGCGCCTGCGCCAGATTGCTCAGGGTCGCGGCGTTGTCGGGCGCCGCTTCCAGCGCCCGCCGGTGGCAGACGAGCGCTTCGTCCGAGCGCCCCTTTTCCTGCAGCAGGATGCCGAGCGCGTTGCCGATCACGGGATCCTCGGGGCGCAGGCTGAACGCCTGCCGGTACTGCGCCTCGGCTTCGTCGGGCCGCCCGCTCTGGCGCAGCAGATCGCCCAGCGACAGGAATGCGCCGGCATCGTTCGGATCGAATTCGGCGGCCTTGCGATAGTGCCGCTCCGCCGGGTCCAGTTCGCCCTGGGCCTGCAGCGTGCGCGCCAGATTGCAATGCGCCGCGGCAAAGCCCGGCAGGCGCGCGAGCGCGCTGCGAAAATGCACCGCGGCTTCGTCGAGATGACCTGTGCGCTGCAGCACGATGCCGAAATTGTTGAGCGCCATCGGGTTGTCCGGCGCCAGATCGAGTGCGTGCCGGCAATGCGCCTCGGCCTCATCGAGACGGTCGAGCGCCTGCAGCACGCCGCCCAGGTTGGCGTGCGCCTCGGCGTAGCCGGGGCGGATGCGCAGGGCGTCGCGCAGGGCGGACTCGGCTTCGCCGAGGCGGCCCTGCTCGTTGTACAGCACACCCAGATTGAGGCAGGCGTCGGCATAGCCGGGATCGATGCGCAGCGCGTGTCGGTAACAGGTCTCGGCCTCGTCGGGGCGGCCCTGCGATTGCAGCACGATGGCGGCGTTGCAGTGCGCCTCGGCATCGTCGGGCAGGCGGGCGGCCGCCTGCAACAGCGGATCGAGCGCCTCCTCGCTGCGGCCCAGCAGTTGCAGCGCCACGCCCAGAATCTTCCAGCCGAAGGCATCCTCCGGATAGCGCGCCGTCAGCACCTGCGCACGCGCGGCGACGTCCGCGTAGCGACCCGCTTCGAACAGTCTCACGATCGCATCGGCGGTCTCGCGCGGCGCCGCCGGCCCTTCGGGCAGATCGTCCATCGCCGGCTCCAGGCCGATGCGGGCGGCCAGCGCCTCGGTCGCCTCGCCTTCCAGACCGTGCTGCCGCGCCTGCGCCAGCACGGCGCGCGCGTCGTCGTTCTGGCCGGCCTGATGCAGCGCATCGATATAGCCGAGCCAGTATTGCGCGCGCGTGGGATCGGCTTCCAGCGCCGCAACCAGATACGGCAGGCCGGCGGCGGCCTGCTGCGCCTCGACGGCAATCAGGCCGAGATTGTGATTGGCTTCCGCGTGATCGGGCTGGCGCTGCAGAATGCGCTGGTAGAGCCGGCCGGCTTCGAGCAGATCGCCCGCCCGATGGCAGGCCAACGCGTCCTGCATCAGGTGCGCGATCGTCTGCGTGTCGGATTGCGGCTGCGGCGCATCGGCTGTCATGAAGGCGGCCCGTGGCGTTGGTTCTGCCGCATTATGCCGGCCATTCGGCCGGCTGTGGCGCCCCGGATGCCGCCGCCGCGAGGGCAATGGCGAAGAATCAGCCGCCGCGCCGGTTGAACAGGTGCGCCAGTTCGCCGAAATGACGCGTCTTGCGCACGTCGGTGCGCTGCATGCCGGCCGGCAGCAGATGCAGGAAACGCAGCCAGCCCAGACGCCGGAATGCGCCCCGGACGCCCTCGCGCACCCCCGGCGCTTCGGCGTCGAGCAGGCCGGACAGGATCGCCTGCAATTCCGGCAGCCGGTCCGCGAAATGGATGGCCGTGGAGAAGCAGTACGGCAGCCAGTCGCGCGTCTGCGCGTCGGCGAGCGGCATGGCCGCCGCCGCGTCGTCCTCGAAATCGATCGCGCCCAGGCCCGTGTCGTCGGACCACACGAAATTGCGCGCGAAGGCCTGGCTCAGGTACTGGCCCGAGCGATGCGCGTGCAGGATGTAATCGGCGCCGCGCCGCCACCAGCGGAGCCGGTCTTCGGGCGCGGCGCGGCGGATCAGCAGTTCGAGCGTGAGCGGACCGAGATCGGACAGCAGCAGCCAGTCGGCCGCTTCGTCCAGAATGACGGGCGCGCGCAGGCCGGCATCATTCAGCGCCCGGATGCGGCGCGCCTCGATGCGCAGGCCGGCGTTGCCGCCGTTGGGCCGCACCGGCTGCATGGCCGGCTGTCCGAGCGCACGCGCCGCGCCGGCGAGCAGCCGGTAGCGCCAGGCGGGCGGCTGCGGCACGGCGAGCTTGAGCCAGGTGGCTTCGCCGCGCCACAGAACCGGCGCGATGTGGCGGCCCGCCGCACGCATGCGCGCCGCCTCCGCCTCGATCGCGGCGTGCGTGTCGAGCGCCGGTCGGGCGGCCATGCTCAGCGGAGGTGGTCGGGCGCTTCGAGCGGCGTACGGTGCGCCTGTTCGCCGTGCGCTTCCGGCTGGAACCAGCCGAGCTTCTCGCGCAGTTTGACGACGTTGCCGACGATGATGAGCGTCGGCGCGCGCAGTCTGGCCGCTTCGGCCCGCGCGGCCAGCGTGCCGAGATCGCCGACGACGACGCGCTGCGTGGGCAGCGTGCCCTGCTGGACGATTGCGGCCGGTGTATGGATGTCGAGCCCGTGCCTGATCAGCGCCTCGCACAGCAGCGGCAGGCCCTTCAGGCCCATGTAGATGACGATGGTCTGGTCCTGCCGCGCGATGCCTTCCCAGTTGAGGTTGAAGGTGTTGTCCTTGAGATGGCCGGTGACGAAGGCGACCGATTGCGCGTAGTCGCGGTGCGTCAGCGGAATGCCGGCGTAGGATGCGACGCCGGAGGCGGCGGTGATGCCGGGCACCACCTGGAAGGGTACGCCGTGCTCGACCAGCGTTTCGATCTCCTCGCCGCCGCGGCCGAAGATGAACGGATCGCCGCCCTTCAGGCGCAGCGTGCGCTTGCCTTCCTTGGCCAGCCGCACGAGCAGCAGGTTGATCTCTTCCTGCGGCACCGCGTGGTCGTCGCGCTCCTTGCCGACGTAGATGCGCTCGGCGTCGCGCCGGCACATGTCGAGGATGGGCTGCGAGACGAGCCGGTCGTGCACGATCACGTCGGCCTGCTGCATCAGGCGCAGGGCGCGGAAGGTCAGCAGGTCCGGGTTGCCGGGGCCGGCGCCGACGAGATAGACCTCGCCGCGGCTGATGTCCTGCGTGGCGGCGTCGGCCAGCAGACTTTCCAGTTGTTTCTCGGCGTCGGCCTCGCGGCCGGAAAATACCATCTCGGCCACCGGCGACAGAAAGACCTTTTCCCAGAACGCGCGCCGCTGCTCGGGCTTGACGGCGGCGCGCACGCGATCCTTGAAGCGCGAAGCGAGCGCGCCGAGGCGGCCGTAGGCGGCGGGAATCAGGGTTTCCAGGCGCGCGCGCAGCATGCGCGCGAGCACGGGCGATTCGCCGCCGCTGGATACGGCGACCATGATCGGCGAACGGTCGATGATGGACGGCAGGATGAAGCTGCACAGCGCCGGCCTGTCCGCCACGTTGACCGGGATATGGCGCGCGCGCGCGGCGTCGGCGATGGTTTTCGCCGCAGGTGCGTCGTCCTCGACGACGATGACCGCGTCCTTGCCGTCGAGCAGTTCGGGCGCGAAGCGGTCGGCCACGCGCGTCACGCGGTCGACGTGCGGCAGGCGCGCCCAGCTTTCGTGCAGATCGGCCGCGACGACGTCGATGCGCGCGCCGGCGCGCAGCAGCAGCTCGGCCTTGCGCGCGGCCGTTTCCGATCCGCCGGCGATCAGGCAGTGGCGGTCGCGCAGATCGAGGAAAATGGGCAGGTAGTTCATGATCATTCGGCGGCGGGTGTGTCGTCTCCCGGCGCGGCCTCGCCGGCCGCGTCTTCCTGGGAATACGGGGGAATGAAGATGAAGCGCATGTCGCCCGGGGTCATTTCGACGAAATCGAGCGTGACGCCCTGGAGATACGGCGTGCTCTGCGGCGCGATCAGAAGCTGGATGCCGTTGACGATGATGTGCTCGTCCTCGGCGCGCTCGGTGTCGAACCCCATGCCGTAGTTCACGCTGCCGTCCTCTTCCTGGTAGGCGGCGATGCGCAGGATCATCTCGAAGACATCGGGGTTGTTGTTGGCGCGGCGAATCTGCTCGGCGGCGGCGTCGGTGATCTTGATCATACGTGTCCTCGGGAATGGGATCAGGCGGCGAGACGCGCCTTGCGCGCGCGCACCTGGTTCAGAAAAGGCGCGATCCAGCCCTGCGGGCCGCTGCCGCGGCGGTGCACGTAGGCGGCGAGCAGGTTGTGCGCCTGATAGCCGTCGTGCGCGCCGTCGATGCCGTGGCCGCGCGCGACCCGGTAGGCGTAGCACGCATCGTCGGGCAGGTTTTCAAGGCTGGAATAGTGGAATTCGTGGGCAGGGATGACGCCGCTCTCGCGCCAGCGGTCGTCGCCGCTCGGTTCCAGGCGGGCGTAGCCCCGGCCGACCGGGCGGTCGTGCATCACGGTGTCGCCCGGCACGACGCCGGCCATCCGGCGGGTGCGGCCCTGCCAGCTCAGGCTGCGCGACAGATACATCAGGCCGCCGCATTCGGCGTAGGTCGGCAGACCGGCTTCGATGGCGGTGCGCACGCTGGCGCGCATGCCGCCGTTGGCTTCCAGCGCGTCCATGAATACCTCCGGAAAACCGCCGCCGATGACGAGGCCGTCGAGCGCGGGCAGCGCGGCGTCGTGCAGCATGTCGAGCGCGACGAGTTCGACGCCGGCCGCGCGCAGGCTGTCGAGGTCTTCGTTGTAGTAGAAGCCGAAGGCCTGGTCCTGCGCGATGCCGATCCGCACGTGCGGCGCGGCGGCGGTGAGCGCGGGCTCGGCCGGCGCCTCGAAAGGCGGCACGGCATCGGCGATGGCGAACAAGCGGTCGAGATCGACCTGCGCGGCGATGCGCTCGCCGACCGCATGGATGCGGGCCTGCGCCGCGCCCTGCTCGTTGGCCGGGACCAGCCCGAGGTGCCGTTCGGCGATCTGCATCGCGGCGTCGTGCTGCACCGCGCCGATCACCTCGACGTCGGTGTAGTGCTCGATCACGGCGCGCAGCTTCGACTCGTGACGGCTGCCGCCCAACTGGTTGAGGATGACGCCGGCGATGCGAATGTCCCGGTCGAAAGCCTGATAGCCCAGGATCAGCGGCGCCACGCCCCGGGTCATGCCGCGCGCGTCGATCACCAGCACCACGGGCGCGTCCAGCAGCTTGGCGAGCGCGGCGTTGCTGTTGCTGCCGTCGAGATCGAGCCCGTCGTACAGCCCCTTGTTGCCCTCGATCAGGCTGATGCGCGCGCCCTCGGCCGCGCGCGCGAACTGCACCGCGATCTCGTCCTTCCGCATCATGTGGAAATCGAGGTTGTAGCAGGGCCGGCCCGCCGCCAGGCCGAGCCACAGCGGATCGATGTAGTCGGGGCCTTTCTTGAAGGGCTGCACCGCATGCCCCCGCTGCGCGAGCGCCGCGGCCAGGCCGAGCGTCAGCGTGGTCTTGCCCGAGGATTTATGCGCCGCGGAAACGAACACGCGGGGCTGGCGCGCCCCGCGTGTCGTTGGTGTGATGGCTTGCTGCATCGTGCCGCCCGCTCATCCGCCGCATCTGCCGGCGGACACGATCAGTGTTCGAGCTTGGCGACGGTGGCGTCGTCCAGGCTTTCGGGCAGGAGGCGCAGAACCTTCACGGCAAAGGTGGTGACCAGCAGCGCGATGGCGATGCCGCCCAGGCCGAGGAAGAACTCGGGCACGCTCGGGGCGTAGCTGTGAATTTCGCCGTCGAAGTAGCTGCTCTTCTCGACCATGCCCGGGAAGAGATCCAGCGGCCAGGCCTGCGCCCCGATGATGGTGACGTACATCTGGATCAGGCCACCCAGGATCACCAGCGCGCAGGCGATCATGACCCAGCTCCGGCGCTTGCCCATGTCGGTCAGCAGGATGACCAGCGGCGCGACGCAACCGATCAGAATCTGTCCGACCCAGAACAGGGTCGTGAAAATGCCGCCGTCGCGCAGAATGAAGGCTTCCACGGCGTGGAATTTGGTGAAGTACAGGCTGGTCATGTGCTGGACGACCACGAAATACAGCACGGCGGCGACGAAGACCGCGAGCAGATAGCGCAGGCGCTGCATGACCGCGTCGCCCAGCGGCCGGCCGGTCCACGCGTAAGCGGCCGCAAGCACCATGAGATAGATGGCGAGGCCGTAGGCGAAGGACATGATGATGAACATCGGCGCCAGCATGGCGGTGCCGTAGAGCTCGCGCGCGACCAGGAAGCCGAACAGCGAGCCGGTGCCGGTGGTGAGCGCAAGCCGCCAGATGAAGGCGGCGGTGCCGGCCATTTTCGAGTACGACTTCACGCTGCGGTCGAGCATGGTCCACAGGTAGATGCCGACCAGGGCGAAGAAGCCCGAGTACAGGAACACGTTCCAGGTGAACATGGACTTGAAGTTGAAGTGCGTCATCGCGACGATGAGGCGGTCCGAACGGCCCAGGTCGAGCACCAGCACCAGCAGGCCGCCCAGCATCAGCGCCAGGGCGAGGATGGCGGACAGCGGCGCCAGCGGCTTGTACATCGGTTTGTTGAAGACCGAGGCGATCGAGGCGACGTTGAGCGCGCCCGATGCGGCGACGATCAGGAACACGGCGAACACGTGCGGCAGGCCCCAGACGATCTGGTTGTCCATGCCGGTGATGACGTGGCCGTGATGGTGCATGGTGTTCCAGGCCAGCGCGCCGAACAGGACGAACAGGCCCAGGCCTCCGAACAGCAGCCAGTATTTGAGGCTGCTGCCTTCTACTTCGCGGAAGGTGATGCTTGCCATGATGATTTAGATTCCGTGATAGCGGACGCCGAGATTCAGGTTGAGATCGGCCCGAACCTGCTTGGTCGGAATTTCGCGCAGGCGTCTGGAAATCTCGCTGTCGGGGTCGTTCATGTCGCCGAAGACCAGCGCGTTGTGGCCGGATGCGGTGCAGGCCTCGACGCAGGCGGTCGTGCCGTCGCCGCGGTCGACCTTCTGCACGCAGAAGGTGCACGATTCGACGCAGCCGATGCCACGCGGCACGTCGGGCTTCTGCGTATCGTTCAGCGGCTCGTGAACCAGCGAGCGGGCCTTGTACGGGCAGGCCATCATGCAGTAGCGGCAGCCGATGCAGGTATGGCGGTTGACCAGCACGATGCCGTCGGCGCGCTTGAACGAGGCGCCGGTCGGGCACACGTCCACGCAGGGCGGCTCGGCGCAGTGCTGGCACATCATCGGCAGGTTGGTCTGCATCTGGGTCAGCGGGTCCTGCAGCTCCAGCTTGCGGATCCACTGCGGCGCCTGTCGCGGGTGCCGGCTTTCGGCGACCGGCGTCCAGCCGTTTTCCGTGCTGCACGCGGAGACGCATTCGTCGCATCCGTTCGCGCATTTCGTCGCGTCGACCAGCATGCCCCAGCGTACCGCGGCGCTTGCGGGCTGATCCTCGGGGCGGCCGTGGGCAACTTCGATCAGCACGATCCCGGGCGCGATCGTCAGACCGGCGGCGACCGCGGCGCCGCCGATGAAGCGACGGCGCTGCGCCGATTCGAGCGGCGGCGCGGCCTCGTGGTTCGGTTTCATTTCACTCATTGGGCAACCCTGGCCATCTCGTCCACACTGACCGGCTGCTTGGCGCCAGCGGCCAGTTTATGCTTGTAGTGCGCCGTTTCGGCGTTCAGCGGATGCATCGCCATCGGTCCCTGCGGCTTGGTGGAGTGGCAGTCGAAGCAGTCGATCTTCACCGCCGCGTAGCTGTGGCAGCTCACGCAGAAATCGTCCTTGGCCTTGGCCACGCTGCCCGTTTTCTCGCTGGCGTGGCAATTGATGCATTCCTTGAGGCTGTATTTCTTGGTGCGGATACCTTCGATCACCGTTTCGTCGCGATGATGGTTCAGCACCTTCATGTGATTGCGGCGCATGAAGTCGTTGTCTTCGACGCATTGCTCGCCTTTCACGGCCTTGATCAGCACCGGTTTGGGCGCGTCGCCCGCCTGGGCTGGCGCCATCGCGCCGTTCCAGACGAAGGCCGCCGTGACCAGCACGGCCGCCCCTATCGCCAGCAGACCTTTGGTTTTGCCGGCCACGCTCAGTCACCCATGCCCATGACGATGTAACCGGTCGGGCATACGTCGGCGCAGATGTGGCAGCCGATGCACTTGCCGTAGTCGGTGTCGACGTAGCGGCCCACGGTGGGGTTGTCCTTTTTCTTGACCTTGAACACGGCGGTCTGCGGGCAGTACACGACGCAGTTGTCGCACTCGAAGCACTGGCCGCAGGACATGCAGCGCTTGGCTTCGTCGACGACTTCCTTGTCGGACAGCGCGTGCAGACGCTCTTCGAAGTTGCCCAGCGCGCCTTCCTTGTCGAGCACGGTCACGTCGCGGATGTGACGCGCCACATTCGGGAAGTGGCCGAGGAACAGTTCGTTGTGCGGAATGATGTGGCGCTGCGAGCGGTCTTCGAAGTTGTGCAGGATGTCCTTGCGCTCCGAGGTGCCCCAGACCTGGCCCTTGACCTCGCTGTACTCGTGGCCGGATTCGAGCCACTTGCGGATTTCGTCGAAGTGGTGGACGTCGACCTTGGGACGCTTGTCGAGCTCCTTGCCGGCGAGGAAGGCGTCGATGCCGTCGACGGCGATGGAGGCATGGCCGATCGCGGTGGTCAGCAGGTGCGGACGGATCACGTCGCCGCCGACGAAGACCTTCTCGCTGCCGGGGAAGCGGTAGTTCTTGTCGGCCTTGATCAGACCGTTGTTGTTGTTGAACTGTTCGAGGCCGGTGAAATCGACGCCCTGGCCGATCGCGGAGACGATCAGGTCGGCGGGTAGGTCGCGCTCGGTGCCTTCGATGATCTTGGTTTCCTTGCCTTCCATCACGAAGTCGGCCACGCGCAGGGCGGTGGCGCGGCCATTCGCGTCGACGACCACGGCGACCGGCGTCACGCCGCCGATGATCTCGATGCCTTCCTGCTGGGCATGCTCGACTTCGTGCTTGTTGGCGGCCATCTTGTCGATGGTGGCGCGCGACACCAGCACCACTTCGGCGCCTTCGCGGGCGGAAATCGCGGCGACGTCAGACGCCATGTGGCCGGCGATGACGGCTTCCGGACGGTCGTCGTGCGTGCCGGACTTGGTCACGTTGCCCAGACGGCGCGCGACGGTCGCGACGTCGATCGAGGTGTCGCCGCCGCCGATGACCACGACGCGGTTGCCGACGTGCTGCAGGCGGCCTTCGTTGAAGGCGCGCAGGAAGGCGACGGCGGTCACGCAGTTGGGGGCTTCGGCGCCGGAAACCGGCAGCGGACGGCCCGCCTGGGCGCCCATCGCCATGAAGATGGCGTCGTAGCCCTTGTCCAGTTCCTCGAAGCTGATGTCCGAACCCACGCGCGTCTTCAGGCGGGTTTCGACGCCGAGGGCGATGATGCGGTTGATTTCGGCATCCAGCATTTCACGCGGGGTACGGAAACCCGGGATGCCGTAGCGCATCATGCCGCCGAGTTCTTCGTGCTCGTCGAAAATGGTCACGCCGTGGCCGCGCAGACGCAACTGGTAGGCGGCGGCCAGACCGGCGGGGCCGGCGCCGATGACGGCGACTTTCTTGCCGGTTTCGGCTGCGGTCGACGTGTAGGTCATGTTGTTTTCGATGCCCCAGTCGCCGATGAAATGCTCGACCGAGTTGATGCCGACATGGTCTTCGACCATGTTGCGGTTGCAGCCGGATTCGCACGGCGCGGGACAGACGCGGCCCATCACGCCAGGGAAGGGGTTGGCTTCGGTGACGCGGCGGAACGCATATTCCTGCCAGGTCACGCCCGCCGGCGGCTTCTCGATGCCGCGCACGATGTTCAGATAGCCGCGAATGTCTTCACCGGCCGGGCAGGAGCCTTGGCAGGGCGGCGTGGAGAGCATGTACTCCGGGCACTTGTGCGTCCAGCTCGACTGGAAGATGCGGTCCTGGGACGAACGATAGTTCTGATCGGACTCGCCATCCTTGTAGCGACGCCATGTCAAGCCTTCGGTTTTTGCGTCCTTATTTGTCGTGACAGCCATGTTGATTCTCCTAACGCCTACAAAACTTTAAAGATGAGGGAAACGCGATCAGTCGGCCTGCTCCGGCACATCCAGCTTGATCGCCTTGCTGACCAGTTGGTGGATGCCGCCCACCATGCTCATGTCGAAACCGTATTTGGGCAGCACCTTGGTGAACTGGGCCTTGCAGATCGCGCAGATCGTGGCCATGAAATTCACGCCGTGCTCCTGGACCACCGCGTTCAGCGCGGTGACGCGCGGCAGCGCCCCCTTGACCCGGACTTCCATCAGATCGTCGGTCAGCAGACCGCCGCCGCCGCCGCAACAGAAGGTCGACTCGTAAATCGTATCGTCCGCCATGTTGTGGAAGTTGTTCGCAACCTTCTTGATCAGATCACGCGGAATGACGAACTGCCCGCCGGGCAGGTCGCCCATGCGCGAGGCCCGCGCCACGTTGCACGAGTCGTGATAAGTCACCACCAGGTCGTCGTTGGCCGAGGGGTCGACCTGGATCTTGCCCTGGTCGATCAGATCGTTGGTCAGCTCGCAGATGTGCTGCGGCTGCGGGTAGTTGTGATCGAGCTGCTTCTGCAGTTCGATCGAGAACGGGTCGTTGCCGCCGTAGCCGATGCCGGTCAGCGTGTTCCAGAAGCTGTAGGCGACGCGCCAGGCATGGCCGCACTCGCCGACGACGATGCGCTTGACGCCCAGATCCAGCGCCGCATCGCGAATGCGCATCGCGACCTTGCGCATGGTTTCGTAGTTGCCGTTGAACAGGCCGAAATTGCCTGCCTCGGATGCATGGGACGACAGCGTCCAGCTCACGCCCGCGGCATGGAAAACCTTAGCGTAGCCGATCAGCGATTCGACGTGCGGCTCGGAGAAGAAATCGGCGGACGGCGTGACCAGCAGCACTTCGGCGCCCCTCACGTCTATCGGCATTTTGACCGGCACGCCGGTGTCGGCCTCGATGTCCTCTTCCAGTCCGGCCAGCGTGTCTTCCAGCGCGGGGCCGGGCAGGCCGAGGTTGTTGCCGATCTTCTGCACCTTGCCGAGAATCTCGTTGGAGTACTTCTGGCCGATGCCGACGTGGTTGAGAATCTCGCGCCCGGCCATCGTGATTTCGGCGGTGTCGATGCCGTAGGGGCAGAACACCGAACAGCGGCGGCATTCCGAGCACTGGTGGTAGTAGTTGTACCACTCGTTGAGCGTGTCCTTGGTCAGATCCTTGGCGCCGACCAGCTTGGGGAACAGCTTGCCGGCGGTGGTGAAGTAGCGGCGGTAGACCTGGCGCATCAGATCCTGACGCGCGACCGGCATGTTCTTGGGATCAGACGTGCCCAGGTAGTAATGGCATTTGTCGGTACAGGCGCCGCAGTGCACGCAGGCGTCCAGGAACACCTTCAGCGAACGGTACTTGCCGAGCAGATCGCCCATCTTGTCGATGGCGCGCTCTTTCCAGTCCTCGACGAGCTCATGGGGATAACCCATGAAATCCTGTACCGGCTTGGGCGCCGGAAAGGACTTGACGTGCGCCATCACGCCTTCGTGAAGCTTGGGAACCTCGATGGTTTCCTTGACTTCCGGGATGTCAAATTCAGCAGCAGCCACTTAGCGTCCTCTATCCGTACGTGCGTGTTCGCCAGTCCGTGCCGGCGAATCTCAGTTGTTCTGATCCAGGCGTGCAGCCCAGGCCGCCACATGGCGGTGTTCGCGCGGGTTGTCCGCCTGGTTGCGGGTCGGGCTGAAGAATACGCCCGGCGCATGCAGCAGTTTGCTGATCGGGAAGATCACCATCAGCAGGGCCACCATCGTCAGGTGCGCCAGAATGATCGGGTCTTCAGGCACGGGCTGGATGTCGAAAACCATCAGCCCCATGAAGAACTGCTTGAGTGCAACGATGTCGGTATGCACGACGAAGGTCGTCAGCATGCCGCTGAGACCGATACCCAGCAGCAGAACCAGCATGAGATAGTCCGACGGCGTCGAGATGTAGCGCACACGATCGACCAGGAAGCGCCGCGCGAGCAGGCCGCCGAGGCCGACGACCATCATGATGCTGGCGTACTTGCCGAACGGCTGGATGAACACCAGCCACTCGGGGATAGGCGTGACGAAATAGCGGAGATGGCGCACCAGAACCAGCAGCATGCCGAAATGGAACAGCCAGCCGAATATCCAGATCCATTTGTTGGATTTGAACAGGGATTCGAACAGCACGACTTCCTTGGCCATGCGGTACACCACGCCTTTTTGCGTGGTCGGCGCGGGCGTGGTGGGGATTACCAGCGGCGCAGGCGTGCGGCTGTAGTCGAAAATCTTGTATGCCAGGCCGGCCACCAGCAACAGCGTTGCGATGTAGAACATGCCCGCGAAAACCATCGTCAAAGTAGACAAACCTATCCCCCAACAACGTCGTGTTTGCGAATCGAACGCAGTCGCGGCCTGCGCGCATTCGATTTGAAAACAGCCCGTTCACCGAGCGGGCCGCACCGGCACGGCCGGAGCGACCCGTACGGCATGCATTCAGATACAGCCAGTCGGCTTGGGCAGGCCGGCGATCTTACAGGCCTGCTTGGCGGGGCCGTAGGGGAACAACTCGTACAGGTACTTGTTGTTGCCTTTCTCGGGGCCGAGCTTCTTGCCGATGGCCTTGGTCAGCACGCGAACGGCAGGCGCGATCTGATATTCGGCGTAGTACTCGCGCAGGAAATTGACCACTTCCCAGTGGTTGTCGGTCAGGTCGACCTTTTCTTCCTGGGCCATGTACTTGGCGATGTCTTCGTTCCACTGGGACAGGTCGATCAGATAGCCTTCCTCGTCGACTTCGACTTCCTTACCGGCGATATTCACCATGGGCATAGCAATACTCCTTCTAGATAAAAGTTACAGCCAAGACTGACAGTTGCTGTGTTCCGCGACCAGATCCACAAAACCGCCGTAATCCACGACATTGACGCCGTCCAGTACGCGCCCGGCCATGCCGCGCGCCGCCAGATCGGGACCGAGTGCGTAAATCTTGAGGTCAGCTTGTGCCGCCTGGATTTTCGCCGCCGCCGTATTGCCCTTGGTCACGGCATAGACCGCATCCTCGATCAGCAAAACGGCAGAACCCTTGATGGCCAGCTTCAGGCAGCTATCCAGCGAGCTGCGTTCAGAGGCCGATTTATTCACGATATGCAGCATGTCCGTCCCCTTAGAAGCTGATCACGACGTCTTGTTCGGCCATGAGACTCTTCATCTCATCGTCGGACATCACGGTCACGTCCACAATCAGATCATCCTCGGTCAGGCCACGCGCCTCCATCGAGGAACGGTCAACATAGAGCTTCTCGATGTCGTAGCCTTCCAGCGCCCGGTAGGTCTTGGAGAAATCCTTGACCTCGATACCCTTGGTATCGATGCCTTTCATCAACTGGTAAACGCCGTCATCGGTAAACACCAGGCTGACGTCCTGATCGAAAGCCGCCGTGATCAGCACCACTTCCAGACCTTCCAGCGCATACACGGTACCATGCGGCGCCTTGCGGTTCAGGAACATGAACTTCTTGACGATGCCGGAGCCGTCGTCTTCCATATCCATATCGCTCATCTCGTTATTCCTCAATCACCGAACGTCACGAGACGATCGTACTGAATACCCATTTCCACCAGTTGTCCCAGGCCCGAGATCCGGAAACCGGGCGCCAGCAGCTCGTCCTTGACGCCGCGGCGCAGCGCCGCGGCGACGCAGACGACGAGATCGATGCCGTGCTCTTCGGCCAGTTTGGACCAGCGCTGGGTGACGTTGCGGTCGTCCTGCGGCGGCTCCGCCATGCGCGTGGAATTGTTCACGCCGTCATGGTAGAAAAAGACACGGGGAACTGTGTGACCCTTTTCGATCGCGGTGCGCGCGAACAGGTAAGCGGAGTCACTGGCCTCATGGTTGTAAGGCCCTTCGTTGATCAGAATGCCGAATTGCATGGCTTGCTCTTAACTCCGAAAATGCGTCGTTGTTATTCAAATGTCCGCCGCGGGCACCCCCGCGGCGGACGCGACGACCGCCGCCCGCTCAGAAGCGGATATGCGCGGAGGCGTTCAGGTTGTAGCGGCCACCACGCCAGTTATCGATGTGATACTTGGTGAAGGGCAGACCGGTTTTCTCGAAGAACGCGGGCCAGCCGATGCGGTCGATCCAGTCGATCATGCGCTCCCACGGCTTGCCGTCCTCCTTGTAGACCGCAAGGATCTTCTTGACCACTTCTGCAACTTCGGGCCAGCGCGGCGCCTTGTTCGGCAGACCGCTCGCGACCAGCTTGTGGAAGGTCGGCTTGGAACGGGCGTTCGAGTTCTTGCCGCCGACCCAGATCGCGATCTTGGAGTGCTCGGGATCGTTGATCTGCATCGGCGGGCAGGGCGGGTAGCAGGCGCCGCAGCAGATGCACTTCTTCTCGTCCACTTCCAGCGAAGGCTTGCCGTTCACCAGCGCGGGGCGGATCGCAGCCACCGGGCAGCGCGCCACGACGGACGGACGCTCACATACGTTGGCCACCAGATCGTGGTTGATCTTGGGCGGCTTGGTGTGCTGAACGATGATCGCGATGTCCGCCTGGCCGCCGCAGTTGATTTCGCAGCAGGAGGTGGACAGCTTGACGCGGTTGGGCATTTCGCACTTGACGAAATCGTCGTAGAGCTCGTCCATCAGCGCCTTCACCACGCCGGAAGCGTCGGTGCCGGGAATGTCGCAATGGAGGAAGCCCTGGGTATGCGCAATCATGGACACCGAGTTCGCGGTGCCGCCGATGGGGTAGCCCTTGTCGGAGAGCGCCTTGATCAGCGGCTCGACCTTGGAACCGTCAGCCACCATATATTCGATGTTGGAACGCGCGGTGAAACGCACGAAACCGTCAGCGTACTGGTCGGCGATGTCGGCCAGCTCGCGGATGGTGTAATGGTCCATCTGGCGCGCCGTACCGGCCTTGACGGTCCAGATTTCGTCGCCAGACTCGGCGCGGTGATACAAGACGCCCGGCTTCGGATGGCTGTGGAAAGCCCATTTGCCGTAGTTTTTCACCATCACGGGGTGCATGTAGGGCATCGGATCCGGTGCACCGGATTCAATAGGCGGACGCAGTTCTGCCATGTTTTATCTCCAACTGATTAATGCACGGCCCCCGGCTCTCGCCGGGGCCCACGGTAAACGACACTTACGCGGCGGACTGCTTGTACTCGTTCCACTTCTCGACTTGCTCGTCCCAGTCGTCGGAGCGGAAGTAGGGGTTGGAACGCGGCGCACTGACCATATTGGGGTCGATCGGGATGTCCATGCCTTCGAGGAAGTTAGCCAGGCCGATGCGGTCGATCATTTCGCCGGTGCGCTCGTGCTCGAGCGCGTTTTCCGCGAAGAAGTCGATGATGTTGCGCGACAGTTCGTTCAGCTTTTCGAAGTCCTCGTCGGACTCGAGTTTCATGAACGGGATCACGACCGTACCCATGGTGGCGCCGATCTTCAGCACGCCCTTGCCGCCGACGAGGATGGTCACACCCTTGTCGTTGCCGGGCAGCAGGCCGCCGGGGATGACGTTCAGGCAGTGCATGCAGCGCACGCAGTTCTTGTTGTCGATGCACAGCGTGTTGCCGTCGCCCAGCTTGGCGGCGGACACGTTTTCACTGGCCTGGAACTTGTCGTCGGCCACCAGGGTGATCGCCTTGGTCGGGCACTTGCCGATCACGTCGTTGACCAGGTCGTTCATGCCGTGCGCCTTGTAGTAGTCCTGAACCTGGGCTTCGTTGACGCGGATGTTGTCGCGCCAGGTGCCGATGGTCGCCATGTCGGAACGCTGGATGGCGTTCACGCAGTCGTTCGGGCAGCCAGAGAACTTGAACTTGAATTTGTACGGCAGGGACGGACGATGCATGTCATCGATATTGTTGTTGATGACGGTGCGCAGGGCCTTGGCTTCATCGTAGCAGGACATTTCGCAGCGCGCGGCGCCGACGCAGGACATCGAGGTGCGCAGCGCGGGGCCGGCGCCACCGAGGTCGAAGCCCATTTCGTTCAGCTCGTCGAAGGCGCCCTGCACGTCAGCGGTCTTGATGCCCTGGAACATGATGTCGCCGGACTGACCATGGAAAGCGATCAGACCCGAACCGCCGGTGGCGCCCCAGACGTCGCACAGCTTGCGCAACAGGTCGGAGGTGTAATGCATACCGGCGGGCGGCTGGATGCGGAGAGTATGGAATTCGGCCGCCTCGGGAAACAGGGGCTGGTGATTTTCGTCCTTCAGTTCGGTGAAGCGGGGAATCACGCCGCCGCCGTAACCGAACACACCGACCGTGCCGCCCTTCCAGTAGCCCTTCATATGCTGGTAAGACGTTTCCAGTTGGCCCATCAGGTCAACCATCATGTCGTTGTCATTAGCCAGACGCTTGAGGCCGGTCACGAAGCTGGGCCACGGGCCTTTCTCGAGATCGTCCAGATTGGGCGTATCAATCATCTTCTTTGCCATAGTTTCTCTCCTAGAACATTTCGAAATGCCCGCTCAGCCGACAGCTCAACGGTATTCCACCATCGTATTCGGTCGATGGCGGCACGGCCATCATTCTCATGGGTAAAACAACTAACCCATCCCGGTAGGCTTTAACCTACCCATATGGAGTATGGTCGCTACCCCCAACGCGGTAATACCCCAGCCAGGCAAAGGGTGAGAAATTACGTGTCCGCTACAGGAATCGATAAGCGTATTAAAATATTGTTGCGAACGCAAGCCCATGTCTTCCACATGGTTGAAGTCCGACGCGATGCCCCAATTTCGATTCTCGCCCGGCTCTTACACTGCGCCGGGAATGTTTATATATATTTGGTTGGACGCCGCCTCGATCAGGTTCAAGACTCCATGCCCGAGATTACCCTCCTAGACAAGATGCGCCTGCCCTTCGGCGGCCAGGAAGTCGAATTCCAGCACCTGACCCACGAAGCAGGCGGCGTTCCGTTCCTGCGCATCCGTATCCGCGAGAACAAGCGCTTCACGATCTTCGACGTCGACCCGGTCAGCGCCCGGCAATGGGCCGAACTGATGGCGGCGTGGGCCCGCGAGCACGCCGGAGACAAGCCGTGAGCTGGTGTTTCCCCGAGCACAGGCCCGCGGAATACACGCCGCGCATGATCGATCTGCAGTTCGATCTGGTCGGCAGCACCGTTCCGGCGGAAAACGCCCAGTTGCTCAGCGACGCGATCCTGACCCTCCTGCCCTGGCTGGGCGAGGACGGCGGCAGCGGCATCCAGCACCTCAAGGGCGCCGAAACGAACAGCGGTGACGCCACGCTCAACATCAACCGCCGGACCAAGCTGTTCATCCGCACGCCGAAGACGCGCGTCGCGGACATGCAGCAGATCGTCGGAAAAACGCTCCAGCTCGGCGCACACGTCCTTGCGCTCGGCAGCTTCAAGACCCGCGAGTTCAGCCCGTTCGCGAATATCTACGCCCACTTCGTTGACACCGGCAGCACCACTGAAGAACAATTCGTGCAGGATGTGATGCGCGAACTGGACGAACGCTTCCAGTTGCACTGCGGCTTCATCTGCGGCAAGCGGCAAAGCCTGCAGAGCGCATCCGGCCCCCTCTCCGGCTACAGCCTGATGCTGCACGACGTGCCGCCCCACAAGTCCCTGCAATTGCAGGACGAGGGCATGGGGCGCAACCGTCTGCTCGGCTGCGGCATTTTCATTCCGCACAAATCCATTGCGCCGGTCGTACCGGCGGTTCTTTAAACCCTCAACCTGAAAGGAGAAACCATGTCTTATGTAGTGAATGGCGAGGAACTTGAAACCGGCGAGGAGGATTTCCTGCTCGAAGCAAATTTCAGCGACGACGTGCCGCCGGTGATTGCCGCCAACGAGAAAATCACGCTGACGGACGAGCACTGGCTGGTCATCCGCTGGCTGCGCGAAAAATACAAGGACGACGGCCAGACGCCGAATTTCCGCAACATGGTCAGCGAACTCGACGACGAGTACCCCGGCCGGGACTGGAAGAAGAAGCTCTACGAACTGTTCCCGAACCAGCCCGCCCGCCAGGGTGTGCGCGTCTCCGGCCTGCCCAAGCCCTACGGCAAGGGCGGCTACTGAGCCCGCGCCTGATGCGACACGGAAACGGGCAGCGTAAAACGCTGCCCGTTTTTGCCTGAACCTCCGACACCGCACGCATGTTCTCCAACACCCTCGTCACCACCGAAGACCTCGCCGCGCATCTGGACGACCCGAACTGGGTCGTGTTCGACTGCCGCTTCACGCTGAGCGACCCCGGCGCGGGCCGCCAGGCCTACGAGAAGGCGCACATCCCCGGCGCCCGCTACGTGCATCTGGACGACGACCTGTCGGCGCCGATGGGCGAGACCACCGGACGCCATCCGCTGCCCGATCCGGCCGCGTTCACGGAAAGGCTCTGCCAGTGGGGCGTGGGCGTGAACAGGCAGGTCGTGGTGTACGACGACAGCTACGGCGCGATCGCCTGCCGCATGTGGTGGATGCTGCGCTGGCTCGGCCATCCGGGCGTCGCGCTGCTCGACGGCGGCTACCCCAAGTGGGCGCGCGAAAAGCGTCCCCTGGACGCCGCGACGCCGTCGCCGCGCAAGGCCGCCTGCGCCTGCCTGCCCGAGCCGTCCCAGATCGTGACGGCGGACGACGTGCTGCGCGCCTCGCGAACCGGCGACGCGCTCATCCTCGACGCCCGCCCGGATCGCCGCTTCACCGGCGAATACGAGCCGGTCGACCCCGTGCCCGGGCACGTGCCCGGCGCGATCAACGTGCAGTTCGAGGACAATCTCGACATGGACGGCACCTTCCTGCCGCCCGAGGCGCTGCGCGAGAACTACCAGGCGCTGCTGAAAGGCAAGCCCGCCTGGCAGGCCATCCACATGTGCGGCTCCGGCGTCACCGCCTGCCACAACGTGCTGGCGATGGAGATCGCCGGCCTGCCCGGATCGCGCCTCTACCCCGGTTCCTGGAGCGAGTGGATCACCGATCCGGCCCGCCCCATCGCCACAGGAGAATAGTCATGGTCAAGCCCGTCAGAGTCCGCACCGTCTGGTTCAAGAAGGACGGCGAGCGCAGCCCCGAGGAGATCGCCACCGCGGTGGCCTCGACCGTCTGGCGCGTCGCCGACAAGGCCGTGGACAACCTCGGCCGGGAGAACTACGACATCATCACCCCGGCGCGCGGCTTCAAGCTGATCGCCGAATTCGTCGCCTTCCTGGTCCACTACTGCGACCGGATGGCCTACGCCTCGCTCGCGCCCGAGCGGCGCGTCGCCGTCCTGCAGGCCATTTCCAACCGGCTCGGCGAGGTGATGGAGGAAAACATCCTCAGCGTCATCGGCAAGGGCGACGGCAGCCGCAACTACAAGGCCGAGTTCATCGATTTCCTGAACCGCCGCTTCGGCGACTACGCCGAGTTCGAGTTCCCCGACGACGAGAAGGCGAGCTTCCCCGCCCTGCGCTTCCTGGGTCTGCAGATCCGCGACGAAATGGAGGACAGCGACAAGACCTGGGTGATGGACCAGATCATGGACATCGAGATGCCCGAGATGATGGGCACGGTGCGCAAGAGCTTCAAGGGCCTCTTGTCCGACGCGCCGGTCAAGCGCGGCTTCGGCTCGCCCGACATGCTGCCGCCGGAATAAGGCACGCATGGGCAACCCCTTCGATCTCGCCGATGCCGCCGCCTACCGGGCCTGGCGCGACGCCAAGCTCGCCGCGTATCCGCGTACCGTGGATGAACTGGTCGTGCCGCTCGCGAATCCCCGGCAGCTTGCCCCGGCCGAACGGGACGCGCTCGCCGCGCGCTGCGCGCGCGCCAACATGGCGATCTACAGCGCCCCGCACCTGCCAGCCGCCGACAAGCCGCTCGCCCTCGCGCTCGGCCGGCAGCTCGGCCTCGCGCGCCTGGAAGGCAACTATCTGGCGGACGAGGACGGCCTGTCGAGCATCACGCCGAACGAGGACGAGACGCACGTGCGGGGCGACTACATCCCCTACACGCACAAGCCGATCAACTGGCACACCGACGGCTACTACAACACGCCGGAACGGCGCATCCTCGGCATGACCCTGCACTGCGCGCAGGACGCCGAGGCCGGCGGCGAGAACGCGCTGCTCGACCACGAGATCGCCTACATCCAGTTGCGCGACGTCAACCCGGACTACGTCGCCGCGCTGATGCATCCGGCGGCCATGACCATCCCGCCGCGCCTGGGCGAGGACGGCGTCGCCCGCGCCGAGCAGAGCGGGCCGGTATTCGCGGTCGACCCCGACGCGGGCTTCCTCACCATGCGCTACACCGCGCGCACCCGCTCGATCGCGTGGCGCGACGACGCGACCACCCGGGCCGCGGTGAAGACCCTGTCCGACATCCTTGCCGACTCGGAATACGTTCTCACCGCCCGCCTCGCCCCCGGCATGGGCCTCGTCTGCAACAACGTGCTGCACACCCGCAGCGGCTTTTCCGATTCGCCGGGCCGCCGGCGCCTCCTTTACCGCGGCCGCTACTACGACCGTCTGCGCTTCGATCCGAGTCCGGCCGCCGCATCCGTCGCCTAGCGGGAGCGGGTAAAATGGCGCCCTCTTCTCAACGGCCTGCCGCCGACATGCAGCTACTCGCTCTCGGGATCAACCACCATACCGCGCCGCTCGCGATCCGCGAGCAGGTCGCGTTCGGGCCCGACAAGCTGATGGATGCGCTGCACGACCTGACGCAGAACCGGCAGGCGACCGAAGCCGCCATCCTGTCGACCTGCAACCGCACCGAGCTGTACTGCAACGCCGCCTCGGTCGAAGCAGTGACGCAATGGCTGGCCGACTTCCACCACATCGAACGGCGCGAGCTGGCCCCCTACCTCTACGCGCTGCCGCGCGAGCAGGCGGCGCAGCATGCCTTCCGCGTCGCCGCCGGGCTCGATTCGATGGTGCTGGGCGAAACCCAGATCCTCGGCCAGATGAAACAGGCGGTCGCCACCGCCGAGGAAGCCGGCACGCTCGGCCTGCTGTTGCACAAGCTCTTCCAGCGCACCTTCTCGGTCGCCAAGGAAGTGCGCACCAGCACCGAGATCGGCGCCAACTCGGTGTCGATGGCCGCCGCCGCCGTGCGGCTCGCCGAACGCATCTTCCCCGGCATCCGGGATCAGGCCTGCCTATTCATCGGCGCGGGCGAGATGATCGAGCTGTGCATCACCCATTTCGCCGCCCAGCATCCGCGCCGCATGACCGTGGCCAACCGCACCGCCGAGCGCGCCCGTCCGCTGGCCGACCGCTTCGGCGCCGACGTGATCCCGCTCACCGCCCTGCCCGAGGAGATCGCGGCGCACGACATCATCATCACCTCGACCGCCAGCCCGCTGCCGATCCTCGGCAAGGGCATGCTCGAGCGCGCTGTCCGCCAGCGGCGCCATCGCCCCATCTTCATCGTCGATCTGGCCGTGCCGCGCGACGTCGAGGCCGAGGTCGCCGACATGGACGACGTCTTTCTCTACAGCGTCGACGATCTCGGCCAGGTCGTACAGGAAGGCCTGGACAACCGCGCCGCGCAAGTCGCGCAGGCCGAGGCCATCATCGAGACCAGCGTCGAGCAGTTCGTGCACTGGATGGAAGGCCGCGAACTGGTGCCGGTGATCCGCCACCTGCGCGACACCGCCGAACGCCACCGCCGGCACGAGATCGAGAAGGCGCAGCGCGCCCTGGCGCGCGGCGACGACCCGCAGCTCGTGCTCGAAACCCTCTCCCACGCGCTGGCCAACAAGCTGCTGCACGCGCCCACCCACGCGCTCAACCACGCGACCCGCAGCGAACGCGAGCAGTTCGTGCGCCTGATCAGCCAGCTCTACGGACTGAGCCGGGACAATTGAGGAAGGCCGGGGAATGAAAGCCACGCTGGCCGACAAGCTCGCGCGCGCCGACGAGCGGCTGACGGAACTCGACGCGCTGCTCGCCGAGCCGGAGATCACCGGCGACATGGACAGCTTCCGCAGGCTCTCGCGCGAACGCGCCGATCTCGACCCGGTCGTCGCGCTGTACCGCCGCTACCGGCAGGCCGAGGCCGACCGGCGCACCGCGCACGAGCTGCTCGCCGATCCCGACATGCGCGAGCTGGCCGAGGCCGAGCTGGCCGAAGGCGAGGACCGGCTCGCGCGGCTGGAAACCGAACTGCAGACCGCGCTGCTGCCGAAAGACCCCAACGACGCGCGCAACATCTTCCTGGAAATCCGCGCCGGCACCGGCGGCGACGAGTCGGCGCTGTTCGCCGGCAGCCTGCTGCGCATGTACACGCGCTACGCCGAGCGCCAGGGCTGGAAGGTCGAGATCGTCTCGGAAAACCCCGGCGAGGTCGGCGGCTGCAAGGAAGCCATCGTCCGCATCGTCGGCCACGGCGCCTATTCGCGGCTCAAGTTCGAATCCGGCGGCCACCGCGTGCAGCGCGTGCCGGAAACCGAATCGCAGGGCCGCATCCACACCTCGGCCTGCACGGTCGCGGTGATGCCCGAAGCCGACGCGGTCGGCGAGATCGACATCAATCCGGCCGACCTGCGCATCGACACCTTCCGCGCCTCGGGCGCGGGCGGCCAGCACATCAACAAGACCGATTCCGCCGTGCGCATCACCCACCTGCCGACCGGGCTCGTCGTCGAATGCCAGGACGACCGTTCGCAGCACCGCAACCGCGCGCAGGCCATGAGTGTGCTCGCCGCGCGGCTCAAGGACCGCGAAATCCAGACGCAGCAGGCCGCCGAGGCCAGCGCGCGCAAGAGCCTCGTCGGCAGCGGCGACCGCTCCGACCGCATCCGCACCTACAACTTCCCGCAGGGACGGGTGACCGACCACCGCATCAACCTCACCCTGTACAAGATCGACGCGATCATGGACGGCGATCTCGCCGAGCTGCTCGACGCGCTCGCCGCCGAGCATCAGGCCGAACAACTGGCCACGCTCGCGGGCGAAGCCTGAGCCGTGCCGGCGCCTGTCGTCGCCGCCCTGCTGGACGCCGCCGCCGCGCGCCTCGGCGGCGCGCTCGGGCTCGACCGGCGCGAAGCCCGGCTGGAGGCGAAAACGCTCGCGGCCCATGCCTGGCGCGTCGCGCCGGCCTGGCTGATCGCGCACGACCGCGATCCCGTCGAAGCGGACCGGGCAATCCGCTTCGACGCCCTGCTGGCGCGGCGGCTGGCCGGCGAACCCGTCGCCTATATCACCGGCGTGCGCGAGTTCTACGGCCGCCCCTTCCACGTCACGCCGGCCGTGCTGATCCCGCGTCCCGACACCGAACTGCTGGTCGAACTGGCCCTGGCCCGCCTGCCGCCGGATGCGCCACGCGCGGTGCTCGATCTGGGCACCGGCAGCGGCTGCATCGCCGTCACCCTCGCGCTGGAACGGCCGAACGCCCGCGTGACCGCGGTGGACCGCTCGGGCGATGCCCTGGCCGTCGCCCGCGAAAACGCCGCCCGGCTCAGCGCATCGGTCGAATGGCTGGCCGGCGACTGGTTCGAGGCGCTCGATAGGCGACGCTTCGACATCATCGTCGGCAACCCCCCTTACGTGGCCGCGAACGACCCCCATCTCGCCCGTGGCGACGTTCGCTTCGAACCCGTCACCGCGCTGGCTTCGGGCGCTGACGGCCTGGACGATCTGCATCGCCTGATCGCATGCGCGCCGCGCCATCTGCAGCTCGGCGGCAGCCTCCTGCTGGAGCACGGGTACGACCAGGCCGAGGCCGTCCGCGCCTGCCTCGCCGCTCATGCGTTCACCGACATCGCGAGCTGGACCGATCTGGCCGGCGTCGCGCGCGTCAGCGGCGGAAAGCTGTCGAAATAATTTACACGGGAGAATCCCCACCCGGACGCATGTGCCCTCCAATCCCATACATGCCGGAATTTTCCGTCCTCGCCTCGCGGTTGGTGCGAATCTTGCTGGTTTTGGGCACAATTAATCCAAAAGCTTATCGAGGCCCATCATGTCCGACCCCATTCACGACAATCAGGACGTTCCGAACGACGCAAGCGAGACGCCCGCCGTCGACAATGCTCGCCGCAAACTGGCGGGCACGGCGCTCGGCGTCGCGGCCGTGTTCACCCTGAGCAGCCGTCCCGTCTGGGCCAAAGGTCAGCAGTGCACGATTTCCGGCATGATGTCCGGCAATCTCTCGGCCCCCAAAGGCCAGAGCTGCGACGGTTGCACGCCCGGCTACTGGAAACAGTCGCAACATCTGGATTCTTGGGCGCCGACCGGTTTCAAGACGACCGACACGTTCAACACCGTTTTCGGCGTCACGCAGTACATCAAGAGCAACGGCAAACCCTACACCTTGCTGGAAGTGGTGCAAACGTTAAACGGCAACGGCGATCCCGTCTCGACCAATCTGGGATTCCATGCCGTGGCCGCCCTGCTCAACGCCGCGCATCCGAACGTCAATTTCGGCTATACCTCCGGCGAACTGATCATGCTGTTCCGGAACAACTACCTGTCCAATCCGGAAAAGCTCAAAAACTCGCTGGCCATGTTGAACGAGCGTGGCTGTCCGCTCAACTGAGCCCATGCATGGAGCTGCCGCCACCCGCCTGCTGAAGTGCTGGGGCGACGAAGCGGTCGTGTACGACAGCGAGTCGGGCGACACGCACTACCTGAAGCCGCTGACGCTGGCCCTGTATCAGACCTGCCGGGAGCACCCGCAGAGCACGCCGGACGCGATCGCCGCCGCGATCGCCCAGCGCCTGAGCGTGCACGACACGCCGCATTTCCGGGAGCTGGTCGAGGAGGTGCTCGAAGAGCTCGAGAAAATCGGTCTGCTGGAATCGCCATGAAACTGTTGCAGCTCCCCCCGGCCGACCTGCGCCGGCAGTTGGCGGGTTCGGGCGTCTGGATGCGGACCGGGCCGTTCTCCCTGCGCGTGCAGTCGGACGTGCCCGACGTGGCCGAAGGGCTCGCGCAGCTCTACGGGCAGTTCGAGGTCCGCAGCACGCATGAGGCTTTCGCGGATTTTCACGTGTCGGTGAAATCCACGTCCGGGCTGCGCCGCTGGATACGACCGCAGGTCGGTTTCGATTTCGACGGCGTGCGGCCGTTCAAGCCGCTGCCCCGCGACCAGGCCTTTCCGATGCTGGAATGGGGCCTCAACTGGTGCGTCTCCACGCAGGCGCATCACTATCTGATCATCCACGCGGCGGTGGTGGAAAAGCACGGCCGCGCCGCGATCCTGCCGGCGCCCCCCGGTTCGGGCAAGAGCACGCTGACCGCCGGCCTCGTGCTGTCCGGCTGGCGTCTCCTGTCCGACGAGCTCACCTTGATCGACCGCAAGACAGGCCGGATTCAGCCGCTGCCGCGCCCGGTCAGCCTGAAGAACCAGTCGATCGACGTCATCCGGCGGTTCGACGACGAAGCCTTCATCAACCGCGCGTCGCACGACACGGTCAAGGGCACGGTCGCGCACATGCGTCCGCCGCGCGACAGCGTGCTGCGGCAGCACGAAAACGCGCAGCCGGCCTGGGTCATCTTTCCCAAATGGGAAGCCGGCGCCGCCACCCGGCTGACGCCGCGTTCGCAGGCGCAGACCTTCATGTTCCTGGCGCAGAACGCGTTCAACTACAGCCACCTCGGCGCCGACGGCTTCCGCGTCGGCACCGCGCTGATCGATCAAGCCGCCTGCTACGACTTCCGCTACAGCGACCTCGCCGAAGCGGTCGCCGCGTTCGACGCGCTGGCCGAGCCGGCCGCCTGACCGCCATGCCGCGCGACCTGCTCGTCCGCACCCTGCGCACGCCCGACAGCGTCGTCCGTTTCTCGATGGGCGAATGGGACGTTCTGATCCGTCAGGCGCGCGCGGCCGGCCTGCTCGCCCGGCTGGCGCACCGCTTCCACCGGAACGGCCTGACCGACGCGATTCCCGCGGGCGCCCGCTGGCATTTCGCCGCCGCCGGGACGCTGGCCGAACGGCAGCGCACGGCGGTCCGCTGGGAGCTCGCCAACATCCGCGCCGCGCTCGCCGACATCGACGTGCCGCTCGTCGCCCTGAAAGGCGCGGCCTACGTGGCGAACGGCTCGCCGGCCGCCGACGGCCGCCTGTTCAACGACATCGACATCCTGGTGCCGCGCGAGCGCCTGCCCGAGGTCGAGAACGCGCTCATGCTGGCCGGCTGGCACGCGAGCCCCCTGTCGGATTACGACAAACGGTATTACCGGCGCTGGATGCACGAGATTCCGCCGATGCAGCATATCCAGCGCGAAACCGTGATCGACGTCCATCACGCCATCCTGCCCGACACGGCGCGCTATCGCCCCGATTCGGCCAAGCTGCGCAGCCGCGCGGCGCCGGCCGGCGAAACGCCCGGCGTCTGCGTACTGGCGCCGGAAGACCGCATCCTCCACGCGGCGACGCACCTGTTCCACGACGGCGAGCTGCCGCACGGCCTGCGCGATCTGACCGACATCGACCTGCTGCTGCGCGACGCGGCGACGCCGGAATTCTGGCCGCGCCTGCTCGCGCGCGCGGACGAGCTTCAACTGCTGCGTTCGCTGTACTACGCGCTCCGCTACACGGCCCATTTCCTCGCCACGCCGGTACCCGAACACGTCTGGGCCGCGCTCGAACCGGCCGCGCCGAATCGCGCCCTGCGATTGCTGATGGATGCCGTGTTCACGCGCGCGCTCGCGCCCGACCACGCGACCTGCGCGGACCGTTTCACGCCGGCCGCGCGTCTGGCCGCCTACGTGCGCGCGCACTGGCTGCGCATGCCGATGCACCTGCTGATTCCGCATCTGGTCCACAAGGCCTTCGTCAGCCCTTACCAGGAAGCCGGCGCGCCCAAGGCGGCTTGACGCGGACGGCGCCCCGCGTATAATTCCCGAGTATTCCAGTCAAGTATTCAGGAGCCTGTCATGACCCCGCTCGACCGCATCCGCGAACAAGTCACCCAAAACGCGATCGTCCTCTATATGAAAGGCACGCCGCAGTTTCCGCAGTGCGGTTTCTCGTCGCGCGCGGCCCAGGTCCTGCAGGCCTGCGGCGTCAAGGATTTTCTGGCGGTCAACGTGCTGGCCGATCCGGAGATTTTCGAGAACCTGAAGTACTACGCCAACTGGCCGACCTTCCCGCAGCTCTACGTCAAGGGCGAACTGATCGGCGGCTCCGACATCATGATCGAGATGTACCAGAAGGGCGAAATCCAGAAACTGCTGGAAGAGGCGCAGGCCGCCTGAGACGGCGCCGCACCCGGAAAAAAGCCGACCTCGCAGGTCGGCTTTTTTTGGCCATTCAGGTCTTCGGTTCGTCCGAATCGACAGCGTCCATGCCCAGCTCGTGAATCTTACGGGTCAGCGTGTTGCGCCCCCAGCCGAGCAGATGCGCGGCCTCGATGCGCCGGCCGCCGGTATGGCGCAGCGCGACTTCGATCAGGGTTTTCTCGTAGGCCTGGGTCAGCTCGTCGAGTATCGCCGCCTCGCCGCGGGCCAGCCGCGCGCTCGCCTCGGCGGCAAGGCCCGCCAGCCAGTTGCCGCCGCCGCCCTGCTCGGTCGCGCCCTGCATCAGATCGGCCGGCAGATCGCCGGCCTCGACGATCTGACCCGGCGCCATGACCGTGAGATAGTGGCAGACGTTTTCGAGCTGGCGCACGTTGCCGCTCCACGGCAGGCCGACCAGCGTCTTGACCGCCGCGTCCGACACGCCCTTGGCCTCCACGCCGAGTTCGCGCGCGCTTTTCTGCATGAAATGCCGCACCAGCAGCGGAATATCCTCGCGACGCTCGCGCAGGGCGGGCAGACGCAGCCGGATGACGTTGAGGCGATGGAACAGGTCTTCGCGGAACAGGCCCTCGCGCACCCGCACTTCCAGATCCTGGTGCGTGGCCGCGATGACCCGCACGTTCACCTTGATCGGCGTGTGGCCGCCGACGCGATAGAACTGCCCGTCCGCCAGCACGCGCAGCAGGCGGGTCTGCAATTCGGCCGGCATGTCGCCGATCTCGTCGAGGAAGAGCGTGCCGCCGTCGGCCTGCTCGAAGCGGCCGCGCCGCTGCGCCGCCGCGCCGGTGAAGGCGCCGCGCTCGTGGCCGAAGAGTTCGGATTCGAGCAGATCCTTCGGGATCGCCGCCGTGTTCAGCGCGATGAACGGCCCGGTCGCGCGCGGGCTATGGCGGTGCAGCGCCCGCGCGACGAGCTCCTTGCCGCTGCCCGATTCGCCGGTGATCAGCACGGTGGCGTGCGAATGCGCCAGCCGGCCGATGGCGCGAAACACCTCCTGCATCGCGGGCGCCTGGCCGAGGATTTCCGGCACCGGCGCATCGCTCGCGGCGGGCACGTCGCGGCTGGCGTTTTCCGCCAGCGCGCGGCGCACCAGTTCCAGCGCCTGATCGACGTCGAAAGGCTTGGGCAGGTATTCGAACGCGCCGCCCTGGAACGCGGCCACCGCGCTGTCGAGGTCGGAATAGGCGGTCATGATGATGACCGGCACCTTGGGCAGCCGCTCCTTCAAGGCCTGCAGCAGTTCCAGGCCCGAGACGCCCGGCATGCGGATGTCGGACAGGACGGCGGCCGGCGTGCTGCGCTCCAGTTCGCGCAGGGCGTCGGTGGCCGAGCTGAAGGTCATGCAGGGAATGTCTTCGCGCAGCAGGGCTTTTTCCAGCACCCAGCGGATGGAGCGGTCGTCGTCGATGATCCAGACGGTGGTCGTTTTCGCCATGTCGACACTCATACGGAAAGCGGAAGAAAAATCGAGAAAACCGTGCGGCCGGGCTGGCTCTCGCAATCGATGGTGCCGTGGTTCTGCGCCACCAGCGTCTGCGCCACGGCCAGCCCCAGCCCGCTGCCGCCCTCGCGGCCGGACACCAGCGGATAGAAGATCTGCTCGCGGATCTCGTCCGGAATGCCGGGGCCGTCGTCGACGATCTCGACGCGCAGGCCCAGTTGGTAGCGCCGGCTTTCCAGCGTGATCTGCCGGGCGACGCGGGTGCGGAAGACGATGTTGCCCTGGCCGCGCAGGGCCTGCACCGCGTTGCGCGCGATGTTCAGCGTGGCCTGGATCAGTTGTTCGGCGTCGGCCCGGATGTCCGGCAGGCTGATGTCGTAGTCGCGGCGCAGGGAGACGCTCGGCGTCTCGGCCAGGATCAGGCTGCGGACCCGCTCCAGAACTTCATGGATGTTGACCGCACCAAAACGGGGCACGCGATGCGGCGTCAGCAGCCGTTCCATCAGCGACTGCAGCCGGTCGGACTCCTTGATGATGACCTGGGTGTATTCGCGCAGGCTCTCGCGCGGCAGTTCGTGTTCCAGCAGTTGCGCCGCACCGCGGATGCCGCCGAGCGGGTTCTTGATCTCGTGCGCCAGGTTGCGCAGCAGTTCGCGATTGGCTTCCTGCTGCAGCCGCGCCTGTTCCAGCCGGGCGATGCGCAGGTGCGGATCGACCGCGCGCATCTCGATCAGGATGCCGTTTGGCGGCCGGTCGAGTGGCGAGACGTTGCAGCCGACGCGGATCGACGGATGGCCGTTGACGACGACGTCGAGCTCGTACTCGATGACGGTTTCCTGTTCGGCGCGCGCGGTCTGGATGGCCGACAGCAGTTCCGGACTGCGCGCGAACGCCTGCGCGGCGTCGTCGCCGACCAGGAGCGCGCCCGATACGCCCAGCAGGGTCTCGGTCGCCGCGTTGACGTAGCGGATCGATCCCGCCTCATCCAGCACCAGGGCGCCGGTGGAAAGGCTGTCGAGCCCGCGGAATTCGCTGTCGGGAAAAAGCATGGCACTCATGCGCTTCGATGAAGCACCGATTGTGCCAGAGGCGCGCGCGCGGGTTCCGGACCCGGGAACGCCTATTTCAGGTTGGTCAGTTCGCGCTGAATGGCGCCGATGTTCTGCTCGTGCTGCTGCACGGCGTCCCGCAGTTTCCTGACGCGGCTGGCGTGGGTGGCGTCGCCCGCCCGCTCGCCCGGTTGCAGCCGCTCGCCGAGCGAAAGCTGGCGGCGCGCCTCGTCGGCGTTGCGCCGCTCCCCGGCCAGTTCGTCCTGCAGGATCTGCCGCCGGATGTCGTCGCGCCGCTTCTGCGTCGTCGGATCGATGCGCGGGAAATCCGCCGGGCTTGGCGCGTAGGAGGCCGGACGCGCGGATTTACCGGCGGGCAGCGGCGCGGGCGCGCCGGGCAGGTCGATCCGCTTGGCGCCCTTGCGGTAGACGTCGGTGAACGTCACCTGGCCGTTTTCGTCGACGTACTTGTAGATTTCCGCCTGAACGGGGGCGGCCAGCAACAAGGTCAGCAGGAAAAAGGAGGGCGGGATGCGCATGGGTCGAGTGTAGCCTACCCTCCATTACGGCCGAAACCCGGCCGGCTTGATCCGAAAAACGAAAGGCGCTGACTAGTAGGCCTGCTTACGGTCTGTCCGGGCAGGCCGCCCGAGGGGCTTTCAGGAATCGGCGTCGAACCTCGACGCGGTCTTCAGGCCCAGCCGGCGCGCCAGCTTGTGCAGGTTGCTGGCGTCCACGCCCAACTGGCGCGCGGCGGCGGCCCAGTTGTGGCCGTGGCGCTCCAGGGCCTGACGGATCGCCGCGCGCTGGCTGGCATCGACGATCTCGTGCAGACGGGCTCCGGACGCCATCGGCAACTGCAGCGCCGGCGCGGCTGTGACGCCCTCGACCGGCGCGCCGGCCGAGGGCAGCGCCAGCGCATCCAGGTCCAGCACGTCGGATTCCAGCGTGACGATGGCCCGGCGGTCGGCGCCGCGGCTGACGGTCTTGAGGGCGGCGCGGCTGATCACGTGCTCCAGCTCGCGCACGTTGCCCGGCCAACGGTAGCGGCGCAGCGCCCCCTCGGCGTCGGGCGACAGGCGCAGGCTGCGCAGGCCCAGGCGCGAGCGGTTCAACTCCAGAAAGCGCCCGGCCAGCAGCAGCAGGTCGTTGCCCCGCTCGCGCAGCGGCGGAATGGGGATCGGGTAGACCGACAGCCGGTGGTAAAGGTCGGCGCGGAAGGCGCCCTCGGCCACCTGCTCGCGCAGGCTGCGGTTGGTGGCGGCGATGACGCGCACGTTCACGCGCTTGGGCTTGTCCGCGCCCAGACGCTGGATTTCGCCGTTCTGCAGCGTGCGCAGCAGCTTGGCCTGGATGACCAACGGCAGCTCGCCGACCTCGTCGAGGAACAGCGTACCGCCCTCGGCGGCCTCGAAGCGGCCGGGCCGCTCGCCCACCGCGCCCGAGAAGGCGCCGCGCACGTGGCCGAAGAGCTCGCTCTCGGCCAGCGATTCGGGCAGCGCGGCGCAGTTCACGTGCACCAGCGGCCGCGCGCGGCGGCGCGACAGGCGGTGCAGCCGGTGGGCGAACAGCTCCTTGCCCACGCCCGTCTCGCCCAGCAGCAGCACCGGCAGTTCGGAGTCGGCCACGACTTCCAGCTCGTGCAGCAGGTGCAGCAGAGGCGGGCTCTGACCCACGATCTCCGGCTCCTCGCCCGCGACGCCCGGCGTGTGCGCGGAAGGACTGTAGGTGCTGCGCAGCGCGCGCATCTGATCTTCGAGGCGGGTCATGCGGGCCGCGGCCTCGATGGCGACGCCCAGCGTCGCCAGTTGCGACTGCGCCTGCGCGTTGAAGGTGCCGGGCTGCAGCGCATCCAGCGTGACCACGCCCCAGCGCGCGCCTTCCACGTTCAACGACAGGCCCATGCAGTCGTGCACCGCCAGCGGCTGGCCGACGCGCTCCTCCAGCAGGCCATCGTAGGGGTCGGGCAAGGCGCTGTCGTGGTGAAAACGGGTGACGCCCTCGCGCTGCAGGATGGTCGCCAGTCGCGGATGCTCCCGGATCGCGAAGCGCCGGCCCAGGGCGTCATGGCTCAGGCCGTCCACGGCCACGGGGCGCAACTGGTCGCCTTCGAGCTGCAGCAGCGCCACCGCGCCGCTGTGGAAATGCGCCCGCAGGCTGGCGGCCAGGCGTTGCATGCGCACGGCCGCCGGCAGATCCATCGCCAGATCGGCCAGCAGCATGTGATACAGCGGAAGGGTATCTTCGACCATTATCGGGTTTTATTTACCTTGATTAACTCGGGTAATTATAACCGTCAATTCCATATCCAATTGATTTTACTGTTTCTTTTAATGGTACGTATTTCGCTCAATCCTGGATGCCGATCACGGCAAGCCCATAAACCCATGAAAAGCGATGAACACATGGCCCTCATTCCACGCCGCGAACGCGTTTTGCGCATTCCCATGAACCGCCATCCAGGAGACGCACCATGAATCTGATGGAACAATCGCTGGGCCAGTTGGCCCGGCAAATCCCCGGCGCCTCACGCGTATTCGAGACGCACCGCTTCGACTTCTGCTGCGCCGGCAACCGCACGCTGCGCGCGGCCGCGGCGGCGGCCGGCATCGACGGCGAGGCCGTCGCGGCCGAATTGCGAGCCCTGCAGGCGCGCGGCGCGACCGCCGGCGAGCCGGACTGGAGCCAATTCACCGACGCGGCGCTGGTCGATCACGTGCTGCATCGCTACCACACGGTGCACCGCGAGCAACTGCCCGAGCTGATCCGCCTGGCGGACCGGGTGGAGCAGGTGCACGGCAAACACGACGACTGCCCGCACGGCCTGGCCGAGCACCTGAACGGCATGGCCCAGGAACTGGAAAGCCATATGCGGAAAGAGGAAGCGGTGCTGTTCCCGCTGATCGCGCGAGGCCACGGCGCCACGGCGGCCATGCCCATCGGCGTGATGCGCGGCGAGCACGAGGACCACGGCGCCGCGCTGCAGCGCCTGCTTGAGCTGACGCAGGACATCACGCTTCCGCAGGGCGCCTGCGCCACCTGGCACGCGCTCTACACGGGGCTGCGCACTTTCCGCGACGACCTGATCGCACACATCCACATCGAAAACAACATCCTGTTCGAGCGCTTCGCGCCCGCGGCAGTACAGTGAAAGAAGAGGGCCTCATGGGACCGTACAAGAAACTCTGGTTCACGCTGATCGGCGTGTGCATCGTGATGTTCTCGCTGCTGGGGTACTACGGCGCGGACGTCTATCGCTCGGCGCCGCCGATACCGGCGCAGGTGGTCACCCCGGACGGCAAGGTGCTGTTCGGCAAGGACGACATCCTCGACGGCCAGACCGCATGGCAGTCCGTCGGCGGCATGCAGCTCGGCTCCATCTGGGGCCACGGCGCGTACCAGGCGCCGGACTGGACGGCCGACTGGCTGCACCGCGAGCTGACGGCGTGGCTGGACCTGGCCGCGCAGGAGCGCCACGGCCAGCCGTATGAGCAACTCGACGCCGTGGCGCAGGGCGGGTTGCACGCGCAGTTGCGGCAGGAGTACCGCGGCAACGGCGTGGATGCCGACAACCGCCTGGTGGTCAGCGCGCGGCGCGCGCAGGCGATGGCGCAGACCGCGGCCTATTACGACCGCCTGTTCTCGGCCGATCCCGATCTGCGCGCGACGCGCCAGAGCTTCGCGATGAAGGAAGACACGCTGCCCAGCGCCGAACGGCGCGAGGACATGACGCAGTTCTTCTTCTGGACCGCCTGGGCGGCGGCCACCGAACGGCCGGGCTCGAAGACGACCTACACCAACAACTGGCCGCACGAGCCGCTGATCGGCAACGCGCCGAGCAGCGAAAACGTGGTGTGGTCCATCCTCAGCGTGGTGATTCTGCTCGCGGGCATCGGCTTTCTGGTGTGGGGCTGGTCCTTCCTGCGCCGGCACGACGAGCCGCAGCCCGCCGCCCCCGCACGCGACCCGCTCACCGCCTTCGCCCTCACGCCGTCGCAGCGCGCGCTCGGCAAGTACCTGTTCCTGGTCGCGGCGCTGTTCGTGTTCCAGGTGTTCCTGGGCGGCTTCACCGCCCACTACACGGTGGAAGGGCAGCATTTCTACGGCATCGACGTGTCGCAGTGGTTTCCGTACGCGCTGACGCGCACCTGGCACATCCAGAGCGCGCTGTTCTGGATCGCCACCGGCTTCCTTGCGGTGGGGCTGTTCCTCGCGCCGCTCATCAACGGCGGCAGGGATCCGAAATTCCAGCGGCTCGGCGTGGACGTGCTGTTCTGGGCGCTGGTGTTCGTCTGCGTCGGTTCCTTCATCGGCAACTACCTCGCCATTGCGCAGAAGCTGCCGGCCGAATGGAACTTCTGGCTCGGCCACCAGGGCTACGAGTACATCGACCTCGGCCGCTTCTGGCAGATCCTCAAATGGGTCGGCATCCTGCTGTGGCTGGTGCTGATGCTGCGCGGCGTGCTGCCGGCGCTGCTGAAGAAGAACGGCGAGGACAAGAACCTGCTCGCGTTGCTGACCGCCTCGGTCGGCGCCATCGGCCTGTTCTACGGCGCCGGCCTGTTCTATGGCGAGCGCACCAGCCTGACGATCATGGAGTACTGGCGCTGGTGGGTGGTGCACCTGTGGGTCGAGGGTTTCTTCGAGGTGTTCGCCACGGTGGCGCTGGCCTTCGTGTTCAGCAGCATGGGCCTGGTCTCGCGCACCATGGCCACCACCGCCAGCCTGGCCTCGGCCTCGCTGTTCCTGCTCGGCGGCATTCCCGGCACATTCCACCATCTGTACTTCGCCGGCACCACCACGCCGGTGATGGCCGTGGGCGCCGCGTTCAGCGCGCTTGAAGTGGTGCCGCTGATCGTGCTCGGCCACGAAGCCTGGGAAAACTGGCGCCTGAAGACGCGCGCGCCGTGGATGGCCGACCTGAAGTGGCCGCTGATGTGCTTCGTCGCGGTGGCGTTCTGGAACATGCTGGGCGCCGGGGTGTTCGGCTTCATGATCAACCCGCCGATCTCGCTGTACTACGTGCAGGGCCTGAACACCACGCCGGTGCACGCGCACGCGGCCCTGTTCGGCGTCTACGGCTTCCTGGCGCTGGGCTTCACGCTGATGGTGCTGCGCTACGTGCGCCCGCAGTTCGCCTTCAGCGAGCCGCTGATGAAAATCGGCTTCTGGGGCCTGAACGCCGGCCTGGTGCTGATGATCGCCACCAGCCTGCTGCCGATCGGCCTGATCCAGTTCCACGCGAGCGTGAGCGAAGGCCTGTGGTACGCGCGCAGCGAGGCGTTCATGCAGCAGCCGCTGCTGCAGACCCTGCGCTGGGTGCGCACCTTCGGCGATGTGGTCTTCATCGTCGGCGCCCTCGGCCTGGCGTGGCAGGTGGTGCTGGGTCTGATGAGTCGCACGCCGGCGTCCGCGCCCGCACCCGCCGCGGCCAAGCCCGAACCGGCCTGAAGTCCGCCTCACCCGGCCCATTAACACCCGATGCATCGCATCGGGTGTTTTCGTTTTCGGCAATGGATACGGCGGCGCCACGCCACCACGGGCACCGCCCCGTCGCCATGAAAAAGGGCGGCCGAAGCCGCCCTTGTCGTGCCGTGCGTCCGATTTACAGCGAGTAGTACATCGCGAATTCGACCGGATGGGTCGTCATGCGGAACTTGGTGACTTCCTGCATCTTGAGTTCGATGTAGGCGTCGATCGTGTCGTTGGTGAACACGCCGCCGCGGGTCAGGAACTCGCGGTCCTTGTCGAGCTCGTCAAGCGCCATTTCGAGGCTGTGGCAGACCTTCGGAATCTTCGCGTCCTCTTCCGGCGGCAGGTCGTACAGATCCTTGTCGGCGGGATCGCCCGGGTGGATCTTGTTCTGGATGCCGTCCAGACCCGCCATCATCAGCGCGGCGAAGCACAGGTAGGGGTTGGCCATCGGATCGGGGAAGCGGGTCTCGATGCGGCGCGCCTTGGTCGACGCGGCGATCGGGATGCGGATCGAGGCCGAACGGTTGCGCGCCGAGTAGGCGAGCATGACCGGCGCTTCGAAGCCCGGAACCAGACGCTTGTACGAGTTGGTCGACGGATTGGTGATCGCGTTCAGCGCCTTAGCGTGCTTGATGATGCCGCCGATGTAGTACAGGCACATTTCCGACAGGCCGGCGTAGCCGTCGCCCGCGAACAGGTTCTTGCCGTCCTTCCACAGCGACTGGTGGACGTGCATGCCGGAGCCGTTGTCGCCGACGATGGGCTTGGGCATGAAGGTCGCGGTCTTCCCATACGCATGGGCGACGTTCTGCACGATATATTTCAGCGTCTGCGTCCAGTCGGCGCGCTTGGTCAGCGTGCTGAACACGGTGCCGATCTCGCACTGGCCGGCGGTCGCCACTTCGTGGTGGAACACCTCGACCGCGATGCCAGCTTCTTCCAGCGCCAGCACCATCGCGGCGCGGATGTCCTGCAGGCTGTCGACCGGCGGCACCGGGAAGTAGCCGCCCTTGATGCCGGGACGGTGACCGGTGTTGCCGTTCTCGAACTTCTCGGCAGACGACCAGGCGGCCTCCTCGGAATTGATCTGCACGCCGCAGCCCGACATGTTGTCGTGCCAGGTGATCGAGTCGAAGATGAAGAACTCGGGCTCGGGACCGAAGTAGGCGGTGTCGGCGATGCCGGTGGACTTGAGGTAGGCCTCGGCGCGGCGGGCGATCGAACGCGGATCGCGCTCGTAGCCCTTGCCGTCGGACGGCTCGATGACGTCGCAGGTCATCACCAGCGTGGCCTCGTCGAAGAAGGGATCCATGTAGGCCGAATCGGGGTCGGCCTTCAGCAGCATGTCGGAAGCCTGGATGCCCTTCCAGCCGGCGATCGAGGAGCCGTCGAACGGATGGCCGTTCTCGAACCATTCCTCGTCCACGAGGCGGGCCGGGATCGATACGTGCTGTTCCTTGCCACGGGTATCGGTAAAGCGCAGATCAACGAATTTGACTTCGTTGTCCGCAATTTTCTTCATGACATCGGCCACGGACATGCTCAAATCTCCTAGACAGAAAACGGATGGAATCGACGACGTTGCAGGCCGCGCGGTCGGCTCGCCGGAAACGCCACACTGAAATCGTGATAGCAGCAACCGTGCCATGCAAAAAATCGGGTCGGCGGGCATTGTGCCACAAGGCCAAAGCGCACGGATAGCCAATCCGCCTCCACCCCAGGCGCACCAATTCAGGTCATGGCGGCCTCTTTGCGCACCAAATAAGTGCATCCCTGTTCTTTGCCCATGCAAACCTATACTGGGACAAAGGTTTCGGGAGCATGCAATGGGGCGAATCACCGAATTGCTGGACGCCGCGCACAGCCGCGGCCGCCTGCGCGACCTGCCCTACGCCGGCGCGCTGGCGCCCGACGAAGCGCACGAACTGCTCATGCTGGCGCCCGGCGCGCGGCTGATCGACGTGCGTTCGCGCGCCGAACTGGAACTCACCGGCACGCTGCCGGACGCCGTGCACGTGGAATGGCAGAGCTGGCCCGGCTGGGCGGCCAATCCGCATTTCCTCGTCCAACTCGCGCAGGCGACGGACGCCGAATCCCTGCTGCTCTTCATCTGCCGCAACGGCCACCGCTCGCACCATGCAGCGGCGGCCTGCGCGGCGGCCGGCCGCGGCGGCTGCTACAACGTGCTCGAAGGCTTCGAGGGTGAACGCGACAAGGCGACCGGCCGGCGCAACACGATCGACGGCTGGAAACGGCGCGGCCTGCCCTGGCAGCAAAGCTGAATCGGCGCGCGCGCGGTTAGAATCGCGCGCATGACCGACCGATACGCCGTATTCGGGCACCCGATCGCCCACTCCCAATCCCCCGCCATCCACGCCGCCTTCGCCCGCCAGACCGGGCAGGACCTGCGCTACGAGGCCATCCTCGCGCCGCTCGACGGTTTTGCGGCGAGCGTCGCCGCCTTCATCGCCGCCGGCGGACGCGGCGCCAACGTCACCGTGCCGTTCAAGGAAGAGGCCTTCCGGCTGGCCGGCCGGCTGAGCGCCCGCGCCGAGCGGGCGGGCGCGGTCAACACGCTCAGCTTCGAGGACGGCGCGCTGCTCGGCGACAACACCGACGGCGCCGGACTGGTGGCCGATCTCGTCCGCAACCTCAAGCGCGACCTCGCCGGCGCCCGCATCCTGCTGCTCGGCGCGGGCGGCGCCGCGCGCGGCGTGGCCGGCCCGCTGCTCGATCTTCGCCCGGTCGCGCTGGTGATCGCCAACCGGACGGCCGGCCGCGCCGAGGCACTGGCCCGTCTGTTCGACCGCAACGCCGTCGGCTGCGGCTTCGAGGCCGTCGAAGGCCGCTTCGACCTCGTCGTCAACGCCACCGCGGCCAGCCTCGCGGGCGAACTGCCGCCCCTGCCGCCCGACGTGTTCGCGCCGGGCGCGCTGGCCTACGACATGATGTACGGCCGCGACACGCCTTTCCTCGCGTTCGCGCGCGAACGCGGCGCCGCGACCGCCGACGGGCTGGGCATGCTGGTCGAGCAGGCCGCCGAAGCCTTCTTCGTCTGGCGCGGCGTCCGTCCCGACACCGCGCCCGTCATCGCCGGCCTGCGCGCAGCCTGATGCTGAAAACCCTGCTCGGCTGGATCGGCAAAGGGCTGGCCGCCTTCGTCGGCGTGGCGCTGCTGTACCAGGTGTGGATCTTCGCCCACGTGCTGTGGTGGATCGATCACGACCCGTCCTCCACGGCCTTCATGAAGGCCGGGCTCCAACGGCAGCAGGCGAGGAACCCGGACGCGGAACTGCGGCACAAGTGGGTGCCCTACGACCGCATCTCGATCCATCTCAAGCGCGCGATCGTCGCCGCCGAGGACGCGAAATTCCTCGACCACGAAGGTTTCGACGTCGAAGGCATCCAGAACGCCGTCGCGAAGAACCTGAAAAAGGGCCGGCTCGTCGCCGGCGGCTCGACCATCAGCCAGCAGCTCGCGAAAAACCTGTTTCTCTCCGGCGAGCGCAGCTTCGTCCGCAAGGGCCAGGAGGCGATCATCACGCTGATGATCGAATCCACCTGGAGCAAGCGCCGCATCCTAGAGGTCTATCTCAACGTCATCGAATGGGGCGACGGCATCTACGGCGCGGAGGCGGCCGCGCGCCGCTACTACAAAAAACCCGCCGCCGCCCTCGACCGCGACCAGGCCGCGCGGCTGGCCGCGATGGCGCCCAATCCGCGCTGGTACGAGACGCATCGCGGCTCGCGCGCCTATCAGCAGCGCGTGGCGCTGATCAAGCGATACATGGGCAGCGCGCGGGTTCCTCGCTGAATCGCGCGATACAATCGCGGGGCTTCCGAAATAGACGCCCCATGACCGACACCCTCGAAAACCAGTCGCAGGAAACGCTCGAGGCGCATCTCGCGCAGGTGCAGGACCTGCTCGGCCGCATGCGGCTGGTGGAGGAGCTCGTCCACAAACAGGGCGGACCGCGTCAGGACCTGGTGGAGAACCTCGTCCACAAGCAGAACCTCGCCGAGCTGAAACGCAAGCTCGAACAGCTCCACCCGGCGGACATCGCCTACATTCTCGAAGCGCTGCCGCTCGACGAGCGGCGCCTGGTGTGGGATCTGGTCGGCGCGGAGAACGACGGCGAGATTCTGCTGGAAGTTTCGGATTCCGTCCGCGAATCGCTGATCCGGACGATGGACAAGGCGGAGCTGCTGGCCGCCGCCGAATCGCTCGATACCGACGAGATCGCCGACATCGCGGCCGACCTGCCGCAGGACGTGATCCAGGAACTGCTGACCACGCTGGACGTGCAGAAGCGCGCGCGCCTGCAATCGGCGCTGTCCTATCCCGAGGACTCGGTCGGCGCGCTGATGGATTTCGAGATGGTGACGATCCGCGCCGACGTCACGCTCGAAGTCGCGCTGCGCTACCTGCGCCGGCTCGGCGAACTGCCCGACCAGCTCGACAAGCTCTTCGTGGTCGAGCGGGACACGCTGATCGGCGTGCTGCCGCTGAAACGCCTGCTGACCACCGACCCCGAAGCCTCGGTGGCGGCGGTGATGGTCGAGGATTTCGTGCGCTTTCATCCCGAGGACGACGCGCACGAGGCGGCGCAGGCCTTCGAGCGCTACGACCTGGTGATGGCGCCGGTGGTCGACGCCGGCGGCCGACTGATCGGCCGTCTCACGGTGGACGCGGTGGTGGACTACATCCGCGAATCGGCCGACGCCGACATGCTGTCGATGGCCGGCCTGAAGGAAGAGGAAGACCTGTTCTCCACCGTCTGGAACGCCGCCAAGAACCGCTGGATGTGGCTGGCGATCAATCTCTGCACCGCTTTCATCGCCTCGCGCGTGATCGGCGCCTTCGAGGGCAGCATCGAGAAGCTCGCCGCGCTCGCCGCGCTGATGCCCATCATCGCCGGCATCGGCGGCAATTCGGGCAACCAGACCGTGACGCTGATCATCCGCGGCCTCGCGCTCGGCCACATCACGCCCGCCAACGCCCGCCGGCTGGTGGTCAAGGAACTGGGCGTGGCCACGCTGAACGGCCTCGTCTGGGGCGCCGTGGTCGGCGTGTTCGCCTGGCTCCTGTACGACAACCCCGCGCTGGGCGGCGTGATGGCGCTCGCGATGCTGCTCAACCTGCTGGTGGCCTCGCTGGCCGGCATCTTCATTCCGATGACGCTGGAGCGCGTGAAGCGCGACCCGGCCATCGGCTCGTCCGTGCTGCTGACCTTCGTCACCGACAGCATGGGCTTCTTCATCTTCCTCGGGCTCGCCACCCTGCTGCTGCTATGAGCGCCCCCACGAGCCGCCAGCTCTACCTGCGCCTGCTCGGCTACGTCAAGCCGCACTGGCGCATGTTCGCGCTGTCCATCGTCGGCCTCGTCCTGACCGCCGCCACCGAGCCGCTGCTGCCGGCGCTTTTCAAGCCGCTGCTCGACGAAGGCTTCGTCGGCAAGAACGCGGAATTCATGCGCT
>Ga0228535_1000739_pt1 | contig 76695 bp, 71 predicted proteins | sample SJ1metagenome_FD_168457 | JGI IMG/M metagenome (GOLD analysis project Ga0228535, IMG submission 168457) | Enriched culture of PCE-dechlorinating microbial communities from Ithaca, New York, USA - SJ1 | ecosystem: Engineered > Modeled > Simulated communities (microbial... > Unclassified | place...
GAGAGGAAGTCGATGTCATCTAGTTCTATGCGGCATGTACTCTCTATCGCTGGAAGCGATACCAGCGGTGGGGCGGGGATTCAGGCTGATTTAAAAACCATGAGTGCCTGCGGAGTCTTCGGGATGTCGGTCATCACAGCCCTCACTGCGCAAAACACTAAGGGGGTCCAGGCTCTCCGCCAAGTTGATGCGGATTTTGTCGGCGCGCAGATTGACGCAGTATTCAGCGATATTAGGGTGGATGCAGTAAAAATTGGCATGCTTGGCACCCTGGCGGTGATGAAAGTAATTGGAGAGCGATTACGCTGGTATCGCCCCAAATGGATTGTGGTTGATCCTGTTTTGCAGGCTAAAAATGGATACCCCCTCATGGAAGACACTGCAAAAGACATTTTTTTGTCTGAAATTGTGCCTTTAGCCGATCTTATTACCCCCAATCTCCCCGAGACTGCAGCCCTTGCAGGTTTTGTGCCCAAGACCATGGCTGAATTGGAAAGCGCGGGAAAGAAGATTCTATCGCTTGGGGCTAAAGCAGTCCTTATAAAAGGGGGACATCGGAAGACCGATGCTGATGATGTCCTGGTAACCAATCTAGGTGTGCACGTTTTCAAGGGGGAACGCCTTACCAGTCAGCATACCCATGGCACCGGATGCTCTCTTTCGAGTGCCATCACGGCATATTTGGCTCGAGGCTTGACGATCCTTGAGGCTATAGAACGTGCCAAGAATTACGTCAGAGTGGGTATCGAACATGGCCTCAATATAGGCCATGGAATCGGTCCTATCCATCATTTTTATAACTTGTATCATGGAGAGGTGCCTCAATTATGAACCAGACCAATTTCGAAGCAATGAATCTCGCGGATGTTCTAGAGAACCTCAGATCTTCTTCGCCGCTCATTCACCATATCACCAACGCGGTGACAATCAACGATTGCGCGAATATTACCCTTGCCTTAGGCGGCTCCCCAGTAATGGCTGATAGTCCGGAGGAAGCCAGCGAAATGGCTGGCTTTGCAGGAGCTCTGGTAATTAACATGGGAACGCTACACCCAAGTGCCATTTCATCAATGATCGAGGCGGGGATCCGGGCTCGAGAAATGGGCAAACCGGTGATTTTTGATCCCGTCGGTGCAGGAGCAACGCAATTTCGGCGGAATACAGCTGAAGAAATCCTTAGGAAGGTTCGACCTACTATCATTAAAGGCAACGCTTCCGAGATCAAGTTCCTGGCAGGGGAGGCTTCCAACCAACGGGGAGTTGATTCCATGGACAGCGAGGCGGATCAGGCCGCAATAGCGCTTGCGCGGTCAAGCGGAGCCATTGTAGCCGCTACAGGGGCTATAGATACAGTCACCGATGGCAAATCGATGTATAAAATTGGCGGAGGAACCGCAATGCTCAGCCGAATAACCGGCACTGGCTGTATGACCTCTTCCTTGGTTGGCTGTTTCTGTAGTGTTATGTCGTCCCATCTTTTCGCTGCTATCTTGGGCATCTTGGCCATGAAGCTGGCCGGTGAAAAAGCTCAAAAAGCCTTAAAGCCAGGACAGGGCACCGGACAATTCCGAATCAATCTATTTGATGCCATCAGCCTCCTGACGCCCTCGGACTTCCTTTGGAAAGAAAGGATCACCTATGTTACGCTTTGATTCATCCCTATGCTTGATAACCGACCGATCCTTTTGTCCCAAAGCTGATTTTTTCCCGATTCTGGAAACAGCCATTGATTCCGGAGTCACCTGGGTTCAGTTTCGGGAAAAATCCGGGCTCGCCGATCGGGAGATGTTTGAATTGGGCCAAAAGGTTCGTGAATTGACTGCCAGAAAAGGGGTGCCGATGATAGTGAATGATCGCCTTGATCTGGCTATGGCCTTGGATGCGGATGGAATCCACCTGGGACAAGGGGACCTGCCCCTCTGGGCTGCAAAAAAACTTTGGAGGCCGGATAAAATATATGGCGTATCGGCACAGACCTTGGAACAGGCAGAAAAAGCCCTCCACGATGGAGCCGATTATTTGGGAATCGGGGCGCTATTCCCCACCATCAGCAAAAATGACGCTATCATGGTACATCATCGGCAGATTGAACTGATCAGAATGTTAGGAGTACCCCTTATTGGAATTGGGGGCATAACTCCTGAACGGATAAAAGACATACGCCGCTTTGGTTTTTCTGGCATCGCGGTCATATCGGCGATATGGGGAGCTCCAGACCCTGCAAAGGCAGTGCAAACTTTCGTTCAACAATGGAAGGACGTTTGAAAGATATGCTGACCAGCAAAGCTGTACTTTGGGATAAAGACGGCACGCTCCTGAACACCTTTGGGAGCTGGATTGATGTGGAGCGGAAGTTGGCGGAAGCAATGGCGGCCGAGTATGGATTTTCATCCGTAAAAGAGCAAGATTACATTCAACGAGTCCTTTTTCGGCTGGGAGTCAAGCCAGATGGGACGGTTTCTGGCCAGGGCGTACTGGCTTCGGGAACGAGCGAAGCCATTATTGGGGAATTCTATTCCGCATTTCTTGAAATGGATTCTTTCATTTCCGAGAAAAAGCAAAGCTTCTTTTCTTTGGCAAAGTCAAAACTCGCCGAAATTCTGGAGCAAAGCCCAATTACGCCGATACCGGCACAAGGCGCGCAAGAGGCTCTTAGGTTTTTTAAGGATTTGGGCTTATGCCAAGGACTTGCTACCTCGGACTCGCTCGCGAACGCCCAACGGGATATGGCGGCGGCAGGATTTCTTGACTATTTTACGTTTATTGCCGCATCTGATACCATCGAACAGCCGAAACCACATCCCTGTTCCGTGTACGCTTTTTCCGACTTTTGCGGAGTTTCCCCCAGCGATGTTCTGGTAATAGGCGATACGCCCGCCGATGAGGCAATGGCTATGGCCGCGGGTGCTTCCTTTGTGGCAGTTCTCAGCGGAACAGGAGTTGTCCAGGATTTTTCTCCAAAAGCCAATGTTGTCCACGACCTGCTTGATCTCCCGCGCTTTTTCGCAAAGGGATAGGTGACCTTGGTTCGTTAGCAATACAATCTGATCGGCTACGAGAACCGCCTCCTTGCGCGCGAAGATTTCAACGACGACACCAAGGATGCCGGCGAAATGGGCTCCGGCCATGCTGTTACCGCGTTCTATGAAATTTTTAAAAAGGGGACATACCCCAATTTTTAAATTCCCCGCACCATCGCATGCTTCCCCAGTGCCCGGGCAACCTGCACTAATGCTTCAACCTCGCTGGGGGCCGGTTCTTTAAGCAGATCCCATTGCGGGTCCAGGCAGTTGCCACCCCGAAAGCCGGCAAAATACCACGGGCTTTCATCAACTAACGCCGCCAATTCCTCAATATCTTTTTCGGTAATGAAGGAGCCCGGCAGGGCGAGTGTGCGAAATTCATGGGGGATGCCATACTGTCGCAAGAGTTCGACCGAGCGGCGCAGGTTTTGGCCGGGAGATGCATGCGAGTCTTCATCGCTCATTTTTTGCGGTTCGTGGGCGGCAAGCTTGTGAGCGGAAAGCCTGCGGCCGGGGAGGAGCTCGCGGTATCTGTCAGGAGCAAGCTTCAGATCCATGGCCACATAGTCCGGGCGCGTTTCATCTTCCCGCAACAGCTTTTCCAGGCTGAGCAGCAAGGTTCCGTTCGTATCCAGCTTGACCTCCAGGCCCAACCGATGAATTGCCGCTACAATGTCCGGCAGTTCGGGCCTGAGGGTTGGCTCCCCTCCAGTGATGGCAATACCACCCAGCACGTTCTTTCTTTTTTGTATGATGTCCAGAGCCTGTGAAAGGGGAATCAGGGCAGGAGCGTTTTCGGGTGCCTGAGCCGGCGACGGGGCCCCCGTAACAGAGAGATTTTGCGTGGCGGCCCGGAAATGGGGTTCATTGATATTGAGATTTTGCGCCACGGCGAAGCCCTGAGGCTCTACCAATTCCCTGTTATGGCACCATGGGCATCGAAGATTGCAACCCGGGAGGAACAGCGTCGCTGCTATTCTCCCCGGATAATCCACGAGGCTTGTCTTCCTGAGGCCGACCATCAGCTCTGCCATACGCTGTGCCTTTGGCTCAATCAGCCTTGAGGGCAAACATTTTTCTCTCTTTGTACTCTTCCCGTTTCCCTTTATTCCAGTTGCGGACCGATCGGTAGTAGCCCACAATGCGGCTATATACTTCGGTTTCGGCTCCACAAATCGGGCACGAAAAATGCTCGCCATTCAGGTATCCATGGGTGGGGCAAATCGAATACGTCGGGGAAATCGTGAAGTACGGAATCCGGTACGAATAGGCGATAGTTTTGACTAGATCCCTGCAGGTGCGCCAATCGTCAATGGCTTCTCCCAGAAAAGCATGGAAGACCGTCCCGCCTGTGTACGCTCTCTGCAATTCCTCCTGCAAGTCGAGCGCATCAAAAATGTCATTGGTATACATGACTGGCAACTGGGACGAATTGGTGTAGTACGGCTCCGCAGTACCGGCGGTAATGATATCGGGATACCGTTCCTTGTCGTGCCGAGCGAGGCGGTACGATGTCGACTCGGCAGGTGTCGCTTCCAGGTTGAAGAGCTCCCCTGTTGCTTCCTGATACGCGACCAGGCGGTCTCGCATATACTGCAGGGTCTTGAGCGCAAAGGCCTGGCCCTGTTCCGTAGCCAATGTCACGTCCTTGCCGAAGAAATTTAGAAGGCATTCGTTCATTCCCACGATGCCGATGGTATTGAAGTGATTGTCCAGATGCTTCAGATATCGTTTGGTATAAGGGAAAAAGCCGGCATCCAGCAGGCGGCTTATCACCTTGCGTTTTGTGACGAGGCTCTCTTTTGCAAGGTCCATCAATTTCCCAAGGCGCCTGAAAAAGTCATCTTCATCCTTGGCCAGAAAGCCGATGCGTGGAAGATTGAGAGTAACAACCCCGATTGAGCCAGTAAATTCATCGGACCCAAAGAGGCCGCCTCCCCGTTTGCGCAGTTCGCGTTTGTCCAGCTGAAGCCGGCAGCACATGGAGCGGACATCCTGCGGTTTGAGATCCGAATTGACAAAATTCTGGAAATATGGCGTCCCATAGCGGCTTGTCATTTCAAAAAGAAGGCGGGCATTGTCAGAATCCCAGTTGAAATTTGCTGTTATATTGTAAGTCGGGATTGGGTACTGGAATCCTCTGCCATCGGCATCTCCTTCGAGCATCAGTTCAATAAAGGCTCTGTTGACCCTGTCCATTTCTTCCTGGCAGTCCCCGTAGGTGTAATCCATCATTGTGCCGCCCACTATGGCAGGCATGTTCTTCATGTCCTCGGGGACGACCCAGTCGAGAGTGATATTGGTAAAAGGTGCCTGGCTCCCCCAGCGGCTTGGCGTATTGACGCCGAAAATGAAGCTTTGCAGGCACTGTTTGATTTCCTTGTCCGAGAGATGATCTTCTTTTACAAAGGGGCTTATGTACGTGTCGAATGAACTGAACGCCTGCGCCCCCGCCCACTCATTCTGCATGCAGCCAAGAAAATTCACCGCCTGTTGCATCAGCGTGCTGAGGTGCCTAGCCGGCTTGGATCGTATCTTGTCGGGGACTCCTCCAAGGCCTTCCTGGATTAACTGAAGAAATGACCATCCGGCACAGTACCCCGAGAACATAGACAGGTCGTGAATGTGAAAATCCGCGTTGCGGTGCGCTTCGGCGATTTCTTCGGAATAGATGTTCTTCAGCCAGTAACGTGCCGTGATGGTGCCTGAATTGTGGAGAATGAGGCCGCCCAAGGAATAGTTGACATTGGCATTTTCATTTACTCGCCAGTCTGATTGATTGAGATAGCCGTCCATGGTGGCATCTATGTCTAAAAGCAATTTTTTCGTGTCGCGGATGGCTTCATGGCGGGCCCGATACAAAATATACGCCTTGGCGACAGATACTTCCTGCGCTTCGATCAGGGCTGTTTCTACGAGGTCCTGGATTTCTTCTATGGCGGGGATAGAATGGGGATGGCGGCCGGCTAGGAGCTGGGTTACCAGTTCTTCTACATGGCTTGTGATACGGTCGATTCTCTCTTGCGTTTCTGGAGCCGAGACAGGGAAACCGACTGCCGCAAAAGCCTTTTGTAGTGCTGACTTGATTTTCGTGGCATCATACTCTTCCAGGGCGCCTGAGCGCTTTACGACGTACTGCGGCTTTTGCACTGTGCTTTTTGCAGAGGACTGGATTTCGTTAAACATATTCCCCCCTCGGGTTACAAGGGAGCAAAGAAGGATTGATACGAAGAAGCGGCGTTCGGAGAGCAGTAGAATGCCGACCCCATGCCTTCCCTCGAGGCTCCCAGGTACTACATCGTTGCGTACAAACAACAATGGCTTCGGCAGGTCTTCGGACTTGCGGGCGTTTCGATCGGTAAGATCGTTTTTCTACTGGCTGTTGCTTCCCAGCGCTTTGGAGCACCAGTGCATTCGTACAGCGTTCGTTCCCGTATACCGCTGCGGGGCAGTCCCGGATTCTCACCGGGTTCCCTTTTGATCGCGCCCCTTAGAGGCTGCGAACCGTAGCATGGTCAGTATGTGGGGGTAGCCCTGCAGTTGTCAAGGGGCTGCATATTTGATTCAAAGCGAACATGACTTTGCCCATACAAATCCACATTGACATTGACGCCAGTAGGAGGCGGGCTTTCTGTCACTTTTGTACGTAAATAGAAGATGAAAGACAGGCTCACGTCCCTTCAGCCTCAACCAGCCCCCATTTTGACACCTCTTACAAATTTGTCAAAATTCGCGTATGCTAGGAAAAGAAGCCCATGAAATTCGCACCTATTTGTAATTTACCCACATCATTCGGGTTCTGACCGAATGCTTCGTCACCGTGGGGGTAAGGCGGGGCGATCATGTCAGATTTATTCAACAACAAGCAACAAGTTTGAGTAGGTCGGGATAACTTCAGAGCCGCGGGCTATCGATTCAGAACAAAGCGCAGAGGCATAATAGGGCGATTTTCAAGGTCGAACATACCACCAGCCTTCGTTTTGAAGATCTACCAGCGTCCGAATTCCTGCCGGAACAGTTTTCAGAATGGGAGGAAGCGAATCGGCAGGAATTCCGTGCTTTTTAAGAGAGTTCTCGCACAGGAATATTTCCACACCATGTTTTGTGAGCATTTCGAGCAGTTCCAGAAGCTTCGGGCTGCATGGAGCGCAAGCTAAAACAGCGTCGGAATTGGCCACTATACGAATTTCCAAGTGCTCGCCGGGAGCAGCAGTCTTGAGGAAGTTTGCAGCATTGCTGATTGCTCCTTCCCATTTGTCGACTTGAGCAACATGGAGGACAAGTTTGAGTGATTCTGGCATGTAGTCTCTTCCTTTGTTATTCGAGTTCTACTTTAAAAATAATATCTTTATTGTAATTACCGAAATTTTTGCCGAAAATATTCAGTCCCCCAAGGTTTTTTGCATCTTCTTTCACTCCGATTTTTACAATGAATGAGTCGCATGTTTCTATGGCAATATCATTCAATGTTATTTCTGAACACTTCTCGCCATCAATAAATGAGGCATTTCTAGTTACTTTCCATGTTTTTAAAAATCCATATTGTGTGTTTTTTAAATCCCACCATCGAGGAGTAAATCGTCCGAATTGCCCTCCCATATCACCAGGTGATGTCCATGTACCGATTTCTATTTCATTTATCCATAATGTTATATCAGATGGCCAATCATTTTTATATCCAGGAAATTCTGAACATATCTCGAGAGTAACCGATATATTGTCTATTTTTTTTGAAGAAGAGAAATTTTTGGGAAATCGATATGTTAAGTATCCTTTAGAAAACCAAATAAGTGAAGCTGCTGCGCGCTGTGGATTCATAAATGAAGAAATTTGATCATAATAACCAATAATTTTCTCAGCAGAAACAAGGCCGCATGGTGGCGAAACGTTAAAATCTGTATAAAGGCCTATAGGCATTTCCGTTTCTATAATTTTGTCATTTACAGATGCATTCTCTTGTTTTAGCAGAATTACTACCTCTTCGAGGTCAGCCGTGCAGATCTTTTGTGCGCCTTTTGTGGCCGGAACCGATTCGCTTCTAATTAACTTCGATTTTTCTAGAATTTGTATGTTGACAGCACAAGTAGATTGAGGGATGCTCAATTCTGCAGCGATCTGATTTATATTCAATTGTCTATTATTCAGGAGAGAGAGCATCTTTCTTCTAAGTGGCGAATTCAGAGCTTGTATAATGTCAATTGCTTCATCGATATTCAATAATATGATTGTTGTCTTCATAAAAGCCCCTAACAATAAAATATCAATTATATTTGATATTAAATGACTTGAGTATTTTTGTCAACCCCAAAATGAACTTAGTATTATAATAAATTAATATATATCACAATGAATCAAATTTTTCTTGACAGCTAGAATGTACCATGATAATATAATATGAAAATATGTGTATCATAATTGTATGATACATAACAAGGAGGTCTCCATGAGACGAATTATGCGTTTGGCGATTGTTGCATTTCTGGTGTTTTTCATGCTTGGACCAGCGGGTGCTCAAGGCAAACCAAAAGAAGTTCTATTCTGGAACGGCTATACTGGACCAGATAGGCCTGCGGTCGAGAATCTGGTAGCCAAGTTTAATGAATCCAATGCAGATGTGAAAATCAAAATGGAAATCATGCCATGGGATTCGCTCTATCAGAAGCTACTTCCGGCATTGATCGCCGGGAATGGCCCGGACATCATCGGATTTTCAGCCGGTCGAGTACCCGAATATGCTGCAGCAGGAAAACTTGAAGCGCTCGATGACTATTTCAAGAATTCATCCCTCAAGCGCGATGTACTTGTGTCAGGCTTGATGCAGGCAGGAACATATAAGGGAAAGCTTTATGCAGTGCCGATGGCATTTGCAAGCATGGTCATGTATTATAACAAAGATCATTTTAAAGCTGCCGGACTGGATCCTGAGAATCCACCCAAGACGCTCACTGAGCTGAGTGCAGCCTGGAAGAAATTGCTAAAAGTCGATGCAGCTGGCAATGTCATTCAATATCCGCAGGCAATTGGTATTAAAGCAACTGTTCCGATGATCCCGGTATTTATTTGGAATCATGGTGCAGATATTGTAACTGCAGATGGAAAAAGCGGCCTTTCAGATCCAAGAGCTATAGAAGCTATGAAATTCCTCCAGAATGCTTTTGTAAAGGATAAAGTATCTCCCGTGGGGCTTACTGGACAAGAGGCAGACAATCTATTTGCAGCGGGAAAAGCTTCTATCGAGTGGAACGGCCCATGGGCGATCAATGGTTTCCGTGGCGCAGGCATCAATCTTGGTATCGCAGAAGTGCCAGCCGGCCCCGCTGGAAGAATTACTTGGAGCGGCGATACAGTACTGGTCATTTCCAAGGACTCAAAACAAAAAGAGTCTGCCTGGAAATTTCTCGAGTATTGGAACAGTATAGCAGCACAGAAATATTGGGCAACGACAGTCGCTTTCCCGCCAACTCGACTTGATATGGGCAATAATCCTGATCTGGCCAAGAATAAAGATCTTTTCTATTTTTTAAAAGCTGGAGCATATGCAAAATCATATCTCCCAGCTCAAACAAAAGCCGGTAGGATAGAAGAGGAGATCCTTGTGCCAATGTATGAGTCTATTTTCAGAAATCTTGAGACTGTCGAATCTGCCATGAAAAAAGCTGATACACAACTTACAAAGCTTCTTTCGGAAAAGTAACATAACAATGGAGAGGGGGCGGTATAACGCCCCCTCTTATAAGGCAATAAAATGTCGATCAAGCGCTCTTTATATTCCCTTGAACGGACAAAACGTCGGGCCGGATTTCTTATGGTTGCTCCCTCAATATTTATTCTCCTTGTTTTTGTAATTTATCCTATTGTCAATTCATTTATTTTGAGCTTTTATAATTGGAATCTTTTGAAAAATACAAAATATTTTGTTGGAATCGGTAACTATCTAAAGGCTTTCTCAGATGAACGCTTCTGGAATGCGCTTAGCAATACAATCTATTTTGCAACTGCATTCGTACCATTACTCATCATATTATCACTTGCTTTGGCTTTAATGCTAAATGCTGAAATTCCCGGTGCGCATGTTTTTCAAATACTCTTTTTTTTGCCAGCAATTACATCGATGGCAATTGTTGCCATTGTCTGGAGATTTTTGCTTGATGGCGATATCGGATTTATAAGCATATTTTTGAAACACATTGGCTTTAAAACTGCTGATCCGTTGCGAGATTTAAAATTGGCAATGCCGACAATTATAAGTATTAGTCTTTGGCGCTGGGTCGGTTTTAACATGGTAATTTTGCTTGCTGGGCTAAAAGCAATTCCATCTGACTATTATGAAGCGGCCTCTATTGATGGAGCAGGTTCTATTAGGCAGTTTTTTTCTATTACGCTCCCTTTGCTTCTTCCCAATCTATCTTTTGTGCTTTTAACCAATATGATCAGTTCTTTTCAAGTATTCGATCAGGTATATGTAATGACAAAAGGCGGACCAATGTTCAAAACTGAAGTCCTTGTTCAATATATCTATTATCAAGGCTTCAATATTTTTGATATGGGATATGCTTCAGCAATCGCATTTTTGCTTTTTATCCTTATTCTGGCATTCAGTTTGTTTCAGCTTCGTTCTTATATGCGCGCCGAGAAGGAAAGAGGTTTTGCATCATGAGCCAGAAAAGCGTAGTATTGCTGCCTGTCTCGGTAATAGTAGCAATTATTTCAATAATTGTACTTTTGCCTTTCATCTGGATGTTTTTTTCGTCTTTAAAGCCTGAATCACTAATTATGGGACGTCCAGATCAATTCTTTCCGGCTCAGATAACTTTTGAACAATATTCCAAAATTTTCACTGCAGTTCCTTATTTTCGATTTTTCCTTAATTCTATTGTGTTTGCGGTTGGGGTGACCGTTTTTTCTTTGTTTTTTGACTCTATGGCCGGCTATGCATTCGCTAAAATGAATTGTCGTTTTCGAACGCCAGCATTCGTGATTGTGCTTATAACTTTAATGGTCCCTTTCCAGATTACAATGATACCTCTTTATCTCATAGTCTACAGACTACACATGCTTGATACTTTTTGGGGATTGATGCTCCCACGTTTGACAAATGCTTTTGGCATTTATCTTATGCGACAAGCTTTTTTGGCTGTTCCAAATGAGCTTCTCGATGCAGGAAGAATCGATGGATTGAAAGAATTTGCTATCTACAGGCGCATCGCAATGCCGCTAGTAAAAATGAGCATTACAACTCTGGCGGTATTTCATTTTATGTATAACTGGAATGATTTTTTATGGCCGCTCTTGATAACAAATCGGCTTGAAATGCGAACGCTTTCGGTAGGTTTATCGCTATTCATGGGCGAGCACGTTATGGAGCATGGTCCGATATTGGCTGGAGCCGTGTTGTCTATACTTCCGATATTAGCTTTGTTCCTTGCTGCACAGAAAACATTCACAAAAGGAATTGCATTGACAGGGATGAAAGGATAGCAATATGAGCAGCGTTGATTTTCGATGGTGCGCTGGAATTGAAGATACATTTATAATTGCACCCCACAACGTGACCGGGAAAACGCTTGAAGAGTATGAATTGACTGGGCACTATCAGAACTGGGAAAAAGATCTGTCAAATGTGGCTAGCCTTGGTTTGCAGTGGCTGCGATGGGGTATCCCTTGGTATCGTGTAAATCCAGATAAAGGTATCTTTGATTGGTCCTGGCTTGACGAGGTGTTTAATTTTTTTCAATCCACTCAGCTTTCCCCTATTGTTGATTTTGTACACTATGGTACTCCGGCTTGGCTTGAAGGCTCTTTCGTGAATCCGGATTATCCAGAATATGTTGCGGAATATATTGAAAGGGTTTTTGAGCGTTATGGCTCGATAATAAAAGCAGCTACTCCATGTAATGAGCCTTTTACCGTCGCAGAATGGAGTAGCAGAATTGATGATTGGCCGCCTGCAATTCCGGGTGACTCAGGTTTTATTGCTGTAATGATAGGGATTGCGAAAGGCGTTGCTAAAGCGAGTCGAATATTCCAATCCTATGGAGTTGAAAGTATTCATGTCGAAGTCGCTGGAGGTGCTATTCCTGAAACTCCCGATGTCGAAGAATTAGCAGCATTTGAAAACGCTAGACAGCTTCTCTATTGGGATCTTCTTTCAGGAAAAGTGAATGAATTTCATATTCTTTTCCCCTGGCTTATTCAAAATGGTGTTACAGAAAAAATCATACATGAAATTTCAGAAGCACAGGCATGTATCGATGTAATTGGCATAAATTATTACCCACAATGGAGCTATAAGAAATATTCTCATAGCGCTAATGGCACACTTAATGTGCAAAATTATCTGGGCGGTACCGATGAGCTTTTTGAACTTATGCGATTCATGAGTTCCCGGTATGGGCGTCCTCTCATGATAACAGAGACAAGCTGGATGGGTAGTCAAGAAGAAAAGGCAACATGGCTAAAGCAATCAATTAAAGCGACAGGCCAAGCGCGCGCTGAGGGAATTGAAGTAATAGGATATACTTGGTTTCCTGTTATTGAGATGGTCGACTGGAGATATCGATTTACACCTGGTCCAATTGATGATTTCAGGCTCGACCTCGGGCTATGGAATATTGAAAGAAAAGAAAATTGTGCCGCTAAATTGTATCGGGATATCATTAAAAAATTCGGGGGAAAAGGCCCGATAAATGAGGAATTTGCACTATGAACATACCTAGAAATGAATTTCCGCGACCAGATTTTGAGCGAAAAATATGGCTTAACTTAAATGGCTATTGGGATTTTTCCTTCGATGACAAAGATCAGGGGCTGGCTGAAGGATGGTTCCATCCAAACTTTTCTAATGCTTTCACGTTATCTATTATGGTCCCTTTCTGTTTTCAATCAAAAAACAGTGGCATCAGAGATACAAGTGATCATGAAATCCTTTGGTATCGCCGCAAATTTGGTCTGAACAAAGACTTTGATAATAAACGAACCATACTTCATTTTGGAGCTGTGGACTATGAAACCGATGTTTGGCTGAATGGTGCTCATGTGGGTTCCCATAAAGGTGGAAATGTTTCATTTGCAATGGAAATTTCGCCTTTTGTCAAAAAATCTGGGAATGTCCTTGTCGTGAGGGTAGTGGACAGAAATGATCTTTCGCAACCTCGCGGCAAACAATACTGGAAGGACGGACGCGATCGTTGCTGGTACACTAGGACATCTGGTATTTGGCAAACAGTCTGGCTGGAAGCGGTTGGAGAATATTATATCCAGAATTTTTTTATTTCTCCTGATATCGATGCAAGTCGAGTCTCGATAGAGGTAGAATTGGATAGTACCCCAAAAGATGGGGAATTTGAAGCAGCAGTTAGTTTCTCTGATAAGAAGGTTGTAACTGTATCTCAAACCATTTCTTCCAGAATATTTACGCTTTCTATAGATCTAAATCAAATGGATGGCGTTGATGATATTCATCTTTGGACTCCTGCTAATCCTCAGCTTTATCAAATATCATTTTTTCTTCATGTTGATGGAGAGCTACAAGATGAAGTTAAAAGCTACTTTGGCATGAGAAAGATATCTGTTCGCAATGGCATAATTTTGTTGAATAATCGCCCGCTTTATCAACGTCTTGTACTAGATCAAGGGTATTGGCCAGATTCACTTCTTACTCCGCCATCAGATGAAGCTATTGTTCATGACATCGAACTAGCAAAACAGCTTGGATTTAATGGGGCACGAAAGCATCAAAAAGTTGAAGATCCACGCTATTACTATTGGGCTGACAGGCTTGGTTTTTTGGTCTGGGGCGAAATGCCGAGTGCTTATGAGTTTTCGTCCGATGAAGCAGAAAATCTTGTAATAGAGTTTATAGAATTTATCAAAAGAGACAGAAACCATCCATCAATAATAACATGGGTTCCGCTCAATGAATCATGGGGAGTCAGAAATATCGTCGCCAATTCAGAGCAGCAAGCATTATCAAGACTATTGGCAGAAATAGCGCATACATTTGATGGAACAAGGCTCGTAAGCAGTAATGATGGATGGGAACAGACATGGACAGATATTTGTGGAATTCATTGCTATGCTGTCGACGGGGATAGCCTTTCGAAGATTTTTGCGAATAAAGAACAACTGATGTCAGCAGCAGCAGGTGACCGGATGATTTATGCAGAAAGGTATCAATATCGCGGTGAGCCCGTTCTATTAACCGAATTTGGTGGAATCGCATTTAAAAATGAAAAAACTGGATCATGGGGTTACCATCATCCTGCCAATTCTGAAGAGGAGTTTCTTAAGCGATTTGGGAGCCTTTTTGAAGCGGTTCGCAATATTGGATATTTGAGTGGATATTGCTATACTCAATTATATGATGTAGAGCAAGAAGTGAATGGTTTGGCCACCGCAGATAGAAAATTAAAAGTCAGCTTAGATAAAATCAGGAACATCATTGTGAAAGAAGCAGAAAAGTAAACATGAAATGGATGACTACTTTCTCGAATTTTCGATATTTTTCTTATCGTTTTGCTCGCGCGCGACGAATATCAGATTTAAGCAATCGATATTCTGTCTCAATAGCGTGTTCGAAAGCGTCAAGCAAGATTTTCGTCCCCTGCTGCCCTAGAATATCATCGAGGACTTTATATGGATTTTCAGGGTATGTGATTATATTGCTTTCTCCTTTGACTGCTTTTCTATAAATATCAAAATAATGTTGTAATGCTGATTGCCAGAAATTTTCCTTAAGCTTAAATGAAAATATCGAATCAATTATAGCATTCAATTGATTCGCGGCATATACTGGGATTTCAGCTGGAATATGATCAGCAATGCTTAAATCTTTAACATCTTTGTTCCAAAATGCTTTAGCAATAATTTGATCGAGGCATGATTCAATCAATAAATGAATTTTTAATGTTGGTGAACTCGCTTTTATTATTGGATGAAGCAAATTATCAAGCGCATAATGTGTATGATAGCCCAAATATAAAGAAATAAGCTCATTGTAAAGAGAAAGATTATTAAGCATAATTTCATATCTATCATGCATTTGGTTTGAGAGAGCCGGATAAATGAACCCGAGAATATCCGGGCCTTGCGACCCAAAATCCAGCAGCCATTTATCGGTCGTGATATCAATCCGCTCAACAACTATATTTGCAAAGATGATATGCGCATATACATCGGGCATTCTGAAGAATTCCTTCTATTCTATTTTCCTCTGCAATGTGGTTATAACAAGCAACGCAGAAAGCGAAATATACACAAGAAATGCAGCCATTGCACTTGCAGCGCGGAAATCATCTCTTAATTGCTGGAAAAGAACCAAAGGCAGGGTACGAGTTTTAAAGCCAGCTACCATGCTGGTTACTTCGAATTCGCCGAAGGAGATTGCAAATACAAGGAGTGACCCGGAAAGTATTCCTGGCATTATATTGGGGATGATGACACGCCGCATTCTTTGTAAAAAGCTTGCTCCGAGACTGGCAGCTGCTTCGGATAAAGTAATTTCATCGATAGTTCTAAGCGATGCGTCGATATTTCTGAACATAAATGGGAAACCGAGCAAAGCATGTGCAATAATTACGATATATATCGTTCCTGAAATCTGGAAAGGGGGCTTGTTAAAGCTTTGCATAAGTCCCAGCCCAATTATAAGTGGAGGGAAAACCAGGGGGAGTATTGAAAATATCTGTTTTAAAAGGGACTTGAATTTGGTGTTTTCGATATAATTGATCGCATATGCGCCTGGGAGCACGATAACGATATCCAATATGACAGCACTGAATGCGACTACAAGGGAAATAACTAACGAAGGAAATATTTTGGGGTTATTAAAGAGAAAAGAATACCATTTCAGAGTAAATCCTTTCGGCAACAGACCCTGCCAAAAAGTGCTGAATGAATAAACGATTAGCATCGTCAAAGGAATAACGATATAAAGCAATGCGAGAATAATTATTATCCTGTCTATGGTTTTAGCTTTCATTATTCAGTCTCCTAAAAGCTTCTTTTCCAATTTGAGAAATGAGAAGAGTGAAATATAGATAATAATTGCCAGAAGCAAGGCCATTGCATTAGCTTGCGGGATATTGAAATTGCTTTCAGATGCTGTTGACCAAATGAGAAGCGAAAGAAGTATTTTTGATAATCCAGTGAGAGCAAGAGCAGTTCCGAAAGCACCCATCATACTGGCAAATACCAAAGATAATGCCGAAATGAAACCAGGGGCCAGATTGGGGATAATTACATAATACCATGTCTGTAATTTGCTTGCCCCAAGGTTTTTTGATGCTTCAACAAGGCTGATATCAAGGTTTCTAAAAACGCTTATCATAGTCATTGAAAAAAGCGGAACATTATAAAAAGAATACACCACAAGCAATCCTTCCCAGGAGTAGAGATTGAAGCGCAGCATATCAGTACCAAGCAATTTGACAAGCGTATTGTAGATGCCAGATCTGCCCAGAAGCACAATGAATGAAAATGCTACTACGAGGCCAGAAAGGGTCATTGGAATTGAAAAAATTGCTTTTAGCTTGTCAATGGCTCTATCCGAAAATCTCAGAGATATCCACCCAATAATAGAACCAAAAAATGCTGCTACTATAGTGGAAGCTACCGCAAAAAGCAAAGAATTTTTTACCGCATTGAAATATTGTGGAAGCGCGAAAATATTTTTCCAGTTTTCAAAAGTAAAATTTCTTGTGTTGTTAGATTTGAGACTATTTATTATGATATTCATATAAGGGAATAATACAAAAAGAAAAATAAAGATAATTATTGGCGCAATAAGAACACTAATGAATTTTCTGTTAAGCATTTTTCGATTCCTTCCATGTCAGGGGGGATTACTCCCCCCGAATGATTTTATTTGCCACCGATGACTTTGTTGTAATATTCCTGAAGTTTTGGAGTAACCTCCTGGTCTTTCTTATAATCTATGAATTTTACATTTTTGTATTCGGAAGGCGCGAGCAGTTTGCTTTTTACTTTATCAGGCACAGAAATACCAGGAAGAATCGGGCTGACATAGCCTTCATAGAACAAGCTCTGTCCATATTTGGAGAAAAGGAACTCCATGAAAAGCTTTGCTGTATTTGGGTGCGGCGCATTTTTTGCCATGACAACAGCGCCGCCTGAAGCAATTGTACCATCTTCAGGGATTACAACTTCAGCCGGAACGCCAAGCTCGCTCTTCCATTGCATCAGATTATAATCAAAGTTGATAAGGATTCCGGTTTCTCCAATCTGGAATTTGGCAACTTGGGTTTTTGGTTCAACCGAAAGGACCACTCCCATACTATGCAGCTTTTTCATGAAATCAATACCTGCCTGATAATTGTAGGGATCCTGGCTTACCGCATACGATACCGCTTCAATAGTATTGACTCCTGTGCCAGTTGCACGTGGGTCCAGATATTCAAGCAAACCTTTGTATTGAGGGTCAGCAAGATCCTGCCATTTCTTTGGTACTTTTTTAACCAGATTGGTATTTACCAGGAAGCCGAGGACGCCTTTGTATGCGGCCTGCCATACACTATTGTTCGGCGCTTGTCCCTTCTGGTTATCAGGTATCGTCCCCCAATTAAGAGATTTATAATCTGAAGTAAGATTTTTATCAGCAAGTACAGAAGCAAGCGAAGGCTTGAGGTCGGCTATGTCGTTCTTGCTTGCGTTTTCTTCGGTCATGCGTGCAAGCACGATCGAACTGCCCATATCGATGTCGGAATGTTCGATCCCGAAAATTCGCTGGAACTCTCCAAAAATGCCTCCATAATTTGCCCATACATCTGGCATACCATAGGAATAAATGGTTTTGCCTTCTTTAATCGCAGCTTCCCACAAGGTACGGATGTACGGAGTATTAAGTTCATCTGGTACATTTTTAGAAATTTGAGCCCAAGTGGGGTCTGCTGCAAAAGTCCCCACAATAAAAATAAGTGAAAGTAATATACCAAATATTGCTTTCTTCATAATAGAGCCTCCTGTCCGATTAGAGATATGAATCATTAAGCTATTGCAAATTAATGGTCGCGAATTCAGACGATAAACCTCCTTATTATTGATTTTCATGAATTCTGAAACATTGTGTTCAGGATCAAGAGAAATGTCTTGATCAGTCATCTCTGCTTCATACTAGAGCTATTAAAGGAATAGTTTTTCTTCTTTACCGCCTCCTTGCATATTCAGTATTTAAATCAAGGAATATGGTTCTCATTGGATAGTATCCTCTCGTTTTAATAAAATGAGATCATGCACATTAAATTTGATAAATTTAGCTTTTTGCAAATCGAGCGTATAGAATTCTTCCTGGTTAAGATCGACGATGAAAGCTGTTTTCTCCTCAATTTCGGATTCGATTCTGACAATCGGTCCGAGGAAATTGACGACCATTATTTTTGCATGGAAGCATATTTCATCAGGAAGGGCTGTTTCATAATTGCTCAAAATGGATTTCTCAGGTCTGATTCCAATGACAATATCCTTTCCCTTGATGCTACTATCAACATCTTTCGGATAAGAAAAAGTTTTTTCAAGCAAGTAAATATCTTTGCCGCTTTCAGAGATGTGGCCGTCAATGAAATTCATTATCCCGACAAAATGAGCAACAAAGAGATTGGCTGGATGATTATAAATCTCTGTTGGGCTACCAATTTGCTGGATTACGCCCTTATTCATCACAACGATTCTGTCCGATATCGAAAGAGCTTCTTCTTGATCATGGGTGACGTACACAGTTGTTGCACCAACTTTTTGTTGTATTTTTTTAATTTCTACCCTTAGTTCCAGTCTTACTTTTGCATCTAGTGCAGCAAGCGGCTCATCCAAAAGCAATACTTTCGGATCTCTTGCCAATGCTCTGGCAAGAGCTACCCTTTGTTTTTGTCCGCCAGAAATCTCGGAAATTTTTCTTTTTTCCAAGCCTTCCATTTTTATTAATTCCAGGAGTTCTTTTACTTTTTGCTCGATTTCTTTTTTGTCTTTTTTTGCGATAATCATGGGGAACGCAATATTTTTTTCTATATTCATATTTGGAAACAGGGCATAATTCTGAAAGACCATAGAAATATCGCGTTTTTCCGGAGGAATGTTGTTGGCAATTTTCCCGAATATTTTTATTGTCCCTTCGTCTGGGTGTTCAAAATTCGCAATCATTCTGAGCAATGTTGTTTTGCCACATCCGCTTGGGCCAAGAAGGGTAACAAATTCCCCTTCTTTTATATTCAGATTTACATGATTGACTGCAATTGTATTGCCAAAATTCTTGGTCAAATTGATTATTTCTATAGCATCATGCATACGGGAACCTCATTATTAAGGGAAGTCGGCAGTAGTACCAATACATGGCCAAAAATTTCATCACAGATTCCTCAATTCACTGACAACACTCATCAATTCTTCGACTCTTGATTGATCTACTTCTTCGAAGAATAAGCCATTCTTTTTGAAGGCGGTACCAACAATTGCACCATCTGCAATAGCAAGTTGCTGTTTGACATTATCTTTTTTGACTCCTGTGTTGACAAAAATAGGAGTATAAGGGACTGCCTTCTTCACAGAGCTAAGAATGGAAGGAGAGGTTTGAGCACCGGCAGTGATTCCTGAAATGCATAAAGCATCGGGCTGGTGGTTAAATACCGTTGTTTTTGCTATTTCAGTTATGTCGCGGTCTGCCAGGTATTTTGCTGCTTCAGGGAATATATTGAAAAGCAATTTGACTTTTGAACCACCAATTGCATGCTGATGACGGACGGTTTCTCCGCAATTGGTATTCCATAGTCCAAAATCGCTTGCATATACACCTGAAAATACTTCTCGTACAAAAGATGCGCCAGTTGCAACTGCTACATCAATGGAGGCTTCTGGATCCCAGAGAACATTCACACCAAAAGGAATGCGTATTTCATTTTTTATTTGACCTATAATGCTTGCCATGCAGGCAATTGTGATGGGCTCGACTTTTGTCAGATATGGAAGGCTAAACTCATTAGAAAACATAATTGCATCGACGCCTCCATTCTGCAAGGCGTTCATATCTTTTCTGGCTTTCTCGATAACCCACTCCATGCTTTTGGTTGCATCATATCGGGGATCGCCAGGAAGTGCCTGAAGATGACACATAGCAATGATAGGTTTTTTTACGTGGAACAATTCATTCAGCCAACTCATAAAAAGCTCCTATTATTTAAAAGTGTTTATGAATGATCGTTTCTAATTACTTCAGCGATCATATGATGAATTCCTTTTCCTGCAGCGATGATTTCTCCTTTTTTAAGATCGAAAATATTCTCTTCGAAGTCAGAAACCACTGCGCCAGCCTCTTGTGCGATAATCGCTCCTCCTGCAAGATCCCACGTATCAAGACCTTCTTCGAAATATCCATCCAGAATACCTTCGGCAACATAGCATAGTGAGAGTGCAGCACTACCCAGATTCCTGACATCCTGGCAGAGATTTCTTAATTTTTTTATTCGTCGAGCATTGTGCTCAGTCATTGAAAGATCATAAGGCCAGCCTGTGGCAAGGAGAGAAGATTCCAATGAAGCTTTAGATGAGCATCTAATAGGTGAGCCGTTCTTGAATGCCCCCTGGTCTAAATTAGCAAAATACAGGCTCCTTGATATGGGGTTGTAGACAATGCCCGCGAGAGGCTTTGTGCCTTTCCAAAGGCCGAGCGACACGGCAAAATTAGGATACCCATGGACAAAATTGAGAGTTCCATCCAGAGGATCCAGATAAAAACATTTGTCTTCTGTGGGCTTGCCGCCGGATTCCTCTCCAATAACTGGGATTTCCGGGAAATAGCTTTTCAGCAGATCAAGCGCGATTTCCGTAGCTTCAAAATCTGCTCTGGTTACAAGGTCACCAGGACCAGATTTTTCATGGATATCGAGATCTTTTGAAAGAAAAAGTTCGCGAATACGCTCTCCTGCAGCAAGTACTGCAGCACGCATACCTCGTTCAAAAGTATTAGTGTACACAAGCGCCACCTGTCACATTTATGCCCTGGCCAGTCATGAAATCAGCATCAGGAGAAGCAAGGAAACTGACAACATTTGCAACATCTTCAGGCATGCATAAACGCTTGAGAGGCGTCATGGTGATATATTCTTGACGAACTTTTTCAGGGTCATCGATACCACGAAGCTTTGCTTCCCAGACTACCTCTCGGTCCTGCATGCTGGTTGCTACATAACCAGGGCAGACAGCATTTACAGTAATGCCATATTCAGCAAGCTCTTTTGCGATTGCCTGAACAAAGCCAAGAACGCCGAATTTCGAAGCGGAATAATGTGCCAGGAATGGGGCACCAAGCTTGGAAGCCATTGAAGCTGTGCAGATAATTTTTCCAGACTTTCTTTGTATCATAAAAGGGGCGATTTCTTTTGTTACCCGCCAGACTCCTTTCAGGTTCACATTCATGTTGAGGTCCCATTCATCTTCCGTGAGGTCGGTAAATCGATTCATGGTGGATACACCAGCATTGTTCACAAGGATATCAATAACGCCATATGTATCGATTACGCTCTTTACAGTTTTGTTAATTCCTTCTTGATTTGTTACATCCATAGTCCAGAAATGGCTTTTAGGCGATATTCCTTGTATCTTGTCAAAAGCTTCTTTAAGAGCAGTCTGATCCCGGTCAGTCATTGCAAGCACTGCTCCATCCTGAGCTAATCGTTTTGAAATGGCAAAGCCGATTCCTGATGCAGATCCAGTGATAAATGCAATTTTCCCTTCAATAGTTCTCATTTTTCTCTCTCCTCAGTTCTAATTTTTGCCAGGTCAGCAAATAAGGGTTTAAGTGTTTCATATAGTTTTCTATATATTTTATAGTACTTTGCATATTTGCTATGATTTTCTGGTGAAAAGTTTATTAATTCGCCTTTTGAAAGATAATTGCGCAGTGCTATCCAGTTCTGGTCTGCCCCCGTGCTATGCAAAGCTATGAATGCTGCTCCCATGCTGGAGCCAGGATGATCTGGAATGTAAATCCCGGGCATTCCGATGACATCAAGGACAATTTGTTTCCACAGAGGGCTTCTTGCGCCACCATTTGATAAGAATATGCGTTTTATTTCATGGCTGCTTTCCTGCAATGTTTCAATATGATGCTCAAAACCGAATGCAACAGCCTCAAGGACAGCGCGAAATAGATGGGCTTGGGTATGGCTCAAATTGAGTCCAAAATACACTCCTCGGGCTTCTGTATCGAAGATAGGAGTTTTTTCACCAAGAAAATAGGGTAGAAGAATAAGTCCTTCTGAGCCTGGGGGCAGCTGTTCTGCTTCCGGAGTAATTGAGTCAAAATTTGGCAAGCGCATAATTTCCATAAGCCATTTAACTAAGGACCCGCTTGAAGCCATGCAACCGTTCAATAGATAGGTGCCTTCTATGGGATGGTAATCGATAAATAGCTTGCGATTCAGAGAAAGCGATTTTGTTGCATACAAAATGTCGCCTGCACCGCCGATTTTCAAAAGGAGGTCTCCCTCTTCCTGCACTCCCGTAGAAAAGGCAGAAGAGACATGATCGGCAACCCCTGCTGTTACAGGTATACCATCGGGGAAACCAGTCATGCTTTTTATCTTTGGCGTTGTATACCCGACGATATCGAAAGATTTTTTAACCGAAGGGAAATAGGTTTCCTTAAGCTCAGCAATATTCAGCATGTGACTATCCCAGCATTTTTCCCGCACACACCACATGCCACTTTCCAAAGCCCAATTCGCATCAAGGCTGAGCATTCCTGTAAGGATATATGTTGCATAGTTGTAAGAGCCAAGAATGCTATGTGTCCTTTCCCATATTTGCGGATAATGCTTGCGAATCCATGAAATTTTCGGGAATAAAACTTGCTGATTTATCGTATTTCCGGTGAGAGCGAAATATTTGTCTTCATCTAATTTGTTTTTCCATTCTTTAATTTCTTCTACGGCCCTTGCATCATTCTGTTGGATAGAATTGTAAAGAGGGGATCCGTCAGAATCTAATAGAATGAGGGTTGGCACCATGCCGGAAATACAGATCCCTGAAATTCTGGAAGTATCAAATGTATTGGCGATTTCAGCCAATATGGAATATATGTTTCTTACCCAGTCTGCGGGGTTTTCTTCTGCATATCCAGCTTGGGGGCTGAGCAGATCATGGGAGCGAGAAGTCTCATAGACAAGTTCCCCATTGATATCAGAAATGGTTGCTTTTACCGAAGTTGTTCCAATGTCAATCCCAAGGCCTGCATCTCTCATATCATCTGACTCCCCAATTTGCCAATATTCAGTCAGAAAAGCAAAATTTAGATTGCTTATCCCTTATTCAATCATATTATGATTGTAATTGATTTTTGTCAATCAGAATTTGATTGTTTTTTGAAATTCTGATACACTAATGTTCAGATTGCAACAGCATGGGTGAAATTGCTGACAGGCGTTCATAGGCTCTTGCCTTCAATTGCATTGAAGGGCGGGAGTTTCTAAAGTACAATTCTTGATATTTGCCTTTAATAGGAAGTTTGTATGAATCAAGTAGAAAGAATTAAGCAAATGCAGCTTTTTATAAAAGAAAGAGGGAGAGCTTCTATAAAAGAAATATGTGAATATCTGAATATTTCAGAAGCTACGGCGCGCCGGGACATAATTAGTCTTGCAGAGAGTGATTCCTTTATAAAGCGAATCCATGGAGGAGTAGTATGGGAAAATACGACAGGTAATCTGGAATATAAATTTGAACTCAAGCTTCATGTAAATCAGATGCTTAAAAAACGTATTGCAAATGTTGTACTGGATATTATTCAAGATGACGAAAGCATTTTGCTCGATTCAGGCACAACATGTCTATACATAGCGAAACAGTTGCACAGAAAAAAATCTTTAAGAGTGGTATGTCTTGATATAAAAATAGCTGAAGAACTGGCAAAATATGAGAAAATTGAGTCAATGGTTATTGGAGGGATTGTAAGGCCGGGATTTTATACAATCGGAGAGAGTTTTGCTGAAGAAATGCTCGGCCAAATTCATGTTGACAAAGCGATAATGTCAGCAGATGCCATCGATGTAGAAAAAGGTGTAATGAACTATTCAATTTTTGAAGTAGGCGTCAAACACCGTATTCTTGAGACCTCGAAGAATTTGATTTTGGCAGCGGATCATACGAAATTCGGCAATGTTTCACTTTATAAAATAGCAGACCTTCAAAAGTATAGTCTGATAATCAGTACGAAAGAGCTAGATTCTCAGTATATTGAGGCAATAAAAAAGCTGGGCATTCCGATTTTGCTTGCGTAGTATATGGCTTTCATAATGGCATTTTATATGGCTCAAAGGAGGCTCCTCTGTGCCAGAATAGATGACTATAATGAATGATAATTCACCCGCATTGTTCCCATTCACAAAAACATAATCGGACGGGAGCAATGCGGGCGCGACTGCTTGTTACTTTGCAAACCTTTCCTTCAGCACGGTCATTGTGTAGCCGTATTGGTCTTTCAGATCCCGCAATGGCTTGTCGGTGGGGAAGTCCGCCGGCAGCTGCAGCTTCTTGATCACCGCTGCTTCGGATGTTTTGAGTGCTGCGGCGATATCCTTTACGGTCATTGTGCCTTCCAGAGCAAAGTCTGGAGGCACGGTGAGTTGGGTCCTAGAGGCGGCGGGCGCGCTGGATGGAGCTGCATTTACTGGAGTAGAGGTCGGCGCTGGAACAGGGGAAACAGCCGCAGGCGCAGCAGCAGGCGTTGGGGAAGCTGGCGCAGCTGCGGCCGATGAACTCGGAGCTGCGCTGGTCGGCTCCGCGCCGGAAGGAGCAGCACCTGAGGGCGTCGCTGCAGGGCTCGCAGGCGCCGCATTTTCACCGGCATACGGTATGCCAGTTATTTTCGAAACTGCAAATCGCGCAGTGTCGGCTTCGAAGGTCTTTCCTATGAGCGCTCCCGTATCTTTGAGCTTGGTTTCGGGCGGGACTTTCGAAGCATCGACCCCAGCTTCGCGATAGAGCCGCTCGAGGTCAATTCCAAATGCGGTCGCTATTTCTGCCCACGTCGAGGAGCCTTTGATATCCCCGATCGCCAGTGTGCCACTCGTGGCTTTCTGGCTCAAAGTGGGGCCGACAAAATCGAGTTTTCCCAGAAGCGCGCCGACGCCCATTGTGCCAAGGTAAATAGCCAGGCCAAGCGCCGCGATTTTCCCAACACCTACTGTTTTCCCGGCCAGGGTCGTTACAAGCGAATTCTTTTTGGTCGGGCAGACAGAGACGCATTCCATGCAGGCGATGCATTCTGGCGACGAAATAGTGTCAGCATGTGAAACATCGATGTTCATCGAGCACGCTTTGTCGCATCTTGCGCACGAAATGCAAGTGGTCGTTTCGCGCTTAATTCTGAACAGAGGGATTCTGCTGAGGATCGCGGTGACCGCACCAAGCGGACAGACATATTTGCAAAAAACCCGCTCATAGAACATGGAAAGAACGAGGGTAAGCACCAGAATGACAAAGCCGACCGCAAATTCAGCCCACACCGCGGACAATCCCGCAGACAGATGCCCGTATGCGGCGAGCGGATCATACGGCCGTATCACCAAGGTCCCCGTTTTCCATGTAAAATAGACAATTGCAATCAGTATCGGATATTTCGCCCAACGCAGGACTCTATCGACCTTGGGCGGCACCACAAAGCGGCGCTTGAAAATCTTTTTGCCAAGCCAGCCGAACACGCCCTGCAGTGCGCCGAATGCACAGATCCATCCGCAGAAAAATCGCGACAGGACCACGCCCAAAAGGATAATCCCAACCAGAAGCACAATGTTGGCCGGCACTATCTTCTTGATGAATTCTCCACCGGCAAGATACTTGAAAAGCGTTTCAATGCCGCCAAATGGATCGAGCGCATCGATCGAAGGCATGTTCTGCACTTTCTGATGCAAAATTGTCAGCACAGTGACAGCAACAAGGAATATTCCCAGCGAAATCCTTCGTATAAGCTGGATGCGCGGCATTTTCTTGGCCATATGCTCTCCTTTTGTAAGAATTCTAAGTGTTCGGGCACCATTTTGCATGTTTTAGGCTGCCAAATCGCCCACGATACTTAAATAAATGTCGCCGCGCGCTGCCAAATAGTTCCAATTTAAATTGTCACTGCGCTTTTGCCGGCCGCCGCACCCAGGCTTTTCAGAACTGGCGGGCCTTTCTACTTTAAATACCCCAGCCACTGCGCCTGGCGCTCGATCATCACGTTCACGAGCTCGGGCACGCGCGCGCAGGCTGTCACTACAGGATTCACCAGGAGCGCCTGGATGGCGAGGTCTTTGCTCTTCTGCAAAATAGCCTCGGCGGTGAGGTCGTAAACGCCGGTGTAATTCCGAAGCAGGGCGGCGAACCCTTTCGGGTAGTCCGGGAAGGCGATGCCTTCGAGCCCCTTGCGCCAGACACGCGCGGGCACTTCGACAGCCACCGAGTCCGGAAGGCTCGGAATGAGGCCGGTATTCATGATGTTAACGGCTGCCTCTTCGTAGCCGGTGTCGCCGAGGATGCCCTCGATGATGGGCACAACGCGCTCTTTGACTTTAAGTTCGATGGTCGGTTTGAGCATGCTGAGCGAGGCGCGGTACAGCATGTAAAAGTCGAGGATGCCCTTATGATCAGCCACTTCATGAGCCCACTGGATATACTCGCCAATATGGCTGTCGGAAGTGATGGGCAAAAGGTGGAATCGCTCCAGAATATGGCGGAAGAGTCCGCGGTCGGACCATGTTCGCGACGATTCGGTGCGCCCGATGTCCGGCAGCCCGGTTTCGCCCTCGGTTCGGGGGATGTTGCCGGTTGTCTGGATATATTCGAGGATGTCGGAATAGCCGAGCACTTTTTCGAAGAAAGCGGGAGCCTTGGCAAGGATGTCGGGGTAGGCGTCTTCGCCGCTTGCGCGATAGCGAGCCGAGACGAGGACGCTGAAATGGTTGAGGCCCGCCGCCCGCAGCTCGAGTTCGCTAAACGGCACGTCGAGCATGAGCGGCAGATATCGCTCGAGCGAGGCGATTTCGTGGCACAGCCCGACAAAGCGCAGGTTCGGGAACTTGCGGAGCACCGTGGTGGTGATGGCGGTCATGGGGTTCGAGAAATTGAATACGAAAGCCATGGGACAGAGGTCTGCAATATCTTCACAGATATCGAGAATTGCCGGCGTGATTCGCAGGGCATGGAACAGCCCGCCGGCTCCGCCGTTCTCTCCGTACACCTGAGGAATGCCATACTGAAGGGGGATCATCCAGTCCTGGTCCCAGAGTTCAAAGCGATTACCCACTTCGATCGAGATGATGACAAAATCCGCCCCTTTCAACGCCTCGCGTCTATCGGTGTGGGCTGAGAGGGTAAAATCGAGCCCATTCGCTTCGATAAAGGCCTGGCCTGCAGCCTGCACGCGGCTGAGCGATTCGCCATTGATATCGACAAGCGCGATATGCGAGCCTTTGAGCACCTTGCTCGAAAAAATATCGCCAAGAGTGCCGAATCCAAACTGGGCGCTCCCTGCGCCGATGAGAACGAGTTTCATTATGATTCCTCCTGTAAAATGAGCTGCAAAAAGCAATTAACTTCTGCACGGCTATTTATTTCATGCAATTTTCCTCACGACGATGCTCTTGTTACCAAACTGCTCGGGATAACCACATGAAAAGGCTCCGGTTTTTCACCCTTGATCATGCGTATTAACGTTGAAGCGCCTTTTTCTCCCATTTCTGCAAGAGGAAGGGAAAATGTGGTGATGGGTATTGGCCAGAACCAGTCGAATTCGCGGTTATCATAGCCGACGATGCGCAGTTGCTGAGGAATGGCTATATTCTGTTTCTGTGCTTCGGTAATCGCGCCTGCAGCCATGTAGTCATTTGCACAGAATACCGCATCGATGGAGCGGTCGCGCTGCAAAAGAGTCGCCAAGCATGTTCTTCCGGAATCGAAGGAAAAGTCGCCATAGACAATCATTTTGTCCCTATCAAAGGGAATTGATTGTGCGGCCATTTCATCGACAAAGCCTTGTATGCGTTCTTCACTTGCCAGTCGGGATTCTGGCCCGCCGATAATGGCTGGATTTTTTGCGCCTCTTTGCAGGAGATAGCGTGCTGCCTCTCTTCCTCCGGAATAATCATCGGGTTGAATTGAGGGAATATCGTCCGAAACTCGAGCATTAATGGAAACCACAGGGAAATCCAGCGCCTTGGGAAGTCGGTTTTCGATTCTTTTTCGTATGCCAAACGATACAATAAGGCCATCAATTCGTCTTCTTTTAAGAAAATGCATTGCCTCGGCAATATCGTTATTGAATTCAACCCCGCTGGCAAAAATCATATAGTAATTATTTTCCCTGCAAATGCGCTCGGCTCCTTGAATGATCAAGGTTGAGAACACTTCTGTTATGTCGGATGCATAAAAAGCGATAATGCCGGACGATGTCGAGCGCAATGCCTGGGCATTGGGATTTGGCTCGTATCCAAGAGCTAATATGGCATCGTGTACCCGCTTCTTGGTGGCATCGCTTATTGGACGCTTGCCGTTGAGCACATGGCTTACGGTTGAGGGTGAGACGCCGGCAGCTTTTGCGACATCGATTATCGTTACCATACTGGCCTGTATTCAATCCTGGTGCTTTACGATGAATACCAATAATAAATGAAAATGATGTTCTATGTATATCATATTTACAGGCGGAAATCCCTTTTTTGAAGCTCCAGAAAGAAATTTATTTTTAGCCTTGACAGGCGGGAAAAACGATCCTACAATTCAATCATCAAAACCTTTTGATTGCCCAAGCAAGGAGCGTGCGTGAAACTTGAGATCAAGCATCTATCCAAGCTTTCTATTCGCAACAGCAAGGCCGAAATCTATGGCGAGAATGGTTCGCTTTTCATTACGCCGTTTTCGAATTTTTTTCATATTGAATACAAGATCGGGTTTTCGCGAGATTTGACTTCTGAAGCTGACCAAAATCTTGCAAGCGAATTTGATGTCCCCACGATAAACTGCTGCAATTTCGAATCGATCAAAGAGCTGGAAGATAGATTTGTCTTTGTACAGAACGATGCAAGGCTTGAAGTATTGAAAGAAACCGCTGTGGTCAGTGTCTATTGGAAAAATAACTTGGCTTTTGGCGGCACAATAGGGAACAGTGACACCGTGCTTCCGAAATTTCCTCTCAGAATACAATACGAGTCGCAGAAGGCAGAACATCAGGGAATTGGCGAGGAATGGCCAGCTCAGTTCAATTTTCGATCCGAACCGGACGATATCTTTTTTGGTCTGGGAGAAAAGACAGGGAAACTCAATAAAGCCTACCGGCGCTTCAAAATGTTCAACCGCGATGCGTTGGGATACGAACCAGAATATTCCGATCCCCTCTATATTTCGATTCCGTTTTATTTTCAGGTGAGCAGGCGCCATTCGACAATCGCCGGCGTGTATTTCCCGTCTGAGGCGGTCGAGGAAATCGATTTTCTTGTTGAAAGCAATTTTTATACTGCAGTATCAATGGCAAAAGGCCCTTACGCATATATAGTGTTTGTCGGCGACACCTATAGAGAAATTCTTGCACATTATCTGACATTAGTTGGCACACCAGCGCTGCCTCCAAAATTTGCCTTCGGTTTTTTTGGGTCATCGATGTCATATGCCGAGCCAAAAGATGCACAACAAAAAATATTGGAATATTTCCAAAAAGTTGAAGAATATGGAATCCCTTGTGAAGGCATGTATCTTTCTTCCGGTTATATCAAAGCAGAAAATGGCCGTCGCTATACCTTTTTGTGGAATACAGCAAAATTCCCAAATCCCAAAGAATTCATTCAATCTATTAGAGAGCGGGGTTACCGACTTTGCTGTAATGTCAAACCAGGTTTTTTGCTGGACCATCCGTGGTATGAAGCGCTCAAGACCAAAGGATATTTTATCAAAAATACGTTGGGAGAGGCAGCAGTTGAATACTACTGGGGCAATTATGCATCTCTCATCGATTTCTCTAAGGAAGAAGCATACAACTGGTGGAAAGAACAGATTAAAAAGGCATTTCTGGAATTGGGCATTCTGGGCATATGGAATGATAATAATGAATTCGAGCTGGAAGATGACGAAATCCAGATGACGAAGACTCTCCCTGTTCTCATGTCGAAAGCAAGTTACGAAGCCTCGCAGGAAGTGTTTCCAGGCAAGCGGCCATGGGTTATTTCGCGGTCCGGCTTTACCGGGATACAGAAATTTTCTTCAACATGGACAGGAGATAATGTATCTGACGAAAAGTCCATGATTATGAACATTCCAATGGGCTTCAATCTGGGGCTTTCCGGTCTTTTTTTCTACGGTCACGATATCGGAGGATTCTATGGCCCTCGGCCGGGGAAGGATCTTCTTCTCAGATGGTGTCAGAGTGCAGTTTTTCAGCCTCGCTTTATAATGCATTCCTGGAATCCGGACGGCATTCCAACCGAACCGTGGCTGTACCCCGAGATTCTCGATGCGATTCGTGGGCTCATCAGGCTGCGCTACAAGTTTCTTCCTTACATATATTCTTCTGCCATTCATTCAGTTCTGGAATCAGTGCCTCTTGAAATCCCCTTGTGGCTCGAGTTTTTCAGTGACGATTCTCTCGATGTCGATTCAGCCAATCATCTGGTTGGCGATGCGCTGCTTGTTGTACCGCCCCAATCAGTCGGGGAACATACCATTGACTGCCGTTTTCCCCAAGGCACTATGTGGCTTTCTTCAGACCTTGCGACTTGGTACTGGGGCGGGAGCACAGTCCAGATGCAATACCCAGAACAAGAGCCTCTGTTTTTCTTCCGGGCAGGCTCGGCCATCCCGTTTGAGAGCAGGCAATCGGGGCCGCTCGAAGGCTATAGCGACAGCGTGCATGTGCTTATTATCCCCATTCCGGCGGAGTTGACCCAATCAACGGTTTTCCATGTGTACGAAGACGATGGTCTGAGCGAAATGCAGGATGGAAGCTATAACTGCTTTGAATTTGTCCAGCACAAGCTTGGGGACACTAGCGTGCAGCTTTCCATCACCATGAAAAGCCAGGCGCACAATGGACCAAAGCCAAGAACATTGGTGCTGAGCCTGCCGCCGGGCTACGGATTTTATGATTCACCGGCAGGCGCAAGCACGAACAGCGAATGCACAATGAAGTTATTCAGCAAGGGCCAAACCGAGAGCGTTCGTATTGTAAAACTACCGGACTCTTGGAGTTCGGCATTAATATAGGGAGGCATACTATGAAACGACGGTTTCTGTTGGCAAGCATTTTTTTGCTTGTAGTAGGAATTTTTGCGTTTGGTCAGGCGCAAAAAGAGCTGACAGCTCTATGGTTCTATGACGATCCATCAGAGCTGGAGTTTTTGAACAAAAAGGCAGCAGAATATTCCACTTCCCACCCCGGCGTGACAATCAAGGTGAATACTGTTGCCTACAATGACTTGTTCACTCGGCTTACTCAGCTCGTCGCGGGCAATAATCCCCCGGACATTGTCAAGCTGACGGATATTCGGCCGGAAATCGAGCCCTTTATCCTTGACCTTTCGAAATATCACGGCAAGGACTTTTTGAAACCATTTATCCCGGGCGTCGCCGCTGCCCTCAATCGAGAAGGAAGAATTCTGGGAGCTCCTCTCGATGTGACCGCAAATGGCATTATTCTCAACAAGACCTTATTTGACAAGGCTGGTGTCGCTATTCCATCCAAAGAAAAAGCCTGGACCTACAATGAGTTCTTGCAGGCAATTTCTGATGTGAAAAAGAAAACTGGAGCGCTGTATGCTCTGGTATGGGATGTCACTCCGCATCGCTGGTCTACCTATCTTTTCGAGAATGGCGGTTCTTTTTACGATTCGACCGGCCGCAAGAGCAATTTCAACTCTCCGGCAGCAATTCAAGCGCTCCGCGGATTTGCTGACATGTTCGATAAGGGGTACATCCCGAAGAGTATCTGGATCGGCTCGGAAAATCCGCGGGATATGTTCTTCAGCGGGCAGGCGGTTGCTTGGATGAGCGGCAGCTGGCAAGTCAAGGCAATGCTCGATAATATCAAGAATTTCGAGTGGACTGCAGGGCCAAACCCTTACGTGACCACACGATCGAGCGTTCTCGGATACAAGTTCGTTTCAGCATTTTCCACGAGCAAATATCCGGATATTGCAGCTGACTTCATCAAGTTCTTTACTTCAAAAGAGAATAACAGTGACTATGCCAAATCGCTTATGACCATTGCGTCGAGGACCGATACCGGCACCATCAATTATGGCAATGCGCAGGCTTCTTCGGCTTTGAACAATTTGGCCTACGAGCTTGCCATCAGCCCGCTGCCCGCAAGCACCGATATTGCGAACCCGGTTATGGGCTATGTCTGGAACACGGTAAAGGAGAATGTCATCGCTGTGCTGACAAAAACCAAGACTCCTGAGCAGGCGGCTGCAGCCATCAATGCCCAGATCGAAGATTCTCTCCGCATAGTCTACGGAAAGTAGCCTTTCGGAAAATATAATTTTATTGCTTGGCGAAGGAGGCGGCGCAAAGCTGCTTCCTTCGCTTCATGCGAGAGCCTATGAGCAAAAGAAAAATACCGATAACACCCTATATTTTCATTGCGCCGGCAATAATTATTTTCTTGCTTTTTATTGTTGTGCCGGCAATGGAAGGGTTTTTGCAATCTCTTTTTACCCGTGGCATTATAGTGCGGCAGGACATTCCTGCGCTCCGTTCAAGATTTGTAGGGCTCTTCAATTACCAGAAGCTTGTGTCGGACCCGCGGTTTCTGACAGCCTTCGGAAAGACAATTCTGTTTACGCTGACCACGGTGCCGTCCATTATAGTTGTATCACTGTCGCTGGCCTTGCTTTTGCAAGAGAAAATACATGGGGTCGGCATTGCACGCGCAATGGTGTATTGGCCATCGATGATAAGCCCCATAATCATCGGTATCGCGTGGCGCTGGATTCTGGGGTATGACACTGGCATTTTGAATTATTTTCTGACCCTTTTTCATATAGATAAACAACCCTGGCTCATTGACAACGCGCGGGCGTTTATTTCAGTGATTGTTGTCTCCATATGGGCACAGACTGGATTTTTTATGGTCATTTTTATTGGTGGCCTCAATACCATACCTGATTCTTACTACGAAGCCGCCAGGATAGATGGTGCAAACAAATGGCAGCAGTTTTTGGGGATCACTCTGCCTTTACTCAGGCCCACGACACTGCTCGTGCTGGTACTGTCTACCATCAATGCATTCAAAGTGTACCAGCTCGTTACCGTGCTCACCTCGGGCGGACCCGGGCGCGCGACTGCGTTCCTGGTACAGAATATCTATGAAGAAGCATTTTCAAAGCCACTGAGTGTTGGTTATGCCGCAGCGCAATCAGTTGTGTTTTTCTTTGTAATGCTGCTATTGTCTATTGCCCAATTCAAACTCAGCAAGGAAGAATCCGTATGAAAAGCAAAAAGGTTCTCATCGGATTTTTGAAATATTTGATTGTGATTATTGTATCTGTCATTTTCTTTTTCCCGATGCTCTGGGTTGTTATCAGCGCATTCAAGGGGGAGAGCGAGCTGTTTCTCAACCCTCCAAGGATACTTCCTGTACATTTTACGCTCGACAATTTTAAAAGCGGCTTGAAATTCGGCAACTTTACCCAATATTTCGTCAATAGCGCCTACGTGACCATAACGAGCACAATTATAACCGTGATTATCAGCACTATGGCGGGCTATGGTTTTGCGAAATTCAAGTTTCCCGGGAGGGATGTTCTTTTTATTGGTGTCATGGCGACATTGATGTTTTCGCTCGAAATAATCATGATTCCGATGTTTCTGACCTTGAAGGGATATGGGCTTATCAACACATTTATCGGCATAATTATTCCGCCGGCGGCTACGCCGACAGGTATTTTCCTTCTGCGGCAGCATATGCGCAGTATCCCCGATGAACTTTTAGAAGCGGCAAAGATCGATGGGGCAAATGAATATCAAATCTTTACAAAGCTAATTGTGCCGCTATCGGTGCCAGCCATATCGACACTGACAATATTCAGCTTTGTCTGGCGCTGGAACGATTATCTCTGGCCATTTCTCGTGATCAACGATGACAAGAAACGGACGGTCCCGCTCGCGCTCGCCAATTTTGTCGGGCAATATGCAGTCAGATGGGGAGACCTGCTCGCAATGACGACACTTTCGATTATCCCGACGCTCATCATTTTTCTGATTTTCCAGAAATATTTCATAAAAGGAATAAGCATGACAGGGCTGAAGGGGTAGCTGGATGCCGCCATCAATCGAGAAAATTGACGTCCTTGTAATTGGCGCGCATCCCGATGATGCAGAAATCGGCGCTGGTGGCTTTCTTCTGGCGGCCAGGAGCAAGGGCTACCGCACGGGAATTGTCTGCATATCCGATGGATCTGCGGGGGCTTCTGGCGATGTCAGCCAGAGGAAAAGGGAAGCTGAAAATGCTGCTTCCGTTCTTAAAGTAGATGCGCTGCATTTTCTAGGTATGGAGGATCTGCATATTCCATTCGAAAAAACTGCAGAATTGATTGAAAAGCTCCTTGTCGAAATGCGGCCCAGCCTGATTTTGACACATTCGCCTGACGATTGGCATCCTGATCATCGGCTTGTTTGGCAAATTGTCGATGCAGCCTGGGCGCTTGCCAACAGAAGAAGCCGCCATGGAGAAGACAGCATCGAGAGGCCTCGAATGCTGCAATTTTCCACAGATGTATTGCGGGCGCACAAGCCGGCGCTTCTTGTCGATATCAGCGCTTTTGCGGAAGAAAAACAGAAGGCTCTTTCGTGTCACGCTTCACAGAGCGAAATCGTGAAAAATGTATTGGCCTTCAACGCACTGTGGGGCGCATCAATCGGCGCTCTCTATGCTGAGCCTTTTTTCACCCCTGAACCGCTCGTGCTTACTTCATCGCTGGGTTTGCTTGAAAAGCTATGAGTCGATTACAAGACATCGGGAATGGATGGCTCGCGGGCGATGCTCCTTTTCTTTTTCCGTTTTCGGGGAGCCGTTTGCAGGGGTTTTTCAATCATCGGGGCGCTCTGGATATTGCGCTGTGGGGTGCGGGCAAAATAGGCTCATTGTATATGCGAGCAGCAGAGCGCGCCGTGGGGCGCAGGAGCTTTGCTGAATATCGTGCTTCTCCTAATGTTCTGGAACTGAAAAGCGAAACACTCACCGTGCGATTGTCCGCGATGGTGGATGAGCCTGTCATCGTACTATATCAGGAGAGCAGTGGCAATGCACTGAATCAGAACATAACATTCATACCAGCAAAGAATTATCTATGGCAAACGGAAAGCGGCAAACAGATACATACATCATTCATTTTTGGAGAGAGCGCGAGGCTGTCGGCGATACATGAAGAGCTCTATATATATTATGAAAATAGCGTGCATGATTCTCAAGGCAAAAAACTACGCGTTTCCTTTTTTGTGATTGGCTCGGCCCAAGAAACCAAAAGGGCGATCGAAAAGCTCAGCGCACTTTTGCAGAATGAATCTGAAGCATACGATTTTGCGGCTCGCTCTATCCCTACCAACCAGTACATGTCGAAATTGGCGCAACATGGGCTTTCGGAACATTCCTGCACCACTCAGGCTATCCACTGCTTTCATGCGGCATTCTCCTGCGTAAAAAGCGACGATTCCGGGAATTTTGCGGGAATTGCGGCCGGCATAGGATATTCCATTCCTGCTCGAAGCTATTTCAGGGATTCGTACTGGACATGCCTGGCGCTTCTGCCATTCACGCCCGACATCGTGAGGCAGCAGATCCTTTTTCTCGAGAAAGGTGTGTATGAGAATGGTGAAGCGCCATCAGGCCTGATTTTCCCTACCGATCCAGGTATGCGGTATTGGGAAGAGCGTAAGAAAACCGACCCAGCCTTGGCTCGCGATCATGTACGGCCGCTCGATTGGTGGTCGGATCACTTTGATTCACCGCTATTTTTTGTCAATCTGGTTTTCGACTATATTGATTTCACTGCTGACTGGTCTATTTTGGATGAAGGTACTGGCCAACCCATTTTGGAAAAAATCCGCACTATCTTTTCCGGATACAAGGCTCTGGAAGACGCAGATGGAGTTCCTGTAAAACCATTTCACGACCGGGATTGGGCAGACAATGTATTCAGACAAGGGGCAGTTACCTATGATGTGGCACTCTATTACGGGGCGCTTGCAAAAGCCTCAAGGATCGATGGGGCTTTCGCTGCACGTGCGCAGGCACTGCGCTGCGCCGCTGCCAAGCGCCTTTGGCTTGATGATAAAGGCTATTTTGCTGAATTTGTGCAGTCTGATGGCTATGCAGAAACACATTTGGCAATAGAAACCATTACCGCAATTTATTTCGGCTTGGCCACAGAAGAACAATCAAGAAAAATCCTCAAGGCGGTGAAACAACTCCTCTTTACAAGGAATAATCAAGTACAGCCATTCGGCGATTGGGGAGTCATGTCGGTTTTTCCTGGATATTCGGCGCGTACAAAAAGAAGAGGCAAATCCTTATTCCCTTATCGGTATCACAACGGTGCAGATTGGCCATATTGGGACGGACTTTTGGCCTGGATTCTTGCGGAGCGGAACGATCCAGATTATCAATATGCCTTGACACGTTGGTGGGAATATGGGCTCGAGCAAGGATGGCCAGAACCAGTCGAGTACTTTTCTCCACCATTTGGCAGAGGGTGCCCTTTACAAGCATGGAGCAGTCTCAGCCTCAGAGCGATATATGAGGCGAAAAAGAAAAAACTTCTTTAAGGCGTATCTGGAACCGATCATTGTTTCAAACTGAGAGGCAATGCCACGGTGGCTCTCGTTCCCTCACCCACCACACTCGAAATCTCGATCTGCCCGCCATGGGCTTCGGCTATTTCATGGGCTATTGCAAGGCCAAGACCAGCGCCGCCGTGAAGGCGGGATCGATCGCTTTCCACCCTGTAAAAAGGCTGAAAAAGAAAAGGAATTTCGCTCTTGGGGATTCCAGGCCCATTGTCGCCGATCTCTATAACGGCTGCCTTTCGCGCCTGTACCCGCTTTATTGAGATTGAGAGCATGACCTCAGCATTCGAGAACTTGACCGCATTGTCCAGAATGTTGAGAAACAGTCGCACGAGATAATCGCGAACGCCCTCAATTTCCACATGATGTTCGTAATCCCTTTTTACCGTGACATGTTTGTCCGGAAAGGCCGTGATAATCTGGTCGACACAGGAATCCAGAAGCTCGCCCACATCGATTTTTTCGGCTCTGGATGAGAGAGCAACATTCCCCATCCTTGAAAGCAATAAGAGATCTGCGCTCAGGGATATCAATCGCTCTACATCCCCTTTCATGTTGGTCAAGGCTTCTTCGTATTCTTTGGCAGTTCGCGGCCGCGAAAGCGCCACTTCCAGCTTGCCTTTGAGTGCGGTAAGCGGTGTTTTTAGTTCATGGGCTGCATCAGCGGAAAAACGCTTTTCTCGCGCAAACGAAGCCTCAAGCCTGTCCAGCATCGAGTCGAAGGTAGCGGCGAGGCTTCCAAATTCATCGCTCGGCCCTTGGTAATGAAGGCGGTCGGACAGCCTGTCCTCCCGCACATGTTCAGCAAGATGCTGCATGGCGACAATCGGTTTCAGCGCGGTATTGGCCAGAAACAGCCCACCTGCAGCGGCTATGAGCAGTATGAAAGGCAAACCGACCAGAAATCGCACGATAAAGCTGGATAGCTCTTTATCTATATTGGACAAGGAATTGGCGATTTGCAGGAAATTTTTCGTTTGAGTGCCCGCAATAATGAGCACTGCGGTGACCACCCTGTAGTGCTCTGTCTCCAATTGTATCGTTTGATAGATTGGCTTCGAGTGGTCTCCGAGAGCATGCAGTGCGCTCTGATGTATGGGGATGGCCGGGAAGCCGCTCGCAGAATAGATGACATTGCCGCCCGCATCGAGAATGCGAATTCTCAGGGCAGTCTGCGTCTCGGATAGTGGCTTTATAGGCGTTTTTTCGACGTTTTGGAGAGCTAAATTGCCGTTTTCGACATCCAGATTCTGGATGGTCTGGTCCATGGCAGACAAGAGCCCAGCGTCCATTTGGGAAATAAGATTTGCTTTGAGCTCGAAATAGCTGAATGCCTGATATGCCAGCAGAGAAATGCTGAAAACGGCAATATACCACAATGTGAGTCTGTATCTGAATGAAAAAGACCTGCGGAATTTTGACATATGCTATCCTTCCGGAGAAAAGCGATAGCCGACACCCCGAATTGTTTTAATGTAGCTGTGCGAGGGATCTTCATTGATTTTCTTTCTTAGATAGCCGATATAGACATCCACGACATTGGATCCGGCATAGGCATCGAAATTCCAGATATGCTCCGCTATCTGAGTTCGCGTAAGCACTTGGCCAGGGTTGCGCATGAAATACTCAAGGATACTGAATTCGCGTCCGCTCAGTTCGATACGCTCTCCCCTGCGGCGGAATTCGTGCTTGATGGTATCGAGCTCGATATCGCCAAATGAAATGACGGTATCTGTGCTGATGCTCGGTCTTCGCAAAAGTGCCCTGATTCTGGCAAGGAGTTCCGCAAACGCAAAAGGCTTTACAAGGTAATCATCTGCACCGGCGTCAAGGCCATGGACCCTGTCATCCACCGTACCCCGGGCAGTCAACATGATGACAGGAGTTTTGATACCCGCCCGCCGCAATTCCCTTACCACTGCAAAACCATTCAATTTCGGGAGCATGACATCGAGCAGAATGACATCGTACTGGGTGGCGAGCGCATAATCGAGACCTGTCTGCCCGTCATTTGCAATATCAACCGCATAGCCCGATTCTTTCAAGCCCTGCGAAAGGAAATCGACAATGCTCTTTTCATCTTCAACGACAAGAATGCGCATAATTGTTGATACTATAATATTATTGTTCATTCAGTGTCCAGCCCGGACAGAAAACGCAAAAAGAGGGCGGCCATGTGCTTATCGCGCTTGGCCGCCCTCAATTCGGCACCATCAGGCTGCCGAATCGGCTATCTCCGAATTACTCCTGGACTTCGATATTGTCAGTATCTGCAGCCGATTGAGATTCGGAACTCTCCGCCACTGCTTCGGTTTCCTTGTTCTTCTCGTCTTTTTCGCCATTCTCGACCGAAGCGCTCTCTTCCTGGGATTCTGCTCCGTCGTTCTCTTCACCTTCGAACTCATGCTGTCCTTCCTGGTCCGCCTGAGCAGTAGCAGAAGGAGCAGCGGGTGCCGTAGAGGTCGCTGCCGCAGGTGCAGTAACCGGCGGGGTTGCACTGGCTGACTGGGCAGAAACGCCCAACAGCCCGATGAGTCCGACCATCAGGGCCAGAATCGCGATTTTCGCCTTTTTCATAATGACCTCCTCGTCATTTGTATTTGGCACGGTGTCTCCGTGTCATGTACATAAATCTATAGGGGTCATATGAGAAGAGGATGAAAGAAAAATAAGAGTTTTCTAATAAATCGGAGGATTATCACCGCGTAAAAAAGCGGCATTCGGCGGGGCGGTTTGGCGTGATGCTATTTTCTTGTAAGGAAATGAATAGCGCCGGCTACTTTTTAGGCGCATCCTGTGCATCGCCGCGCGGCTTTTTCAAAACCCTGGTGCAGGTTGATCCCCAAAATCGGGCTGCGGTCTTTCCAGTATTCCAGGTCGAGAATGGCATTCCGCAGGTTATGCGTTCCCCTGATAACGACATACTGCAATCCTTGGTCCGAATCGACTGCATAGGCATAGCGATTTGCTGTCGCAGGGATTTCCCGGACAACAAGTTCGTCGAATTTGTCTTGCCAGTCCACATTCATCTTGGCTGCAGGATCGAGAAATAGCGAACGCTGTAAATCCAGAAGTCGCACAAGATCTTCTATGGTGATATTGAATCCACGGGCTTGTAGCGAATCATGTTTGGCTGTCGGCGTGGGGCTCGCTTCCTGAGCAGGGATGAAGCTGACAATAAGCCCCGCGAAAAGCAACATGCTCAGGAATAAATACAGCCATTTGAACTGATGACAATTGCACTTACAAAAATTGTAGCAACAAATTTATCTGCATGCCAGCTTATGCGTGCTATATTTCCAAAATAGCTTATCGTATCAAGACAAAAGGGAAAGCATGCAAAAGTCGGTGAGCATACCTATCATGGGTGAATTGCTGTCCAAACTGGAAGCATCCGGACTCGAAAGAATAATGCCGGATTCTCTTGACTATGCCATCAATCTAAGCTCTGCCGCATTCATGACCGATCCATTATACGTTGCCGCGGCTCCCGATGCAGAAGGCCGGGAAAAGCTTGCCAGGAGCCTGACAGAATTGTTTATACGCTATGGGATGAGATTTGGAATAGCGTATAAGACTGGTGGAACATTCGATGGACTTGCAGTGTGGCTCCCTCCTAAAGAGAGAGGCATTTCCTGGGTCAAAGCAGTCCGCATTGGAGCGCTTCATCTGCTATTCAGAACAAAACTGAAAGATCTGCGCCGCCTTATGGCTGTAGACAAGATTGCGAGGCGCGCTCACATTAATAATGCACCCGGCCTCTATTGGTATCTCCTTGTGCTCGCTGTCGCTCTCGACAAACAAGGCCGAGGAATCGCTTCAAAACTCATAAAGCCATTTCTTGACATGCTGGATGAAGCTGGAGAGGCGGCATATTTGGAGACCCAGAATCCGAACAATGTAGGGATCTACCGTCATTATGGTTTTGAGCTTTTGGGTGATTATGAAGTTCCGCAGCTGTCTGGCTTACGCCATTTTTCCATGTTCCGATCTGCCCATGCAAATAATTTCAGATAATATTGAGCTTTTCGGTGTGGCCTTTGGATCCCTGTAATGCGCGCTGCGTCTATTCCATATTGGCTATAATTTCCTTCCCAAATTCAGAACAAGAAAGCATTGTCGCCTCTTCCATCTGGCTGGCCAGATCATAGGTCACGCGCTTTTTGGCAATCGCGCCCACCATGCCTTTCTGAATCATGTCAGCGGCCTCTTTCCACCCCAGGTGTTCAAGCATGAGCGCTGCGCTCAGGATAATCGAACCGGGGTTCGCCTTGTTCTGCCCCGCCAATTTCGGCGCCGTCCCATGGGTCGCTTCGAACACAGCAGCATTGTCACCAATATTTGCTCCGGGGGCCATACCGAGGCCGCCGACCTGCGCGGCGCATGCGTCCGAAAGATAATCTCCATTCAGGTTTGTCGTGGCAATGACTGAATATTCCTCAGGCCTCAGGAGCAGTTCCTGGAACATGGCATCAGTGATGACATCTTTGATGACTACTTTGTTGGGCGCGAAAGCTGCCTCTGTCCCCTGGATGGTCTGCTTCGGGAATTCTTCCTGTGCGAGTTCATAGCCCCATGTGCGGAAGGCTCCCTCAGTATATTTCTGGATATTGCCTTTGTGAACCAGGGTAACCGATGGGAGCCCCATTGCAAGAGCATACCGGATTGCCCGGCGAATGAGACGCTTCGAGCCTGTTTCGCTTATAGGCTTTATGCCTATGGCAGTTGCGGCGATATCCTCGATCTTTTTGCCTTCATGTGGTGTTGCGTTGATTGTCTCGATGATGGCGCGAGCTGCGGGGCTGCCGGCTGGCCATTCTATGCCTGCATACACATCTTCGGTATTTTCGCGGAATATGACCACATTGAGCCGTTCGGGGTGTTTCATTGGCGAGGGCACGCCCGGGAAGTAGCGCACAGGCCTGACGCATGCATACAAATCGAGTTCCCTGCGCAGCGCCACATTGATCGAGCGAATCCCGCCGCTCACGGGGGTTGCAAGGGGCCCTTTGATCGCTACTTTATATTCGCGGATAGCTGCAAGGGTTTCCGCGGGAAGCCATTCATTTTCGCCATAGACAGAAAGAGCTTTTTCACCTGCGTAAATTTCAAACCAGTGAATTTTTCTTTTGCCGCCATATGCCTTCTGCACGGCCGCATCAACGACCGCGCGCATGACAGGGCTTATATCCTTGCCGATGCCGTCTCCTTCGATGAAAGGAATGATTGGATTATCCGGGACCTTGAGCGAACCGCCTTTGTCAATCTCGATTGCGCGGCCCTCTGCGGGCGCCGCTAGCTTGGAAAACGCTTTCATGGTTGGCCTCCTGTATAGCATTTATATATCTCTCTCAATCAGCTGCAGGAAAGCTGTGATTGCAAGCAGATCAGCACAGCCTCCAGGGCTGATATTCCGCTCAATGAATTTCGCATCCATGGTGCGAATTGTATCTCTTCCTTTTTTATTTGCCATGCCGCCCAGCTGGATCGCAGTTTTTGCTTCGGACCGCATGTAAGCAAGGCCATCATAGCCAGCCCTTCCAAGCACGTTGGTGTCCTCAACTTCAGACAACAGAACCAGAAGCGTATCAATCAAAGCATCGTTCCACGAAAACCCGACCGCCAGCCTTGCCCGCAAAGTTGGAAGCCCGAATTTCAATGCCGAAGGAAAACCGTCTTCCGCCTCGCCCCGGATACCGCGCACTTTGTAAGCAAGAAAGAGCTTTTCGCCTACGGTCAAATTTGCATTCGAAAGAGTAGTAACATTATTTCTCGCGCAATCGAGTGAACCAAAATCTCTTTCGATTATTCCTTTGACAATTGCAGATGCAGTCTGGCAGATTTCAGAAGCGCCCAAACTATGCACAGAATGCACAGGCTCCAGGTTCTTATTCGCATTTTTGTCTGCATATAGATATCCCGCTGCTGCGCATACTAGACCCATCGAAAAAATGAGCCCTTTATGTGTGTTGACTCCTTGGGTTGCATCGAACATGGCAGCCTCAGCATGCTTGCCTTCTTCGCGAAGAACTGGCAAAAGCGCCTCTGGCTCTCCTTTGTGCAAATAGCCAAGCCTGGCAAAGCGCTCGAGCCAGGGAGCAAGGGATGCTGCGCTTGCAAGAAACGTAAAATAATCCATGTCAGAATGAGCGCCTGATGAAAAGGGATCAACCAGGCCGGGTTTCGGTGCTGCGGAGGCTTCATAGAGCACTGCAGTGAGCGCCAGACGGGCAATTTGCTTTGTTGCGCTATCCATGTATTGAAGCATGTAGGCCCCCGGAATTCTTGTACGGCTCAGGATAGGCGTCGTGCATGTGAGGCTTTTGCAAGAATAGATGTTCGGGCGCCCGTTCCAGAATTTTTTCGATCCGGGCTTGAATTTCTTGCAGGCTGTGGCTCCTGCCTGCAGCGCATACAGCAGCAACTTCGTTGCATACAAAGCATTTGCGCGGCTCGTACCCTAGAGCCGAGCGGTTTTTTGTATGGCCGCAGCTGTCCATTATATCGATATCCACAAGTTCGCCCCAGTTATGCTCAGATTCAAATCGGACGGCAAGATGCTTGAGCATTTCGGCTTCTGCGTCGCATACAATATAGCTTTCCGGCCCGTCGGCAGATATTTTTAATTCTTTATACGATAAAGCAATATCAGCATTCTGTATCGTTTCTTCAAATAAAGAAAACAGCCTGTGTGCAATATCCGCTGCGCGAGCCGAGGCTCGCAGCGGCATTGGCATGCGGAGTGTCAGCACGGCGAGCGATGCAACAGGCGCCTTTTCAACAAATTTTTGCACCAGCCAGAGCTTCTTTGCCCATCGCTTCTCTCGGGCTTCGAGGATTGAATTGGTCATTCTTGCGCAAGCGCCCGACTTATGGCCGTTTCCAGTCTGGCACGCAGAGTACATTCCAGAGCTCCTCTGTCCTGAATGTGGATGATCGCGCCTTTCAAGCCGGATGCGGCAATCACTTCGTCTGCTACTTTTCTGATTCTGTTGCCAAACTGTTTTATTACAATGCTTTCGACTTTCACTTCATTCGCATTGCCTTCAGCTGGCGCAATTGTTACCAGAACGTCGCTGGATTCCAGCGAGCCTGCAGTTACAGCCTTTCGTATGCTCATATCTCCTTCTCCTCGATTCTTGTTTTGCTGCTTTTTGCGTGCTCAATGACGGGAATCGCTATGCTGTATTTTTTCTATAACAGGAAGCGCTTCCGCAGATGTGAGCCATTGCCATGTTGTTTCTGGGACAAGCGGTTTGATTGCATTAATATTGCCGCTGCGCACAAGATCGCGCACGCGTGAAGCGCTCACAGCCGCTCCTTCTATTTCGAAACGCGGAATCTCATGCACTCGAATCGGTGCTCCTTCTCCTTCAGCAACAGGAAGTATTTTCTTCATCATTTTGTTGTAAGAAGACGTGGTAGGGCAATACGGCTCTGTCCCCACAAAGCGGTCTGCAACTTTAAGCGCTGGTGCAATATAGCGCCTGAAGAGAATGAGATCGAGCGCTGCATGCAATGAAACAGCAATGTCTGCTTTGTCGGCCTCACTGTTCTTCGGTCGTATAAAATATGTCGGAAATGTTGCAGAGGAAATGACATATTGCCCGCCTTTCAGAACCGTTATGTTTTTGATGTCTGCAGTACCCTTTTTCACAAGTTCGAATCTTGCATTGAAAGGGAAGAGCGAGCGATCTTCTTCTACAACAAGAACATAGAGCCATGGCGATTGTGATGCTGCGTATTCGATCAGCGCCCTGTGGCCGAGGGTAAATGGATTGCAGTTCACCACTACGGCACCGGAGCCAGCAGGCTTTCCTTCAACAACAGGCTTCAAGCTATTGAGCCAATTATCAATTCCGCCCGCTGGCCATTCGAGAAGTGAAGCCCCGTTTGCGCCTTCAGGAAAATCGCTGACTACCGCAGCTTGCGCGGTTGAGGCAAGCAAAGAAAATCCTAATGCCTCGAAACGCTGCGCTTCTTGAGCTGACGAGAACAGGAAAAGGTGCTGTATGCCGCGATTCACGGCTTTTTTTATAAGGGATGAGACAATCGTGGCCGCGGCGCCTTCCCCTTCAATTTGGCTCGATACAGCGATGCCTTGAAGCACAGCACCAACGAGAGCTCCTGTCGCGATCAGCGTATCCCCTTCATACAGGCCGATAATCAAGGCTTCATTTTCGGGCACATTCAGGCCACGCGATATGAGCAGTGCATTGCGCTCTGCAATTTCTTTGGAACTGACGAGAATTCGCTCTTCCCATCCAAAATGCTCTGCACCCATACCAAAGCCTCCTGCATAGCAGCTTTCAGCCCCGCGCGTCATTGCTCCCGTTTGCCAGAACCTTCCGTGCCGCATTGAGCGCACCGCCTGCGCGCAGAATTTCGATCTGGCGCTCCGAAAGGCCGTGCTTTGTTATGAATACTTCGCCCGTCGTCAGATTCTGTACTTCGATTCTGTCGCTTTGCAAGCCCTCGAAAAGGTTCAAAATAGCGAGCCTGTTGCCCTGCCTGATTTTTTCAGCATCCTGAGGGGTTTCAAAAATCAGTGGCACTATGCCGGCGTTGACAAGATTCTGTCGGTGGATTCGGGCATACGATTTTGCGATAACTGCACCAACTCCCAGATAGCGCGGGGACAGAGCCGCGTGCTCCCTGCTTGAACCCTGGCCATAATTCTCTCCGGCAACCAGAATGCCGCCCGATACAGCGCGCGCCCTCTTGGGGAAGGAAGGATCGATTGCACTGAAGCAGTATTCCGAAATTGCAGGCAGATTCGAGCGAAGGGACATGATCTTGCTGCCTGCAGGCAGAATGTGATCCGTCGTAATGTTGTCGCCCATTACAAGGAGCACTTCGCCTTCGATTGTGTTGGGAATAGGCTTGAATTCAGGAAGAGGTAGTATATTGGGACCGCGCCGTATGCTCTGGGAACGCCCTTCCGGCTTCGGGAAGATGATCATAGCATCGTCCACCGCAAAGCGTTCGGGCACAACAGGGGGTTCAATGTTGCCCAGGTCGCGCGGATCGGTAATGACGCCCATAATGGCGGAAGCTGCCGCAGTTTCTGCGCTTACAAGGTAGACGAAGGCATCTTTTGTGCCTGAGCGGCCTTCAAAGTTGCGATTGGACGTGCGCAATGAAATACCGCCTGTTCTCGGAGCCTGGCCTATTCCTATGCACGGCCCGCAGGCGCATTCAAGGATGCGCGCTCCTGCCTCGATCAGGTCAGTCAGAATGCCTGCGCGGCTGATCATGAGCAGGGTCTGTCGCGAGCCTGGTGCAATAACCAGACTGGTTTTCTCTGCTACATGGCGCCCCTTCAGAATTTTGGCGCTCATCGCCAGATCATAATAAGAAGAATTTGTGCAGCTTCCGATAAAGCACTGGTCGACAGGCGTTCCGGCAACGCTCCGTACCGGGACTACCTTGTCAGGCATATGCGGGAGCGCAATGAGCGGCTCCAGTGTCGAAAGGTCTATTTCAATTTCCTCGTCATATGCTGCATCCGGGTCGGCAGAGAGCGGGATAAAATCCTGTCCGCGGCTTTGCGCTTCGAGGAAACGTTTTGTCTGCTCATCGCTCGGGAAGATGGAGGTAGTAGCGCCCAGCTCCGCCCCCATGTTCGCAATAGTCGCTCTCTGCGGAATGGTGAGCGTTTTCACACCTTCGCCGGAATATTCGAATATTTTGCCTACACCGCCTTTTACCGTGAGCCTGCGCAAAATTTCAAGAACAATATCCTTTGCGCTTACCATTGGCCCGAGCCTTCCTTTGAGATTAACCCTCACGATCTTCGGATAAGGAAAAGAAAACGGAAAACCGGCCATTGCTAGCGCGACATCGAGTCCGCCTGCTCCGATAGCCAGCATCCCGAGCGCTCCTGCCGTGGGCGTATGGCTGTCGGATCCAAGCAGCGTCTTTCCGGGAACACCAAAGCGCTCAAGATGGACCTGGTGGCAAATCCCGTTGCCCGGCCGCGAAAAAATAATTCCATATTTTGCAGCGACATCCTGAAGGTAGTTATGGTCATCCGCATTTTCGAAGCTGACCTGGAGCGTGTTATGATCGACATAGCTTACCGATCGTTCGGTTTTTATATGGTCGATACCCAAGGCTTCGAACTGTAGATAGGCCATGGTGCCAGTCGTATCCTGCGTGAGCGTCTGATCGATTTTGATCAGCACTTCCTTGCCCGGCATCGAAGAGGCGCCATTGTCAGCATCAGACAAAAGCGTCTGCATCGCATGACTTTTGATGAGCTTCTGAACCAGATTCATCCCACCCATATATTCCTCCTGCAAACCGGCTGCAGTATATAGATTTTATATAAAATACGGAATATCCAAGCCGCGAGGTATTGCATAATTATGCAAAAAATGTTTAATTACATTGCATTTCCAGGCACTGAAACATGGAGGGGCCTATGGATATGCAGTATTATCTCAGCAAAATCTTTGAGAATAACAAAATAGAAGAAGATCTGTACGCCCGTTACGATGTCAAGCGTGGGCTGAGGAACGCCAATGGTACCGGCGTTGTCGTTGGGCTTACGCGGGTTGGCGATGTTCATGGCTATATCATGGATGAAGGCGAACGCGTGCCCGTCGATGGAAAATTGTACTATCGCGGTATCGATGTCGAAATGCTGGTGAAGCATGCGCAGCAAGAAAATCGATATGGATACGAAGAAGCTGTCTACCTTTTGATGTTCGGGAATCTTCCTACAAGAAGCGAGCTTGATGGGTTTACGAGGTATCTCGGAGAAAAACGGGCACTGCCCGATAACTTTGCTGAAGACAGCATCATGAAAGCTCCTTCCCCCAATATAATGAATAAACTGGCTCGCTCGGTGCTCGCCTGTTATGCCTACGATCCCAATCCAGAAGACTTGTCGCCAGGGAATGTGCTGCGCCAATGCCTCGAGCTCATCGCCCGATTCCCTACTATTGTGGCTTATTCCTATATGGCCAAAAAACATTATTACGATCGGGAAAGCCTTTTCATTCATACCCCTGCAGCCAATGGATCGACTGCTGAAACGCTTCTTTCCCTCATACGACCGGACCAGAAATTCACTCGCCTCGAGGCGGAAGTATTAGACCTCGCGCTTATCATACATGCTGAACATGGAGGCGGCAACAACTCTACCTTTGCCGTTCGCGTCATTACCTCAACGGACACGGACACCTATTCAGCTATTGCTGCCGGTGTAGGCTCACTGAAAGGGAACAAACATGGCGGCGCCAATATCAAAGTCATGGGTATGATGGAAAATATCAAAGCTTCTGTCAAAGACTGGTCAGACGAAGAAGAAGTGGCGGCTTACCTGGCTAAATTATTGAAAGGCGAGGCGTATGACCGCACAGGTCTCATTTATGGGCAGGGACATGCAGTCTATACACTGTCAGATCCGCGGGCCACGCTGCTGCGCAGCAAGGCGGAAGAGCTGGCAGCAGAAAAGGGTTTCGAAAAGGAGTTCCAGCTCTACAGAACAATTGAACATCTGGTGCCCACGGTTTTTCAGCAAGTAAAAGGCTCTACCAAACCGATTTGCACAAATGTGGATTTCTATTCGGGCTTTGTCTACCAAATGCTGGGCATCCCCGAAGAACTGTTTACCCCGCTCTTCGCAATCAGCAGAGTGGCGGGCTGGTGCGCCCACCGAATGGAGGAAATAGTAGCCGGCGGTCGTATTATCCGCCCGGCAAATAAATGCGTGCAGCCGAGGCTGGCGTATGTTCCTCTTGCTGAAAGGGGATGAGAAGGCAAGCGACACAGGGCGAGCGGTGAGCGAAATCATATCACGTGTGAGCGCCGCCGTCCCGGCTGTATTTTTGCTTCAACTATGTTCCGGCTCGAACCGCCTGCATTCAAGATTCGGTATGTATTTATAATGCTTGTCGTTAGCCGTGATTAAACCATCACCTGTTTGTACAGCCGTCGCTGCAATCAATGCATCTCCAAGCGTCATCGAATGACTGAGCGCATATTCTTGCATATAAAATACTGCTCGTGATGATATTTCTTTATCTATGTGCAGTATTTCGATATTCCATTTCTGTATCTGCTTTTGAAACATCCTGAACTCATCCTTGCTCTTCATGCCCTGGATGAGTTCCATATAGGTTATTGCCGATATCGAGAATGGAATATTGCCTTCAACGATTGCTCGGGCCCTTTCGTTTCCACGTAGATACCATATCAGGACATCAGTATCGATAATCAAAACTGCCTCCCCTTGCGGAGCTCTCGGACCGTCTCTTCGACGCTCTTTTCATCCTGATGCGATCTCCACATCCCAAATATGCTGATTTGCTCTTTTTCATGATCAATTTGCTGCTCACTGATGGGAACTATCCGAGCAAGGGCTTTTCCTCTGAATGTTATTGTAACCTCTTGTCCATTTGCAACTTGATTAATAATTTTCCCGGGCTGAATTCTCAATTCTTTTGTGGTGATTTTCATGGCCGGCCTCCAGTATACACTCTATAGTATACACTAAATACATGAAGGAAGCAATTGCTGAGCGGCTCTCGCGATCATATTGGGCGCGGGCTTATCGCCCCAACAACTTCGCGTAAATTTGCTGCGCGAGGATATCGGCTCGCTCGTTGGTCATATAGAAGGCCGGAATATTGAACATGTCGATGGTGCCCGGTGTCATCACGCCGGGCGTCGAGGAGCGGATGCCCCAGTAGCCCAGGCTTTTTGCCATATCGATGATCTCTTTGCGGCCCGCGCCGGCGCCGAAAGGAAGCGCAAAATACCGCACAGGCGCGCCGATCTTGCTCTCTATCGCCAATTTCGATTCTGAAAGCTCTCTTGGGATCTGGTCTGCGGGGATTTCGTCGAAGCGTTTGTGATCGAGCGAATGCGAGCCGATAGTAAACAGCTTTTCACCCTTTGCGTTGCGATAATCCGACATTTCCTTGAGCTGAACCCAGCTGACATAGCCGGTGGTTCCCACAAAATCAGTGATGATAAAGAATGTTGCCTTGATGTCGTATTGTTTCAATAGAGGAAAAACAACTGCATAGATCGAAAGGTCGCCGTCATCGAACGTGATGATCGATGCGTCGGTGTCGAGCTTTTTCTTGCCGGATTGAATGTCCGGTAGTTCATCGAGGCCAATAATCTGCGTGCGGTTTCTGAGGAACACAAGGTCGTGCTCGAAATTGTAGAGGTCGCGATTGTACTCGCCGCCTGTGCGCCCGAAGACGATGTTGTGGTACATGAGCAGAACAATCTTTGGGTCAGTCCTCTTCGGAACGCGCGCTGCGAGCTGTTCCGGCGTCTCGATGGCAAGCTCTCTGATTGGGTCTTGCTGGCCCTGATCCCACCAGCGAATCGGATCGAGGTAGGAGGGCTTGGGTGCGGTGGCACAGCTTGTCAGCGCGAAGAAGGCAAACAGCAGCGCCAAAGATGACAACTTTACAAGATGATTCTTTTTCATTTGCATGAACCTCAGTCAAAATTTTAAAAGCAAGTGATTTTATCACGCCAAGTTATAAAAAACCAGAAAAATGGTTGCCAAGACTCGATAAAATTTCGCTCTTCCATTTTCTATCAATGGGGATATTTAATCGAGTCTTGACAATATGGCGGCAAATCCGCTGCAGAATTGATACTTTGTTTCAATTCATAGCTTGCCAGGCTGTAATCAAGCTTGACTTTGGGCGCGAATAGAATAGAATAAATATTCCGTATAGCCGGCGTTGCCGGTGGGACGACTCTAGGAGGCAATCTATGAACAGAAAGAGAAAAGCAATTGCAGGGCTGCTATTTCTAGCAGCACTCTCTGTAGCAGTGGCGGCGAACATACCCAAGGATACGCTTGTCGTCGCAAGCAATAGCGAGATATTCAAGTCATTTGATCCGGGTGTGTGCTTTGAGGTGGAACCATCTGTATATGTCAAGAATATCTATGCAAATCTTGTCACGCTGAAAATGGTTGATGGGGCATTTATGCCTGTTCCGGATCTCGCAGAAAAATGGGAACAATCCAGCGATGGCAAAACATGGACTTTCTACCTCCGGAAAGGGGCAAAGTTTGCGAATGGCGATCCTGTGAAAGCTTCGGACGTCGAATATTCGTATCGACGAGCCATCACCATCAATAAATCGCCAGCGTGGCTGTTCAAAGATACATTGGGACTTACCGTGGACAGTATCAAAGCAGTGAACGATACGACCGTCACCATTGTCACGAATGGCGCCCCTTCGAACATTGTGCTTTCAGTGCTTGCGGCAAATATCGGTGGTGTTCTCAATGAAAAGGAAGTGCGAGCGCACGAGGTAAGTGGAGACATGGGGCAGGCGTGGCTAACCGATCACAGTGCGGGCGCGGGCGCCTATGTCCTGAAGGAATGGAAGCGTAAAACACAGATTGTTCTGACTGCAAACAAGAATTACTTCAATGGCGAGCCGCCAATCAAAACAATTATCGTGCGCGACGTCCCCGAAGCTTCAGATCGCTATTTGTTGCTGAAGAAAGGCGATGTCGATGTTGCCTGGCAGATCACGGTTGAGCAGGCCGCTTCTTTGAGAGATAAGAGCGAAGATGTTGCTCTCATTTCGACGCCGGCGCAATCGCTGGAATATGTGGCAATGAATGCCAGCTGGGGTCCTTTTAAGGACAACAGGGTGCGGCAGGCAGTTAAATATGCCATCGATTACGATGCAATCATCAACAAAGTGCGTGAAGGCTTTGCGATTAAAAACCAGCAGTTCCTTGCGATCGGATATTTTGGCTACAAAGAGAGCAATCCGTACAAGCGCGATGTAGAAAAGGCCAAGAAACTTCTGGCTGACGCAGGATATCCCAATGGCTTTGAAGTGGAAATCGTCACCAGCGAATCGGACATCCGCCGCGCAGAGGCTGTCGTTGTACAGTCCAATCTTGCCGATATCGGAATCAAGAGCAATATCGTTGTGATGCCAGCTGCCCAGATGTACGACAAATATCGCAACCAGGGCCTGCAAATGATTGTGGCTGGCTGGGGAATCGATTATCCCGATGCCGATGCGCTTGCAAAACCTTTTGCCGACTATACCGTAAAACAGCTTGCGTGGAGAAATGCCTGGCTCGACGATAAGGCCGCGGCGATGACCGCTGCTGCCGCCAAGGAAATCAACGATAAGAAGCGCGCGCAGATGTACATCGATCTCGTGCAGTACTGGCAGGTCAACGGCCCCTTTGCGATGCTGTATCAGCCTATCGAGTACTGGGGCATAAGAAAGGAAGTGAAGGGCTACGACAAAGCGTTCGAAGGCTACAACGTGCATTGCAACTTTACGCTGATCAGCAAGTAATTGGATCGCGCCGGGCCGCGGCTTTCAGGAAATTGTAGCTTCCGAAAAACCGCGGCTTTTGATAAATTGCCGCCTTCGGCAAGCCCCCATTACTATAAAAGACAAATGACGGCTTTGTTGCTCCAGTCGACTAAAAGCGGCTGGAGCAACTGCGTATTTTTAGTTCAGTGGGGCATCGAACAAACTCGATCAAACAAGGAAAAATGCATCGATGGAATTGAGTAGCTTTATCCTGAAACGCCTGATTCTGATGGTCGTAGTCATTTTCGGCGTGCTCATCATAGTGTTTGTCGTTACCCGAATCATACCTGCCGATCCGGTAGGAGCCATTCTTGGGGGTAATGCGCCGCCCGCGGCTGTCGACGCGATGCGACATCAATTGGGCCTTGATAAGCCCATATTCATGCAGCTGCTCGATTATCTGGGGGGCGTGCTGCGCGGCAATTTCGGCAATTCTCTGGTGAGCAGCCGCTCGGTCATCACTGATATTCTGGAGTATCTTCCGGCCACAATCGAACTCGCCATATCGTCGATTATTTTTGCTGTCTTGCTGGGGACGACGTTGGGGCTTTTGTCCGCGGTTTTTCGGAACCGGTTTATCGACCATTTTTCTCGTATCTTTTCAATATTAGGAATATCATTGCCGGGATTCTGGCTTGGTTTGATATTGATTTTGTTTTTCTATTATCGTTTGGGATGGCTCCCGAGCGGAGGTCAATATGACATGTTTCTTTCCCCTACGAGAGTAACCGGGCTCGTTTTGTTGGATTCAGTCATCACTGGGGAATGGAATGTGTTCTTTAATGCAATCAAGCACCTTATCTTGCCGACATTTATTCTTGGCTATAGCAGTACGGCTTCAATCGCGCGCATTATGCGTGCAAGCATGCTCGATGTACTGCACCAGAACTATATCCGCACGGCGCGGGCCAAAGGGCTTCCTAAAAAAACCGTTATTCTGCGGCACGCTCTGCGAAATGCGCTTATTCCGGTGGTAACCATTATCGGACTTGAATTTGGTGGACTTTTGAGCGGCGCGGTGCTCACCGAGACGATTTTCAGCTGGCCGGGGCTGGGGCGATATATTGTCAATTCGCTTTTGACGCTAGATTATCCGGCAATAAGTGGAGGCACCATTTTCATAGCTTTGATTTACTCGGTCGTCAACCTGGTTGTTGACATTCTGTATGCGGCTTTGGACCCGAGGATGCGGGCTTGAGGAGCAATGAAACTATGAGAAAACCATCTTCGGACAAAAAAATAAGCGGGCAGTCGGCTTTTCGGGAGTTCTTGCGCGAAAGAAAGCCAATGCTGGATGATGTTCGCCATACTGTCTACCTTTGGAAAAAGACGCCGCTCGCGCTGGTCGGAACAGTGATAATATGCCTGTTTCTGCTGGTTGCGCTGTTTGCGCCTCTGCTTGCGCCGTATAGCCCGATAGCGACTGATCTTTCCCGCAAGCTGGAAGCGCCGAGCGCGGCCCATCCTTTTGGTCTCGACCAATTCGGGCGGGATGTGCTCAGCCGCGTCATCATGGGCACGCGGATTGAAGTGAGCATTATTGTCATCATATCGGTGATAAGCATTGTCATCGGGCTGATTGTCGGCATTGTCGCCGGATATTTCGGCGGAATTATCGATGAAATTCTTATGCGCATCACCGACATATTCCTTGCGTTTCCCAGACTTGTGCTGGCAATGGCCTTTGCGGCGGCTTTGCGGCCGACGCTCACGAATGCGATTATTGCGATTTCTCTTGTGGAATGGACGGTGTATGCCCGCCTTGCGCGCGCAGAGGCCATGAAGATTCGTTCCCAGCCGTACATTGAAGCAATACGGGCGGTAGGGGCAAGCAACATAAAAATTATGGTTTTTCATGTTCTGCCAATGTCGATTTCGCCCATCATCGTGCAGCTTACCATGCGCATGGGGACAATTATTCTCACCGCGGCCAGCTTGGGCTTTCTGGGATTAGGCGCGCAGCCTCCCTTGCCGGAATGGGGGGCGATCGTCAGCGATGGGCGCAGTTACCTCATGAACAATTGGTGGATCACCGCGTTTCCGGGCATGGCAATTGCGGTCACCGTGCTTGGTTTCAATCTGCTCGGGGATGGCATACGCGACATTCTCGACCCGAGGATCAGGAGATAGTGATGGAGCAACAGCGGGGAGATTTGCTTGACATTTCCGGCCTGAGGGTTGTGTTCAATACCTATGCGGGGCAAGTAAAAGCGCTCAATGGCGTCGAGCTCTGGATGAACCACGGAGAGCGTTTGGGCGTTGTCGGCGAGACAGGCTGCGGCAAGTCGGTGACTGCTTTATCGGTTATGCGCCTGATCGAGGAACCCGGGGAAATAACGAGCGGTGCTCTTTGGTTTGAGGGTAGGAACCTGGCGCAGTTATCCGAGAACGACCTGAACAGCATCCGCGGGAAAGATATCGCAATGATTTTCCAAGAGCCTGTCGCCGCGCTCAATCCGGTCATGAAAGTCGGCGCGCAGATCGTCGAGAATATCGAGTGCCAGCGACGTTCGGCGGATGCGGGGCAAATTCCGGACAAGAGAGCATTCTCCGAAATAATGCGGGACATGCTTGGGCGTGTCGGGCTCGATTGGCAGCGGACCGAGAACCTGTATCCGCATGAATTGAGCGGCGGCATGGCGCAGCGAGTAATGATCGCCATGGCACTTTCGTCCAAGCCCAAGCTTCTGATTGCGGATGAACCGACTTCGGCCCTCGATGTCACGATTCAGGCGCAGATACTGAATCTTCTGAACAAGCTGGTAAGAGAGACGCAAACGGCGGTTTTGCTTATCACGCATGCGATGGGGGTTGCAGCGCAATTCTGCGATTTTATCGCGGTAATGTATGCCGGCAATGTCGTCGAGTATGGGTCCGTTCAGTCGATTTTCAGAAATCCTCTTCACCCCTACACAAAAGGGCTATTGAACGCGGTGCCGAAAATAGGCGGAACCGACGAGCTCCAGAGCATTCCCGGAATTGTGCCGGATCTGATCGATCCGCCGAGCGGATGCCGTTTTCATCCTCGATGCCCGTACCGCAAACCCGATTGCGACACATTGGAGCCAACGCTCCGGGCAGCCAAAACAGAGCCGGCGGCAGACAGGCATCATGTCGCATGCTTTTTGTACCAGAACGACGCGTAAGAGGAACAGACTGCGATGCAATCAAGTACAAGCGATGATATGTTGCTGCAAGTAAGTCACCTGCGGAAATTTTTTGCCGTGAGGAAAAATCTGTATTCCAAGCCGCTGTACGTGAAAGCGGTTGATGATTGCAGCTTTTCGATTCAAAGAAATACTGTGTTCGGCGTGGTGGGCGAATCCGGCTCGGGCAAGACGACGCTTGGCCGCGTGCTGCTTCGCCTTATCGAAGCCACAAGCGGATCGGTTCTGTTCGACAATACCGACATACTCTCGCTGAACACGCAGGAGCTCAGGCTTTTCCGGCGCAGAATGCAGATCATTTCGCAGGACCCTTATAATTCTCTCCACCCCAGAAAAGTGGTAAAGAAACTGATCGGCGAAGGCCTGCAAATTCATTTTCAGCTTTCCGCCCAGGAAATCGATGCGCGTGTGCGGGATATTCTCACGCTGGTGGGGTTGAGGGAAGAGCACATGTATCGCTATCCGCATGAATTTTCAGGCGGGCAGCGGCAGAGGATTGCCATTGCGCGGGCCTTGGTGCTCAAGCCGGAATTCATTGTTCTGGATGAACCTACGTCGGCGCTGGATGTTTCGGTTCAGGCGATCATTCTCAAGATGCTGAAAGACCTGAAAAAAGATTTTGCCCTGACCTATATGCTGATAACCCACGATCTCGCGGTCATTGACTATATGGCTGATTATGTGGCGGTGATGTACCTGGGGCAGATCGTGGAATCAGGCTCGAAAGACGATATTTTCAAAAGAACTGCGCATCCGTATACAAGCCTACTCATAGACTCGGTGCCGCCTCCTACTCCAAGCGAGCATTGGAGCGGGCATATACTGAATGGAGAAATCCCGAGCCCCATCCATTCGCCCTCGGGCTGCAGATTTCATCCTCGCTGCCCGCAGGCCAAGGAGATATGCAAGACGGCTGAGCCGGAGCTTCTTGAAGTGCAGCCTGGCCATGTGGTCATGTGCCATTTCCCGCTTGGGGTATAGAGGGGGGGGCGGCGTCCAGCGGGCACCCTTGCACCAGGCGCGCGAAAATTGCCGACGGAGGCCCGCTGTATTAGGCGCGCCAGCTCTCAGCCGACTTTGTGGTATCTGTCGCGCTCGATATAGAGATCAATACCCTTCGAGCCGGCCCGGAATTCTATCGGCAGGCGCACCCCTTCCGTGAGTGTATAGAATCGATAATTCCGCAGAGAATCGTCCTCCGGGATAAGCGGCACCACCGAATCGAGGAAGGGATTTTTCTGCTCAAGGTAAAGGAGCCCGCCTTTGGCGAAAATCCGCACGCTGACAGTGCGGCGGTATGTTTCATACGTTCCGGCCAGAAGGTTCATTCGCTTCTTGATGTCGAAGGCTGGAATCGCTTCGTAAGGGTCTTGCCCAAGGAGGGCGCCCAGGATTCCCTCCGCGATGGTCGCATGCGGCATTCCTGAGGAATTCGCGGCGAGCATGACGCTCATGCGCTTTTCCGGAAGGAAGGCGGCGTACGCGGTGGATACTTCTATGGAACCACCGTGGGCGACCATTTTGTGCCCGAGGAAATTGTCGGTGATCGTCCAGCCGTACCCATAGCCATTGCTGCCATAGTAACCGGCTAGGCGGTCGATATACTTTGTCTGCATTCTGCCGAGCGTCTCCGGCTTGAGAAGGGGCGCAGCGCGGCCCGGCATATTCGCGCTCAAGAATTTCATCATGTCGCGGACCGAGGAAATAAGCCCGCCAGCAGCGACAATAAAAGAAAAATCCGGGATAAGCCCGATATCCGGATAAGGGAATTCCGCAGGCACAATCGTGCCATCCGGCTTTGCCCAGTAGGGGCGCATTTTGTCCGCGTCTCGTTCGTACGCAGAGCGCACAAAGGTAGTTCGGGACATTCCAAGCGGCTGCAGAATGTTCTCGGTGACAAATCGGTAGAAAGGCATGCCGGAGACAGTCTGGATGATATGACCGAGCATTCGGTAACTCTCATTGCTGTAAAAAAATCTCTCACCTGGCCGTGCGGAAATTTCATCCTGGGCTCCATTCACCCAGCGGTAGAAATCTTCGGCGCTCGCTAGTGGGACGCCGGTCTCCAGCCCAAGCCCCTGCTGCAAAAGAATTTCAGATGTCGAAAGCGACGGAAGGCCTGAAGAATGCGTCAGAAGGTGGTGAATCGTGATGGGGCCACTTTCGGCGCTACCATCGAAGGCGCCGCTATCGGAGGCGCCATCGGGAGTGCCTCCGGCTGCGCGAAGTTTCAAAGGGATATAGCGCTCGGCAGGGTCTTCCAGCTTCAGCGCGCCCCGTTCAGCAAGCAATAGAACGGCAGTAGCCACAAAAGCCTTGGTGCATGAGCCAATTCCATACAAAGTGTCAGCAGTTGCGGGCAAAAATCGCTCGCGATCCCGCCAGCCAAAACCGCCTTCATACACGAACTCATCATCTTTCATGACCGCGACACTGTAGCCAGGCGTTTTAGTTTCGCGCATGGCTTCGGGGATATACTGTTCTATAAATTGCGCGGCGTTTTTTGATTCGGATAGCTGCATTTGGTTTTGGTCCTTTAAATGCGGAGTATTCTTTATATTTTAGTTTACGCTTCATAGAAAAGCTATGCTGGGGGCGGAGATGCGAAATGTATAATAAGTTGCAAAATGCATATAGAAACAGCCTCTTTCAAATACATGGGTTTTTGAAGAATTTCTTCATTTTTCGTTACGTGCAATTATGAACCATGATGTTGCATATAAAAGCTATATGGAATTAGACGCTGCATTTATTATTGACGTCGATTATTGCGCCATTAGTGAGCAGTTCAGACGTACAGCGACCTTACTAATATCAATCCCATTCACCTTTATTACTTTATCAAGAAGCTCGCCAGGGATATTGAGATTTTTCCCGCGGGAAGAGCAATATGCTGCTGAAAGAGCGCCAGCCAGTGCTGCAACAGTATCAGTATCCCCACCGAGCGAAGCCCCCATACGTATGCTGAGCCATGTATCTTCTGCAGCATAAAGAAAAATGCATATTGCTGCTGATGCTACATCTATAGACTCAAGGCTCGCTCCATATACGTTGTAAAGAAAATCCAATACGTCGTCCGGTCCAGCGAATCTTGAAGAGATTGATTTGAAGTGTTCAACTCTGGCTACCAGAGATGGGCTGCAATAATCATAAGGGGCAAGTCTAGCGCCTTTTTCAGCGCCTTCTTCTAGTGCAGCAAGGATTGTATCGAGATTTTCCCCCAAAAGCGCGGCTCGCAAAGCAAAGGCATATCCCATGCCTGCCTCTAGCGCTGGCTTTGTATTATGGGTTGGCAAGAGGCAGGCATGGACGCTTTTTTCAAGTGAAGCATTTCTTGCTAAAGCAAAAAGCGCTGCCGAGGGGCAACGCATAACGCCGCCGCATGTTGTTCCGCGAAGGCCAGTGGTGTTTGGATCTGCCCCTGCTTCGATTGCTTCGAGCGCTACCTTGGAACTTGGGCCTATATAGCGTTTTTCAACAGCGCCGCTCTCTTTCATCCATCGTAGCAATCTGTATGCCGTATCATAAGCGCTTATGCGGCCCTGAATGCAATACTCATCCAACAGAGCCATTACCTGCTCGGTATCATCAGTTACTTGCCCCTGTTTTAAGTCTGAATGATTTTTAGACTCATGGGGTTCCAATAATCGGTCAATAAGGCCGAATTTTTCATGGATTTCCTTTCGGGTCATGAATTCTGTTGGCATGCCCAGAGCATCCCCCATCATGAAACCTTCAAGCGCAGCTTTTTCTGCATCAATCATGCATTACCCTCAAACAATCCAGCCAAGAATTCGAAAGCCTTGGCAAGCTTTTTTACTGGTTCATCAATATAGTAGCGATATAAAGGCTCAAGAGTGTAATAACCCTGATATCCTTCAAGAGCTCGCTTTATAGCATGCCAATCATTCTCACCCTCTCCGGCTGGGATGTGCTTTTCATTGCCAGCATGATCGCTCAAATGAAGATGCGCGGGCTGCGTTTTGATAATGAATTCAGCTGGATCGATTCCAGCTTCGCATGCTTCCGTTGTATCTATCGCCGGCCTTATGACCTTGTTGTTCCCGAGCGAAGCAATATAGGAAAGCAGGCCTTCCGGGGACCTGCCAACTCCCTTGGGGCTATTTTCAATTGCAAGGATCAGTCCGACAGCCTCACATGCTTCAGCCAACAGCAGAATATTGTCTCTGATTGGTTCTTCCAGGCGCTGCTTTAGAATCGGGTCTTTCTGCATCTCATGCGGATGAATCACAAGCACTTCAGTGCCCAGCGCAGAACACAAGCGCACAAGCTCATTTCCAAAACGCCTGGCTTCCTGCACCATCCCTTCGCTTGAATTGTACAGCATAGAAAACATTGCAAGCGGATAATGAATGGAAGCGACATGAATTCCGGATTTTTCTGCGGCTTTTGCAAAATTCTCGCGCGCATCGGCGAAGCATTGCGGCATCAGCTCAGCATGACTGAATCCGGCTTCTGCTATCAAGCGAAGGGACTCGGCAGCGCTTCTGGGGTAAAGCGCTGCCGTTGAAAATGAATATTTGTTCTTGCTAGCCATCAATTTCCGCCTGCAATTCGGCCGCTGCCTTGTTGAGCGCCGTCTTTGGATCCTGGACATTTCGTTCAATGATATCGATTATTTTGGCGAGAATCTGATCCATGGTTCCCATCTGCTCAAAATGCCAGTATGACCAGCTTATATCAAGCTGATCGAAAGCGACTGCATACATCTGATTTGTGCTTATTGCTTCTTTTGCTTCCGGGAGAGTAAGGCCGGATTTTCTGATTGGCAAATAGCCAGTCTTTAGGGCATAAGAAGTCTGATTTTCTTTGCTGGCAAGATATTTGACGAGCTTCCATGCTGCTTCTCTAGTCTTTTGATCCTTGCCGAATATGACGAGAACATTTCCGCCCAGTGCCACCGATGGTTTCTGGAAATAGGGCATTGGTATCGCCCCAAACTGAAGCGTAGGATCTTTTGCCCAACGAGAGACCCTGGTTGATGATGCGACCAGGAAGGCCAGGTTGCCGGAAAGGAATTTTTTCTCTGCATTGGCATGCTGACCTATCGCCATGATTTTTTCATCTGTCAGTTTTTTCCAGAATGCTGCAACTTCGATTGCTTTTTCGTCCGAAAAAGCAGGGGCTACTTTGGCGCCATTTACTTTTATAATAGGGTTGCCATTCTGGTAAAGCATAGTCTTGAATAGCCATGCTACATCGGTGACATCAAACCCCCAGAAATCGGAACTGCCGGAAATATTTCCCTTAGCTTGCGCAGTCTTTGCGATTTGATAGAACTCGGTCCATGTTTTTGGCGGGTTTTTCATGCTGATGCCAGCTTTTTCAAGTATGGTCTTGTTGTAGAACATTACAGGAGTCGAGATGCCATAAGGAATTGCGCAAATCCTTCCATTATATTTTGCATAATCCCATACTCCTGGGTAGATATCATCTTTCATGAAATCAGGGTCATTGATCTTTGTTTCAATGAAGTAGTCGTTGCGGGCGCCAGTATAGAGTGGTCCTGCAGCCATGAGCGCTACATCAGGTGCAGTATTCGAGATAAGAGCGGCGCTTACTTTTGTTGCTGTATCCGCATAATTGCCGGAATATGAATACTCAATGGTGACATCTTCGGTCATTGCATCATATTTTTCCAGCATAGCTTTGAATGCTTCACCAGAATCTCCCGACACGGCGTACCATACTTTGAGTTTGGTTTGTGCCGAAGCAGGAAGCAACCCAGCAAACAGTACAAGAAGTGCGGCGAAAACCAGTACCATGCGTTTCATGTTCGTACCTCCTTCAAAGGTCTATCTATATCTATCGGACCACACATAGGGCGATCCGGCATTCACTTTTATGTTTTTAGGCCTGTCAGAGTGATTGATTGTACAAATTCCTTTTCCATGAGCATGTACACGATAAGCACAGGGACTATTGCCATGAGAGATGCAGCCATGAGTACCTGATATTCTGAAGCTGTCTCTTGCACCAAATATTTCAATCCAATTGGCAATGTCCTCATTTTTACATTATTAGTAATTATCAAAGGCCACATATAACTGCGCCAATGAGTCAGAAAAGCAAAGAGCGAAGCGGTTCCTATAGCTGTGCGGGAGTTGGGAAGTATTATCTTGAGAAATACGCGATAATAGCCGCAGCCATCTATTTTTGCGGCATCGATAAGCTCATTCGGTATTGTCTGAAAGAATGACATGAGCAGTATTGTTGTAAACGCACAAGTAAGGCCGGGAATAATCAGCCCGGTGTAGGTGTCTACCAGGCCCGCCCAGGAAGCGAGGAGAAAAAGCGGTATCATTGTCACCACTTCAGGCACATACATGCTGCTCTGCATGAATGTGTAGAGTTTTTTTCGACCCGGGAATTCCAGTTTCGTGAGCGCGAAAGCTCCCATTGCAGATATCGAGATTTGCAAAAAAGTCTGAACTACAGCAATAAAAATGCTGTTTGCGTAAAATCGAATAAATGGGATCTTTTTAAAGACTTCGTAAAAATTAGTAAGCTGGAAAGAACTGGGAATCCATTTAGGCGGATAGCTGTATACATCGCGAGGAGTCTTGAATGCTGACAAAAACATCCAGATAAAGGGGAAGAACATGACAGCAGAACTCATGATAAGAAAAACAGAAGTACCAATATAGCGCTTATGCAATTTTGCTTTCATGCTACTCCACCTTCAGTCATAGCTTATGTTCTTGCGCCCAAATGCGCGTTGCAGCATTGTGAACACGAATATTATGACAAAGAGTATCAAGGCAGACGCTGCACCTCTCCCCATCTTTCCTCTTGTGAATGATTGGTCATAGATATAGCTCACCATGAGCAATGTTGATTCGAGCGGCCCATGATTAGGTGTCATCACATCAACTTCGGTAAAAACTTTGAAGCAATTGATAATGCTCATCATGATTACAAAAGAAGTTACAGGCGATAAGAGAGGCAGCTTGATTCTGAAGAAAATCTGCTTTTCGCTGGCACCGTCGATCCTTGCTGCTTCGATATATGATTCTGGAATACTTTGTAATCCTGCTAAAAATAGAATTATATTGTAGCCAAGTCCTTTCCAAACTGAAAAAAGGATGACTGACAGCAACGCTGTCTTTTCGCTATATAGCCATTGCAATGCAGGAAGCCCCAGCATTTTCAGCAATTGATTCAATGGGCCTATGCCAGGATCGTAAAACCAGAGCCATATCAAGCTGGAAGCGGTTATGGGAACAACCACCGGCGCAAAATGGGCAATCCTGAAAAACTGTCTGAAAGGGATTTTGCGGTCCAGGAGGAGTGCAATTCCCAGAGCAAGCGTAGTATCAGAAACAAGTTTCAAGACAGTATAGAAAATCGTATTCCCCAGAGCCTTCCAAAAACGGTCATCATTGAGCACAAACAGAAAATTCCTGAAGCCGACGAAATTGCGCGCAGGAGTAGTCATGCTCCAATTGGTGAAGCTCATCACAACTACCAATGCCAGGGGCAGAAGAAAAAGGATGATAAGGGTAATGAGAAGCGGCGCAACCATCACAACTGCGGCCCTCTTTTGGTCGCGAGCCAAAATATGAGTGCTTGTGCGGTTTTTGCTCAAACTTACATTCATATCATGTACATCCTTCTAGGTTTTTCGGGATGGCTACATCAACGAGATTGGGGAATACTTTGAATTGCAGGACATCGCTATTGCGTGCAAATGGATTTCCGTCTACGATGATCTGTCCATTCGGGGACAAGCCTTCGATCTGGATTATCTCTTGAGGGCTAAAAATCAGTTGGTCGGAATGTGCAAAATCGCGAAAACCGTGCAATGGCATTTCGGACTTAATAATTACCTGATCAAAAAGCGCAAGAGCTGCTGATTCCCCCAAAAACGCCGCACTGCATAGCACACCTGATACCGCTCTTCCGTAAAATTCGTGAGGCCTGAGCGGTGAAATGATGATTTGTGCAGGTTTCTTGATACTGCAATCCAAAGCGATTCCATTTTTGCAAATTCGAAAGCTTTCTGTTGTAATATCTGAAGAGGGCTCTTCAATTTTCTTTTCTTCATTCAAGAGCAGGGCGTTTGCAGACAGATTTACAGCCTTTCCTTCCAGAGTGCCAAGAAATGTGTTTCCAATTACGATATCATTGAAGCCGTATGCCAAATGCCTGCCATCAACCAATACTTCGACACCGCTGACTCTCCTCTTTTCAATATGCTTGAAATCGAATGCCAAAAGCTCATCGAGGCGCATGGTTATGATTGGGCCGACATTGATTGTCCCCGCACCTATTCCCAGGAGAAGCATGGGTTGGCCTATGGCAAGCATTGCATCGGCCGCATACGAAGCGAGGCCATCTCCTCCCACGCAAACAAGCAATTCCGCTCCCCATGACGCAATTGCTTCCACTGAGGAATAAAGATTGGCGACATATCCTTCTCGAGAATGAGGAACCAGCTTGAACCATCTATAAGGTTGTTTATCGGTTCCAAATATGCCGTGGCATATTGCAACAGAATAGTCTTTCAGCTTTTCTGCGAGAAGGACTTCAACGCCAGCTTTCCTGCCATTCCCTGATGCTGGTCCAAACAAAATTCCCACTTTCATGCTTTTGGCCTATGGTCTCAGAATTATCTTGAAAGCCTGGCCTGCAGAGAGCAAGGCAAAGGCCGCTTTTCCTTCTTCAAGCGGCATTTTGTGCGTGATGATGCGAGAGAATTCCTCCTTGTGCTCCATAATCAAGGCAAGCGCATTTCTGAAATGTCTTGATGCATAACCAAAGCTCCCCGTGAGACTGACTTCTCTATAATGAATGGAATGGGCGTCGATTTCGACAGTTTCTTCTTTCGAAAGGCCAGAAAACATGAGTACAGTTCCGCTATCAGCTACACTTTTTACATATTGCGATACCAGCTCCTTTTTGTTTACTGCAATAATAATGTTATCGAACTGGCGCAGGTCGATATTCCCGGGTTCGCGCACATCAATTCCCCAGGAAGCAACTTTTTCGCGCCGCAAAATGGATGGCTCTATTACTGTGACTGGAATTCCTTTGATGCTGAATAAAAGAGCAAACAGCGCTCCCATTGGGCCAGATCCGACAACAAGAATAGAGCTTTTTTGCCTTATGGAAAGATGCTCAAATCCATTGAACACACAGGCCAATGGTTCAGCAAGCGCAAAAACGTCATTATCCTCAGGAATTCGGAACACGCCTTTGCTAATGTAGTCGTCAGGAATACTTACGAACTCGCAGAATGCGCCCTGACTAATATAATATTTATTTTTGCACAGGGAACCAGAATCTGCAAGGCACAAATTGCAAGTGCCGCATTCAATGTAGGGTGCAACAACGACAAAATCGCCAGGGGAAAAACCACAATTCAAAGGAGCCTTGTCGACAACCCCATAAAATTCGTGGCCCAAAATAGTTGGAGGCTGAAATAAGTGATGTCCTTTCAGATAGGTTTTTAGATCGGTGCCGCAAATTCCGCAGCCTAATACTCTTACAATGAATCCCGACTTGGGTTTCGGAACATTTTGTATTTCCACATGGCCTATGCCTGTATATATAAGTGCTTTCATATCCTGTGTGCCTCTTTGACTATTTTTTCTGCCTCAAATTGCATTCCTGTTTGCGAATCTGACTGCATTAATTTGACAATGGAAAGCGCAGTTTTCTCGTCAGTGATGAGATCAGTGATATATCCTGCACGAGCAGCGGTCAAAATGCCTTTGTATTTTTCGCTTCCGCCAGCCAAGCAGATAGATTTTTTTAATCCTGAGAGGTTTTTAATATTGTATGCGAGAAGATCATAGTCATGTTCTGGTTTGAAGAGATTGCCATCTGGATTGAAGAATTGAGCAAGAATATCTCCGCAGGCAGGGCTTCTTCTGAGTTCATTTTTGTATTCTGGTGAAAGTTCATCTATAAGGTTGGGTGATTTGGATGGGGGGGCTCCTAAGCCAATTACCGCTGCTTCGATTGTAACCCATCGTTTTTTCAAATCGGATATTCTCTTTTCCTCGATCTCGGTGAGGGCAGCTCCTTTTTCTCGCACACAAGGAAGATTCACGAAGAAGCCTTTTGATTGAAAAGAAGAACTGAAGCGATCAATAATTGTATTGATTTGAAGATAAGGATTATCATCACCAGAAATTCCAATGAGGGGCACGAAAAATGGCTTTTCGCCTTTAGCCTTTGCATGCGGCAAAATCCCAGCTGTTTTATAGACAGTGCGACCCCAGCCTAACCCCACTACAGAATATTTACTCAGTTCAGTCATTAGATAATCAGCTGCTCGAGTCGCAATGGCCATGGTAATTTCTCCGTCATCAGCATTTTTGCTGACGGGCACAACGATTGCCGAATGCAATTTAAGTTCCTTCATCAAGAAGCATGAGAGATCTTCTGTGTGCTGATCAGTAGGCGGAAGGAGTGTTATCTTAACCAAACCAAGGTTTTTAGCTAAATCGATGAGGCGGGAGATTTGCGAGCGCGAAAAGCCTTCTTTTGCTGCGATTTCCTCTTGAGAAAGGCCGTCAGAATAATAGTACCGTGCAATTCTATAAATAGTAAAAATATCAGGTCCCTTTTTCATGATCAGGCTTCCTTAATTACTTTTGCTTTTCAACCTCACTTTATCTGCCTCAAAATGACTCCCAGTCGCTCTACTATTTCTTCAGGTTTTTCGGATTGAAAAATGTTGCGGCCAAATGCAAAGCCTTTTGCGCCAGCATCCAAAGCCTGCATGGCTACTGTAAATATGTCACGATCCTTTGGCCCGCCTGCCAGGATGACAGGAACCGGACAACAGGCAACGACTTTCTCGAAGCCATCAACATAAAAAGCCTTAACAATATCAGCGCCTAATTCTGCTGCAATTCTTGCTCCATGATACTGAATATCGAAAGTTGCGGTTTTGCTGAAATCAGAGGCAATTATTTCTGCAATAACTGGTATAGAGAACCGATGAAATGCATCGATATCTGCAGCAGCTGCTTGAAGACTTTTATAATCAGCTCCCCCTACTGCAGCCATCATCAATACTGCGTCTGCTCCTAACGCGAGCGCGGTCTCTGGGCTGACATGATTTGCATGCACAGAAGCATATTCATTTGCTAGCTGAGTGCCTCCAAATGAGGTTCTCAGGACCAGTTTCTTTCGCAAGAAAGACTGTTCTGCCATATAGCCAGCCATTCCAACATTGAGAATAAAGCCATCTATTATGGAAGATGAGAGTTTGGCCATGAGCTCGAAAGGTTTTTCCAGACCCTTCAATATTCCGCTCTGAGAATGATCCATTGCAAGAAGGAACAAATGCCCCTGATTATCGAAAAGAGAGGCAATATTTCGGCGCAATCCGTCGGTCATCCCTGCTCCTTGATTCAAGCAGCCATGAATCTGGTGCTTGAATTCTTAATGCACATTTGTGCATGAAATATTCGCATTAAGTATAAGTCTTAATGATCAGCTTGTCAAATACATTCGACATAAATAAGCGTTATCATAGAGTTTCGCCAAAACTACTGACTTGGCATAATCAAAACTTTCAATCCATGCCATGCTGTCGCAACGGAACAAGAAGACGGACAGAAGCTCGCAAGAGCAGCATTCGAAGAACGGCGGAACTCATCAACCGAATGCAGGTGCGTACTGCAGGGCTCTATCTTGAGCGATGGGGATTCACGTCGCAGAAGCCGAGAAAGAAGAATTCCCAACCATCAAGACGAGAGAGAAGCAGGAAAAGGGTGAAATCTACTGGGGTGACGAGACAGGGCTTCGGGCAGGCAATGTACGCTCTCGCGGCTGTGCGCCAATCAGCAACTACAATCGGGCGCAGTTCATTCCAAGTTTCCTCGCGCCGTGCCGATTTTTATTGTGCTATTTCCGGATTGTTCCAGCGCCGAATCGCGATACCTTTATATTCAAATTCTCTATCACCGGCATAGATGAGCGCGCAATCCTCCGGCGACGAACCTGAATACCGTATCCACGCTTCGAGATTTGAGGTGAAATCAGCGGAAAAGGTCTTGCCTGATTTAATTTCGAGCGCTCTCAGCTTCATGCCTTCTTCGAAAACAACATCGATTTCTGTGCCGATATTGTCGCGCCAGAAATAGATGTCCGCTTTGGAGCCCTGATTGTACCAATGCTTCAGCATCTCGGAGATGACAAATGACTCAAAGAGCCCGCCCCTGGCCGGATGCAGGAATAATTGTTCGGCGTTTTTGATTCCAAGTATGCGCGAAGCAAGCCCAGTATCGACAAAATACAGCTTTGGGCTTTTCACAAGACGCTTGCCGAAATTTCTGTAATAAGGCCGCAGCAGATACACAATGCCGCTCGATTCAAGCACTGAAAGCCATTCTTTTGCTGTATTGTGCGAAATTCCGCAATCCCGAGCAAGCGCGCTCAGATTCAGGAGTTGACCAATCCGGGCTGCGCACATTTTCACAAAAATCTGGAAGGCTGCCAAATCCTTCACATTGAGAACAGAACGCACATCCCGCTCCACATACGAGGCTAAATAATTTGTGTACCAGTCTTCAGGCGTGACTTCGCGGGAATAAAGAGCTGGATAGAATCCTTTGACAATGGTTTCAAATGGATTTGAAAGAGTTATGCCCGCTTGCATCAACTCTTTGACAGAAAAGGGAAGAAGACGCACAAATGCAGCCCTGCCAGCCAATGACTCAGTAACTCGTTCCAAAAGTCCAAACTGCTGTGATCCAGTCACGATAAAGCGCCCCGGGCGTATATCGCTATCCACGGCTGCCTTGAGATACGGGAATATTTCTGGCACATACTGAGCTTCGTCAAGAATCAACCCTTCTCTGTATGTATCCAGAAGCCCTCTCGGATCCTGCCGCGCAAACATGGCAATGTCGGGGTCCTCAAGTGAAAGATATGGCATATTTGGATACGCCATGCGAACGAGCGTGGTTTTTCCTGATTGACGCGGGCCGGTGAGACATAGCACAGGGAAGCCTTTTGCAAGGCGATAGAGCGTGTTTTGTGCAAGTCGCTGAATCATAATGCAATATTGCTCAATTTTTTACAATTTGTCAATTCAAGTTACAAAATGTAGAGAATATAAGTAAGGAAAAATGTCGATGGCTGTGCAGCTGGGATAAAAAAGACTGAAATACCGGCTCCATTCCATGATTTCAGTTGCTCAGTTTCTGCTCAAGGAAATCGAATACTGTACCAAGATCGGAAAACCTGAGGCTGGCCGCCGAATCGAGATGGGTCGCCATATCATTGACGATCACGAGCCTGCCGTCATGTTCGAGGGTGTATTCCGGAAGGGTCGCGGCAGGGTAGACGAGCAGGGTCGAACCGAGGACGAGGAGCAGATCGGCAGCGCTTGCTTCTTCTATTGCTTCGGCGAGCGCTTCTGCGGGCAGGCTTTCGCCGAAAAACGTGATATCCGGCTTGAGCACGGCGTCACATTTTTTGCACCGGGGAATATCTCCTGCGCGGACAATTGCGGCCACTTCGCTGAAGGTCATGGACCAGGCGCACCTCGGGCAATGATGCAAGGACGGAGAGCCATGGATTTCGATGACGCGATGGCTTCCTGCTTTCTGATGCAGCAGGTCAATATTCTGCGTGATAATGGCTTTCAAAATGCCCCGCTTTTCCAACTCCGCGAGGACCTTGTGAACGACCGAAGGCTTCTTGTCGTCCAGCCCGTAGATGAAGTCCTTGGTCATCTTGTAATAGAAGGAGGGGTCCTGCCAGAAAATGTCGATATCGAAGATCTTGTCAGCATCGGCGGTCTTGTAGAGCCCGTTCTTGCCGCGAAAATCGCGTATGCCGGAGAGGGTGCTCACCCCTGCGCCGGTGAACGCGACGCAATGGCGGGACGCGAGGAGCATGTCGTAGAGGGTCTGGAGGTTTTCGGGGTTGGCGCCGTCACAGTCGCGAGATATTTGTGATTGTGATGTCATATTGTCAGTATAACAAAAAGGCCCGCTGTTCGCAGGCCATTCATCGAGAGCGACCGACGGGAGTCGAACCCGCTTCACGAGCTTGGGAAGCTCGGGTAATACCGGTATACGACGGTCGCGATATACATGGTGTCGCTTCCCGCGACACTTTAAAAGAGGTAACCGTCGTGCTGCTCCGGCTTCTGCCGGTGTGCGGGCGCTGCGGGCCTCTGGTGGTGCGCCGTCGCGGTACGACGGTCGCATACATTGCGCGTCGCTAATCGCGGCGCGCTGCGATTCGAAAATATAGCCGGCAGGCTGGGGCTTGGTCAAGGGCGCAGCGGCAACCTGCAGGGTTCAGAACGAGGTAATGACGTTGATCCCGGTACCGGGGAATTGGTCCATCTTTTGCAGGAATTCGACACCCTGCACGAGGGACAGGCGCGCGGTGATGAGCCGTTCAGGGTGGAGTTTGCCCGCAGCGATCATGCCAAGGAGTACACTATAGCGATGCGCTTGAATGCCGTGGCTTCCGTAGATTTCCAGTTCGCGGGCTACCACGAGGTCCATGGGAATTTCCGGATGGCTCTGGTCAGCGAGCATGAGGCCCACCTGCACGTGACGCCCGCGCTTGGCCAAGCAAGCAATAGAATTGAAGCAGGTCTGTCGGCTTCCCAGAGCATCCATGGAAACGTGCGCTCCTCCTCCAGTGACGTCGCGGATTGCGGATAGGACATCGGGGACTTCTCGCGAATTGATCACGACTTCCGCACCGAGTTCCCGCGCCATGGCAAGTTTGTCGTTCTGGATATCAATCGCGATGATTCTGGCACCCATCGCTGAAGCAATCATGATGGCGGACAGGCCGACTCCTCCGCAACCATGAATGGCTACCCATTCGCCCGCGCGAACTTTTGCCTGGGCTTCCAGGGCACGAAAGGCTGTCGCAAAGCGGCATCCGAGGCTCGCGGCTGTGGCTGAATCTATCGCGTCGGGAAGCCGCACGAGGTTCATGTCGGCATAGCGGATAGCGACGAATTCGGCAAACGAGCCCCAATGGGTGAATCCGGGCTGAAACTGGTTGTCGCAAACCTGCTGATTGCCGGTGAGGCAGGGCGTACAGTGCCCGCAGCCGGCTACAAATGGCATGGTCACCCGGTCGCCTATTTTCCAGTTCTGCACGTTTTTCGCTACCTCGACGATGGTTCCTGCCAGTTCGTGTCCTGGCACGTGGGGAAGCTTGATATCAGGATCGTGTCCTTGCCATCCATGCCAGTCGCTTCGGCATATGCCTGTGGCATCAACAGCAAGGACAACGCCTCCGTCAGGGGCTTTTGGGTCAGGGACTTCCGAGATGGTGAGCGGCGCTCCAAATTCGGCGAATACTGCTGCTTTCATACGATACTCTTATTTTCTGTGAGTTTGTTTTCATTCATGAATAGCGCCGCGTCCGCGTCCGAAAAAAATACGAACCAGATAACGCGCGGCATAGACGCAAGGGAGCCCGCTAGAAACTCCTGCACGGTTCTCCATGCGATGCGCGCTGCGCGCACTTTTGGAAAGCCATAGATGCCTGTCGAAATTGCCGGGAAGGCGACGCAGGCAAGGCCTTCGCGCGCGGCTACCGCCAGGGATTCGCGATAGCAGGACTCGAGGGTCTCGTCTTCGTGATGCTCCCCGCCGCGCCATATGGGGCCGACGGTATGGATGACTCGCTTAGCGGGGAGGCGGCCTGCGGTTGTGGCGACGGCGCGGCCGGGTGGAAGGCCTTCTTTGAGGGGGCCAGCACGGAGCGTGCGGCATTCTTCGAGAATTTGGGGTCCTCCAGCGCTATGGATGGCTCCATCGACACCGCCTCCGCCAAGAAGGCTCGAATTCGCCGCATTGACGATGGCGTCACATTCAAGCGTGGTGATATCGCCAACTGCTACAATGCAGCGACCATCGGGAGAACGATACAATGTTTTCATAGTGGCGCCCTCCTGTTTTTGCAGCCTCTGGTTTATTTGCTGGGCTCTTCCCTCGGATTTTTGCGGGCTTCGAGCAATTCTCTTATTTTTGCGATGAGCGCGTCGAAGTTGAGGGGCTTGGCAAAGAAGGCATCGGCGCCGGCTTCCATCATTTTGGGCTGTGCTTCTTCCTGAGCGATACCGGTCATGGCGATAACAGCTGGCTGCCCAAACGATTCGTCCGACCTGATTTTCTTGCAGAGAGAAAAGCCATCGACGCCGGGAAGGTTCAAGTCCAAAAGCACGATTGCCGGATGCCGCTCGGCAATGATTCGCCCCGCCTCAAAGCCGTCGAATGCCTGCGCGACGCGCAATTCTTCGATTTTTCGCTCGAGGAGCCGCTTAAGGATAGTATTGAGGTCTTTGTCGTCGTCGACGATAAGGGCAAGGCCCAGGTCAACCGGCATGGTGAGATCTTCATGCAGTTCTTCAGGGATGCGCATGTCACGTTCTTTGAGGAATGTAACGAGGTCTTCTGCATAGACGCGGTATTGCCCTCCGGGGGTGGTGAATGCTTTGAGATGACCTGCTCGTATCCAATTTATTGCTGTTTGATTGACCACTCCACACAGTTTGGCGATTTCGAGTGCGGAGAACGTGCGCACTTTCTTGTCAAGTTTGCCCATCTGCTGCCTCTGTCTTCAATAGTATACAGAAAGAGTCTTTTGGAATCTATAAAAAGCATATTCTATTCATGCAAGAAAATCCATAGAAGAAATGCACAAACATAGCAGGCAAAAGTCCTTGCAATTTTCCCTTTCTTCCCGTACCGTACGGTCACTATGGAAGCAACGACAGTTTTGGATTCGAGCAGCATTGAGGCGCTCACTATCGATGAATCCGGGATCGCTCAACGCATTGCTCAGGAGCTGGCAATTCGTCTTTCGCAGGTAATGGCGGTCTTGAGCCTTTCGGCAGAGGGCTGCACGATTCCCTTTATAAGCCGCTATCGCAAGGAGCGAACGGGTAACCTCGACGAGGTGCAGGTTCGCGATTGTATCCAAAAGTTCCAAAGTTACAAAAATCTCGAAGAGCGAAGGCTCGAGGTACTGAAAGGCATCAATGCGCTCGGCAAGCTCGATGCGTTTCTCTACGAGAATATTCAGAAAGCAAAGACCCTCGCGGAGCTCGAGGACCTCTGGGCTCCGTTCAAGAAAAAGAAAAAGACGCGGGGCATGCTCGCGCAGGAAAAGGGCCTGGGGCCGCTTGCTGAGCTCATGGCAAAGGCACCGCTGGAAGAGGTTTTGGCCGCTGCGCCTTCTTTTGTGCGCCAAGATGATGAGCATTCCGAGCTATCGGTACCGAGCGCTGAGGAAGCGCTGGCAGGCGCTCGCGATATTCTTGCGGAGAGGCTTTCGCAGGATGCAGAGATTCGCGCGTACGTCAAGCATGTGGTCATGCAGAATGGTGTGCTTTCGGTGAAAGGCATCGGCGAGGAGGAAAAGCGCGAGCAGTCCACCTACCAGATGTACTGGGATTACAAGGAGCCGCTCTCGACACTCAAGCATCATCGGGTGCTGGCTGTGAATCGCGGAGAGCGCGAGGGCGAGCTCGATGTGTCGATCGAAATCGATGATGTGCTCGTGGAGGAGCGCGTGCTAGAGCGGGTTCGACCTGCGAATGCCCAGCACAAGGAAGCCTTGGCCGATGGGCTTGCGCGGCTTCTTTTGCCGGCTGTGCGGCGGGAAATCCGCTCGGACCTCACAGAGAGCGCAGAGATGCACGCCATCGATGTGTTCAGCACGAATCTGCGCAATCTTCTCATGCAGCCCCCCTTGCGGGGCACGCGCGTGCTCGGTATCGATCCGGGCATCCGGACGGGAACCAAGTGCGCGGCGCTCGACGAGACCGGCAAGTTCCTCGACTATTTCGTGATCAACCAGGAGACGAAGCCCGAGCAAGGCAAGAAGGATGTGGCCGCCGCGGTGACCAAGCACAAGCTTTCGGTCATTGCGGTCGGCAATGGTACGGGGAGCCACGAGGTACAGATGCTGGTGGCCGAAGCGATTGCGGAGAACCATCTCGACTGCCGATTTGCGGTTGTGGATGAGGATGGCGCTTCGGTGTACTCGGCGAGCAACCTGGCGCGCGAGGAATTTCCTGAGCTCGATCTGACGATTCGAGGGGCTATTTCCATTGGGCGGCGCCTGCAAGACCCGCTCGCGGAGCTCGTCAAGATCGATCCAAAGAGTATCGGCGTGGGGCTCTACCAGCACGATGTGAACCAGAAACAGCTTGCGGATCGCCTGGATGAAGTCGTGAGCTCGGTGGTGAACCAGGTGGGCGTGAATCTGAATACGGCAAGTTATTCGCTCTTGAAGTATGTGTCGGGTATCAACGGGAGCTTGGCCAAGAAAATCGTCAAGTTCCGCGATGCGAGCGGCGTGATTCGTAATCGCTCACTGCTCAAGGAAATACCAGGGCTCGGGGAGAAGACATTCGAGCAGTGCGCGGGCTTCCTCAAGATTCCGGAGAGCGACAATCCGCTCGACAATACCTGGGTGCACCCCGAGAATTACGCGCTCGCGGCGGAAATCCTGCCCATTGTAAAGGCGGGGCGTGATCCTTCCCGCGAGGAACGGGCGGCGCTCAAAGAAAAATACGGCGTCGGCGATATCACGCTCGACGATATCATCACCGAGCTCAAAAAACCGAACCGCGACCCGCGCGAGGACCTGCCGCCGCCGCTTCTGCAGCAGGGAGTGCTCTCGTTTGAAGATTTGCAGCCAGGCATGAAGGTGAAGGGCAAGGTCAAGAACGTGGTCGATTTTGGCGCCTTTGTCGATATCGGAATCAAGGAGAGCGCGCTCATCCATGTGTCGGAAATGGGTGACCGCTTTGTGAAAAATCCGATGGAAGTGCTGCGCGTGGGCGACCTCAAGGAATTCACGATTATCAGCATCGATCCGGTGCGACGGCGCATCGGGCTTTCGCTGCGGAGTGATGCGAAGGTGCAGGCAGGAGGGGTTCAGGCGAATGCTGAAAAGCCAAAGGTGGTCACTGACTCGAGGGCGAATCTTGCTGGCAGCGCGACAACAAGCGAAGGAAGACGGGCAGACAAACGGCACGCGCCACGAGAATCCGAAGGCGACGGCATGACCTACAATCCGTTCGCGGACCTGCTGAAAAAGAGATAGCAAAGAGAGCGGTGTTGGCGCTGGGCAGGCTGCTAAAATGACCGAGCAGGGGCCTGTGCTTGGGCCTGTGCGCTACTGCCGTCAGGTTTTTAACTTGACAACTTGACAAGTTGAAATATTCTCAATATTTTGATGCTATGAAGAACTTGTCCGTCGGCGAACTCAAAAATCAATTCTCCGAAGTGCTGGAAAAGATACAAAAAGGAGAATCGTTTGGTATTCTATACGGCAGAAAGAAAAAGCCCATTGCTATGATTGTTCCCTATGCTGAAAAAACCAAGAAAAGCAAACGGCAGATCGGCTTGCTCGAAGGCAAAGTGAATATCCGCTTTGCTGACGATTTCAAGATGACCGAAAAGGAATTGTTAGGGCAGCAATGAACTATCTTCTTGATACACATGTATTTTTATGGGCGCTTACAAAAACGGAAGAACTTTCGAGAAAAGCAAAGAAAATCATCGAAAATCCCGGCAATGAAATTTATATCAGCGCAATTTCATTTTGGGAAATCTCAATAAAGACCCGACTGAAGAAACTGGATTTGGGCCCGCTGCGTCCAGATGATCTGCTTCAGTATGCAGAAAAAATGGAATTTCAAGCTATAAGCCTCACACCAGAAGAAGCAATGACCTATTATAAACTCAATTATAAACTCAATGAAAATTCGCATAGCGACCCATTTGATCGAATGCTTGTCTGGCAAGCAATTTCCAGAAATATGGCGTTGATAAGCAAGGATAACGAATTCGCAAAATTCATTCCGTATGGCCTTACGCTTGTTTGGTGAAGGCAGTTCATAGTGGTAGACCGCGCAAGGCCTGGACATACTGCATGATTTCCAGCTTTGCGCCTTGCATCCTCTGTTCCCCTTCAGTATAATCATGATTGCCCTCGTGCGAATGCTCGGTGTCGGTTTTTGTGCCGCCTTTTCCCCCAACCCCAGCGGCCAACCCTACCCCCCGATGCCGACGTTGCACGAGGGTTTTGTGTAGTTTGGAGGCCGCAATGGAAACGCATCACGTGCCCGGTGCGCGGCAGGAAAATCGCGCTGGGTCTCCATCCTTGAGCGGACGCGCCCTTATGATCCGCAGCGCAACACTCGAGGACAGCCCCGCGCTCGCGTCCTTGGCTGGCCAGCTCGGCTATCCCGCGAGCCTGGAAAAGGTTCGCGAGCGCCTTTTGCGGTATATTGGCGCACCCGAGGCTCGCGTCATCGTCGCGGAGCATGAGGGGCAGGTTATCGGCTGGACAAGTATCGAGGTTGTCGACCATTTCTATCTCGACAAGTTTGCGGAGATTTCGGGCTTTGTCGTCGATGAGCGGTTTCGCGGGCAAGGGGTAGGGCATGCGCTCATGCAGGAGGCAGAGCGCTGGACCGCCGCGTATGGGCTCAGCACTTTGCGGCTCAAAACCAATGTCGTGCGCGAAGATGCGCACCGATTCTACGAAGGGCTCGGTTTCGAGCGGACGAAAACCCAGTATACCTATGTGAAGAAGCTTGCGCGGCTTGCGGCTGACCTGTAACAATACAATATGGCTATCAATTTTGAGCGCCTTGCGGGGAATACGTTCGTCGCGCGAGGCCCGACCAATATTGGGCTCTATATTTGCGGGCGTGAGGGCGTGCCGGGTGAAAGTGTGCTGGCAGAAGGCGTGCCGATCGAAGCCCAGTCGGGGAAAGCCGCGTCGCAGGGCCACGGCGGATCACGCGCCTTTCTCATAGATTCCGGCGGCGATGCGGATGCGGGTAGGCGGATTCTGCGCGAGTGTGAGCGGCTTGGCGTGCGTCTGGCTGGAATCATCAACACGCATTCGAACGCGGACCACTGCGGAGGGAATGCGTTTTTGCAGGCTCGAATTGGCTGCGCGGTCTGCGCGACCGAGGTCGAGGCAGCATTTCTCGGCTATCCTCTGCTCGAGACTTCGTTCCTGGCCGGCGGCTACCCTCAAAAAGCATTGAAAAACAAGTTTCTTATGGCGCCTGTTTCGCGGGCGACGCATATTCTGAAGCTGCCCTGTGCGCTCTCTCTTGATGCCGAGGGGCAGATTCAGATGCGCACGCTTGCTGAGGGCCAAGTTCAGGTACGAGCGCTTCCTGAGGGAGTTGTCAGCGGGGAACCAGCCCCTCGCGCAGAACCAGAGTCCCAAAGCGAGCCGCAGTCAGAATGCCGTATCGTTTCCTTGCCAGGCCACTATTTTGGCATGGTCGGGGTGATGACGCCCGACAGGGTGTTTTTTGCTGCAGATGCGCTCGCAGGCAAGCCGATTCTCGAGAAGTG